>Ga0075424_100004871_pt1 | contig 12748 bp, 9 predicted proteins | sample SoiMethybrSBSTD3_FD_75301 | JGI IMG/M metagenome (GOLD analysis project Ga0075424, IMG submission 75301) | Bulk soil microbial communities from a Populus tree surrounding site in Tennessee, USA - Soil MetaG P. TD hybrid SBSTD3 | ecosystem: Environmental > Terrestrial > Soil > Tree plantation... | reverse complement strand
CGATAGTTGTTTCTGTACGCCTCGAGCGTCCCATAGCTGCGCGAAAATCCCTGATCGGCCTCAAGGTAGTCGCGGTGCCCGACCGGATCGTAGCGTTGGCGTTCCCGCCGATCCTCCTGAGCATGCTTGAACCCGTCGGCATAGCCGCGCGCAAACGCTGGCTCTTGGTTAACGCGTCCGGCCACCGACGGCACGTCGAAGCGAACCCCACGTCCGCGGCCCTGTGCGTCGGCGTTCAGTGGTGTGATGAAGATGGCGACGGAAAGCACGAGAGCTGTGAACGGAACCATCAATCCGCCAGGTAAAACGGCAGGCACTAGACTCAAGTGCAAACGATACGCCACGAAAAATGACGCTATTTGTCGACAAGACGCGTCGATCCGCTGCCGAGCGGCATCTATACCGGTCGGATCGTTGTCCTTTTCGCAGAGCATCACAGCCTTTCTGAATCGAAGGAGACGCATGCGTCAATCCCTGAAAACGATCGATGCGCATGTCGCCGGCGAGCCGCTACGGCTCATTGTTGAAGGCATGCCACGGCCATCCGGAAAGACGATGGCGCAGAAGCGCGATTGGATGGAACGCCACGCCGACGATCTCCGGCGTGCGCTCGTGCTCGAACCCCGGGGACACCGCGACATGTGTGGCGCGATACTCACCGAGCCCGTGTCGCCGGGATCCGATGCAGGCGTCATCTTTTTTCATAACGAAGGGTATCCCGCCATGTCGGGTCATGGCGCCATTGCGGCGGCAACGATTGCGCTCGAGCGGAATCTGCTGTCGCTCATTGCGTCTGACGTCGCAGGTCAGGAGGTAGCCATTGCGTTCGATACCGTCGCCGGAACCGTGCACGTGCGCCCGCGCCTCCAGACGCACGGAAATGCGTACACGGTGGATTCAGTGATGTTCACCAACGTGCCGTCTTTCGTATGGAGCGGCGGTCAGAGCGTGCGCCTGGGCTCGCGCGAACTCCGCGTCGACATTGCGTTCGGAGGTGTCTTTTATGCGATTGTCGATACGGAGGCCATCGGCATTCCGCTGAATGGATCGCGACTGCCCGAGCTGCGCCGGCTGGGCATCGACATTCGTACCGCCGTCAACGCGGCGATGGTGGTGTCGCACCCTGCGGACGAAACGCTCTCTGGAGTGGCGGGAGTGATCTTCACGGGTCCGCCGCAGGATCCCGAGGCACATCTGCGAAACGTTACGGTGTTCGCCAATGGCGCCGTTGATCGGTCGCCGTGCGCCGCTGGCACGTCAGCAGTCATGTCGGTGCTCGATGCAATGGGACTGCTGCTTGGCGATCATCCGTTCGTGCACGAAAGCATCATCGGCACGCTGCATCGCGGCCGCGTCACCGGACGAACGCAGGTCGGTGAGTATCCCGCCATCATCACGGACATCGAGGCAACAGCTTCCGTGACGGGCGAGCATACGTTCTTCGTGGATGACGACGATCCGCTGAGGGAGGGCTTCGAGTTGTAGCGTCCGTCAGGCCGCTCGACGGAAGTACACGAGCGTCGCAGCGGCGAGTGCGACGCCGAGCGCCGCGAAGGCGCGATGATGCTTCGAGATCACCAGCTCGAGGCTGGACGACCGGGCGGATCTGTCAAACCGTCCGTGCGCACCGAAGTCACGCGCATCGTCGACAGGCGACCAGAGGTTGTGTGGACGTTGCGGATCTTCCGGTTCAGAGGTTTGCTGCGCATTGTAGCCGTGACGTGCGAGGTAGCGATCCGCCAGGCCGGCGGCGACGCGGTCGCCGACAATCGCCTCGACGGTCGGAAAGCCGACGAAGTACTCACGGCGCGGATGGTCTGCAGCCCACACGATGGCATCGGCGGCGACTTCAGGTTGAAAGATCGGCGGCACCGGTTTGGCGCGTCGCGCCAGCCGACTCTTGACCCAGCCGAATTGCGGCGTGTTCAGCGCCGGCAGGTGAACCATCGTCAAGGCGACCGCGCTGTCGTCGTGCAGCAGCTCTGCGCGAAGCGAGTCGCAGAAACCCTCCATGGCATGTTTCGCCGCACAGTAAGCGGACTGCAGCGGGATGCCCCGGTACGCCAGTGCCGATCCCACTTGAATGATGACGCCGCGATTGCGCGCCTTCATGCGCCGCAGCGCCGAGAGCGTTCCGTGGACCATGCCGAGGTAGGTGACTTCGGTGACCCGTTTGTATTCGGCCGGCTCCATTTCGAGGACGGGCGAGAAGACGCTCGCCATCGCGTTGTTGATCCAGAGATCGATGGGGCCGAAGGTTTGCTCGAGGGCCGCGGCCGCTTCCTCGACGCGGTCGGCATCGGCGACATCGCCCTTGAGAATCAATGCCCGGCCACCAGCGGCGGCGACGTCCCGAGCAGCCGCTTCAAGGCCAGCCCGTCCCCGCGCGAATAGACCAACTGAGGCGCCGCGGCGCCCGAAGGCTTGCGCAACCGCGCGGCCGACACCCGCCGAGGCGCCCGTAATCATCACGACTTCCGAGCGAGTGGCGTTAAAAGGCATGTGGCCGGACTGATGCAACATGGCCGCCCACCAACGGATGAGATGGGCGTCCGCACCCTTATGGGCATGGACCCAACGGTGCGATTGATCCAGTATTTCCGGCTGGAATCCTAGGCGCCTGTAGCACGAACCTTAAAGGTTCGTGCCACGGGTTATTGGAAGCCTACATGTATGCAGCGATCGCAAGTTGCTGACGGCTACACAACCACGCTTCAGACGCCAGCCCGAATATTCGATCGATGGCTGGCCGCCCGTCTGCAGCGGGCGATTGCACCCGCAGCAGTGCGGCTGGAGTTGTGGGACGGCAGCTCACCGTACGCGCGTGATGCGTCACCGATCGGGAGCGTGCTCGTACATGACCGTGCCACGCTCATCGGATTGATCGTCGATCCCGACCTTCGTTTCGGCGACGCCTACACCGTCGGCCGGCTCGAAATTCGCGGGGACCTCGGTACGGTGGTGGAGGCGTTGACACGCGTCGCGCTCGGCCCACCGACATGGCGGGAGCGTGTGCGCGGTGCGCTCGAGCGTCCCAACTCGCTGACCAGCGCTCGGCGCAATGTCCATCATCACTACGATCTCGGCAACGAGTTCTACCAGCAGTGGCTGGACGACGATCTCGTCTACACGTGCGCGTACTTCGAACATCCGCAGATGACGCTCGAGGCGGCGCAGCATGCGAAGTTCGATCTCGTCTGCCGCAAGCTCCGCCTGCAGCCGGGGGAGTCCGTTGTCGAAGCAGGATGTGGCTGGGGAACGCTCGCGCTGCACATGGCGCGCAAGTACGGTGTCCACGTGAAGGCGTTCAATGTGTCGCGCGAGCAACTGGCCTACGCGAAGGCCCGCGCCAGACGCGAAGAGGTGACCGATCGAGTCGAGTTCATTGACGATGACTATCGCAACATGCGGGGAGAGTACGACGCGTTTGTCTCCGTCGGCATGCTGGAGCACGTCGGCCTGCACCATTACGAATCGCTGTCGGAGGTACTTCGCCGCGTGGTCCGCCGGGACGGCGGCCGCGGGCTTCTGCACTTCATCGGCCGCGATGCGCCGCGTCCGCTGAACGCCTGGACGCAGAGGCGGATTTTTCCAGGCGCATATCCACCGACACTGGCCGAAGTCGTGACGCAGGTTCTCACGCCGGCGGGAATGTCGATCGTTGACGTCGAAAACCTACGGTTGCACTATGCACGGACACTCCTGCACTGGCGTGCGCGTTTCAAGAACGCCGAAGAGCAGGTTCGCGCGAAGTTCGGGGCGAAATTTCATCGAGCGTGGGAGCTGTACCTCGCCGCCTCCCAGGCCGCATTCACCACAGGCTGGATGCAGTTGTTCCAGGTCGTGTTCGTACCGCTCGAGACTGCGCCTCCGTACTGGACGCGCGCGGAGATGTACGCGGCGAGCCAGGAAGGGCCGGATGGGCCGGCTGAAGCCGGCCCCTACGAGCCGGCCCCTACTAGCCGACCCCAGCGAGCCGGCCCTACGAATAATGCGAAGCTGTGACGCGTTGATCGTCGGCGGCGGACCCGCTGGTTCGACCTGTGCGCGTGCGCTTCGCCTCGCGGGATGGAATGTCGTCGTCCTCGATCGCGCCCGCTTTCCTCGCGACAAGGTGTGCGGTGGATGGGTGACGCCAGGCGTGTTTCGCGCCCTCGACCTCGAGCCTGGCGAGTACCGTGCGACCGGTCTCGTCCTCCAAGAGATCACTGGTTTCCGGACGAGCGTGATCGGTCAACCCGCCGTCGAAACGACGTATGCGAGCGTCGTCAGCTACGCTATCCGCCGCTGTGAATTCGACAACTTTCTGCTCCGACGGGCCCAGGTCTGTGTGCTCGACAATCGTCCACTGACCGCGATCAGGCGCGAGCGCGACAGGTGGATCGCCAACGATGCGATCGAGTCGCCGGTCGTGATCGGCGCCGGTGGCCACTTCTGTCCAGTCGCGCGACAACTTCAAGGGGAGCGGGACCCACTGGATCCCGTGATCGCCAAAGAAGCGGAGTTCCCCCTTGACGGGGACGACTCATCTATCGATCAGCAGATACCGGAGTTGTTCTTCTGCCGCGACCTCGAAGGATACGCGTGGTGCGTCAGAAAGGGAGACTATCTGAACATAGGGATCGGCCGCCGCCTGCACGAAGGCTTCACCGAACATCTGCGGGACTTCGACGCATTCCTCAACGCCACCGGGCGTTTGAGCAGATCCTCAGCGGTCAGGTGGCGCGGTCACGCGTATCACGCGCGCGGTGCCGGCGTACGGCCGCTGGTCGCCGACGGCGTACTCATCATCGGCGACGCCGCAGGTCTTGCATATCCGGAAAGCGGCGAAGGCATTCGTCCTGCCGTTGAGTCCGGGCTCTTGGCCGCGCGCATGCTGATCGCAGCGCACGGACGGGTTACTCGCGACGCCCTGCAGCCATACGAGACCGCGATGCTCGCGGCACACAGCCCATCCGCGCCGACGCCGAAACCCCTGGCTCCGATGGTGAAAGCTCTTGGCCGGACGCTGCTGCGTTCGCGCGCGTTCACCCGACACGTTATGCTCGATCGATGGTTTCTGAGGTCAGCGCAATGACGGAGGAGCCCACGGCGGCGCTGCTCGTCGTTGACATACAAAGGGATTTCTGCGCCGGTGGCGCGCTCGCCGCTCCAGGCGGCGTCGAGATCATTCCGGCGGTGAATCGCCACGTAGCCGACGCGAGCAGCCGCGGGATGCCCGTGTATGCCACACGCGACTGGCATCCGGCGATCACGGGCCATTTCAGGGAGTACGGCGGTGACTGGCCGCCGCATTGCGTGCAGGAGACCGCGGGAGCGCAGTTTCATCCCGATCTGAAACTGCCGCCGGACGCCATCGTCGTCAACAAGGGCGACGATCCGCAGCGACACGGCTACTCGGCGTTCGAAGGCCACACGTCCGATGGGAAACCGCTGCTGGACGATTTGCGCGATCGGCACATCACGCGCGTGTACCTTGCGGGGATCGCCACTGATTACTGCGTGAGAGAGTCGGCCCTGGATGCGCTCCGGGCCGGTCTGGAAGTCCGCGTTCTGCCGGATGCGATTGCGGGCATCGATGCCCGTCCGGGAGATGCGCAGCGTGCGCTCGACGAGATCTCAGCGGCCGGTGCGCAACTCGTTCCAACGCTCGACGGGGAGCGCGTCTGAGCTTGTTACCGACGCGGAGCTTCGACCAGCGTGTGCGTGCGCGGATCGATGATGAGCGGCGGCGGTTCGGTCTCGATCAGATAGCCGAACTCGCTGCGGAAGTCCTGCAGGGAAATGCCGACGGTGGCCGCCATCTTGGCGAGCTCGTGGGGGTCGTCGAAGTCGTCGCGGCGCAGCCGGATCATGTAACGGCGCGCGATGCCGTAGCGCGTTGAGTGAACGTCGACCATGCGGACGCGCGTCCGGCCGCTCTCCGAATCGATCACATCCGCGAACGGAATCGGCACGAAGTTGCCGCCCTGCATCGAGATAATCACGGCGCTGCCACCCGACAGCAGATACTTCGCGGCGCAATAGCCAAGATCGCGGGTGTACTCCATGTCGGCGGGAATCGGGTCGGCGCATCGCAGCTCGTACCCGATGTTCTTCGCCGCAATCGTCGTCTTCAGTCCGAATGCCGCCAGCCGTTTCTGAACCTCGCTCTTCAGGATTTCGCCGATGTTCACTTCGGCGATGCGGATGTGGCCGTGCGAGTCGCGTTCGACGTCCTCGAGCCGTTCGAGATCGGTAGGATCGATTCCGAGGACAAGACCTTCGGCGATGACGGCGACGCCGTCACGCCGGCCGTAGCTCAGACGTTTGATGATTGCTCCCACCAGCGTGTCGACCACGGTCTTGAGACGAATGCGGTGCGGCGCAAATTCCTCGGGGATGAGCGTCAGCGTCGCGCCCGCTGCCTTGCCGATGCCGATTGCCAGGTGTCCAGCTTTCCGTCCCATTGCGATGACGAAATACCAGCGTGACGTCGTTTTCGCATCGACCATCAGGTTCTTGACGATTTCGACGCCATAGTGGCGCGCCGTGTGGAAGCCGAAGGTGTCCACACTGGCCGGCAGGTCGAGATCGTTGTCGATCGTTTTCGGCACGTGGACCACGCGGATGCGGCCACGGCCGTGTTCCTCGAGCTTCATGGCCGAGAACGCCGTGTCGTCGCCGCCGATGGTGATCAGCATGTCCACGTTCAGTCGCAGCAGCGAGACGATCGACTGTTCCAGGTGCTCGGCGCTGACCGTGGGGTTCGCGCGCGAAATGCCGATGTGCGATCCACCGCGGAAATGAATGCGGCTCACCGATTCGATGGTGAGCACTGTCGTGTGCTCGATGTCGCCGTGCATGATCCACTCGAAGCCGTCGCGGATGCCGACGACCTCGACGCCTTCGAGCTGGCTGCGGATGGTGGCAGCCGAAATGACGCTGTTAATGCCTGGCGCCGGTCCGCCGGCGACGAGAATTGCGAGCCGTGTCTGGTGAGTCATGACGCGCGAGTCGGAGTACGGTGATGATCCAACTCACGCGTCGACGGTGCTGATGTGAGTCGGATCATCACCGTACTCCGACTCGGAATTGGCAATCAAGCCGACATTCCTGTCAGTGCGGTGGTTGACAGTTCAGAAATCCTCTCCGACCTGACCGCGGACGCCCTGGAAGCCGTGCCTGGCCTGCTTCAGGATGAATGAGATCACCCGCCGGTCGTTGTAGCACCAGCCGACGATGTGGTTGAGCGTCGAGAAGCAGTGCTTCTGACACTCGTTCTTCATCTCAGTGAGCTGCTTCCGCTCGAACTTGGGTGAGTCGACGACGCCCCAGTCGTGCGTCGCCGAGTACATCGGGAAGCAGGGCGCCAACGTCCCGTCCACGCGGATGATGAGCGTGTTTTGCCCGGCGCGGCAGTTCCACGCCTCGAGGTCTTCATGCATGAAGTCCTTCATCTCGCGGAGGCGCTGCGTGGAGTTCGTCATGGTGTAGCCGGCCTTCTGCTTTTCGATCAGCCAGTCGAGCACGTCCGCCACTTGTGACCGATCCTCCGGCCTGATGTACGTCGGGTTGTCGTGAAGATGTTTGAAGTGCGGCTGCTCGATGAGCGGCATTTCGTTGATGTGATAGTCGGTCGAGATCTTGTACTCGTGCGCGATCTCGGTGAGCTCCTTCACATCGTCGAGATTATTGCGGCAGATATTGATATTGAAGAACACGGTATAACCGTAGCGATACTGTTTCTTCACAAGGTGCTCGAACTGTTTGCGAATCGGGTTGAGCGCTTTGGGAAGGCCGGGCTTCTCGTCAACGGCATCCACCGCGAAGTTGAAGGTCGACACGCCCGCATCGCCCAACTTGTCGATCCATTCCGGCGTGAGCAGGCGGCCGTTGGTCGGGATGTAAGTAAAGAAGCCCTTTTTGCGCGCGTAGTAGATGATCTTGTGAACCAGTTTGGGGCGCAGCATCACTTCGCCGCCCATCAGCGCCAGCGCGCGACACGTGCCCGAGTGCAGCCAGTCAATAGCTGCCTTGGCCACTTCCTCGGTGATCCCCTTCACCCGGTTGTCGTACGAGTAGCAGTAGTGGCAATCGAGGTTGCATTTGTACTCGGTGAAGAGGTACGCGACGATCGGATGGAAGTCGCCGGGCAGCAGGCGCGATCTGAAGTACGGAATCGCCCAGCCGTGGAGGGTGTGCCAGATCTGCGCAGGCGTCCAATGGCGGTCGCCGTCGCCTGGCAGGTCGGCGTCGGTCAGCAGCTCTGGGCGCTGCGGAAAGACCGGCTCGGGAAACTTCTCGCCGCCATTCGACGGCGTGAACGGGACGCGAGTGCCCGTGGTCAGATCGGTCTGATGCAGAGCAAGGGGAATATACGTCGACATCGCAAGCCTCCGATGACCACGAACACCGCTGCGCGACGGACAGAACGAGCATAAAACCTGATCAACGTGTCCGTCGTGACGAGCCTCAGTGCTTCGTGGCTAGTTAGACACCGTGACACCCGATTGCCAGGATCTGAATTCTTCGCGCAGACGGTCAGCGTCGTCGCTGATTGCGCGCGCGAGTTCCCCGGCGAGGCGGCTTTGCTCCAGGAGCCGCCGCCACGCGTCGGTTGTGACCTTCTCCCGTGCGAGCCGGGAATCGACCGCGAGTTCCTCGCCGGCGCGTCCGTATTCGCGCAGGAGCGTCATGCACTCGCCGTTCACGTAATCGGCGAGCGAGACGTACGCGATTTCCAAGTAATCGCGGAGCTCGGAGGTCAACTGTCCGCTCGCAGCAAGGGCCGCGACACTCGTCCTGAAGGCCGCGCGAATGGTGTCCTTCGGCTGCGGCAGATCGTCGAGAGTGCACGGATACACGTTGGCCTCCGTGTGCGCTTCAACGACCTTGAGGTACGCCGCGACAATGCGCTGCGCCTCCTGCGGCGTGAGAGGCTCCACGTTACGCGCCCAAGTGCGAGGGATGCGAGCCTCCCGCGTTGACGATCGGAAGCAGCTTCTTCGACAGCTTCATCTCAGCCGCCAGCTCCTGATGCTGCTCGCTGAGCGCCGCCAGCTCTGCCTCGCGCAGCAGTTCTTCGCGAAGCGTCCGCTCGTAGTCGGCGAGCCGCTGATCGATGTCGGCAGCCGACACGGGCCCTTTCTGCATGTCCTCGATGTATCGCTTCAGGAAGTAATGAATCGTCTCGACCCGGATCCTGATCGACCCGCTCGGCTTGTTCTCGTCGATGTCCTTGAACGAGAAGTACGGTGTCCCGGATTTCTCGATGATGCCCTCGACCACTGAATAGATCGGAGCGTCGTGCCCGCATTTGAAGCTCGAAAGCTCGAGTGCGACGAGATTCGGATGACGGGCGGTGAACTTCGCTGCCCAGACCTTCTGATTCGTGTTCGCCGAGTAGCTGTTCTTCCAGACGTCCTGGATTTCCAGCGGGTCGCGGATAGCGCCAGACCGGACCTCATCACCGAACAGGCGCTCCAATAGATCCGCGTCCATCGGCAGCGTGTTCTGGGAGAACACCGGGTAGCCGAGTTTCTGGAACTCCTCGAGGATTTCGTGATTCAAGCCGGGATCGTGGTGATACGGCCTGGCCAGCACCACGATGCCGACGCGCTTCTCGCGTTCGAGCTGATCGAGCACCTCGCGCGCCCGCCGCTGGATGTCGGCTTCGTACGCGAGCAGCTCGCGGAACGCCACCTCCACCGCCCGCTCGTTTTCTTCCTTCGACAACCCGAGCAACGGTCCCCATGCGTCAAATAGCTGTTTGCAGAGCAGCGGCCGGTCGGCGAAGTTGATCATCGGGCAGAGGTATCGGATGCCTTGCTGCGTGAAGACGTCGCCTTCCTTGGTGAACGCGGCCTTGGCGGTCTCGGGGGTCACCGTCACCGTCGGACACGCGTTGGAGCCCTGCAGGTGCTTCAACGACGTATGCAGCACGTCAACCATCGGGAAGAAGATGTAATCGAGCTTCTTCTTCGCATGTTTCACGAACAGCAGGTTGTGCACGTGCGCAACGCCGATCTTGGCGGGGAAGCAGGGATCGATAGCGCCGCGTCCGGCGCCCTCGCGATACAGATCGCCGCTCGTGTAGTCCGAGTAGACGACGTTGCCGCCGACGACGCCGAGGCTTTCGAAGTACGCGTTAAAGAACGGCGCGTACGTGTACATGTTGAGCACGCGCGGGATCCCGATGCGCAGCGTCTTCCGGCGCTCGATCAGTTCCGCCCGTTCGCGTGCGGCACGTGTCCACTGGCGCTGCGGAATCGGATCGGCGATGGTTTCAACACCTCGCGGCCTGAACGCATCTTTCGATGCGATTTCCACGAAGTTGGGATTCGCCTTTTTCACCTCGTCGATGCCGGCCTTGATGCCTCGCATGTCGTTGACGTCTTCAACGCTCCCCTTTTCGCAGGTCGCCATGATGAGGCGACGCTCGTCGTCTGCCTTTGCAACCTTCGAGACGAACTTCACGGGTGCGATGTGCACCTTCGGTGGACCTAAAGGTCCGCCGCTACGTTCGTTGTGGGGTCCATCCATTTCGTGGGGTCCGGCTTCAGCCGGACCTTCGGGCATCTTGATGTCGATGAAGGTGCGCAGGCAGTTGTTCTTGCAGAAGTTACAGCGCGTTGCCTCGTTGCGCGTCGTGCGGTAACTGATCTTCCGGACAGCATCGAGGCCGATGAACGTCGTACGGTGCCCGCGGTTGTACAGGCGCATCGCCTCCACGCCTGCGCCGATCGCACCTGACTCTCCGCAGTGCTCGTGCACGATGATCTCGGGCGCGCTGTCCGCACCCCGGAAGTTCGAGCGGATAAAATCAACTTCCGCCTTCACGGCCGCAAGGTTGTGCTGCGTGCCGCCCTGCAGGATGAAACGCGTGCCGAGCTTTGCGAGATTCGGAATACTCGCCACGTAGAGGAAGATGTTCTTCGGCAGCACCGCCGCAAGCCCCGCGAGGATCTCCTCGGGCGCCCATCCCTGACGCTGGAAATTGACGATGTCCGACTGCATGAAGACCGCGCAGCCGTAGCCGAAGATTGGCATCGAGGTAGCGGTGAATGCCTTGTCGGCAAATTCACGGACGCCGATGCCGAATCCTTCCGCGGTTGACTGCAGGAAGTAGCCATTACCCGCGGAGCATTGCGTGTTCAGCTTGAAGTCCTTGACACGGCCGTCCTTGAGGACAATCAGCTTGATGTCCTGGCCGCCGACGTCGACGATGACGTGCGGGTCCTTGTAGAAGCGGACGGCCGACTCTGTGTGCGCCACTGTTTCAACGAGCGCAGCGTCGGCCTGCAGGACGTCCTTGAGGATGTCCTTCGCATAGCCGGTGGTGCCGACGCCGAGCACCTCGAGCGTCGCGCCGCAGTCCTCGATCTGCGTTCGGAGGCCGTCGAACATGTCGATGGTGTCCTGGATCGGATTGCCCTTCGACAGCTGATAGACCTTGCACAGGATGTCGCCATCCATCGACAGGAGCACGGCTTTCGTTGAGGTGGAGCCGCCGTCCACGCCGACGAATCCGCGGACAACCTCACCACGCCGGAACGTTGCTGGCGTGAACTTCTTCGGCGTGTACGCCTCGCGGAAAACGCGCAGTTCCTCTTCCGAGTTGCTGAGGCCTCGCCCTCCGGACGCGGCCTTCTCCTCCTCGCGTCCCGCGGTGATGTAATGGTCGAGCGCCGCGGTCCCAAGGTACCGTCCGACGTGACTCTCCTCGTCGCGCCCGAACTGCACGGCGCCTAGCGCCGCGAAGTACTGCGCGTTGGCCGGCACCTTGATGAGCGACTCCGGCGTCTCGCCACCGGGGATCTCGACGCCGCGCTCCTTCCACGATTTCGGGATGCTGTGCTGCCATGCTTCGCGCATGCCGCGAATGAAGGTGTTTGGCCCGCCAAGCAGCAGCACATGCGGACGTAGCGTGTGACCGCGAGTCAGGACTGTCAGATTCTGCAGGACGATCGCGTCGAACAGCGACGCCATCAGCTCGTCAGGCGGCGTCCCTTCCTTCTGCAGGCCGTTGATGTCGGTCTCGGCAAACACGCCGCACTTGCCGGCCACCTTGTGTAGTTTGATACCGAGATACCCCAGGTCGCCCAGTTCGTCGACAGGGATTCGGAGCTTGGCGTTGATCTTGTCGATGACCGCGCCGGTGCCGCCGGCGCACTTGTCGTTCATCGACGGGATCTTCTTTTTGCGGCCGCTCTCGGGATCCTCTTTGAACACGATGATCTTCGCGTCCTGACCACCGAGTTCGACGACGGAGTTCACTTCCGGGTGGAGCTTCTCGACCGCAAGTGAGACCGCGGTGACTTCCTGCACGAACTTGCCGCCGACGAGCGGTGCGAGCGCGCCGCCCCCGGAGCCGGTCATGAAGACGCGGCAGTTGTCATGGTGGAGCGACACGTCCGCTTCCATGCGCTGCAGAAATTCGAGTGTCTTTTCCGGCTGTTTCGTTTCATGCCGCTGGTAATCCGACCAGACGATTTGATCGCTGGCGTCATCGACGACGACCGCTTTGACGGTCGTCGAGCCGACGTCCAGCCCGACGAGATAGTTCGGCGCGCTCATGGTCGCCTCCTATGCGGCAGCGGTCGGTACGGAGACCATGCTCCGCCCGCGTGAGGCTGGGCGCGGCATGCGGCTGAATCGCGCGCGCCCGTCCATCAGATCGCTGACGTGGAGCACGAACTGCGCGGCCGTGCCCGTCATCCCATGACGGTGCGGGACCTCGTACAACGGCCTTCGCAGGATCGGATGT
>Ga0075424_100004867_pt1 | contig 12751 bp, 10 predicted proteins | sample SoiMethybrSBSTD3_FD_75301 | JGI IMG/M metagenome (GOLD analysis project Ga0075424, IMG submission 75301) | Bulk soil microbial communities from a Populus tree surrounding site in Tennessee, USA - Soil MetaG P. TD hybrid SBSTD3 | ecosystem: Environmental > Terrestrial > Soil > Tree plantation... | reverse complement strand
CGAGGCACGTCTCGGGCCCGGCCGCGAGCATCGGCCCGTATGCCTTCCGGGCCCAGGGGCCGGCGCCGACGAGACCGACCGCGAGCGGTGGCGACGTGGTCATGCTCAAAGTGGAGCACGGAGATGGGCGTGGAGTCGAGCGCAGTGCGGCCGTCACCGAGCGTCACGCACGGCATCCATCGAACGTAGTTTGTCGCCGAGACTTCAGGGGTCCCGTATTTCCTCTTGAAAATCGTACAAAGAAGCGGGCTGCCCGTCTGGCAGGAAGACTGGCAACGGCGGCCGGCGTTCATCGCGTTCCGGAAGTACGTTCCTGGCCGGGAACCGGTGTACACGATCCGCGGTATGATGGAGTCCTGACGACCGGGATTCGGCCCGGAGTTCGGTCTGGGCTCCGAGCCGCGTGTTCTTTCGGCCGCGGTTGTGGAGGACTCGATGCCCCGGCTCCAATGCGGGTCACTGCCGCGTAACGGGGCCGTCGTCTCTTGCATTCATTCACTTTTCGCATAGCTCAGCGCATGCGAATGGTATACGGTGGGGGTCCGTCCTTGGAGAAGCCGCGGACCGTCGGTTGCTGAGGTCGGGGCGCAGAGGCCGTAGACCCGCGACTTGCTCTCGCTCGAGAGCTGCAGTGCACCGCGCCCCTCGCGGCGTGCCGGGCCATGCGCCCGCGCCGCCCGGGAGATCACTCCATGATGCCCAGAGTTTCCCCCCTTCGCGGTCTCGCGCTGCTCTGCTGCATCACACTCGTGAGTTGCTCGAAGTCGCAACGCATCACAGGCCCCGTCGTGGACGCGGCCCGTGAAGGCGGCGCGGCGCGGGCCAAAGCCGGGATCGACGATGTCCCGCTCCTTGGACACACGTTTACTCCCGGCTCGAGCAACCCCTACTTCCCTCTCGTGCCGGGGACCGCGTATCACTATCGCGGCCGGACCAAGGACGGCATCGAAACCGAGGTCTTCCAGGTGCTTCATCAGACCCAGGTGGTCCAGGGAGTCACGACGCAAGTGATCCAGGACGACGTCTGGCTCGACGGAGTGCTCATCGAGCACACGCTCGACTGGTTTGCGCAGGACGAGGACGGAAACGTCTGGTACTTCGGCGAGGATGTGACGAACACCGACCCCGTGACCGGCGTCAGCGACCATGACGGGAGCTGGGAGGCGGGAGTGGCGGGCGCCGAGGCTGGAATCATCATGCTGGCCCATCCCGCGGTGGGAGATGCGTACTTCGAGGAGAACGCGGGCGCCGTGGCCCGGGACCACGCAGCCGTCCTGGCGCTCGACGGCAAGGTGAACACCCCCGACGGGCGCTTCAGGAACTGCCTCCGCACCGAGAACACCACGCCTCTCGAGCCCGCGTTTCTCGAGAACAAGTTCTACGCGGCGGGCGTGGGCCTGGTCATGGAGATCAATGTCACCGACAAGGAAAGGAACGAGCTGGTGGACGTGACCGGGCCGGGCATCGGGGATTCGAGCGACAAGAAGAACGCCGCCGACACCGGCAACCCCGGCGTGCCACGTCGCGCGGACGCGGAATAGATCGTCACATCACGGGAAACAACGCGGGCCCCGGCGCGAAGCCGGGGCCAGGGCCGCGTTGATCCGGCGGGCCCGCTAGAGCCACAGGCTCGCCGGCGCCGCTCCGCATATCAAACTCTTGACACTCCGCCCTCCGGGGTGTTGGCTCGACCTGCGGATATGCCTGCGCCCGGCGGCGCCGGCGCTGATGCGGACCCCCCTCATCCGGAAGCGTCAATCCGAGGTCGCCGTGCCACCAAAACCTCCGGAAGCCCGCCCGCTCGAGTCCACCACACGCCTTCTCGCCGAGGCGCGGGACGGGAGTCGTAGGGCACGAGAGCGGCTGGTCGCACGCTACCTTCCGGTGCTCCAGCGCTTCGCCCACGGGCGCCTGCCCGCGCGCTGCCGGTCGATGATGGAAACCGGGGACCTCGTGCAGGTCGCCCTGGTCCGCGCGTTGGAACATCTGGAGCGGTTCCGGCCGCAGCGGGAGGGGGCGTTTCTCGCCTACCTGCGTCAGATCGTGATCAACCAGATCCGCGACGAGGCGCGGCGCGTGGCGGTGCGTCCGGTTCAGGTGGAGCTGCCCGAAGACCTGGCGCACGAAGCCCGCACCCCGCTCGAGGAGGCGATCGGGAACGAGGCCCTCGCGAGCTACGAAGCCGCACTCACCCGACTCTCGGATCAGCAGCGGGAGGCGGTGATCCTGCGCCTGGAGCTGGGATTCAGCTACGAGGAGATCGCGGAGGCGCTGGAGCGGCCGAGCGCGAACGCGGCCCGCATGGTGGTGCTGCGCGGCATGGAGCGGGTCGCGACGCTGATGAAGGAGCGCATGGGGCAGTCGCTGTGAAAGACGAAGGCAGCAAGCCGTTGCGGGACGCCATCGAGGCGGTGTCCGAAGGGCGCGCGGTGGACTGGGAATCGGAGAAATCCTCGCGTCCCGAGCTCGGGGACACGTTCGAGGCGTTGCGGGTGCTCGAAGAGATCGGGCGCGTGCATCGCGGCGCGGGCGTCGGATCGAGCCGCGGTGCGGGCGCGGAGCCTTCCGGAGCGGCGAGCGCTTCGGCGCGCGCGCGCGCCGGGCGCCGCGACGGGCGGAGCGCACGCGTCGAGCCCGCGCGCGCGATGCTCTCCGAGTGGGGACCGCTCCGGATCCTCGAGAAGATCGGCGAGGGGAGCTTCGGAGAGGTGTATCGCGCATTCGATCCGGGCCTCCAGATCCAGGTCGCGCTCAAGCTCTGGAGGCCGGTCGGCGCGGATCCCGAAACCTACCGTGAGCTGATCGACGAAGCCCAGCGCCTCGCCCGCGTCCATCACCCCAACGTCCTGACCGTGCACGGAGTGGACAAGCGCAAGGGACGCGTGGGCATGTGGACCGATCTGATCCGGGGTCACACGCTGGAGCAACTGCTGGAGCGGGACGGTCCCTTCGCCGCCCTGGAGGCCGCGGTGATCGGGATGGAGCTGTGCGCCGCTCTCGCCGCGCTCCACACCATGGGCGTCGTCCATCGCGACCTGAAGAGCACGAACGTGATGCGCGAGCAGGGTGGGCGGATCGTCCTCATGGACTTCGGAACGGTGAGCGAGGCCGCCGGGCAGCGCGGGGCGAAGCCGGCGGGAACGCCGCTCGCGATGGCTCCTGAGGTCCTGAGCGGCGAGCCGGCGACGGTGGCGAGCGATCTCTATTCGCTCGGGGTCCTGCTGTACCGGCTGGTGACGGCCGCCTATCCGGTCGAAGCGGACACTCTTGCGGAGCTCTCCGCACGCCATGCCCGGGGCGAGATCGCGCACCTGCGCGACCGGCGGCCCGACCTGCCGCGGAGTTTCGTCGATGTGGTCGAGTTGGCGCTCTCGCCCGACCCGGAACGACGCCACCGGAGCGCCGGAGCGTTCGAGCGCGCTCTGGCGCAGACGCTCGATGCCGCTGCGCTGCCGCGCGGCGCGGCGAAGCGCCCCGCGGCGAACAACCTGCCGCAGCCGCTCACGAGCTTCGTCGGCCGCCAGCGGGAGCTGGAGAGCTGCCTCGCCCTGATTCCGCGTTCCCGCATCTTCACCCTCACGGGGTCGCCGGGCTCGGGCAAGACGCGGCTGGGCCTGAGGCTCGCCGAGGTAATGCTCGACTCAGGGCTCGAAGCGGTGTGGTTCGTGGACCTTGCCCCGCTGGTCGAGCGCGCCCACGTGGAACGAGCGCTCGCATCGGCGGCCGGCATCTCCGAGGGCCGCGGCGCGGCCCCGCTCTTCGCCGTGGCGGAATCGATCGGGGCGCGCTCGTGCCTCCTGCTGCTCGACAACTGCGAGCATCTGGTGGAGGAATGCGGCGCGATCGCGACGACCCTGATCCGGAGCTGCCCGAATCTGCGCGTGGTCGCCACCAGCCGTGAAGCCCTGGGCGTTCCGGGCGAGCAGCTCTACGGCGTCCCGCCGCTGACGATTCCCGACGCCGGCGCCCTGGCCGCGCCGGCCGCGGTCATGAGCTCCGACGCCGGCCGTCTCTTCGTCGAGCGCGCGAGCCTGGTGGATCCCGCCCTGCGGCTCACCGAGCGCAACGCTCGGGACGTGGCCGAGATCTGCCGGCGCTTGGACGGAATCCCATTGGCCCTCGAGCTCGCGGCCGCGCTGGCCCGGGTGTTGTCGCCCGAGGAGATTCGCGAGCGGCTGGACTCGCAGATCGTGCTGCGCGCGAATCCCGGCTCTGCGACAGCGGAACGAAACCAGACGCTGCAAGCCGCGTTCGAGTGGAGTTACGGAATGTTGAGCGAGGCCGAGCGCGCGTTTCTCGGGCGTCTCAGCGTGTTCTCGGGACGGTGGACGCTAGCGGCCGCGACCGCGGTGTGCGGCGGCGGGCTCGAGGACATGGAAGTCGTGCTCCTGCTCTCGCGTCTCGCGGACAAGTCGCTGGTGCTCACCGAGCACGTGGACGAGGTGCGGACCGCCTATCGGCTGCTGGAGACCGTCCGGCAGTTCGCCGCCGACAAGCTGGCCGAGCGCGGCGGAGCCGACGCCGTACGCCACGCCCATCTCGACTACTACCTTTCGCTGGCGGAGAGCGCGGAGGGCGGACTCGAAGGCCCCGGTGCCGCGCGCTGGCTCTCGCGCCTGGATGTCGAGCACGAGAACCTGCTGGCCGCCGTGCGCTGGGCTCTCGAGGGCGCAGCGGCGCCGGAGATGGGGTTGAGGCTGGCCGGCGCATTGTGGCGGTACTGGTACACGCGCGGGGAGTTCACGCTGGGCTGCGCCACGCTGGAGCGTGCGCTGATGGCTTCGGGCGCCGAGGGACACGAGATCGCGCGCGCGAAGGCGCTGTGGGGCGCCGGTTACATCGCCATGCAGATTGCGAACTCGGGGAAGGCCCTGCCCTGGTTCGAAGAAAGCCTCGCGCTCGCGCAGCGATCGGGCGACCGGGCCGGCGTCTCCCGTGCGCTCAAAGGGCTCGGGATCGTGGCGGTGGACCGCAGAGACTATGCCGGCGCGCGCCGCCCCTTCGAGGACAGCCTCGCCATCGATCGCGAGCTGGGCAACGCCCGCGAGCTCGCTTCGTCTCTGAACAACGTGGGCGCCGTGGCCTGGCGCCAGGGAGACTACGAGACCGCGCGCATGATGCACGAAGAAGGGGCGGTACTCGCGCGCGCGTGCGGGGCCACGATGAGCGTGATCCTGAACCTGCTCAACCTGACCTGCGTGTGCCTGAGGTTGGCACGGCCGGACGACGCGCGGAAGCACCTGCGGGAGTGCCTGCCTCTGGTCCGCGAGCTGGGTGCCAAGTATCGCGGCGCGGAGGCCATGGAGCTCGCGGCCGAGACCCTGACCGCGCCCGGAGCCGCGGCGTCCGCGGTTCGCCTCTACGGCGCGGCCGAGGGCCTGCGCGAAAAACTCCACTCGCCGGCGGAGACGCCCTGGCACATGACGCGCGATGCGGCGGTGGCACGGCTGCTCGAGATCCTGGGGCAGGAGCGCTACGAGGCCGCGAGGTCGGAGGGCCGCACGCTCGGCTTCGAAGCCGCGTTGACGCTCGCGGCCGACGAGCTGCGCGCGGGGTGAATCGGAAGACGCCGCGTCCCGGCGCTCGCGCGCGCGAAGGGCGCGACCGACGAGAGTGAGTGACCCGATGCGCCGGTGTGGGTGATCCCGCACCGGCGCATCGTGCGTTCTGCCGCGCCGTATCTCGGTCCGCGGCCTTCGCTTTCCCGGGGCTGCGCGTCATTCCCCACGCGTTGGGAAAGATTGCGCCGCGCGCTCGATCTCCTGCATTGCAACCTCGAATTGCACGCATTGCAGGCTGCCAGAACGCGTCCCGCACCTCCCACAATGACGGGCCATTCGGAGTCCGCGTCACTATTTCGCGGATTGGTGCGCCTCTTGCGATGGGAATGAACGGGTCGCGAGGCCAGCGCCCGCGGACGACCGCGGGGGGTGGCGCTCGGCGTGACCTACGCGCCCGCCGGCAGTGGCGTCGCGTACCCAAGAACCGTTTCAACCAGAGGAGGAAGTACCCGTGAAGAACCTGTTCGTCCGTTTCCTGCAGGAGGAGAGTGGTGAGGACTTGATCGAGTACGGTCTGCTGTGCGCCTTCGTGGCGGCAGTCGCGACCGCCGTGATCATCGCCGACCCGCTCGGCATCCGGACCTCGCTGATCAACGCCTACCTGCGGGCCAAGACGGCTCTCGACAACTCGTAGGCCAACTCCCAACCCCCGCGCCCCCAATGAACGCTCCGCTCTGGGTTGCAGTACCCGTAGTCGTCCTCGCGGCACTTGCCGCCCGGACGGACGTTCGGGAGCGGCGGATTCCCAACCTGCTGACAGGGCCGGCGATTCTGCTGGCCCTGATCGCACACTTCTACTTCGAAGGCTTCGCCGGGCTGCGCGGCGCGCTCGCGGGCATGTTGATCGCGGGCGGACTGCTGCTGCCAGGCTTCTTTCTGCGCTTCACCGGCGCGGGCGACGTCAAGCTGATGGCCGCCGTCGGCGCCTGGTTCGCGTTCCCCCACGCGCTCATGGCGGCGCTGTTCGCGTTCATCGCGGGCGGCGTTGTGGCGATCGTGGTCGCCGCGCGCCGGGGAATCCTGCGTCACACGCTGTGGAACAGCGCGTGGCTCGCCGCCTGGGTGATGCGCCCCGGCGCGGTCGCCACCACGCCGCCGCCGGTCTCCGGCGTGCGCTTCCCGTTCGCGCTCGCGATCCTGGCGGGCTCGATTGCGGGCTTATGGATCCGGGCATGAGCGCCGATAACCGCGAACGCATGCTGGGAGGCCCGCGGAACCCGGAGCGCCGCCGTGAGCGTGGCGCGGCGCTGATCGAGTTCGCGCTCGTGTTCCCGATGCTGCTGGTGCTGACACTCACGGTGGTGGACGTCTCGCGCGCGTTCTTCGTCAAGAACCTGGCGTACCAGGCCGCGCGCGAGGGCGTCCGTGTCCTGGTCGTGAGCAGCTCGATGGACAGCGTGGCGGTCCGCACGCGGGTGATGCAGGTGACGGGTGCCGCGAACGTGACGCTCAAGAACCTCACGGTCGCGGGGCCCGACGCGAATCAGCTGATGAGCGTGTCGGTCGGAGTGGAGTTCAACTGGTTGTTCAAGGGGATGTTCAGCTGGCTGGGGAGCTCCGCGTTCAACACTGCGCAGACGCTCACCGGCATGGCCTGGATGCGTAAAGAAGGCGCCTGATCTTTCGAGGAGGAGCGACGGCGATGACGAATCAGGGACAGCGGCTCATCGGCGTTGCGCTGATGCTGGGCGTGGCGGCCGCGGTGGCCGGATGGTACGGCCTCAACAATGCGGCGGCGCGAAACGCGGCCGGCCAGCGCGCGAATCTGCACGACGTGGTGGTGGTCGTCACCGACCTCACTTACGGCTCGAAGCTCGAGTCCACGATGCTCAAGGTCGCGCATTACCCGAAGGACGCGGTGCCCGAGGGCGCCTACTCCACGGTGGACTCGGTGGTGGGTCAGACCACCAAGGTCTTCATGGCGGCCCGCGAGCCGGTCACCGCCATCAAACTCTCTTCCCGCGGCGGCGGTCTCTCGATGCTGGTGCGTCCCAAGATGCGCGCGGCGAGCATCGAGGTGAACCAGGTCTCGGGCGTGTCGGGGTTCGTGCTCCCCGGCGACCGCGTGGACGTGCTGATCACGGCGAATCCCCGCCACGACGAGGATGCGGTGACCCGCACGCTCCTCCAGAACATCGAAGTGCTGGCCGCCGGCCAGAAGACGCAGCAGCAAGACAACAAGCCGATCACGGTGCAGTCCGTGACCCTGCTCGTGGATCCGTCCGGCGCCGAAGTGCTGGCGCATGCCGGGCACGAGGGCGAGATCAGCCTGGTGCTGCGCAACCCCGAGGACGTATCGACCGAGCAGGTCCCGTCGTTCTCGACCCGCGAGATGCTGGGCGGCCCCGCCGTTGCGGCCGCGCCGAAGCGGCGTGCCGGCCCGGCCCCGACCGTGACGCCCGTGACGAACCCGCCGCCGGGAATCCCGGTGGTGCGTCGCGAGGCTCCGAAGATCCGAATCATCCGTGACGCGAGCGTCACCGAGACGCCCGCTGTACACGACAGCACTTCCAACTGAACCCAACGCAGTAGCGCAGGAGGGTATGAACATGCAGCACACGTCCCGGGTGTGGCCGATCGGCCTGGTCGCAGCGCTCGCGCTGCTCGGTCCGATCACCGTCCACGGCGCAGAGTCCCGTCAGAGACTCCACATCGCCGTGGGGCGCGCGGAGGTCGTGGGTTACTCCGAGGACGTGCGCACGGTGGCGATCGCCGAGCCCAAGATCGCCAACGCGGCCGTGGGCTCTGCCCGCACCGTGGTGGTGAACGGCAAGGCACCCGGGGTCACGACGCTCGTGATCTACGGCGAGGGCGCCCACTATACCGTGTACGACGTCGAGGTCGACGTCCCGAACAGCGAGAAGCAGGTGCAGCTCGCGGTGCGGGTGGCGGAAGCCGACTCGAACGCGAGCCGCGAGCTCGGGCTCGACGCGCTGGGAACGCTGCACAGCGACGACACCCACGTCAACGGCACGCTCACCGGCGGACTCTTCACTTCCAAGGTTTCGAACCCGTCTTCTCCGCTCACGCTCGGGCCGACGACCGACGGGTTCCTGGGCTACGTGCAGAACGGCGGCCAGCTGAACCTGCAGACCATCTGGCAGGCGCTCGAGGGCCGCGGCGCCATCCGCGTGCTCGCCCATCCGACGCTGGTCGCGCGCAGCGGCGAGAAGGCGATGTTCCACGCCGGCGGCGAGTTCCCGGTTCCGATCGCGAGCAGCCAGGGCACCGCCGGCGGCGGCGTGACCGTGACGATCGAGTGGAAGTCCTTCGGCGTGCAGGTGGACTTCACCCCGACGGTCGAGGAGGACAGCACGATCACGCTGGTCGTGGACTCGGAGGTGAGCCAGCTCGACTTCAACAACTCGCTCACGCTGAGCGGCTTCAACATTCCGAGCGTGATCACGCGCCGCACCTCGACGACCGTGAACCTGGGGGCCGGCGAGTACCTCGTGATCGGCGGCCTCAAGCAGAAGGAACACACCCGGTCCGTGCAGCGCATTCCGTTCCTCGGCGCCGTGCCGGTGCTCGGCTGGTTCTTCTCGCACAGCACGTACGACGAGACCGAGCGCGAGCTGGTGGTGGTGGTCTCGCCCCAGCTGCTGACCGCGGCCGCCCGCATGCCGGCGCTGCCGACCGACGGGATGAAGTGAGGTTCGTGGCGTGACGAAGCGCGCACAGAAGGCCGGACGGAACGAGCGCGGGGTCATGATCATCTGGCTCACGCTCTTCCTGCTGGTGCTGGTCGGCTTCGGGTCGCTCTCGGTGGACGTGGCGAAGCTCGCCGCCACCCGCACCCAGCTCCAGAACGCCGCGGACGCCGCGGCGCTGGCGGGCGCATCTGCGCTGGATCCCGAGACCGCAGTGATCGTGCAGCCCACGGCCGTCGCGCGCGCGCAGAACACATCGGTGAGCAACAAGGCGTTCGTGGCGAATCCGGAGCCCGTGATCCTGGCGGCCGGCGACGTGACGTTCCCCGATACCAAGCGGGTGAGGGTCAAGGTGAGGCGCGAGGGTGGGCAGGGCGTGGTCACGACGCTCGCCCAGGTGCTGGGGCTCATGAAGCTCGAGGTGACGGCGACCGCGACGGCGAAGGTCGACACCACCAGCACCGCCCTGTGCGGGCTCCTGCCGCTCGGCGTGTCGCCCCAGGGCCAGAACTTCCAGGTGGGCTGTAGTCACACCTACACGCTCAAGTCGGGCAGCGGCGGCGGCGGCGGCGGACAGTACGGCGCCGTGACCTTCCCGCAGTGCATCGACCGGGGAGACTGCGCCGGGATGTCGCCGAACGGGGCAAACACCTTCCGCTGCCTGATGAAGTACGGCTATTGCTGCCCGGTCTCGATCGGAGACGTCCTCAAGACCGAATCCGGAAACATGGCGGGGCCCACGAAGCAGGCGATTGATTACCGGTTCGACACCGACGCGTGCAGCGACCAGGGCATCTGCTACACCGAGTACCTGGCCCGGGGCGGAACCGGCCAGCGCGTGGTGGTGATCCCGATCACCACCCCGGTGCCCGGGAACTCGAAGGTGACGGTCCTCGGCTTCTCCGCGTTCTTCCTCAAGACCCGCGTCGGAACCGGCCAGGGTGGAGCGCTGCAGGGAGAGTTTCTGTACAAGGTCATTCCCGGCACCGGTTCAGGCACCGGAGGCGGGGCCGGCGTCACCGCGTTCAGCATTCGGCTCATCCCGAACTCGTGAGAAGGAGCCACTCGTGAGTCCGTCTTCGCTGTCCGTTGTCCTGGTGCATCGCGATCCCGCGGAGCGCGCGCTGCTGCGCGCGGCGTTCGAGTCCGCGGGCGCGGTCCAGATCGCGGGCGAGCGCCCCGACCTGCGTGGCGGCCTGGCGCTGGCGCGCCAGGTGCGGCCCGACATCCTGGTGCTCGAGCTCGACCGGCGCGGGCAGGAGGAAACACTTGCGGCCGGCGCCCAGTACCGCATGGAGCATCCCGACGGCTCGCTGTTCCTGACCACCGACCAGGTCGACTCCGACATCCTGCTGCGCGCGATTCGCACCGGGGCGCAGGACGTGCTGCGCCGCCCGTTCGACCGCAGCGCCCTGGGCGCCGCGATCGAGCGCGTGGCCGGCCTCAAGGCACGCAAGCACGGCGGCAACGCGGGTCACACCGTGATCACGGTGTTCTCGAACAAGGGCGGGCTGGGTTGCAGCACGATCGCGACCAACCTGGCGCTGGCGCTGCGCAGCATCACCGGCGGCGAGGTCGGACTCGCCGACCTCGATCACCAGTCCGGCGACGTCGCCTTCCTGATGGGGCTCACGCCCACGCGCTCGATCGCCGACGTGATGGACGCGACGCGGCTCGACTCGGCGAGCGTCCAGGACGCGCTCGCCAAGCACCCGAGCGGCGTGCGCGTGCTGCCGCAACCCGAGCAGCTCGACCGCGCCGACGGCGCGGAGCCCGGGGCGCTGGGCGGCATGCTCGAGACCCTGAGCGCGATGTTCGACTACGTGGTGGTGGACGCGCCCCACGGCTTCAGCGACACCGCGCTCGAGATCTTCGACCGCACCACCACCATCCTGCTCGTGACCGAGATGTCCCTGCCTTCCGCGCGCGCGGCGCGCCGGGCGCTCGAAGTGTTCCAGCGGCTCAACTACCTGGTCACCCCCGACCGCGTGCGCCCGGTCGTGAACCGCTTCGTCGAGCCCGGGCCGGTCTCGATCGCCCAGTTCGAGGAGACGCTCGGAGTCCCGGTGGCAGCGCGGATCGCCAACGACTACGCAGCGGTGAGCAAGGCAATCAACGTCGGGCGCCCGCTGTTCCAGGATGCGCCCGAGAGCCGCGCCACCCGGGATCTCGTCGCGCTCGCGCGCCGTCTCGCCGGCACGGCGGCGGAATCGCATGACACCAACGTCGTGGAGTTGACGCGCAAACCGGGCTTCTGGCCCTTCCAGAAAGGAAAGGTGGCATGAACCTTCGTCAGCGACTGGGAGGAGGCAATCGCCCCGGTGCTCCGGCCCCGCAGAATCCCCTGGCGGTGCAGCGCACGTCCGAAGTCGAGCCCGACCGTTACCAGGCGATGAAGACACGGCTCCACCGTGACCTGATCGCGAAGCTCGACCTCAGCCAGATGGAGGGACTGACGGACGGCGATCGCCGCTCCCAGGTCGAGCGCGTCGCCCGCCGGCTGATCGTCGAGGGCGAGATGAGGCTCACGCGCGCCGACGAAGAGCGTCTGATCACCGAGCTGATGCACGACACCTTCGACCTCGGTCCGATCACGCCGCTGCTGCTCGACGAGGAGATCAGCGACATCCTGGTGAACACCCACCGTCAGGTCTACGTCGAGCGGCTCGGCAAGCTCGAGCCCACGTCGATCGCGTTCCGCGACGACGCGCACCTCAGGCTCGTGATCGACCGCATCATCTCGCGGGTCGGCCGGCGCATCGACGAGTCCTCGCCGCTGGTGGACGCGCGGCTCCCGGACGGATCGCGCGTGAACGCGATCATCCCGCCGGCCGCGATCGACGGACCGATCATGTCGATCCGCCGCTTCCGCCGCTCTGCGATCTCGATCGACCAGATGCTCGAGTTCGGCACACTCGGCGCGGATATGGCCGAGTTCCTGACCGCCTGCATCAAGTCGCGGCTCAACATGCTGATCACGGGCGGCACCGGTTCGGGCAAGACCACCGTGCTGAACATCCTGTCGCGCTACATCCCGGAAAACGAGCGCGTCGTCACGATCGAGGATTCGGCGGAGCTCATGCTCCAGCAACCCCACGTCGTGCGGCTCGAGACCCGCCCGCCCAACATCGAGGGCCGCGGCATGATCACGCAGCGCGACCTGGTGCGGAACGCCCTGCGTATGCGGCCCGACCGCATCGTGGTGGGCGAGGTGCGCGGCGACGAGGTGCTCGACATGCTCCAGGCCATGAACACCGGCCACGACGGCTCGCTCACCACGCTCCACTCGAACGGCCCGCGCGATGCGCTGCACCGGCTCGAGAACCTGGTGCTGATGGCCGGGCACGAGCTGCCGGACCGCGCGATCCGCGAGCAGGTGGCATCCGCGCTCGACCTGATGGTCCATGTCTCGCGAATGGCCGACGGCACCCGCAAGATGCTCTCGATCCAGGAGCTGGTCGGCATGGAAGGTCCGGTCGTGACGATGCAGGAGATCTTCCGCTTCGTGCCCACCGGACAGGACGAGAACGGCAAGATCCG
>Ga0075424_100004866_pt1 | contig 12751 bp, 12 predicted proteins | sample SoiMethybrSBSTD3_FD_75301 | JGI IMG/M metagenome (GOLD analysis project Ga0075424, IMG submission 75301) | Bulk soil microbial communities from a Populus tree surrounding site in Tennessee, USA - Soil MetaG P. TD hybrid SBSTD3 | ecosystem: Environmental > Terrestrial > Soil > Tree plantation... | reverse complement strand
GCGCCGTCGTCGTCGCCGGCGACGCGCTGCGCACGCCGCAGCTGCTCTTCGCCTCGGGGATCCGCCCACCGGCGCTCGGCCGCTACCTGACCGAGCACCCGCTCACCTTCGCGGTCGTCGTCGTCGACCCGGAGCTCGTGTCGCCGGGCGCCGCCGCCGCGCACCGGCTGGACCCGGTCCTGTCCGTCACGACAGTGCCGTTCTCGGAGCAGCACCCGTTCCACGCGCAGGTGATGTACGTCGAGCGCATCCCCTTTCCCCTGCCGGGCCTGGTGGAGGTCGACGCCCCCGCGGGCTACGCGACGATGGGCTGGGGCTTCCGCAAGTGGCCGCGCGCCGAGGACCGCGTTGAGTTCTCGGACGAGCGGCGCGACCCGTTCGGCATGCCGGCGCCGACGATCAGCTACGAGCTGACGGACCGCGAGCTTGCAGAGCAGGAACGTGCGCTCGCGCACCTCGCGCGGGCCGGCACGACACTCGGGACGTTCCCACCGGGCGGCGAGCCCCGGATGATGCCGAAGGGCAGCTCGCTGCACTACATGGGCACGTTCCGGATGGGCGAGGCCGACGACGGGACCTCCGTGTGTGACTCGTTCTCGCGCGTCTGGGGCTACCGGAACCTGTTCGTCGGCGGGAACGGCGTGATCCCGACCGCGAACGCATGCAACCCGACGCTGACGAGCGTCGCGCTCGCGGTGCGCGCCTGCGACCGCCTCGTTACGGCACTCGCGTAGCGAGCGCCTCGTCGAGCAACGCGCCCATGGCGCGTGTGACGCGCTCGACGACGGCCTCCGGCGCGAACTCGTCTGGCGCCGAGGAAACGAGGCCCGCGTCGTACATGTACTCGTTGTCGTATGTGCCGCGGTAGCCGGTCGCCTCGATCGCGCGCACGACGTCCGCGAGCGGGATCACGCCGTCGCCCGGCAGGCGGTTCGCATGGTCGTCGCCCGGCTCCCAGTCGTTGACGTGCACGCCGAAGATGCGGTCGCCGGCGCGGTCGATATCGTCGAGGAGCGTCCCCGTGCGCCAGAGGTGGAACGTGTCGACGTACACGCCGAGATTCGGGTGGTCGACGAGCTCGACGAGCTCGAGCGCCTCGCCGAGCGTGTTCAGGTAGTCGCTCTGCCACTCCACGATCGGCTCGAGCGCGAGGCGGACGTGCGGTTTGGTGCTGCGCTCGAACACCTCTGTGAGCGCACGTGCCGCGACCGCCTGCGTTTCCTCGTACGACCCGCCGTTTCGTCTGCCGGGCGCGACGACGACTGCCTCCGCGCCGAGCGCGTCGGCAACGTCGATCAGGTGCAGGGTGTGGTCGATCGCGTCCGCCAGCGTCCCCGGCCCGGTGTAGAAGCCGGTGAGCACGAGGTGCGACACACGCAGGCCCGACGCGTGGATCGCGCCGGACGACGCCTCCACCACCTCGGCCGGGATCCGCGCCTGCGGGATCCAGAAGCCGTCGATGCGGTCCCGCTCCAGCTTGTGGACCCAGACGCCGATCGCGCCGACGCCCGCGTCCCCGTACAAGCGCGCGTCCTCGGCGAGCGTCTGCGTCGGCGTGACGATCTGGCTGATGCCCACCCGTGCGAGCGCGTCGTTCGTCATCGGATCGCCGCTCCCGTGTCGAGGTCGAAGAAATGCAGGCGGTCGGCGACCACAGCGAACTCGTATCGCCCGCGGTCCGGCGCGCCCCGTGACGAGTCGAAGCGCGCACACGCGAGCACCGACTGCTTCTCCTCGAGCTCCTCCAGGCGCTCGACCGCGGCCGCGTCGACGTCTTTCGCGATCTCGAGCACGTCCTCCGTCATGACGGGCGGCGCCTCGACCGACGCATAGATGAGGCGCTCGGGCGGCAGCGTCTCGGTGAAGCGGACCTCCGCCGCGAGCCGCGGCAGCGCGCCGTCCACGGTCGCGGGGTCGACGAGGTGCTCCGGCCGGATCCCGACCGCGACCTCGCGGCCGCGATAGGCGGCCAGCGAGCCGAGCGCACGCTCCGGCAGCGGCAGCCGTTGGCCCCCGAGGACGACGGCGCCGTCGTCGAGCCCGCCGCGGAAGAGGTTCATCGCCGGCGAGCCGATGAACTCGGCGACGAACAGGTTCGCGGGCTCGTCGTACAGGAGCTCCGGCGGGCCCTGCTGCTGCAGGACGCCCTTGCGCATGACGACGATGCGGTCGCCCATCGTCATCGCCTCGACCTGGTCGTGCGTGACGAAGATCGTCGTCACGCCGAGCTGCTCCTGCAGACGCGTGATCTCGGCGCGCATCTGCACGCGCAGCTTCGCGTCGAGGTTCGACAGCGGCTCGTCCATGAGGAAGACCTGCGGCTGGCGCACGATCGCGCGGCCCATCGCGACGCGCTGGCGCTGCCCGCCCGAGAGGTTGCGTGGGCGCCGCTTCAGATGCTCGGTCAGCCCGAGCAGCTCCGCCGTGCGCGCGACGCGCTCTTTGATGTCCCCCTTCTTCATGCCCTGGCTCTCGAGCGGGTAGGCGATGTTGTCGAACACGCTCATGTGCGGGTAGAGCGCGTAGTTCTGGAAGACCATCGCGATGTCGCGCTGCTGCGGCGCCATGTCGTTGACGACGGTGTCGCCGATCCGCAGCTCCCCGTCCGAGATGTCCTCGAGCCCCGCGACCATGCGCAGCGACGTCGTCTTGCCGCAACCGGACGGGCCGACGAAGACGACGAACTCGCCGTCATTGATCTCGAGGTTGAGGTCGACGACCGCGCGTGTGCCGTCCGGGTAGGTCTTCTGGATGTCGGAGAACGTGACGGATGCCATCAGGTCTTGATCCCTCCGGTGAAGCCGCGGATGAGCTGGCGTTGAGCGACGAGGAAGAAGATCAGCACCGGCGCGAGCGAGACGATCACGGCGGCGAAGATGAGGTTCCAGCGCGAGGCGAACGCGCCGACGAACGTGTAGACGGCGACCGGCAGCGGGGTCTTCTTCGTGCCGTTGAGGAAGATCAGCGACAGGAAGAAATCGTTCCAGATGATCAGCCCCGTAAAGATCGCGACCGTCCCGGTCACCGGTCGTAGGAGGGGAAACACGACGCGTCGGAACGTGCGGAGCGTGGACGCGCCGTCGACGACGGACGCCTCCTCGTACTCCTTCGGGAGCGCGCGCACGAAGCCCGTATAGAGGAAGACCGAGAACGGCATCCAGATGCCGGTGTACAGCAGGATGATCCCGAAGTACGAGCCGACCAGGCCGAGGTGGCGCATCACGGCGTACGTCGGGACGAGCCCGAGTTGGAACGGGAGGATGATCCCCAGCACGAAGAGGAGGTAGAGCGTCGTGCTCATCCGCCCCGGCCGGCGCGCGATCGTGTAGGCGCAGATCGAGCCGATCGCGATCAGCGCGAGCACGCTCCCGCCGGTGATGATCAGGCTGTTCACGAGTGAGCGGCCGAGGGCGGCGTCGTGCCAGGCGGTGCTGAAGTTGCCCAGGTGGATCTCCTTCGGGAACGACAGCGGCGACTGCAGTGCCTCGAGGTCCGGCTTCAGCGAGACGACGACGAGGAAGTAGAACGGCACCCACCAGATCGCGGCGACCAGGAGCAGCGTCAGCTCGCGCGCGAAGGTCCGTTTCGTGTACCGGTTGCCCACTAAAGCCTGTTCTCCCGTGCGCGGAGGACCGCGAGCTGCGCGACCGCGAGCACCGTGATCAGCACGGTCAAGATCAGCGACAGCGCCGTCCCGTAGCCGAACCTCCCGAACGCGAACGTCTGCTTGTAGATCTGCGTCGCGAGCGTCTCGGACGCGTCGACGGGCCCGCCGCCGGTGAGCGCAAACACCTGGTCGAAGACGCCGAGGCCGTAGATCGTGCTCAACGTGACGCTGACCGTGATCGCCGGCGCGAGCAGCGGCAGCGTGATCTTGCGGAAGCGGCGCCACGTGGACGCGCCGTCGACAGCCGAGGCCTCGTCGATCTCCTCCGGGATCCCCTGCAGGCCCGCGAGGTACATCACCATCGAGAGCCCGACGAACTGCCACACGAGCACGACGAAGATCGTCCAGATCGCCCAGCGCGGGTCCCCGGTCCAGCCGCGCTTCAGCGAATCGAAGCCGAGCCGCCCGAGGCCGCCGTTCAGCGGGCCGGAGAAGCTGAAGATGAACTGCCAGATGTACGAGACGGCGAGCGAGCTCATCACGACCGGCGCGAAGAAGAGCGCGCGCAGGAAGCCGCGCGTCCTCACCGTCCGGTTCAGCGCGAGCGCGAGCGCGAGGCCGAGCACGTTCGAGACGATCACGAACGAGAACGCGAGCTCGAGCGTGTGCTCGAGCGCGCCCCTCGACGCCGGGTCGCGGAAGATCTCGCGGAAGTTGTCGAGGCCGACGAACGTCGCGTGGCGGCTGATGCCGTCCCAGCTCGTGAAGGCGTACCACGCGCCGGCGCCGGTCGCCGCGTAGCGCAGTGCGAGCACGACCGCGACCGCCGGCACGACCCACAGCCAGGGCGGGCCGGTCCAGGGACGAGAGCGACGGCGCCCGGCCTCGCGGGTGGAACGGAGTCCGGACGCCGTCGTGCTCATCTGGCCGCTACTGGCTCCACGCGGCGTCGAGGTCGGCCAGCGTCTGCGCGACCGTCTTCTGCCCCGTGAGCAGTCCCTGCACGTCCTTGCCGAGCGTGTCGAACACGGCGGGATTCGACCACTCGACCTGCATCAGCGTGTGCACCTTCTCCTTCTGCTTCAGGATCGGCGCGAGGCCGCGCAGCTCGAACGCGAGGTGTTTCCCGGTGCCGGCCTGGTACATCGAGGCGGCGCCGGTCGCCTTGCCGTACGCACCCTGCGCGGCGGGCGATGCGAGGTAGTCCATGAGCTTGAACGCGGCCGCCTTGTTCTTCGACTTCGAGTACACGGCGAACGCGTCGGTCGGCGACGAGAAGACGCGCGTGTCGGCAGCCTTGTCACCCGGCATCGCGAAGAAGTTGTACTGCGCCTTCGGGTTGAAGCTCTTGATCAGGCCGGTGATCGACGAGGGGAGCGTCCAGCTCACGACCTGCTCCGAGACGAAGCCGGGCGTCGCCGGAATGTTGTCGTTCGACTCGGCGCCGGGCGGGAAGCACCCGGCGTTCTTCATGTCGACGATCCGCTGCAGCGTCGTGCGCCACGCGGGCGTGCCGGCGAACGTGACCTTGCCAGCCTGCCGCTTCTGGTTCCAGTTCGGGTCCTTCGCGAGCACGTAGCTGCCGGCGATCACGGTCGCGAGCAGGCCGGCGTTCTGCGCCGACGCGCCCGCAACGTTCAGGAAGAACTTGCCCTTCGACTTCGCCACGCGGCAGTTCGAGAGCAGCTGACCCATAGTCGTCGGGACCTTGAGGCCGAGGTCGCTGAGCGTGTTCGGGTGGTACATCACACCCACCGGGACGACGTCGATCGGCACGGCCCACAGCTTGTTCTTCCACCAGTAGAGCGGCTTTGCACTCGTGGCGAGCGGGATCTTGTTCGCCCACGGGCGCTTGGTCAGGTCGGCGACAAAGCCGGCCTTGGCGAACGGCAGCAGCGACTGGAGGCCGCCCGAGCCGGGCGTGACGTAGAAGACGTCCGGCGCGTTCCCGCCGCGCAGCTGCGTCCGAAGCGTGTTCGCGTAGCTCTCGCCGATCGGCAGGTACGTCGCGTCGATCTTGATGTCCGGGTTCTGCTGTTGGAACTTGTCGAGGACCGACTGGAGCTGCGGATTCCCCTGGCCGTTCGACTGCGCGAGCAGCTTGAGCGTGACGGTCGCGCGCGGTTGAGCGCTCACGCTGGCACCTGCGGCGAGCGCGATCGCCGCGACAGCCGTCAGCACGACGGCCGCCATCGTGCGCCGCCGGGGCGACGACTGTTGTGCGGTCACTGCATACCTCCTTGGTCTCATCGCTGGGCCGGCAGCTCCGCCGCCGACGTCGACATCAGGTCGTGACAGAGCTCGTGGTGGCGCCGAACGACGTCGAACGCATCGACGTCGTCCGTGTCCGCCCACGCATTGCCGCCCCACTCACAGGCGACGAAGCCGTCGTAGCCACCTTCCCGCAGCACGTCGAGCAGTTCGACGGTGCGCGTCGGGTCGTCTTCTTCCCAGAACTTCGCGTGCGCGTAGGCGATCGCCGGGACGAGCGGACGCCACGCCTCGGGCTCCTGGTGGCCGAAGCGCACGAAGCCGGCGCGGGCCTCGTCGAGCGCAGTTGTGGGAGCGTCGATCTGCGCAAAGGCGGCGAAGAGCTCTCTCGTCGAGGCGCCCTGCTCCCAGCGGGCGAGGAGCGCTTCGAGGTCGTGCTGCTCGACACCGAGCTGTGTGACCGCACGGACGAACGCGGCCGGCACGGCGTGCATCGCCACGCTGAAGTCGAGCGCGAGGGCGACGTTCGGCGTCCGTTCGCGGACTTCGAGCACGGTCTCGACGCTCGGGTCGTCCGGCGTCTGCCCGCCCTGCACCTCGACGGCGAGCGTCACCCCGCCGTGCTCGGCGACGCGCTCGAGGACCTCGGCGGGAATGCCGGGGTGGAGCCGGACGAGCGGGAAGCCCAGCGCCCTCGCGAGCGTGATCTGCGGCGTCAGGAACTCGATCGCCTCGTCGGTCGACATCGGGCGGTCGACGCGGCAAGCGAGATCGACGTAGGCACCGAGTGCGGCCGGCTCGAGCCCCAGATCGTCCACGAGGCTGCGGAACGCAAGCACCTCATCCGACGTCAGCGCGGGATAGGAGCGCCAGGCCTGGAAGCCGATCAGCTCGACGCCGGGCCCCAGATCCTCGGCAGCGATGCGCCGGAGCAACTGCTCGAGCGTGTACCGCCGGGATAGCCACTCGTTCGTGAAGGAGAACGCCGTCGTCGCGAGCCTCATGCTCGCCCCTTCCACAAAGTTAGAATTAGAGTTCGGATTCGGAGTTTATACCGTGCCTCTCCCCACGCGTCAAGGCGCGCGAGCGATTCAGGAGCGGCGCTTGCGCCGCTTCGGCGGCGGCTGCAGGAGGTAGGCGGCGCAGGCGGCGCCGACCTCGTCGACGAGCTCGTCCCAGCCGATCGCCCGGTCGCTCTCGAACGTCGGCCCGTACATCACCTGGCGCGCGAACGTGCAGTACGCCATGCGGAAGGCGACGTCGACCGCGGCGTCAGCGTCCTTGCGGGGGATCTCGTCGCGGTGGGCGAGCACTGCCGTGCGGAACTGGCGCGCGAGGTCGATGCTGCTCTCCGAGCCGCGGCGGGAGATCTCGTCGTCGACCGCGCCGAGGTGCATGAACGCGCGCAGCAGCGGCTCGTTGCCGCGGAAGACGCCGGCCACGAGGCGCACCGCCTCGTCGATCCCGTCGGCGGCGGACCTGGCGCGACCACCGTCCGCCGACGCGACGGCTTCGTGCGTCGGCCGGAGCGCGTCCATCGCGTGCTTGTGCACGGCGCGGAGGAGGCTCTCCTTGTTCCCGAAGCGGGCGTAGATCGCGCCGACGGAGACGTCCGCGCGCTGGCTGACGTCCTGGATCGTGAAGGCCTCGAAGCCGTTCTCGGCGAGAAGCTGGAGCGACGCGTCGATCACACGCTCGAGCGATTCCTGGCTGCGCTTCTGCTTCGGCGGGCGGACGGTGACGTCGCTCATCGGATCCCTTCGGCTGGTGGACGTAGAACAGAACTCTGGTTCGACTCTTGCATGCTGCCAGAGCCTCCCTCTGCCACTATACTAGAATCAGCGTTCTGATTCTGATATTTGTGCGCCGTGCTCGAGGTATGGGTGTCGCTGCCGTGGGCCGGCCCGGCTGCCTGCTACGGGGCCGACTCGGCCGCCCTCGCGGTGCGGCTCGAGTCGCTCGGCGTCACCGGCGTCGTCCAGGGCGATCACCTCTTCGTTCCGGGCCCGCCGCCGGACGGCCCCGTGGCGCGGATGGCCGCAGACTCCCTGACGGTCTTGACGACGGTCGCCGCCCACTCGTCGCGCCTGTCGGTCGCGACGCTCGTCGCGAACGTCGGGCTCCAGCATCCGATCCACCTGTTGCGCCGCTTCGCGAACCTCGCGCTCCTGTACGGCGGCGAGCGCGTGTACGCAGGGCTCGGCGCCGGTTGGTCGGCGCGCGAGTTCGAGGCACTCGGAATGACCATGCCGCCGCATCGCGAGCGCCTCGCGCGCCTCACCGAGACGGCGCAGCTCGCGCGGGAGCTCTTCGACGAGGGCTGGGCGTCGGTCGCCGGTGAGCACGTCGTCGCGCGCGATCTGCCGCTCGCACCGGCCCCGCCCGATCCGCCCCGCCTGCTGCTGGGCGGCGGCTCTCCGGCGCTGCTCGAGCTCGCCGCGCGCTACGCGGACCACGTCGACCTCGCCCCGCCGACTCATCGCCGCGGCGATGCCCTGCAGCGCCCGTTGCTCACGACGGTGGACGACCTGGCGGACTCGGCGCGCCTCGCGCGCGCCGGCCCACGGCGGTTGACGACGTCGGTCCTCATGTCCGCGGTCGTCGTCTGCGAACCGTCGCGCGTGCGCGCCGAGGAGGAGGCGGTGTGCGCGCGCGTCGGCCTGCCGTGGCGCCCGCTCGGCGACTGTCCCTACGCCCTGGTCGGCGAGCCCGCGCGTCTTGCGGAACGCGTGCGTGAGAGGCGCGAGCGAATCGGCCTCGATCGTTTGATCGTGCCGTATGCCGCGATCGAGCCCTTCACGGCAGAGGTTCTGCCGCTCGCCTGAGATCGTCGGCGACGTGCGCGGTTCGACGTTTGGGAACGCGACCTTGCCGGGTAGCCCATAAGGAGAGAGACAGCAAGCCAAACGAATTCGAGGCACAGCCTCGAATGGAGGGAGGCACATGGCGACTGTTGAGTTGTGGTCCTACACAATCGGCGCTCCGACCGTCGACTTGACCGGCTTCAAGGTCGAAGCTCGAGATGGGAGCATCGGCAAAGTGGATGAGGCGACGATGGAGGCCGGCGGCAGTTATCTCGTCGTCGACACCGGCCCCTGGATCTTCGGGAAGAAGGTCCTGCTTCCGGCCGGTGTGATTCGCGACATCGACCTCGATACCGAGTCGGTCTTCACCGACCTGACGAAGGACGAGATCAAGAACGCGCCGGAATTCGACGAGAAGACGTATCGCGACCAGCCGTATCGGGACGAGCTCGGCGACTATTACGGCCGCCGCAGAACGACCTGACCCGAGCAAGTCGGATCGTCCTGTTCGAAGCGTGAAACCCCGTCCGCAGGGCGGGGTTTCACTTTCGCGGCGTCCCAGCCGTCCCGTAGCACGATTCGTGCTACAGTTCTAGAGTGGCGCGTTCCCTCCATGTCCGGCTGGATGACGCTTCCGCCGCCGCTCTCGAGATCGTGCGCGCCGGGACCCTGTCGGACTCGGAGGCGGTACGCACTGCGTTGCGCGAAGCCGCAGCACGCCGGCGCCTCCGCTCGGCCGTGCGACAAGAGGTACGGCTGCTTGCGACGGACGAGCGCGACCGCGAGGAGATGCGGCTCATCCGGGAGCACCTTGCGGAGCTCGCCCCACGGTCGATGGACTGAGATGGTCCGAGGCGAGGTCTTCCGGCTCCCAGCGCCGCGGCGCGCGCGCGGGCACGAGCAACAAGGCGCTCGCTACGCCGTCGTCGTCCAAGCGGACGACTTCCTCGACCTCAGCACCGTGCTCGTGTCGCCAACCTCGGCCAGCGCGCTCGCCGCAAGCTTCCGTCCTGCGATCACGCTGAGGGGCGACGAGACACGCGTCCTCGTCGAGCAGACGACCGTCGTCGATCCACAACGACTCGGCCGGTCGGCAGGACGCCTCGAGCCGCAGGAGCTTCGAGCGGTCGACGAGGCGCTGATGCTCCTCCTCGGGCTTTGACCGACTCACGAGTCCGCGGACAGAACTCTTGTGGGTGCGCCGATGACGCGAGGGCAGGGTGCCGCCGAGGCGCGCCGAATCCCGGCGCGTGGACGAGACGAAGCTGCGCGAGGCTCGACGCGAGGCGCGTGTCGATGCGATCGTCTTCGTGCTCGTCGCGCTCGCGCTGCTCGCCGCCCTGGCTTTCGCGAGCTACGTGGCCGACTGGGAGCTGCTCGGGGTCGGCTGGTGGGTCTGGCTGCTGATCGCTCTCCCGGAACTGGTGCTGGCCGGCGAGCTGGTCCTGAGCAGCAGGATCGACGATCATCGCCGCAGCCATCGCACCCTCCAGGTGCTCTTGGGCTTCGTGGTCGTCGGCAGCGCGAGCGCCCTGACGCTGCTCGTCGCCGCACTCGTCACCGAGAAGGCGTCCGAGCTCACCGGCGCACAGCTCCTGACGAGCGGCGGCGTGCTGTGGCTCACGAACGCGATCGTCTTCGGCCTCTGGTTCTGGACGGTCGACGACGGCGGGCCGGTCGAGCGTGCGATGAAGGACCGCGAGACGCCCGACTTCCTCTTCCCGCAGGACGACGACCCTGAGCGTGCCCGGCCCGGCTGGTACCCGCGCCTCGAGGACTACACCTACGTCGCGCTCACGAACGCGATCGCGTTCAGCCCAACGGACACGATGCCGCTCACGCGCTGGGCGAAGGTGCTGATGGGCGCCGAGTCCGCGATCTCGGTCATCGCGGTCCTCCTGGTCGCGGCCCGCGCGGTCAACGTGCTGGGCGCGTAGCGAGGGGTCCGTGAGGAGCGTGTAAGCGCTCCGCAAAATCGCGCCCAGCAGCGTGCATCGCGCACCGCGAGCAGTTATCACCTCACGTCATGACGAGACTGCTCGCGGCCGGTGCTGCAGTCGCAACCGCCGCTCTCTTGGCCTCGGGCTCGGCGACGGGCGCGACGGCTCCGACGGCGACAACGGGACCGGTGACGAGCACCGGGCCGACGACGGCCACCGTCTCGGGCAGCGTGAATCCGAACGGCACGGCGACCAGCTGGTTCGTCGAGTTCGGCCCCACCACGAGCTACGGCTCGAAGACGGCGGCGGTGAACGCCGGCTCCGGGTCGAGCGCGACGACGATCTCGGCCACGCTCACCAGGCTCACGCCCGGCACGAGCTACCACTACCGCGTCGTCGCGACGAGCACCGCCGGGACGGCTCGCGGTGCGGACGGCCTGCTCACGACCTCCGCCGCGCCGCAGGTAACCACCGGCGCGGCAAGCTCGGTGACGACGACGTCAGCAACGCTCACCGGCACGGTGAATCCGAGCGGTCGCGCGACGACGTGGTTCTTCGAGTACGGGACGAGCACGAGCTACGGAACGAAGACACCTGCGAGGGCAGCCGGCTCGGGGACGAGCGCGGTTGCCGCGACAGCCCAGGTAACGGCGCTCACCATCGGGCGCGTCTACCACTTCCGGCTCGTCGCGACGAGTGACGCCGGGACGAGCCGCGGTTCCGACCAGACCTTCGCGACCGCAGTCGCGCCTGCGGCCACGACAACGGGCGCGTCGAGCGTGCGGGACTCGACGGCGACGCTGAGCGGAACCGTGAACCCGAACGGCCAGGCGACGACAGCGATCTTCGAGTACGGGACGAGCACGAGCTACGGAACGAAGACGGCTGCGAAGAACCTCGGTTCCGGCAGAAGCACCTCGACCGTCTCGATTCCGGTGACCCGCCTCGCCGCCGGAACGACGTACCATTTCCGGATCGTCGCGTCGAACGCGACCGGCACGAGCGCGGGCAGCGACCAGACGTTCGCGACGACCGGCCCGCCGGGAGTCCACACCGGCGCGGCCACGGGCACGACCCCGATCGGCTCCGCTTTGACGGGAGCGATCGACTCCCGCGGGCACTCGACCAGCTGGTTCTTCCAGTACGGCCTCACGACGAGCTACGGGTCGCAGACTCCGACGCGGAGCCAGGACGGGAGCGTCGGCGCGCGATCCGTCTCCGAGACGATCGCCGGCCTGACGGCGTTCACGACGTATCACTTCCGGCTCGTCGCGCGCAACAGCTCCGGAACGTCCGTCGGGGCCGACGCGGCATTCGCCACGACGGGACCCGCCGTCACGCTTGGTGCGTCGGCGACGTCCGTGATCCACCTCGGTGCGGTAACGCTCTCCGGCAAGGTCGCGAGCGGCCGAGAGAACGAGAGCGTGACCGTCTTCGCGCAGCCGTTCGGGCAGACGTCGTTCGCCGCCCTCGCAACAGTTCTCACTCGCGCCGGCGGAACGTGGACCCTCATCGTCAACCCGAAGATCGGTACGACGTACAAGAGCGTGTGGAACGGCAACACGACCTCGACCGTCAGCGTCTCCGTTCGACCCGCAGTCTCCATCCGCACGCTGCGCGGATTGCGGTTCGCCACCCACGTGACGGCCGAGCGCCGGTTCGTGGGGCGCACGGTGCAGCTGCAACGGCGCTTGCCGGGCGGCCGCTGGCAGACGATCGCGAGAGCCCACCTGAACCGCCGCTCCTCGGCCGTCTTCCGGCCCGTCCTCCGTCGCGGGCGCTTCACCCTCCGGGTCGCGATCAGCGTCAACCAGGCGGGCGGCGGCTATCTCGCCGGCTTCAGCCGCGCGATCTCGGTCCGCAAGCCGTAGACGGCGGCCGCGCGCTCGGGCGTGACGTAGCCGTTGCGGAGGTCGTCGAGAACGAGCTCGCGGCGACGGCGCCGCGGGTCGCCGTAGCCGCCACCGCTCCCGGTGTGAATGCGGATCACGTCGCCCTCGTTCACCTCGAGCGCAGTGACGACCGCGTGCTGCTCGACCGAGCCGTCGGCGCGGACCACCTCCGCGAAGTTCGGCGAGCCCTCGAGCCCGCCGTGCAGCGGCCACGGCCGGTGGCGGTTACGCGTGTATGCGCACGTGAAGAAGCAGCCGTCGGAGCGAACGCGATACTCGAGGACGATGCCCTTCCCA
>Ga0075424_100004865_pt1 | contig 12754 bp, 15 predicted proteins | sample SoiMethybrSBSTD3_FD_75301 | JGI IMG/M metagenome (GOLD analysis project Ga0075424, IMG submission 75301) | Bulk soil microbial communities from a Populus tree surrounding site in Tennessee, USA - Soil MetaG P. TD hybrid SBSTD3 | ecosystem: Environmental > Terrestrial > Soil > Tree plantation... | reverse complement strand
CCATCGTCCCGTACGAGGTCGACAAGGGCCCGAACGGCGACGTGCGCGTCGAGGCGGAGGGCAAGGAGTACGCCCCGCCGGAGATCAGCGCGATGATCCTCCAGAAGCTCAAGCAGGACGCGGAGGCGTACCTCGGCGAGACCGTGACGGACGCCGTCATCACCGTCCCCGCCTACTTCAACAACGCGCAGCGCGAGGCGACCAAGGACGCCGGCAAGATCGCGGGGCTCAACGTCCTCCGCATCATCAACGAGCCGACCGCGGCGGCGCTCGCATACGGGCTGGACAAGGAAGGCGCGGACCAGACGATCCTCGTCTTCGACCTCGGCGGCGGCACCTTTGACGTGTCGGTGCTCGAGCTCGGCGAGGGCGTGTTCGAGGTCAAGTCCACCGCCGGCGACAACCATCTCGGCGGAGACAACTTCGACAAGGCAGTCGTCGACTGGATGGCCGCCGAGTTCAAGAAGGACCAGGGCATCGACCTGACGCAGGACAAGATGGCGCTGCAGCGTCTGTACGAGGCAGCGGAGAAGGCAAAGATCGAGCTCTCGTCGACGATGACGACGCAGATCAATCTGCCGTTCATCACGGCGACCGCCGAGGGTCCGAAGCACCTCGACCTACAGCTCACGCGGGCGAAGCTCGAGGAGATCACGGCCGACCTGCTCGGGCGGACGGTCGAGCCGACCAAGCAGGCGCTCTCCGACGCCGGTCTCGACTCGTCGAAGATCGACCACGTCGTGCTCGTCGGCGGCATGACGCGCATGCCGGCGGTGCAGGAGAAGGTCAAGGAGCTGATCGGCAAGGAGCCGCACAAGGGCGTCAACCCGGACGAGGTCGTCGCCGTCGGCGCCGCGCTCCAGGCCGGCGTGCTCAAGGGCGAGGTCAAGGACATCCTCCTGCTCGACGTCACCCCGCTTTCGCTCGGGATCGAGACGAGGGGCGGCGTGATGACGAAGCTGATCGAGCGCAACACGACCATCCCGACCAAGAAGTCCGAGGTCTTCACGACCGCGGAGGACAACCAGCCCTCGGTCGAGGTGCACGTCCTCCAGGGCGAGTCGGAGATGGCGACCTACAACAAGACACTCGGCAAGTTCCAGCTCGTCGGGATCCCGCCCGCGCCACGCGGCATGCCGCAGATCGAGGTCACCTTCGACATCGACGCGAACGGGATCATCAACGTGTCCGCGAAGGACATGGGCACCGGGAACGTCCAGCAGATCCAGATCCAGGGTGGATCGGGGCTGTCCGAGGACGAGGTGCAGGAGATGATCCGCAACGCGGAGTCGCACGCCGACGAGGCGCACCGGCTGCGCGAGGCCGCGGACACGAAGAACCTCGCAGAGACGCTCGCCTACCAGACCGAGCGCTCGCTCTCCGAGCACCGCGACAAGCTCGACGAGTCCGAGGCCTCGACGATCGAGGGCCGGATCATGGAGCTGCGCCAGGCGCTCGAGGGCGACGATCTCGCCGAGATCCGCACCAAGATGGACGCGCTGCAGGAGTCCTCGCACAAGCTCGCCGAGGTGCTCTACGCCGAGGCGGCTCAGCAGGCGCAGGCGTCCGCGGGCGGCGGCAACGGCGAGCCCTCCGACTCTGGCGACGAGGTCGTCGAAGAGGGTGAGTACGAGGTCGTCGACGAGGAGGCGCCAACCTCGTGACCGAGGAGCACGTTCAGCAGGAAGAGCAGCAGGCCGAGGAGCAGCAGCCGGAGCAAGACGACCGGCTGCTGCGGCTTGCCGCGGACTTCGAGAACTACAAGAAGCGCGCGGCGCGCGAGCGCCAGGAGTACGTCCAGCTCGCGAACGAGCGACTGATCGCCGAGCTCATCCCGATCCTCGACGACCTCGAGCGTGCACTGAGCGCGGCCGAGCAGCACGAGGAAGCGCAGCTCGAGGAGGGCGTCCGGCTCGTCCACCGCTCGCTCGCGGGGCTGCTCGAGCGCCACGGCGTGAAGCCGATCGAGACGGATGGTCAGTTCGACCCGCACGTGCACGAGGCACTCCTCTCCCAGCCGTCCGAGGCCGAGGAGGGCTCGGTGATCGACGTCGTGCAAAAGGGCTACAAGCTCGGCGAGCGCGTCGTCCGGCCCGCGCGGGTCGTCGTCGCCGCCGCGCAGCCGGCGCAGGAGGAGCCCGAGGCCGATGCCTGAGTCCCTCTACGACACGCTCGGCGTCAAGAAGGGCGCCTCGGCCGACGAGATCAAGAAGGCGTATCGCAAGCTCGCGCGGCAGTACCACCCGGACACGAACCAGGGGGACAAGGGCGCCGAGGAGCGCTTCAAGCAGGTGCAGACCGCGTACGACGTCCTCTCGGACGCCGAGAAGCGGAAGACATACGACCGCTTCGGATCGACGAACGGCCGCGGCGCGCCCGGGCCGGGCCCAGGCGGCGTCAACGTCGACTTCGGCGACTTCGACCTCGGCGACATCTTTGGGGGACGCTTCGGCGACATCTTCGGCGGCGGCGCTACCCGCGGGCGTGGGCGCGCGCAGCCCGTGCGCGGATCAGACGTCGAGACCGAGGTGCGGCTTTCGTTCGAGGACTCGCTGCGGGGCGCCGAGGCGAAGGTGCCGGTCGAGCTCACCGTCGCCTGCTCCCAGTGCGGCGGCACCGGCGCGGAGCCCGGCACGGCGCCCGTCATCTGCCCGGAGTGCAACGGCCGCGGCGTCATCTCCGAATCCCAGGGCCTGTTTGCGCTGTCGCAGCCATGCCCGCGCTGCCGCGGCAACGGCACCGTGATCGAGCAGCCGTGCTCGAAATGCCACGGCTCCGGCCGCGAGCGCCGGCGGCGGACGTTCAGCGTCAAGATCAAGCCGGGCGTCAAGGACGGCACGAAGATCAAGCTCAAGGGCAAGGGCGAAGTTGGCCAGAACGGCGGGCCGAACGGCGACTTGATCGTCGTCACGCGCGTCGCGAACTCGGACACGTACGAGCGCCGCGGCGACGACCTCATCGTCGAGGTACCGGTGTCCTTCCCCACCGCAGCGCTCGGCGGCAAGGTCGAGGTGCCGACGCCGGAAGGCGCCGTCTCGCTGAAGATCCCCGCCGGTTCCGAGGACGGCAAGCTGCTCCGCATCAAAGGCCGCGGAGCGCCACGTCTCAAGGGCTCCGGCAAGGGCGACGTGCTAGCGCGCGTCCGGATCCAGGTGCCGAAGCGCGTGAACAAGAAGGAGCGCGAGCTCCTCGAGGAGCTTCAGAAGGGCGTCGGCTGATGGACACCTCGGACCGGCCGATCTACATGATCTCGGTCGCGGCCGAGCTCGTCGGCATGCACCCGCAGACGCTGCGGATGTACGAGACGAAGGGGCTAGTGCGCCCGCAGCGCACGGCCGGCGGCACGCGCCTGTACTCGGAGGCCGACATCGAGCGGCTGCGCATCGTCCAGCGACTCACCTCCGAGCTCGGCCTCAATCTCGCCGGCGTCGAGCTCGTGCTGCGGCTCGAGGACCAGCTGCGCAAGGCGCACGCACAGATCGAGCGCCTGCAGGGGCAACACCGCCGCGACGTACAGAAGGTGCACAAGCAGTACCGCCGCGACCTCGTGCTCGTCCGCGACGAGCGGCTACCCGAAAGGCAGACGAACTAGATGGACTTCAACAAGCTCACGATCAAGGCTCAGGAGGCGGTCGCGGCGGCACAGGAGCTTGCGCGCCGCATGGGCAACCCCGAGCTCTATCCCGAGCATCTGCTGCTCGCGCTGCTCGACCAGGAGCTGCCGCGCGAGCTAGTCCCCGACGTCGACGCGTTGCGCGCGCAGGCGGAGGCGACGCTCGCCCAGAAGCCCCGCATCGAGGGCTCGCAGCAGCAGCCGCAGGTCGGCGCGCAGTTCTCGAAGGTGCTCGACCGCGCCTTCGACGAGGCGAAGAAGCTCGAGGACGAGTACGTCGCGGCGCAGCATCTCCTCCTCGCGCTCGACGTTGTCCCGCGCGACGAGCTGCTCGCGAAGATCGCGGAGGTCACGGCCGGCCGCCGCGTCACTTCCGCTGATCCCGAGGGCACGTACCAGGCGCTCTCGAAGTTCGGCCGCGACCTGACCGAGGCCGCGGAGACCGGGAAGCTCGACCCGGTCATCGGCCGTGACGAGGAGATCCGCCGTGTCATCCAGGTGCTCTCGCGCCGCACGAAGAACAACCCGGTGCTGATCGGCGAGCCGGGCGTGGGTAAGACTGCGATCGTCGAGGGGCTCGCGCAACGGATAGTCGCCGGCGACGTCCCGGAGTCGCTGAAGGGGAAGCGCGTCTGGGCGCTCGACATCGGCGGCCTGCTCGCTGGCTCGAAGTACCGCGGCGAGTTCGAGGAGCGGCTCAAGGCCGTGCTCGAGGAGATCGCGAACGCGGCGGGCGAGATCATCGTCTTCATCGACGAGCTGCACACAATCGTCGGGGCCGGCGCCGCCGAAGGCGCCGTCGACGCCGCGAACATGCTCAAGCCGATGCTCGCGCGTGGCGAGCTCCGCTGCGTCGGCGCGACGACGCTCGACGAATACCGCAAGCACATCGAGAAGGACGCCGCGCTCGAGCGGCGCTTCCAGCCCGTCTTCGTCGGCGAGCCGTCCGTCTCCGACACGATCGCGATCCTTCGCGGTCTGAAGGAGCGTTACGAGGCGCACCACAAGGTGCGGATCCGCGACTCTGCGCTCGTCGCGGCGGCTGTCCTCTCCGAGCGCTACATCGCCGACCGGCAGCTCCCAGATAAGGCGATCGATCTCGTCGACGAGGCCGCTTCCCGGCTGAAGATGGAGATCGAGTCGTCGCCGGTGGAGCTCGACGAGGCGAACCGGCGCGTGACGCAGCTCGAGATCGAGCTCGCCGCGCTGGGCGGCGAGTCGGACGAGGTCCGGGCGCCGCTCGAGGCCGAGCTCGCCGAGGCGAAGGAGCGGCGCGACGGGCTGGCAGCGCGCTGGGCGCGCGAGAAGGAGGCGCTCGACCGGATCGGCGAGATCACGCAGCAGATCGACGCGCTGCGGATGGAGGCCGAGCGGGCGGAGCGCGAGGGCAACCTCCAGCGCGTCGCCGAGATCCGCTACGGCGAGCTGCCGGCGCTCGAGAAGGAGCTCGAGGAGCGCGACTCGCAGCAGGCCGGCTCGATGGTGAAGGAGGAGGTGGACGAGGACGACGTCGCCGCCGTGGTGGCGCGCTGGACGGGCATCCCCGTCGATCGCCTGCTCGAGGGCGAGACCGAGAAGCTCGTCCAGATGGAGAACCGGCTGCACCAGCGCGTCGTGGGCCAGGACGAGGCGGTCGAGGCCGTCGCGAACGCGCTGCGGCGCGCGCGCACGGGTCTCCAGGACCCGAACCGGCCGATCGGCAGCTTCGTCTTCCTCGGCCCGACGGGCGTGGGGAAGACCGAGCTCGCCCGCGCTCTGGCCGAGTTCATGTTCGACGACGAGCACGCCATGGTCAGGCTCGACATGAGCGAGTACCAGGAGCGGCACACGGTCGCGCGGCTGATCGGAGCGCCGCCCGGTTACATCGGGTACGACGAGGGCGGCCAGCTCACGGAGGCAGTCCGGCGCCGGCCGTACAGCGTGATTCTCCTCGACGAAATCGAGAAGGCCCACGCGGAGGTCTTCGACGTCCTCCTGCAGGTGCTCGACGACGGGCGCCTCACCGACGGCCAGGGCCGCACGGTCGACTTCCGCAACACCGTGCTGATCATGACCTCGAACGTCCGCTCGGTCGACGCGCTGCGTGACGTATTCCGGCCGGAGTTCCTGAACCGCATCGACGAGGTGATCGAGTTCCAGCCGCTCTCGAAGGAGCAGATCGCGGAGATCGTCGACCTCCAGCTCGGACGCCTGCGCGAACGGCTCGCTGAGCGGCGGATCGAGCTCGAGCTGACCGACGCGGCGAAGGAGGCACTGGCGGAAGCCGGCTGGGATCCGGCCTACGGCGCGCGGCCGCTCAAGCGCGCGATCCAGCGGCTCGTCGAGAACCCACTCGCGCTGCGCCTGCTCGAGGGCGACTTCGCCGACGGCGACACGATCCGCGTTGACGCCGAGGACGGCGAGATCCGCTTCGAGAAGGTCGGGGCGCGCGCCGCGGCCGTCGCGTAGTGCTCGTCGTCGCGGCTACGGAGCGCGAGCTCGCGCTCCTCGACGGGCTCGATACGTTCTGCTGCGGGATCGGGCCGGTCGAGGCCGCGCTCCGGACCGCTCGCGCGCTCGAGGAACGCCGGCCGGACGCGGTCGTCCACGCCGGGATTGCCGGCTCGCGGGCGCTCGAGCCGCCGGCGCTCGTGCTCGGCAGTGAGGCGGTCTATTGCGACGTGATCGACCCGGCGTCCACGCTGCCGCGCGTCGAGCGCGCCCGGCCCGATGCCGCGCTGCTCGAGCGGGCGCGCGCCGCTCTGCCCGAGTCACATGTGCTCCCGATCGCGACCTGCGGCAAAGTCGGTGGGGGAACGGATTTCGACGTCGAGGCGATGGAGGGCTTCGGCGTGCTGCGCGCCTGCGAGCTCGCCGGAGTGCCTGCCGTCGAGCTGCGTGCGATCTCCAACTCGCCGGACGAGGCCGACCGGGCACGCTGGCGGTTCGACGACGCGTTCGCCGCACTCGCCGCGGCGCTAGAGCGACTCGACGTCCTCTAGGAACTCGGCGTTGCCGTGGCGCGTCGGTGCGCCGTAAGCGAGGACGAGGATCTCCTCGTCGCTCTCGTTGCGCATCTGGAGCGGCGTGCCGGGATGAACGACGACGACCCCGCCCGGCTCGACGTCCACGCGCTCCCACGGCTGGCCGAGCAGCATCGTCAGCGTGCCGCGCAGCGGGACGAACACCTCTTCCTGATCCGGGTCGAGGTGCCGCCTCCCTCGCGTGTGCGCCGGATAGCGCCACATCCGCGCTCGCGACTCGGTCATGCCCGCGGGCTCGGTGAGCGGGGCCGCCTGGCGCGGCTCCTGGCCCTCGTGTCCCGGCCGCTCCTCCCACTCGAGATCGGCATGGTGCACGACGTCCCAGCCCATGGAGCGACGATACCCTCCGCGCCGATGGCCGAGCCGCGTCCAGCCGCTCTCCCGCCCGCCGAGCGGACGATCGGGCAGCTCGTCGCTGAGTCGATCCAGTTCTACGGACACCGGTTCTGGGCCTGTCTCGCACTCGGCGTCGCTCCCGCGGCGGTCGCGGTCCTGTTCGCGAACGTGTCGCGCGAGTGGGGGCTCATCCTCGCGCCGACCCTCTCCGGCGCTCTCGTCAGCGCGACGTTCGTCTGGGCGTCCACGCTCGTGCTCGACTCGGTTCCGCCGCGGCGGCGCCTCGTCGCGGCCTGGCTACTCGGTTGGCTCGTCTTCGTGCCTGTCCCATTCCTCGTCCTCGCCTTCGTCATCCCGGGTCTTCTCTGGCTCGCCGCCCTCGGCCTCGCCGTGCCGGTGCTCGTCGTCGAGGAGATTCCGGTGCGGGCTGCTCTCCCTCGGGCCTGGCAGCTCGCCCGAGCCGACTTCGTCCACGCAGTCGGCTCTCTCTTCACGCTCGCGGTCGTCGTCATCCTCTCGCAGTCGGTGCTCGTCTTCATCCTGCGCGGCTTCGGAGATGCCGATCGTTCGACGGGGTTGTTCCTCGCGAGCGTCGTCCTGTCGCCGCTTCTCTTCGTCGGCACGGCGCTGCTGTACGTCGACCAGGCGGCGCGGGTCCAGTAGGTTCCCGGCATGCCTATCTTCATCCTTCTTTCGCGGCTCTCCCAGCAGGGCGTGCAGACGCTTCAGAGCAACCCGTCCCGGCTGCAGGAGGTCAATCGCGACGTCGAGGAGCTCGGGGCGAAGGTGCTCCACCAGTGGGCGACACTCGGGGAGTTCGACTTCGTCAATGTCGTCGAGGCACCCGACACGGCGACGATCGCCAAGGTCTCGGTCGCTCTCGGTGCTCGCGGGTCGACGAAGATCCAAACGCTGCCCGCGCTCTCGATCGACGAGTTCGTCGCGACGATCCAGTAACTACTCGACGACGGCGACCCGACGAACCGTGACGCCCCAGGCGGCGCCGGTTGCGAACAGCTCGTCGGGATCGACCTCGTCCGCCCAGCCGAGGAAGTGCGGCTCGGGATCGTCCTCCGTGCAGCCGTAAACCGCTGCGTGCAGCTCCGGCGGCGGCGGCGGCTCGTCCTTCTCGCGCGCTGCCTCCTCGGCGCGCCGTTCGGCCTCCTCGGCGGCGGGGCCTTCCATGTAACCGCGAGGCATGCGGGGAGCGTAGTCCCGTACCCTCGTCGCGTGCCGCCCGCCCTCGCCGTCCACGCGCTCGAGAAGCGCTATGGGTCCGTCCATGCGCTCAGGGGCGTTGACCTCTCGGTGGAGGAGGGCGAGCTCGTGGGACTGCTCGGCCCGAACGGCGCGGGCAAGTCGACGCTCGTCAAGATCGCCGTCGGGCTCGTGCGCGCCACGCGCGGACAGGCCGAAGTCGCGGGGGCCCGTGCCGGCAGCCGCGCCGCCCGCGCCGAGCTCGGGTACCTCGCCGAGCTCTTTCGCTTCCCCGGGTGGTACACGGCGGACGAGGTGCTCACGCTGCACCAGCGGCTGACGCGCTCCGACGGCGGCGCGGCCGAGCGCGGCCGACTGCTCGAACTCGTGGCGCTGGACGACGCCCGCGACCGTCGGGTCGACGGCATGTCGAAAGGGATGCAGCAGCGCCTCGGGATCGCGCAGGCGCTCGTCGGCTCGCCACGCGTGCTCGTTCTCGACGAGCCGACCTCGGCGCTCGATCCCGCCGGACGCCGGATCGTCCGCGTCCTGCTCGAGGAGCTGCGCGGACGCGGGGTGTCCGTCCTGCTCAACTCGCACCTGCTCTCCGAGATCGAGCTCGTCTGCGACCGTGTCGCGATCCTCCGCGCGGGGGAGGTGGTCGCCGCCGGGGTGCCCGCCGAGCTCTCGCGGCCGCGCGGGGTCGAGCTCGAGACCGACGAAGGGACACGGACGATCGAGGGAGCCACCCGGGAGGACGCGCCGCGGCTCGTTGCGGAAGCGGTCGCGGCGGGCAGGCAGGTCTACGGCGTCCAGGTCCTCACGTCGACGCTCGAGGACACGTATCTCGAGGCCGTGGGTGACGAGGTCTCGTGAGCGTCGTGCTGACGATCATGGGCTACGGCTTCCGCGAGGCGGTGAGGCGGAAGGTGTTCGCGGTCGTCGTGCTGCTCACCGCGGCGTTCCTCGTTCTCTTCTGGCTCGCCACGCACTACGTCTTCACTCGCCTCTCGACGATCCAGCCTCCCGCGGACGTCCACGTCGACACGCGCACGTTTGCCGGGGCCTTCCTGCTCGGGCTCGCGATGTTCGCGACGCTCTTTCTCGGCGTCGTCCTCGCCGTCTTCCTCACGCTCGGCGTCGTCTCGGGGGACGCGGAACGGGGTCTGCTCCAGCCGCTCGTCGTGCGTCCGGTCGGTCGCTCGACGCTGCTCCTCTCGCGCTTCCTCGGCGCCGCCGTCGTCTGCATCGTCTATGTGCTCGCCGTCTACGGGATCGCCCTGGCGATCATCGACGCGGTCGGCAACTGGACGCCTCCGGCCGCTGTCGTGCCGGGGCTGGAGCTCGCCGGCGGGGTCCTGATAGTGATCGCCCTCTCGATTCTCGGCTCCGTCGTTCTCTCCTCGACGGCGAACGGAATCGCCGTCTTCATGCTCTTCGGAGCCGGCCTCACCGCCGGCCTGCTCGGGACGATCGGGCACGCACTGAGCTCCCCTACGATCGAGCACGCCTCCAAGATCGCGGCGTGGGCGCTGCCGTTCGAGGCCCTCTACCAGGACGGGCTGCGGCTGATCTCGAGCAACGCGAGCGGGCTCACGGGCTTCCTGCTCCAGCTCGGGCCGTTCGGGGGCGCGTACGTGCACGGTTGGGGGATCCGCGTCTGGTCCGTCGGCTACCTGTGTGTTGCGCTAGGTCTAGCGCTGTTCTTGTTCCACCGACGCGATCTCTAGAGCAACCTCGCCGGCGAGGCGCGCGTTTTGCGCGACGAGTGCCTTGTTCGCCGCCTCGGTGCGGCCGCCGCTCTCGCGATGGAGGTGCGAGAGCACATACGGCGTCACCGCCTGGCCGCTCACGCCCGCCGCCGCGGCGGCGGCAAGTGCCTCCTCGATGAGGGGCTCCACGTCCTCGAGCGGCTCGTCCGGCGGCCTGCCGAGCAGAAGCCCGGCGCCGCCGAGCTGCCAGTGCGCCTCGGCCACGCGCGCCGCCTCCTCCGCCGACTCGACCCGCGCCGAGACGGGCGGGCCGCCGACGGCGGCGTAGAAGAGCGGCAGCGTGTCGACCCGGAACCCGAGCACGGGGACGCCGAGCGACTCGAGCAGCTCAGCCGTCGCGGCGACGTCGAGCAGCGACTTCACGCCCGCCGAAACGACGAGCGCGGGCGTCCGCGCGAGCTGCGCGAGATCGGCCGAGATGTCCGGCGGATCGGGGAACCCGCGGTGGACGCCGCCGATGCCGCCCGTCGCGAGGACGCGGATCCCGACCGCGCGCGCGGCGGCGAGGGTGCCTCCCACCGTCGTTGCGCCGATCGATCCCTGGACTGCGGTCGCCGCGAGGTCCCGTGGCCCGACCTTGCGCGCGAACGGCCCGAAGCGTCCGAGCTCCTCCTCGGTCAGCCCGACGTGCACTTCTCCGTCCAGAACGCCGACGGTTGCGGGAATCGCAGCCGTCGCTCGCACCTGCCGCTCCGACTCGAGCCCCACCTCCACGCCCTCGCCGGGCGGGAAGCCGTGCGCCACCAGCGTAGTCTCGAGCGCGACGACGGCGCCGCCCGCGGCCAGCGCCTCGCGCACCTCGTCGGCCACGCGGATCACGCTGAGCGTTCCATCTCCACGAAGCGGCTCTCTTCGCCGCGTCCCACCTCGTGGAAGCCGGCGCGCCGGTAGGCCCGTAGCGCCCGCTCGTTCCAGCCCGCGACCCAGAGGCGGAAGGTGCGCGGCTGCCACTCCCGGCGCGCGTAGGCGAGCCCGGCCTCGATGAACGGCTGCGCCAGGCCGCGGCTGGTCAGGTCGGGGCGCATGCCCAGCCCGAGCCGCACCTCGTGTCCCTCGGGGACGAAGTTGAAGAAGCCGACCAGCTCGCCGCCGTCGTCCACGACCGCCCGCAGGTGTGTGCGCCGGGCCGGGTTAGCGAACAGCTCGACGCGCCGCGGGTCGGCCGACGTGTCGTACCACTCGTAGGGAAACTCGTACCGCCACTCCGCGATCGCGGCGGCCTGCTCGTCGGTGATCGGCTGGACCTTCACGCCGTGCGCTCCATCTGGATGAACTCGTGCTTGCCCACCAACTCGAAGTGGCGCGTCTCACGACCGACCTCCGAGAAGCCGAGTCGCTCGTACAGCCCGATCGCGCGCTCGTTCCAGGCCGCGACGAACAGACGGAAGGTCGCCGGGGCCCAGTGGCTCGTTGCGTAGTCGAGCTGGGCGCGGAGGAACGACTCGCCGAGCCCGCGGCCCGTCAGCTCCGGTCTGAGCCCGATCCCGACGTCGACGACGTCGCCGTGCCAGTCGAAGTACCAGAAGGCGTCGAGGAGATCGTCGCCATCGGCGAGGACGGCTCGGTAGTGCGCGGCCAGGGCGGGATCGCGCATCTCGGCTGCGTCGTGGGGATCCGACGCCAGGTCGTAGAAGTCGTACGGCGGCTCGTAGTGCCATGTCGCGACCTCGCTCGCGCACGTCCCATTCCAAGCCTCGACCCTCACGGCAGCGACCCTACTTTCGCGACGCAGCGGGCGGCCGCCTCGAGCCCGCGCCGCGCAGCTTCTTCGAGCGAGCCTCCAACGAGGACGCCCGCGGCGAGCGCGTCGCCGGCGCCGGTGGGATCGACGACCTCGGCGTCGACGGCGGCGAAGTCGAGTTTCGCGTCCTCCGTGAACACTGTGCAGCCGCGCGCGCCGCGCTTGAGCACGCCGACCGGTGCTGTCAGGTAGGCGCCGCCCAGCAGCTCCCACTCCGCCTCGGTGGCGAAGAGGACGTCAGGCGCGAGCTCGTCGAGGAGCTCGCGGAACTGCACCGGCCCGTAGTTCCGGATCTCGGTCCATGCCGCGACGTCGACCGAGACTCGCGCACCTCGCTCGCGCGCGAGGCGAGCCGCGAGGAGCGCCGTCCTGGCGATCGGTTCCCGCAGGAGCGCGTAGCCGGAGAGGTGGAGAGCGTCGCATGCAAGCCAGGCGGGGTCGAGCTCCTCCTGTGCGAACGTCGGCGCGATGCCGCGGTCGGAAGCGAGCGAGCGGTCGCCGGCATCCACGATCGAGACGACGACCCCCGTGTCGCCTTCGCCGACGGGGCCGACGACCTCGACGCCGCGGGCGCCGAGCTCTCGGGCCACGAGCTCGCCCGCCGGGTCGTTGCCCCGCTTCGCAATGCACCGCGCGTCGGCTCCGAGCTCGGCCGCCCACGCCGCGACGTTGGCCGCCTGGCCTCCGGCCCCCGTTCGGTTCGAGGCGCGCACGTCGCCGCCCGCAGCCAGCGGCTCCGAGAGCAGCACGACCACGTCGAGCAGTACGTCACCCAGCGTCACGATCTGCAAGGCACAATCGTCCCATGCAGTCGGGGAGGACGAGCGCGAGAGCGCGGGATTTTTTGCTGGGCGGGCTCGTCGGAGGGGCGGCGGCAGTCGCGGCGGCACGCCGGCGGCGGATGGTGCGGCGGCGTCGTGAGCAACGGCTGGAGCGTCCGGCCGGCCTCGCCGCGTTCGAGGGGGCACCGTGCTTCGAGGAGCTGCTCGAGGAGCATGCGGCGCGGACCGACAGTTGAGCCAGTTGAACCCTTCGTTTGTTTACGCACTTCGGTGAGAATGCTCAATCTGAT
>Ga0075424_100004863_pt1 | contig 12756 bp, 10 predicted proteins | sample SoiMethybrSBSTD3_FD_75301 | JGI IMG/M metagenome (GOLD analysis project Ga0075424, IMG submission 75301) | Bulk soil microbial communities from a Populus tree surrounding site in Tennessee, USA - Soil MetaG P. TD hybrid SBSTD3 | ecosystem: Environmental > Terrestrial > Soil > Tree plantation... | reverse complement strand
CCGAGCCACGGCGGCGACGTGGCCGCGTACCTTGCGTCGCTCGAACGAATCATCCAGCTCGAGCCGCAGACAATGCTTCCTGCCCACGGTCCCGTGATCGAGCGGCCGATGGAACTGCTTCGCGGGTACATCGACCATCGTGCACTGCGCGAACGGCAGGTGGTGGCTGCGCTGCGAAGCGGTCTCACGAGCCCAGACGAGATGGTCGCGCGCATCTACCCGACGCTGACGGCGGCGCTTGTCCCTATGGCGCGCGAAAGCGTGCTGGCGCATCTGATGAAACTCGAGCGCGAGGGCAGGGCCACTCACGATGGTGAGCGGTGGCGTCTCCGTGATTAAATCTCCCTCATGAACGACGTCGTTGACTTTATCAACGTCAACCGTGACCGCTACGTTGACGAATTGAAACAGTACCTCGCGATTCCGAGCATCAGTGCGCTTCCGGAGCATGCGCCCGACATACGGCGCGCGGCGCAATGGACCGCTGACTCACTGACGAGCGCGGGGATACAGAACGTACGGCTCATCGATACGCCAGGCAACCCTGTCGTGTACGGCGACTGGCTGAATGCGCCGGGCAAGCCGACGATTCTGTTTTACGGACATTACGACGTGCAGCCTGTCGATCCCCTGAATCTGTGGACCACGCCTCCGTTTGAAGCCAATGTCCGCGATGGAGAGATTTACGCGCGCGGCGCGGCGGACGACAAGGGCCAGGTCTTCATGCACATCAAGGCGGTTGAAGCGCATATGAAGAAGGGCGGCGGCCTGCCGCTGAACATCAGGTTCTTCATCGAAGGGGAGGAAGAAGTCGGCAGCATCCATCTCGACGAGTTCGTCCGGTCCCACAAGGACGATCTCGCTGCGGACGTCCTCGTTATTTCCGATTCACCGATGTTCGACCGCGGTATACCGTCGATTTGCTACGGGCTGCGCGGCCTTACGTATTTTCAAGTCGACATGCGGGGTACCAAGTCGGATCTCCACTCGGGTTCGTTCGGCGGCTCGGTGGCGAACCCGGCATTCGTTCTAGCGAGTGTGCTGGCGCAGATGAAGGACCGTGGGGGACGCGTCAAGATTCCGGGCTTCTATGACGATGTACGGCCGCTCAGCGAGGCGGAGCGGGCGGAATGGAAGAAGCTGCCGTTCAACGAAACGAGGTACCGCAAGGATCTTGGCGCGCCGAAGCTGCACGGCGAGAGCGGTTATTCGACCCTCGAACGTATCTGGGCGCGGCCGACGTTCGAGATCAACGGCCTGTTGTCAGGCTTTACAGGGGAGGGCGCGAAAACGGTGCTGCCGGCCGTCGCAATGGCAAAGGTGAGCATGCGGCTCGTTCCTGATCAGGATCCGAAGAAGATTGGCGAGCTGTTCGAGGCCCACATCAACAAGATCACGCCGAAGACCGTGGAGCTGAAGGTGACACGCATGCACGGCGGCAAGCCGTGGATGACGGAGTTCGACAATAAGTACGTACGGGCCGCGGGACGCGCCATCGAGAAGGGCTTCGGGAAGGCGCCGGTATTCAACCGGGAAGGCGGATCGATTCCGGTGGTGTCGACTTTTCAGGAGGACCTCGGGCTGCCGAGCGTTCTCTTCGGCGTTGGTCTACCAGACGAGAACGCTCACGCGCCCAACGAGAAACTCGATCTGTCGAACTTTCACAACGGCATCATCGCGTCGGCGTTTCTCTACGATGAGATTGCGAACCTCACTTCGTAGATGCCGTCTCCGCCGCCTCGAACGCCAACAGGACGTTGCCGCCGCGTCCGTTGCCGAGGCCGGTGTACCCGGATCCGAGGAACAGCATTCCACCGGCGATCGTCGGTCCCGGGGCGCCCATCGCGCCGCCTCTTGCCGCGACGCCGTTGATCGTCATGAAGTCGCGAACGGTGTCGAATTGCCACAGCTGCTTGCCGTCAGCGGTCGAAAGCGCCCGCAGCACTCCGTCCTGCCCACCTGAGAACAGGACGCCTGGGATCACCGTGAGTGCCGCGGTTTGTCCCGACTGTCGTTGCGGTGTCGGCGCGATTGGTGTTGTCCACTTCTTTTCACCGCTCTTCAGATCCAGAGCCCAGATCGCGCCGCTTCGCGTTCCGAAATATGCGTTCCGGTCGTCTGCGGCACCGCCGAAGGTGATTTCGCCGCGCGCGAGACGGTCCACGAGCGTCGCCTTCCAGATCACCTTGCCGTCGCGCACATCCTGTCCGAACACTTCGCCGCTCTTCTGACCCGTGACGACGATCCTGCGGCCGTCGCTGAGCGCGCGCATCATCGGGGACATGCCGAAGTCGTAATCCGGGCCGATATCGCTCGGGCAGTTCTCCGAGGGATTGTTCGTTTCGCAGCCGACGAGCCAGGCATCGTCTGGCGTGTGCTGCACGGCCCAGCGCGGCTTGCCGGTGGCGAGATCGAGCGCCATGATGGCGTCGGTGTTCATCGAGCTCACCGGCCTGCTGTACGCATCGCCGGTGCCGATGTACATCAGGCCGCGCGCCTCATCGATCGTCGGCGTATCCCAGATGCCCGCGCCCGACGGCGCATAGAGCTGCACGCCGCGGGAGTTCTTCTTCGTCGGCTTCGGCTCTTCGCTGATGATGTGCGTCTTCCACACCTGCTTGCCCGTGTCGGCATCGAGCGCGACGATGCTGCCGCGGAAGGTACAGCAGGGATAGTCGAGGCCGCCGCCTGCCGCTTCTTCGCGTGACGCGAGCGGCACATAGAGACGTCCCTTGAAGAGGATCGGTGAGCCGGTGACCGCCGCAAGTGGATGCGGATCGACGCTCACGATCCAGAGCGGCTTTCCCGTCGCCGCGTCGAGCGCGTAGACATTTCCGCGGAGATCGCCGAAGTACGCGGCGAAGGCCGACGACCCATGGCCTTTCACCGGACCGATGCTGACGGCATTGCGGACGCCGGACGCGGCCTGGAAGCCCCACGCGAGGCATCCACTCTTCGCATCGAGCGAGTAGACGTAGCCCGTATCGGCGCCGAAGAACACGCGGCCGCCCGCAATGGTCGGCTGGCTGTACATCGAGGCGGCGTTCGGCAGCCCGAATGCCCACTTCAACCTGAGATTCGGCACCTGCGCGGCGCTGATGCCAGCCGCTTTTGCCGATTGGAATCGCGCGTTCGTCGCGTCAGCACTCCAACCGTTCCACGACGGCAGGCTGGATGGATTGGCGAACTTTGCGTTGGCGCTGCACTGATTCGCCATCCCTTTCGGATCACCCGCAGGCACGCTTCCCAGCTTGCGCCCACCGACGAACTCCGCGAAACCGCGTTTCACGATGTCCATCAGGTCCGCCTGTGCCTGCGTATGCGCCGGCGTCGGGTTCATCGTCATTGCGGCATAGACCGTGTCCGGCGACAGCTTGCGGAGCGCGTCCATATCGGGTGCCTGCTCGGCGCCCGGCGCTCGAGCGACGCCAGCATTGCGATGACACGTGGCGCAGCGCTCCTCGAAGAGGCGAATCGTGCCGGACGCAGTTTGGGCAGATGCAGCGGCGGCTCCGGCAAACACCACCACAGCAACGTTGGCGAGCACAATGAATCGCGTCTTCATGATCATTCCTTTTTCGATATCTTACGTCGATCCTTCAGGTTCGCCTTCTGCGCCGGATGATTACGCCGATGAGCGTAATCGCTGCGCCAATCAGCGTAACGGAGAGCCACGGATGGTAATAGAGAGCGGCGGCCAGCAGAGCGAGCCAACCCATGGAATCAAACGATTGACAGAATACTCATGCTGGGCGAACGCCGCCTGGATCGACTTCATCGAGAAGACGCGGCCGGCGGACGAGTTCCTGGTTACGCGAATGAGTCACATTCTGCTTGGCGAAGACGCCTGGTTCCGCCGCATCGAGGGCGGTGGCGTGGACCCAAATGTCTGGCGCGTGCTCACCTTCGATCAGATGCGCGAACGGCTCTCGAAGCACCGTGACATTTACGACTCACTCCTACGGAGCGATTTGAGCCGCGTCGTTGGCTACACGCGTTTCACCGGGGAGAAGTACCGCTCGCCAATCTCCGACATTCTGGTTCATCTGAGCCACCACGGCGCCCATCATCGGGGGCAGATGGCGACGCACATCTCCGCGCAGGGTGTGACGCTCATCAACACCGACTTCATGCAGTTCTGTCTGGTGAACCGCCTGTAGGGCGGCTCCGGACTACAGACTTCGGGCTCCAGGGGCGGAAGCCGGGAGCCGGGAAACTAGTTCAGCGCCGCGACTCGCCGACGCAGCGTCTTGACGTGCTCCCAGATCTGGTCGTGCTCCTCACGCGCATCCTTGTCCATCTCGCTCATGCTCGAGAGTTTCAGATAGGTCTGCAGATCGCGAAGCGCGCCGGTGACGTCGTTGAGGTGGTAGGCGAGCAGACCGCGATCCCGCAGCTCGCTCAACGCTGACGGCGTCAGGGCGACGAGCAGCTCGGTGACGGTGCGCGCCTGCGGGAACGAACGCATGTGGACGTAGATGCGTTTCAGGTTCAGCAGCATCCGGACGATGATCTCTTTGCGTGTGGCGGGCGCCAGCAGCGACTTGCTGAAGGCGATTTCGCTGCCGACATGTTTCTGCAGCAGCACGCGGCAATCGTGCTCGGACAGCAGCGCGCCGGCGTGAAATGGATCGATCAGCAGGCCGCTCGTCGCGCGTTTGCCGACGTCGGGACAGCGCACCAGGAAATGGCCGGGGAAGTTGATGCCGTCGATGTGCAGGCCGGCCCGCCGGGCGATCTCCATGTAGACAAGTGAGAGCGTGATCGGAATCCCGCTCCGATGATCGAGAACTTCATTGAGGCAGCTATTGCGCGGATCCTCGTATTTTTCGCTGCCCGAAAACCGCTGCTCCTGAAACAAGTAGGTGTTCAGGGCGCGCACGCAGGCAAGCGTCGATGTATCGCCCGTCTCGCGCGTGCGGTTGCGGATGAAATCCGCGGCGGCAGCACCCATGCCATCGAGCTGGGAGAGGTAGGGTTCAGGATCGAGCCGCGGATATTCGATGCTCGCGATCACCAGCGCCGCGTTAGCCAGCGCTGTTCCCGGAGCATTGGAGGCAGCGGTCAGCGCATCGACGAGATCTTTTCGCATCACCTCACGCGGACCTGGAAGGTCCGCGCCGCACGTCGGCCGAAGGTGCGCGCTGGACTAACGCGTCGAGCATCGGCAGCGTCAACGCGTGAAGACCGTCAACGATCAGTTCGGCGCCAGGAAGCTCGACTGCCGTATAGCTTGTCGTCACTCCCACACAGCGTAACCCGGCTTGCCGCGCGGATTCGAGCCCCCACAACGAATCCTCGATTGCTACGCATCGATGCGGTTCGAGCTTCGTCGCGGCGTATTCCTGCAATCGCTCGAACGCCAGCAGGTATGGCGCCGGCGAGGGCTTGCTCGCGGGCGTGTCACCTGCCGCGATGATCGCCGCGAACAGCGCATCGAGGGCCGCGGACTCGAGGATCTGGACAATTTCGTGACGAAGCGCTCCGGACGCGATTGCGACTGGAACCTCCGCGGCGGCTGCGCGAATGAAGGCCGTGGCGCCTGGAAAGAGAACCTCGCCGCCTGAGATGAGCGCCTGCAACTTCATGCCTTTGCGCACGACGAGCTCGGTGACGTGACCGGCTGTCCATGCCAGCGCTCGATCGCGTGCGATTGCTTCGAACACGCCGACGTCGTCGTATCCAAGGTACTTGCTGAAGTATTCGTCGTCGCCAAGCGTCATGCCTTCCTCGGCAAGCGCGCGCTGGAACGCCTTGAGGTGAAGCGGCTCGCTGTCGGCGATGACGCCGTCGAAGTCGAAGACGATGGCCTGGAGGACGGAGCTCACGCGCCGGAAGTTTTTGCGGCTGCTTCCGGCGGCGCCTTCTCTCCGGCGCGGATCGCAATTTTGAGCCGGTTTTCCGCCGGCGGGTAGGGGCATTCCCACGTCGGGTTGTACGCACACGTCGGGTTGTAGGCGCGATTGAAGTCGATCACATAGAACCCCGTTGGGGTTGGCTTCAGATCGAGGTAGCGCCCTGCGGCATACGTCTCCGTCCCCGTTGTGAGATCGGCAAAAGGCACAAACAACGACGTGATCTGCTGGGTCCCGTCCTCGACGAACGCCGCGAGCGACATCTGCGTTCCCTCGAGCGTGAACTCGAGCACCCCGACGCGCTGCATCTTGCGATTGGTCCCCGTCGAAGTCGGCATGTCGAAGACCGGACGGTCTTTCGACAACCTGAGCGCGGCCGGCACCTTGAGAGCGGGATCGACCGGGTAGTACTTCAGCGGAAGAAAGATCGCACGCTTGTCGGCGGGAATCGTCTGAGAGTCAGCGCCATAGACACGATCCTTCTCCGCACGCGAGCCCTCGACTTCCTTGATGTAGCTCCCCGTATCCTCGTCAGGCGCTGGAGGTCCTGACGTGCACGCACCCGTCAGTGCCGCGAGGAGCAGAGCAATCTGCAGTGCAGGCCGGGTCCTTTTGGACCCGGCAAATCCGATCGTAGGCCGGGTCCTGTCGGATCCGGCAGATTGTCCGTAAAACACTACCCAACACTATAACTGCCGCGCGCAACCGTTGCGTCGGCGAGCGTCCGCCGCAGCGCGACCGTGTTCACCGGGGTTGCCTTCAACACGCGCCTCAGTGCCGCAAACAGGGTCCTGAGCGTATCGCCTTCGGCCATCGATGCAAGCGCGTTGGTCGCCGATGCCTGTACACGCTGCGCCGCGTCGTTGACGAAGGTTCGCGCGGAGGCCTCGTGCAGCGCGGCATCGCTGCGACGGCTGGAGACCGCCTCGCGCGCACGGAGCACTGCACTCTCTGCCGCGTAGGTATCGATAAGAATGTCAGCGGCGGCGCACAGCACTTCCTGTTCATCCGACAGCTTCGCGCCATAGGTCTGCATCGCCGTGCCAAGCACCATCAGCGCGACCTTCTTGAACGAGCCGACAGTTCGCAGATCCGCGTCAAGCCCCTCGTCGATGGACAGCGATGCTCCCGTTGGCGACAACAGTTCGTCCTGCAATCGCTTGGCGGCTGGAATCAGGCCGATTTCGCCTTTCAGCGCGCGGCGGACGAGCATCCCCGGAATCAGCATGCGGTTGATTTCGTTGGTCCCCTCAAAGATCCGGTTCACCCGCGCGTCGCGGTAGGAGCGCTCGGCTGGATAGTCCTTCACGAAACCATTGCCACCGTGGATCTGGACATTCTCGTCGAGCACGTAATCGAGCGTTTCGCTTCCCATCACTTTCGCAATCGACGCCTCGACCGCGAATTCCTCGAGCGCCGCAGCGATGTCGGCGCCACCGTGACCGCCGCCTTCGGCGACGGTACGGTCGATGAGGCCGGCGGTCCGATACATCAGGCTTTCGAGTGCGTAGGTCCGGGCTGTCATTTCACCGAGCTTGTACTTGATTGCACCGAAATCGGCGATCGGATGGCCGAACTGTTTCCGCTGCTTCGCGTATTTCGATGCCTCGCCAATGGCTGCACGGCACCCTCCACTGCACATCGCACCCAGCTTGAAGCGGCCAAAGTTCAAGGTATTGAGTGCAACCTTGTGCCCCTTGCCGATCTCGCCGAGAAGATTGTCTGCCGGCACCCTGACGTCCTGCAGCAGGATCGGCGTCGTGGACGATCCGTGCAGTCCCATCTTGTGTTCTTCGTTTCCCGATTTCACGCCGAACGCTCGTTCGACGATGAAGGCGGTGAACTGGTCGCCGTCGGCCTGCGCAAAGATGATGAACACGTCCGCGAAACCGCCGTTGGTAATCCACATCTTTTCGCCGTTCAGCACCCAGCTGCCGTCATCCTGTCTGGTCGCGCGCGTCCGCGCCGCCAGCGCGTCCGAGCCTGAACCCGACTCGCTCAACGCGTAGGCGCCGATCTTCTCGCCCGAGACGAGCCCCGGGAGGTATTTCGCCTTCTGTGCGTCGGTGCCGAACAGAACGATGGGGATGATCGTGAGGTTCGCCTGTGCGCCATAGGTGGCGGCCATTGAAGCGGAGCGTGCGATGCGCTCGGACACCACCAGCGCCGACACCTTGTCGAGGTCGAGGCCGCCGTACTGCTCGGGAACGCTGATTCCCAACAGGCCCAGCTCGCCGGCACGCTCGACAAGCGTCCGCGCGAGATTCCAGTCTTTCGTCTCGAGCTGATCGATCTGCGGCATGACCTCGGTGGCGACGAATTCCTCCACGGTCTGCGCCATCAGCCGGTGCTCTTCCGAGAGCTTTTCGGGTGTGAAAACGGACGCGGGTTCCGTTTCCTCCAGAAGCCACACGCCGCCCTTTCGCACGTTTGCTGCGACAGCCATTCAGGTCCTCTCCCGGGCCGCCTGAAGGCGGCCCCTATGTACAATGCTCGGCAGGCGTAGGGGCCGGCTTTAGCCGGCTCTATATCCGCTCGAAGATTCCCGCGGCCCCCATGCCGCCACCGACGCACATCGTCACCATCCCATAACGCGCCTGACGTCGCTTCATTTCATGAAGCAGCGACGTCGTCAGCTTTGCGCCCGTGCAGCCAAGCGGATGTCCGAGCGCGATTGCGCCACCGTTGACATTGAGACGTTCCGGGTCGATCGGCAGTTCGCGAAGGCACGCGAGCACCTGCGCGGCGAACGCCTCGTTCAGCTCGAACAGGTCGATCTGGTCAAGCGAAAGGCCCGCGATTGTCAGCACCTTGCGAATCGCGGGAACTGGCCCGATGCCGAAGCGCTCCGGTTCAACTCCAGCGGTGGCATATGCGACAAACCGCGCCAACGGTTGAAGACCCCGTTCCTTCGCAAATGCCGCAGAGGTGACGAGCACCGCTGCGGCGCCATCGCTCGTCTGTGAAGAGTTGCCGGCGGTGACGGTACCTGACGCGTGGAATGCCGGGCGGAGCGCGGCGAGTGCCTGCGCGGACGTGTCCCGTCGCGGCCCTTCGTCGACCGTGAAGGTGAGCTCGCGCGCCACGGGTTTCCCATTACCATTGCCAGGCGCCACGATGCGGTACGCAAGCGGTGTGATCTCTTCGGCAAACCGACCAGCGTCGATCGCGGCTATCGCTCGCTGATGGCTGCGCAGGGCGAAGGCGTCCTGTTCCTCGCGTGAGATGTTGCTTTCGCGGGCGTGATTCTCGGCGACGAGGCCCGTGCTCAGGTAGACGTCGGGGTAGCTGTCGACCAGCGCTGGATTCGGTGAGACTTTGATGCCTCCCATCGGCACCATGCTCATCGATTCAGTGCCACCGGCGACGACGGTGTTGGCGAAGCCGCACATGATCCGCTCGCCTGCATACGCGATGGCCTGAAGGCCAGACGAGCAGAACCGGTTGATCGTCACGGCCGACGCGCTCACCGGCACGCCGGCGCGCAGGCTCGCGATACGGGCGACATTGAGGCCTTGTTCCGCCTCCGGCATCGCGCAGCCGAGGATGACGTCTTCGACGTCCGAAGGGTCGACGCTTGGCGCGCGGCGGAGTGTCTCCGAGATGACCGCCGCGGCCATCTCGTCTGGTCTCACCGTCTTGAGCGCCCCGTTGGGCGCCCGGCCGACGGCGGTTCGAGTCGCTGAAACGATTACTGCATCCTGCATGAGAAATCCGCCAGCAGATCCTCGAGCGCATCCGCCACCTCGCCGACCTGCCCGTCGAACAGGTGATTGGCGCGATCGATCTCTACCAGCTCCTTCGGGTCGGCGAGCTGCGCATAAAACTCGCGCACCTGCTTCAGCGGAATCAGCTCGTCGGCCTCACCGTGAATAATGAACTTCGGCTTCGTCGATCGTTTCGCGATCGAGAGGTCGTACCGGTTGACCGGCGGCGCGATGCCGATCAAGGTGCAAATTCGATCATCCTGTGCGCCGGCGGTCAGCGCAACGTAGGCGCCGAAGGAAAATCCGGCAGCCCACAGCTCGACACCGGCATGCTGAGCCGCCATGAAATCGACGGCGGCGCGGAAGTCATCGCATTCGCCGCGTCCCTCGTCCCATGCACCCGCGCTGCGGCCGACACCTCGGAAATTGAACCGCAGCACCACGCAGCCGATGCGAGCCAGCGCCTTGGCCCCCTGGAAGACGACCTTCGTGTGCATTGTGCCGCCGTGGGTCGGCAACGGGTGCGCGAACACCACCGCCGCCCGAGGCTTGTCGGCAGGCTGCTCGATCAGCACCTCGAGAGGTCCCGAAGGCCCGGGGATCTCTCGAACAGTTTCAGGCACTTTTTCTCGCCGCGTGGGCAGCCACGAAAGCAGAGATGAGCGCCGCAAATTCGTCAGGACGCGTGATCATGCCGAGGTGACCGGTGCGGGCCAGCGTTTCGACGTGCGCATTCGGCCAGATTGCGAGATATTCGCGCGTGATCCGCGGCGAAACGACCCGTTCCAGCGATTCCTCGCCCGTCACAATCATCGTAGGTACTTTGACGTGTGCCAGCTCCGCATCGATCCGTCCGGGACCGAATACCGAGCTGAGCAGATGCACACGCCGCGCCATTCGGCCGGGGTGAAACATATGGAGCAGGACATTGACGCCCGCGCGGCAGGCTGACGTCACACCGCTCCACCACGTGTCCTCTGCCGCAGCAAATTCCCCGTATAGACGTACCGACCCGAGACAGAAGAGCGGTGAGAGAAGCCACGGCGACCGCAGGAAGAACAAAACGCGCGCGTCAGGACGCCATGATGGCGGCAGCGCCGAGACCAGAATCAGCGACGTTACCCGGCCGGGGAAACGCGCGGCAAATGCTCCGGCAATGAGCCCGCCATACGACACACCGCAAATCGCAGCCTTGTCGATACCCGATTGATCGAGCGCATTCCGTATCTGGTCGACGTAGCTCCAAAACCCGGCGGAGTCATCGAAACCAGCCCCGGACGAGGGTTCGTCAGCCAGCGAGAAGGTGATGACGCGCGTGCGCCTGGCGAGCGCATCGATGCCACGCTTCATCCACTCCCATCGACCTTGAATGCCGGGGATGACGACGAGCGGTTCTCCGGAGCCACGGTCGATAATGTTCATCAGTTTCGAATCCCGAATCCCGACTCCCGACTCCCGACTCAGTTCCTCAAGGGCTTCCCGGTCTTCAGCGTGTGCTGGATTCGTTCCTGCGTCTTCCGTTCAGCGACCAGACTCAGAAAAGCCTCGCGTTCGAGATCCAGCAGATTCTGTTCAGTGACCGTTGAGGGATGGGGCAGCGATCCACCTGCCATGATCGTCGCGAGCTTTCGGCCAATGAGCGCGTCGTAATCGCTGATGCGCCCGGCACGCCAGGCCAGATGGATGCCGAGCTTCAGAGGTGCGAGGACTGCGTCGCCTCCGACGGGAATCGCCGTGCGCGGTGCCGGTGGTTGATAGCCCTCAGCGACGCGCTGCAGTGCTCTCGCCTTCGCGTCCGCAATCAATCGCTCACGGTTCATCGTCACCGCGTCCACGGAACGCAGGAGGCCCAGACGTTGAGCGTCGGCGGCGCTTGCCGAGACCTTGGCGAAGCCGAGAGCTTCGAAGGCACGCTGGATCGGCGGTAGAAAATCGGTCGAGCCTGGCGGCATCTGTTCGGCGGCGCGCGCCACCATCTCCTTGGTACCGCCACCGGCCGGTATCAATCCCACACCGACTTCCACAAGACCGATATAGCTTTCGGCCGCGGCCTGCACGCGATCCGCGTGCAGCACGATTTCGCAGCCGCCACCGAGCGCCAGGCTGGCAGGGGCGACAATCACTGGCACGTCCGCATACCGGAGCGCCATCGTCGCGCCCTGGAACGCACGCACCATCAGATCGACCTCGTCCCAGTTCTCCTCCTGCGCTTCCAGGAGCAACAGCATGATGTTCGCGCCTGCGGAGAAGTGCTCGCCTTCGTTGCCGACGACCAGCGCTGCGAAGTTAGCCGCTGCTTCTTTGAGACCCTTGTGGAGCATCTGAATCGTGTCGCCACCGATGGCGTTCATCTTCGAATGGAATTCCACGCACAGCACGCCGTCGCCAAGGTCCACGAGACTCGCGCCGGCATTCTTCTTGACGATGCGGCTACGATCTTTCGAGGACTTGAGAAGCTGGAGATCCGGTGCGGCAGGCGGCACCTCCCGCGGCGCCACGGACCCTTCGGGTCCGCGTATCTGATGCGACTCCAAGCCTTCGGGTCCGCGAATCGCATCCAGCAGCTCGAATGGACCGAGCTCCCATCCAAATCCCCATCGCATCACCCGATCGACATCGTCGGGCGAATGTGCAATCTGCGGTGTGACCTTCGCGGTGTACTCGAGGGTCGGGCCAAGCGTCTGGCGGAGGAAATCGCCGACGCGATCCTTGCCCTGGTACAGCGTCCGAACTCTTTCGCGAACGTCAGTGATCGCCGCGGCTGCTTCAAGCGATGCAAGACGTGGCGACGTACGGGGACGGTACTCGAGCGTCGCGGGATCGACCGTCAGAATCTCTGAGTCACCCGTCCCCGATTTCACGCGCTTGTAAAAGCCCTGGCCCGTTTTCTCGCCGACCATTTTTCGTTCGACCATTTCTTCGACGAACGGGGGAAGCACGAACTGGCTCCGCGCAGCTTCGCCGGGAAGGCGCTCGTACAGGTTGTGCACGACGTGCGCGAGGATGTCGATCCCCGCCAGGTCGAGCGTCCTGAACGTGGCGCTCTTCGGCCGTCCGAGCGGAGGGCCTGTAATCGCATCGACCTCCTCGATGGTGAACGCGCCGGACTCGACCTGTTTGAGAATCTGCACGACGCCGTACAGGGCGATGTGATTGCCGATGAAATTCGGCGAATCCTTCGCGATGACGACGCC
>Ga0075424_100004860_pt1 | contig 12761 bp, 11 predicted proteins | sample SoiMethybrSBSTD3_FD_75301 | JGI IMG/M metagenome (GOLD analysis project Ga0075424, IMG submission 75301) | Bulk soil microbial communities from a Populus tree surrounding site in Tennessee, USA - Soil MetaG P. TD hybrid SBSTD3 | ecosystem: Environmental > Terrestrial > Soil > Tree plantation... | reverse complement strand
GGGGGGCGGGGGGGGCGCGCAGCCGCTTACGAACGAGCCACTCGGCGCCCGCGCACCGGCGCCGCTCCCGGACGGCACCTTGCTGTACGCCGCGCTCCGGGCGCGTGGCTGGGAGCTGCGCCGAGCGCCGGTGCTCGAGGGAGGGGCGCGGGCCAGCTTCGCAGAGCCGCTGCCGTTCGACTCGGCGCCGGCCGTGGCAGTGCGCGAGACCGGCTACACGATGTGGCCGTCACTGCGCCCGCATTTCTGGATCCCGGTGTTCGACAACGCGGGACGCACCGGACGATTCGGCGGCGCGCTCACGGCGGGAACGGACGCCTTGGGTCGCTTTGCCTACGCCGCGGACCTGTTCATTTCCCCGGAACCGTTCCGCGCCGCGGGCGACTTCGCGCTGGTGACGTCCGTACTGGGCAACCCCACGCTCGACCTGTCGGGCTGGGCCTCATGGACGGATCTGGGATCGCCACCGAGCGCGCCCAATGTCACGGTCTCGGAGCTGGACCACTACGCCGCGCTCGGAGCATCGTTCGTGACGCGCCGCTGGCGTCGGTGGGCGAGTGTGCGGGGCGCGGTGGAGTTCGAGCGCACCCGTTTCGCCACGATCCCCGACACTTCGCTGGCCGCCATCTGCGTGGGGTGTGACACGCGGAATCTCATCGGGGGCTCGGTGACGCTCACCCTATCGCGGCTGGTGAGCGGTGCCCTGTCGATTTCACCGGAGAACGGGGCGGCGTGGTCAGTGACCTACCGACGGCGCGAGGAGCAGGGCACCGCCCGCTGGTCGAACGAGGTACGCTCCCGGTTGGCGGTCTACCTGCACGTACCGGGAGTCGGCGGCTTCGCTCACCCCGTGCTGGCGCTGCGGCTCCTGGCGGGCGGCAGCAGCGGCCCGTTGGGCACCTTGTTCCGCGTGGGCGGAGTCGCGCCGCAGGGCGTGAACGTCTTCTTCGCGCCAACGTTGAACGCGACGCGTGCCTTTCCCCTCCGTGGGTATGCCTCAGGCGAGCTGCGCGGCGAGCGCGCGGCCGCGGGCAGCGTCGAGTACCGGATGCCGCTCGCGCTGGTGGGCCGCGCCCTCGGTCACCTTCCGCTCGGGGTGGACAAGCTCTGGCTCAACCTGTTCGCCGACGCGGGTGACGCCTGGGAGCCCGGTACGTCGCCGCGCCTCACCCGCCTTCGCTCCGCCGGACTCGAGCTCGCGGGGCGGATGACCGTGAGCTACGACTTTCCCCTATCGGTGCGACTCGGTGTCGCGCAGCCGCTCGCCGCTCCGCCGTCCGGCGCACTGCGGCGGCCGCAGCTGTACGCGGCACTCGCCTCCGACTTCTGAGCACGCGGGACAGTGTCGCGAGTTGACACGTTGTCCGACAAATCCCTAAGTTTCCGCGACCCCTCGGAGAATTGATGTACTGCTCCCGCTGCGGCACCCAGAACGACGACGCCAGCAAGTTCTGCCGCTCCTGCGGACTGGATCTGTCGCACACCACTCCGGTAGCCGCCGTGCGCGACCAGCAGCTCGACGCGACCGAGATCGATCTGGTGCGGGAACAGTTGAAAGACGAGTACGAGATCCTCGAAGAACTGGGCCGCGGCGGGATGGCGATCGTCTTCAAGGCGCGCGAGAAGCAACTCGAGCGCGACGTGGCGATCAAGGTGCTGCCGTTCTCGCTCGCGTTCGACAAGGAGTTCGTCGAACGGTTCCAGCGCGAAGCGCGTACGTCCGCCAAGCTCGAACACCCCAGCATCATCCCCATCTATCGCGTCGGCAAGTCCGGTCGGGTGATTTACTTCGTCATGAAGTTCCTGCGCGGCAAGCCGCTGTCGTCCGTGCTGGCCGCGCGCGGCACGCTGCCGCCGGCCGAGATCCGACAGATTCTCGTCCAGGTGGCGCGCGCCCTCGCGTATGCGCACAAGAGCGGCATCGTGCACCGCGACATCAAGCCCGACAACATCATGTTCGACGAGCACGGGCTGGCCGTGGTCACGGATTTCGGCATCGCCAAGGCGGCGTCCGGCGGCAAGCTCACGGGCACGGGGATGTCCATCGGCACGCCGCATTACATGAGCCCGGAACAGGCGCGCGCCCAGGCCCTCGACGGCCGCTCCGACATCTATTCCCTGGGCGTCGTCGCCTATCAGAGCCTCACGGGCCGCGTGCCGTTCGACGGCGAGGACTCGTTCTCCATCGGCTACAAGCACATCATGGAGGAAATCCCCACGCCGCCGCTCGAGACCTACGACCAACGCACGGTGTTCGAGATCGCCAAGAAGATGATGGCGAAGTCCCCCGACGAGCGGTTTCAGAGCGCCGACGATCTCGTGCAGGCGCTCGAGGCGGGGGGCGGCCTCGCCGCCGTCGGGCTCGCGACCGCCGCCACGAAGGCGATCCCTTCCCTCGCAGGGGTGCGGATGGCGTCCGCTCTCACCACACCGCTGCCGCGCGTGTCCGGAAAGCCGGGGGCGGACGACCATCACAAACGCTCCGTGGCCGCGGGGATCGCCCTGTGGGTGGTGGTCCTGGCCATCGGCCTGGGAGCGCCCGGCTTGTACGCCTACAAGAAGGGACTGCTGTTTTTCGCCCGGGCCCCGGCGGACTCCGCGCCCGGCGTCCCACACGACACGCTTGCCCAGCACCTGCTGTCCGATACAGGCGTCCCTTCCGCCCCTGACTCGGCGGCCCGGGCTGCGGCCGCGATTCCTCGCGCCGACACTGCCCGCACCCGCGTGGTCCTTCCTGGGACGCTCGGGCGCCTGACGCTTCAGGGCTTGCCGCAGGGCGCTCGCGTCACGCTCGACGGGATGCCGTTTCGGGGCACGCAGGGAGACGTGCCGCCCGGGACGTATCGGCTCGCCGTGCGGGCGAACGGGTTCGAGCCGTACGACCGCCAGGTGGTCATCACGCCGGGTGCTCCGTCCATCGTGCGGGTCGAGCTACAGCCCGGGTCGGGCGACGGCGGATCGAACGCCGGACCGTGCGACCAGTATGGGCCCGCCTACAACCAGGACAACCTCTGCTTCGACACGCGTCCCGTGCCGCTGTCGCTGACGCGCATCCCAGTGCCCGCGGACGCAACCATATTCCCGCGCCAGGCCATCCTGCTGATCCATGTGTCCAAGGACGGCGCGACGCTCGAGGCGCGCGTGTTCGGACCCTCCAACCTCGAGACGTTCAACAACGAGGCGCTGGACATGGCCAAGACCCTGCGCTGGAACCCCGCCCAGAAGAACGGCGAGCCGGTGGACGCGTGGGTTCAGTGGAATTTCCAGCCGGTGAGGCAGTAGCCATCAACATTCATCCGACGGCGTTCATCGCTCCCGGCGCGGTCGTGCTGGGGGACGTCACGCTGGGCGAGCACGCGAGCGTGTGGTACGGCGCCGTGCTCCGCGGCGACATGGCCTCCATCGTGGTCGGCGAGAATAGCAATCTCCAGGACGGCACGATCGTGCACGTCGATGAGCACCTCCCCGCGCGCATCGGCGCGCGGGTCGGAGTGGGGCACCGCGCCATTCTGCACGGGTGCACCGTCGAGGACGACTGCCTCATCGGCATGGGAAGCGTGCTCTTGAACGGCGTCCACATCGGGACGGGCAGCGTGGTCGCCGCGGGCGCCGTGGTGCCCGAGGGCGCCCGTGTGCCGCCGGGCTCGCTCGTGGTCGGGGTGCCGGCGCGGGTCACCCGGCCGGTGGACGACGCCCTGCGGGAGCGTATCCGCGACACGTGGGAGCACTACGTGGCCGAGGCCCAGCGCCACCGCGCGGGGACGTTCCCGATCGCTGGAACAAGTTTGTGATGTGAATTGTTGTATCTGCCGTGGGGCTGGCGTTCTCGCGAGGTGTTGCCCGGACGTGCCCGACGGTCTACCTTGCTCCTCCGCGCCGTTTTGGTCTGCGCGCAGTAAATTCACACATACCACACGTTTGGTGAGCAAGCTCACCTCCGCGAGGGACGAGCCCGCATGACTGCTTCCAGCCGCACCGGCACACTCGATCTGAGCCCCAATGCCGTCACCGTGCTCGAGCGGCGCTACCTGGTGAAGGACGACCAGGGGAAGCCCGTGGAGCGACCCGAGGACCTGTTCTGGCGGGTCGCGCGCACCATCGCCGAGCCGGATCGGCGCTATGGGGCCTCCGACAAAGCCGTGGAAGGGCTGGCGGAGACGTTCTTCGAGCTCATGGCCACCCGGGTCTGGATGCCGAACTCGCCCACGCTCATGAACGCCGGGCGGCCCCTCGGCCAGCTTTCGGCCTGCTTCGTGCTCCCGGTCGACGACGCGCTCTCGAACCAGCGCAGCGGGATCTACGACACCCTCCGATCGATGGCGCTGGTGCACCAGTCGGGTGGCGGAACCGGCTTCTCGTTCTCGCGCCTGCGTCCCAAGAACGACGTCGTGCGCTCCACCATGGGCGTGGCCTCGGGCCCCGTGTCCTTCATGAAGCTGTACGATGCGTCGACCGACGTGGTGAAACAGGGCGGCACGCGCCGCGGTGCCAACATGGGCATCCTGCGGGTCGACCACCCCGACGTCCTGGAGTTCATCACCTGCAAGGACGACCTGACCCAGGTGACGAACTTCAATATTTCGGTGGCGGTGACGGACGCCTTCATGCGGGCCGTGGAGGAGGGGACGAGCTACGACTTGATCCACCCGCGCACCGGTGCCGTCGTGGGCCAGCTCGACGCCCGCGAGGTGTTTCGCAAGGTGGTGCACGGCGCCTGGAAGACCGGGGAGCCGGGCGTGTACTTCATCGACCGGGCGAACTACTACAACCCGGTGCCGCAGCTCGGCAGCTATGAGGCGACCAACCCGTGCGGCGAGCAGCCGTTGCTTCCCTACGATGTCTGCAACCTCGGCTCCATCAACGTCGGGCTGTTCGTGCAGGACGGCGCCGTCGACTGGGACCGCCTGCGGACCGCGGTGCACCTGTGCACTCACTTCCTCGACAACGTCATCGACGCGAACAAGTACCCGCTCGCTGAAATCGACGATCTCGCCAAGCGCATCCGGCGCATCGGGCTCGGGGTCATGGGCTGGGCGGACCTGCTGGTGCGGCTCGGCCTCCCCTACGACTCGGACGAGGGTGTGGCGCTGGGCCGCCGCGTGATGGAGTTCGTGGACGAGGAGGCCAAGGCCGCCTCGGAGAAGCTGGCGGAGCAGCGCGGCGTGTTCCCCGAATGGGAGCGCTCGATCTGGGGACCGGATGCGACCTGCGCCCGCGCGCCCAAGGGTGAGCGCGTGCGTCCGATGCGGCGGCTGCGCAACTGCAATCTCACCACGGTCGCTCCTACCGGCACCATCTCCATCATCGCCGGCTGCTCGTCGGGCATCGAGCCGCTGTTCGCCGTCGCGTTCATGCGGAATCAGGCGGGCGTGATCATGCCCGATGTGAACGAGGACTTTGTGGCGATCGCGAAGCAGGAGGGATGGTACTCGGATGCGCTGATGCAGCAGATCGCCGAGGCCGGGAATATCCACTTCGATGCGGTGCCGGCGAAGTGGCAGCGCGTGTTCGTCACCGCGCACGACGTGACGCCGGAGTGGCACATCCAGATGCAGGCGGCGTTCCAGGAGTTCACCGATTCGGCGATCTCCAAGACCTGCAACTTCTCGAACGACGCAACCGAAGAGTACGTCGAAAAGATCTATCGGTACGCCTACAAGCTGGGCTGCAAGGGTGTGACCGTGTACCGGGACGGCGCGCGCGAGATGCAAGTGCTGTCCACCGGGTCGACCGCGAAGAAGGTGCAGGAGCAGGCCGCGGGGCAGGGGAAGGACGCGCTCGCGGAGGCGCTGGGACGGATCGCCGAGCTCGAGGCCGAGCTCGCGCGGACCCGCGACCAGCTGCACGACGCCGAAGCGGAGAACCTGCAGCGGCGGGCGAAGCGCTCGCGCCCCGACTTGCTCAAGGGTGCCACCCGGCGGGTCGAGACGCCGCTCGGCACCATGTACGTGAACATCACCGAGGACGATAAGGGCCAGCCGTTCGAGGTCTTCATCTCGCTCGGCAAAGCCGGCGGCGCGCTCATGGCCGACGTTGAGGCGATCGGACGGCTCATCTCGCTCGCGCTCCGCTCGGGCATCCCGCTGCGCGAGGTATACCGCCAGCTGCGCGGCATCTCGTCCGATCGCGTCGTCGGACTCGGGCCCAACAAGGTGCTCTCGGTTCCGGACGCGATCGGGATCGCGATCGAGAAATGGATGCAGGAAAAGCAGGGCATCCAGCAGGACCTCCTGAGCAGCACGGCTGCAACCGCTCCCACTCCGGTCCAGGCGGGCATCCCGGGATCCGAGGGGACCGCCGGCGAGCGGGGGGGGGCCGGTAGCGCGCAGGACTTCATTGGCGCGTGTCCGGACTGCGGCTCGCAGCTCGCGTTCATCGAAGGCTGCGCCAAGTGCCACGTGTGCGGCTTCTCGGAGTGCGGCTGAGCTCAACGAGGCGAGGCAGACGCGTGTGACGAGCGGCGCGTCACCCCGCGCCGGGGTCGCTCGTCACACTCCGCGCGGAAACCATGCCTGTGACGGCTGTCACGACTGTTGGCACGTCGATCGTGTTATTCTCAGTGCGTGAGCATTCCGTTCCGTCCAATGACGCCCACGCGGCTCCAGGCCAAGGGCTGGGCCCGGGTCGGGAGACCCGGTGCCCATCTGCTGCGCCGCGGTGCGTGGTACCCGGTGGTGCGGATCTCGTCGAGCCACATCGTGGTGCTGGACGTGAACCGGCGCAACGTACCCGTGGATCGGCGCTTCCTCGAGATCCGCTATCATCCGCCCGAGCGCTGGAGCGTCGTCCGCTGCGAGCCGCGCGAGATTCAGCGGGTCGGGCGACTGTTCCCGCTCACCTACGCCGTGTGTCCCGCCTGTCGCCACCGGCAGGGGTTTGAGTCGGATGTGAAGGAGCTGACCTGCGAACGCTGCAAGAAGGGCGGAGCCCTGGCCTGGGACGAAATGTCGTGATGCGGGATGGGGGATGCGGGATGCGTCGGAGCTCAACGCATCCCGCATCTCGCTTCTCGCATCCCGGTTAAAACACCGCCACCCGATCTCCCACCGATACGATTCCCGAACCCACTCCCCGGCAGTAGTACCCCCTCGTTCCCCCCTCCAAGAACTGCAGGGTCTCCTTCAGGACCCGGGATTCCACGACACCCCCCAGCGCCCACCCGCTGAACGGTCGGCACGGTTCTGCGACCTGGAGCACCTCCAGGCGGGTGAGCTCCCGACCGTCGGGTGCGAGCAACACGATGCCGCGGGCCAGGTCTTCGAGCGCGATGCGACGCTCGGTCTCGACGACGATGTTCTCGCCGGCGCACCCCAGCGTGATGCGCTCGCCGAACCGCTCGCGCATCCGCGCATAGTGGGATGTGAAGCCGAGGGACACGCCGTGCGCGCCGTCCTCGTTCTTGGTCTGCGGGTGCGCCCGGTGGTGCACGTCCACCAGCCACGCTCCCTCCGACCCCTCACCCAGTGCTCCGTCCGGTCCGAGCGCCAGGCGGTCTACGGCGAGCAGGGGAGTGGGGTCATACAGGCGCGTCGGCTTCTCGCCTGTCTTGAGCGAAGAGCGTTGGATTTGCAGGCGGACGATTCGACCGACGTCGCGCATAACGGAATCTATCAAAACATGGTATCATGTGGGTCGCCATCTCTCATGCGCGTCACCCTCGGCTGGGCCCGCTGTGCGGACAACGTGGCGGACATCCTCCGCCGCGGCGCCTGGTATCCCATCGTCGAGGAGCTGGCGGACGGGCACGTCGTCGTCGAAGTGCGACAGCAGCGGGTGCGACTGCCCCGCGCCGACGTGACCATTCGGACCGAAGTCCCCGACCATTGGAGCATCGTGGTCCGAACGGGGTTGCTGCGGCCCACGCTGGGAGGGCGGGGGAGTGATGTCGTCACGACTTACGCCGTCTGTCCCCTGTGCCACTATCGGCAGGATTTCGCCGGCAAACCGGGCAGCCTGAAGTGTGTCCGTTGTGGCGCGAGCTCGCCGGTGGATTGGACGGAAACGTGCTAGGCGTTGCACGTTACACGTGGCACGTTGCACGAGAATACGGGTCGTCTTGCGACCGGATGTGTAGTTAGTATATTAACAGTCAACATGTTAACTACTACCACGTGCAACGCCTCACCTGCAACGTGCAACCTGTAACCGCCTAATCATGACCGACCGTTCCGAGCTGGCCCTGCAGCTGACGGACGCGATCGTGGCCGCGAAGGCGGCGGCCGAGCGGGCGGGCGACCGAGCGTTCCGCGCGTACGGCCTGTCGCAGCGGGCCCAGGCCGCGCTCGTGGCCGTCGACCTGGGGGGGCCGGACGGCGCCCGCCCCAAGGAGATCGCCGCCCACCTGCGTGTGTCCCGCGCGGCCGCCACCACGTTCATCCAGCGGCTCGAGACCAAGGGGCTGGTCGAGACGACGCCCGACCCGGAGGACGACCGCGGCGTGCGGGTGACCCTCACGCGCCGTGGCCTTGAGGTATTACTGCGCGCCGGGCAGCTCGAGCGACGCCTCGCGGCGCGCGCCATCGAAGGACTGCCCGCGTCGAGCATCGCCCGCGCGGTTCACCTGCTCGAGGAGTTCAAGCAGCGGCTCGAGGAGAAGCAGATCGGGGTCGTGCGCTAGGGGGTTACACGTCCGCGAAGCGCCGAGTTGTCCTCCCTCTTTGGGCCTCGGGTTCGAGCATTCTCGGCGCAGGGTTTTCCACACCTTGGCCATGTACTTGGAATGTTGAAAACCGTTGTGGGCGAGGGAAAGGAAGGAGCCGCTCTGATCCGTCGCACGAAGATCGTCGCCACGCTCGGTCCCGCCACGGGCACGCCCGAGGGCATCGCCGGCTTGATCGGCGCCGGCGCCAACGTCATTCGCGTGAACTCATCGCATGGGACCCCGGAGCTGCGCGCCAGCTGGATCGCCACGGTGCGGCAGGCGGCGGCTGCCGCCGACGTCGCGGTGGCGGTGCTCGTGGATCTGCAGGGGCCGCGCATCCGGGTCGGCAAGCTGGCCGCTCCGCGTGTGCTGCGCGCCGGGGAGACCATCGTGTTCGCGCCGGAGGACGTGGCCCAGGGCGATGAGCTGCCCACGACCTACGCCGATCTCGCTACCGACGTTCGGCCAGGCGCCCGCATCCTGCTCGACGACGGTCTCCTGTCGCTCGAGGTCACGCGCATCGCCGCCCCCCGGGTGGAGGGCCGGGTGGTGGACGGCGGGACCCTCACGGCACACAAGGGGATGAACCTCCCCGGGCTGCACGTGTCCGCCCCGGCGCTCACGGACAAGGATCGTGAAGACGCGGCGCACGCGGTGGAAGCCGGCGCCGACTATCTGGGGCTCTCCTTCGTGCGGCGGGCCGAGGACCTGGCCGAGCTGCGCGCGCTCGTCCCCCCCGACCTGAAGCTCGTGGCGAAGATCGAGAAGGCGACCGCGCTCGAGGATCTGGGGCGGATTCTCGAGGCGTGCGACGCGGTGATGGTGGCACGCGGCGATCTGGGGGTGGAGCTGCCGTTCGAGGAAGTGCCGGCGGTCCAGAAGCGCCTGATCCGCGAGGCGAATCGCTACGGCAAGCCGGTGATCACCGCCACCCAGATGCTCGAGTCGATGGTGCACCATCCGCGGCCGACGCGCGCCGAAGCGTCCGACGTGGCCAACGCGATCCTCGACGGGACGGATGCCGTCATGCTCTCGGCGGAGACGGCGACGGGAGAGTACCCCTTCGAAGCGGTGCGGGCCATGGACCGCATCATCCGGGAGATGGAGCGGCACGGGCCGGTGATGGGCGTCGGGACGCGTGACGAGCGCCGGCTCGCCGGCGGCGAAACGGTCTCCGTCGAAGACGCGATCGCGATCGGCACCAGCGCCGTGGCGCGGATGCTGCGGACGCCGCTCATCGTGACGCTCACGTCGGGAGGGTTCACGTCTCGCAAAGTCGCGGCGCTCCGCACCCCGGTGCCGATCCTCGCCGTGACCACCCAACCGACGACCTACCGCCAGCTGGCGCTGGTGTGGGGCGTGACCCCGGTGCTGGTGGATCGGGTGCCGGGCTACGACGCGATGCTCGCGGTGGTGCGCGACCTGATCCTGAAGCGCGGGTACGCGCGCGCCGGCGACCGCATCGTGATGACGGCGGGCCTGCCATGGGAGGTCTCCGGGACCACCAACCTCCTCAAGGTCGAGGTCGTGTGAGGTGAGGCTCGTGTTCCTCGGCACGGGCACGTCGTACGGGGTGCCGCAGATCGGGTGCGACTGCCGTACCTGCACATCGTCCGACCCGCGCGATCGCCGCACCCGCACGGCGGCGCTGATCGAATCGGGGGGTCGGCGCCTGCTCATCGACACGCCGCCCGAGCTGCGGCTGCAGCTCGTGACGGCGGGCGTCGCGTCCGTCGACGCCGTGCTGTTCACCCACGACCATGCCGATCACGTTCACGGCATCGACGACCTGCGCGCCTTCTCCGCGCGCCGGCGTGCGCCGCTCGACGTGTACGGCGCCGCGGGCACCCTCGCCGAGCTGGCGCGCCGCTTCGCGTACATCTTCGACGGCGCGCCGGCCCAACCGGGGACCAGCAAGCCGGAGCTGGTCGCGCGCCCCCTCGAGCCCGACCGCGAAGCCGAGATCGCCGGGATGCCGGTGCGCGCGCTGGTTCTGCCGCACGGCGACCGCACGGTACTCGGCTACCGGGTGGGGCCGATTGCGTACCTCACCGACGCGAAAGCGATTCCGGAGCCGGCGCTCGCCAGGCTGGCGGGGCTCGAGGTGTTGGTGCTGAACGCCCTGCTGCCGCGCCCGCATCCGCTGCACCTCTCGATTCCGGAGGCCGTCGCGGCCGCGCAGCGAATCGGCGCGCGCCGGACCTTCCTCACGCACCTCACGCACGCGACGCCGCACGCGGAGCTCGAGGCCAGCCTGCCGCCGGGCGTCGCGCCGGCCTACGACGGGCTGGTCATCGAGGTGGGCCCGGTCTAAATTCGTCGCGAGGAGGAATCGCAAGCGATGGCGACCACACCCGAAGCGACGCTGCGACGGTTCCAGAGCCCCGCCGCACGCCAGAGCGCCGCCCTGGACGAGCTGGTGCGCCAGGCGGTATTCGGTGCACCGGAGGAACGCGAGCAGGCGCGCTGGCTGATCTGGGAGATTGGGCAGCAAGCGGGCGTACGGCCCGCGTCGATCCACGAGCTGTACCTGGCGCGGGGTCGCGGCGAAGTGCGGCCGTTCACCACTCCCGCGATGAACATCCGCGTCCTCTCCTACGACAGCGCGCGGGCCGTGTTCCGGGCCGCGAAGCGGCTCGACGTGGGCGCGCTCATCTGCGAGATCGCCCGCTCCGAGATCGGCTACACCGAGCAGCGCCCGGCCGAGTACGTCGCCGTGATGACCGCCGCGGCGCTGCGCGAGGGCTTCACGGGACCGCTGTTCATCCAGGGCGATCACGTCCAGGTGAACGCCAAGAAGTACGGCGTCGACCCCGAGACCGAGCTGCAGGCGATCCGGACGCTCATCGAAGAAGAGCTGCACGCCGGGTTCTACAACATCGACGTCGACACCTCCACGCTGGTCGACCTGTCGCAGGCCACGCTCGACGCGCAGCAGCGCGTCAACTACGAGCGGGCCGCCGAATTGACCAAGTTCATCCGGGACCGGGAGCCCGATGGCGTGACGGTGTCCGTGGGCGCGGAGATCGGCGAAGTGGGCGGCAAGAATTCCGATGTGCACGAGCTGAAGGCCTTCATGGACGGCTACGTGCGCACGCTGGCGCGCCTCGGGCCCCACGCGGGGATCAGCAAGATCTCCGTGCAAACGGGCACCAGCCACGGCGGGGTGGTGCTTCCGGATGGGTCGATCGCCAAGGTCCAGCTCGACCTCGAGGCCCTCAAGGCGCTGTCCGCCGACGCGCGCAGTCAATACGGTCTGGGCGGCGCCGTGCAGCACGGGGCCTCGACCTTACCGCCCGACGCGTTCGGCAACTTTCCCAAGTGCGAGGCGATCGAGATCCACCTCGCGACCAATTTCCAGAACATCGTGTTCGACCACCCGAAGCTGCCGGCCGACCTGCGGCGCGAGCTGCAGGAGTGGGTGAAGGCGGAGTGCAAGGACGAGTGGAAGAAGGGCGACACCGAGGAGCAGTTCTACTACAAGAGCCGCAAGAAGGCGATCGGTCCCTTCAAGCGCCGCCTGTGGGACCTGCCCGCGGACGTGCGCGCCGCGATCGCGGCCGACCTCGAGCAGACGTTCGCCTTCCTGTTCGAGCAGCTCCGTGTTACCGGGACGCGCGCGGTCACCGACCGCTACGTCAAGCCGCCACTGCAGTCGCACGCGCAGCCGCGCCCGGTGGCGGTGGCGGCCCCGGATGATCTCGAGGCCGGCGAATGAGCGAGCGGGGCGCGGGGTTCGGGCCGTTCCTGCTGGGCCTGGGCCTGGGGGCGGTGCTCGGGTTCCTGTTCGCGCCCGAGCCGGGCGAGGCGTCCCGCACCAAGCTGTCCCGCAAGCTGCGCGGGTTGCGCGACCTCGCGGCCGAGAAGGCGGGTGAGCTGGGTGAGCTGCTCGACACGCCGGAGGACGAGGAGGATGAGGCGCCCACCGCCCGCGTCGCGATCGAGCGACGGCTCACCGAGGCCAAGCGCCGGCGCCGCGGCGCCAAGGGGGCGAGCTTCGAGGAGGAGGACGAACCGGTCGCGTGAAGGCCGAGCGCGGCTGGCATCGGTCCGTGACCGGCGTCGCCCGTCGGACGTTTGAGGCGGCCTTCGAAGACAACATTCCCTTCCTCGCGAGCGC
>Ga0075424_100004857_pt1 | contig 12765 bp, 7 predicted proteins | sample SoiMethybrSBSTD3_FD_75301 | JGI IMG/M metagenome (GOLD analysis project Ga0075424, IMG submission 75301) | Bulk soil microbial communities from a Populus tree surrounding site in Tennessee, USA - Soil MetaG P. TD hybrid SBSTD3 | ecosystem: Environmental > Terrestrial > Soil > Tree plantation... | reverse complement strand
TCGCCCCCGCCGATGACCACGACCTTCTTGCCCTTGGCGAGGATTGGCTCGACGTCACCCTGCGGCTCATTGCTCACGCGCCGGTTCTGCTGAGGCAGAAAATCCATCGCGAAATGGATGCCTTTCAGTTCGCGGCCGGGGATCGGTAGATCGCGGGACTCCTCACTTCCGCCGGTCAGCACGACTGCATGGTGGTCTTTGACCAATTTGTGCGCCGTGACGTTTACGCCGACATGAGCGTTGTAGTGAAAGACGACGCCTTCGCCCTGCATCTGCTCGATGCGGCGGTCGACGTGGATCTTTTCCATCTTGAAATCGGGAATGCCGTAACGGAGCAGCCCGCCCGCTTTTGCCCAGCGTTCGTAGACATGCACCTCGTGGCCGGCACGCGCGAGCTGTTGCGCGCAGGCAAGGCCCGCCGGCCCCGACCCGACAATCGCCACTTTTTTGCCGGTCCTGCCTTGCGATTTCTCGGGCTTGAGACCTTGAGCTATCGCGCGATCCGCGATCTCGCACTCGATTGTCTTGATGGTGACCGGGTTCTCGTCGATGTTGAGCGTGCACGATGCCTCGCACGGCGCTGGACACACTCGGCCGGTGAACTCTGGAAAATTGTTGGTCGAATGCAGATTGCGAGCGGCGTCCTCCCAGTTGCCGCGATAGACCAGATCGTTCCAGTCCGGAATCTGGTTGTTGACCGGACAGCCGGTGGGCGCGCCGGTGATGCGGCTGGTACCATGACAATAGGGCACGCCACAATCCATGCAGCGCGCGGCTTGATCGCGGAGTTCCTTTTCCGGAAGCGGCAGCACGAATTCGCGCCAATGCTTCACGCGCTCCGCAACCGGTTGATAGTCGCGATCCTCCCGCTCGATTTCCAGAAACCCGGTGACCTTACCCATACTATTCCGCAGCCTGCATCGTGGCGGCCTTCTCCTTTGCCATTTCGGCCAGCGCGCGGCGGTATTCCACCGGCATCACTTTGCGGAATAGCGGACGATAGGTATCCCAGTTGGCAAGAATTTCAGCGGCGCGCTTCGATCCGGTGTAGCGCGCGTGATTGGAGATCAACAGTTTCAGGCGTTCGGCGTCCTTCGTCGTCAGGTCTGACATGACGTCGACGCGCCCATGGCTTTCGAGATCGTTGTAGTGGCCGAACTCCTGCTGCGCGATCTGCTCCTCTTCGGGCACCGGCTCGAGCTCGATCATGGCCATGTTGCAGCGCGACTTGAACGTCCCGTCCTCGTCCAGCACGTAGGCAACGCCCCCGGACATTCCCGCGGCAAAATTGCGCCCGGTGCGACCCAGCACCACGACAATGCCACCGGTCATGTATTCGCAGCAGTGATCACCGGCACCCTCGATCACCGCGATGGCGCCGGAATTGCGCACGGCGAAGCGCTCGCCGGCGACCCCGCGGAAATAGCATTGGCCTTCGATTGCGCCGTAGAGAACCGTGTTGCCGACGATGATCGATTCCTCAGGCACGATGCCTGAGTCCGCCGGGGGGCGGATGATCAGGCGTCCGCCGGAGAGTCCCTTACCGACGTAATCGTTCGCATCGCCGTCAAGCTCGAAGGTGACGCCGCGCGCAAGCCAGGCGCCGAAGCTTTGTCCCGCCGTGCCGGTGAAGCGGACATAAATGGTGTCATCCGGCAGCCCTACGTGGCCATAGCGCTTAGCCACTTCACCGGAGAGCATGCCGCCGCAAGCGCGATCGGTGTTGCGGATGACGGCCTGAAGCCGCACCGGCGCGCCGCGGTCAAGGGCAGCCTGCGATTCCGCGATGAGCTTGCGATCGAGAATGTTTTTGATCTTGTGATCCTGCGGCTCGCACTTGTAGATCGCCGTGCCCTTTTCCGCCGGAGGCTTCGTAAACAGCCTGGAGAAATCCAGCCCCTTGGCCTTCCAGTGTTCGACCAATTTCCGGCGATCGAGCATCTGCATCTGCCCGACCATGTCATTGAAGGTGCGGAATCCGAGCTCGGCCATCAGCTCGCGCACTTCTTCGGCAACAAAGAAGAAATAGTTGATGACGTGTTCGGGCTGGCCCCTGAAACGCTTGCGCAGCACCGGATCCTGGGTGGCGACGCCCACCGGGCAAGTATTGAGGTGGCACTTTCGCATCATGACGCAGCCGGCCGCGATCAGCGGCGCGGTCGCGAAGCCGAATTCGTCTGCGCCCAGCAGCGCGCCAACCACCACGTCCCGGCCGGTGCGGATGCCTCCGTCCACCTGAACCGAGATACGGCCACGCAGCCGGTTGATGACCAGCGTCTGATGCGTCTCAGCGAGGCCGATTTCCCACGGGCTGCCCGCATGCTTGATCGAGGTCAGCGGGCTTGCACCCGTGCCGCCCTCGAAGCCAGCGATCGTGACGTGATCGGCGCGCGCCTTTGAAACGCCGGCAGCGACCGTGCCGACACCGACCTCGGAGACAAGCTTGACCGAGACGTCGCCGGTGGGATTGACGTTCTTGAGATCGAAGATGAGCTGCGCCAGGTCCTCGATCGAATAGATGTCGTGATGCGGCGGCGGCGAAATCAGGCCGACGCCGGGCGTGGAATGTCGCACCTTGGCGATGATCTTATCGACCTTATGACCGGGCAGCTGGCCGCCTTCTCCGGGCTTGGCGCCCTGGGCCATCTTGATCTGCATCATGTCGGAGTTCACGAGATACTCGGCGGTCACGCCGAAACGGCCCGATGCCACCTGCTTGATCGCCGAGCGCATGGAATCGCCGTTCGGCAGAGGCTTGAATCGGTCTGCCTCCTCCCCGCCCTCGCCGGTGTTCGATTTGCCGCCAATGCGGTTCATCGCGATGGCCAGCGTCGTGTGAGCCTCGCGGGAGATGGAGCCGAATGACATCGCGCCTGTCGAGAAGCGCCGCACGATATTCTTGGCCGGCTCGACTTCCTCAAGCGGTATAGGCTTTCGGCTATCTTCCTCCGCGGTCTTCAGCCGGAACATGCCGCGGATTGTCAGCAGGCGTTCGCTCTGCTCATTCACGATCTGCGCGAAGGCTCGATAATGATCCTGTGAATTCCCGCGCACTGCATGCTGCAAGCGCGACACTGTCTCCGCGTTCCATACGTGGTCTTCGCCGCGCATGCGCACCGCGTAATCGCCGCCGACATCCAGCATGTTTCGGTAGATCGGTGCATCGCTGAATGCGTCCCGGTGACGTCGCACCGATTCTTCTGCGATTTCCGCGAGGCCGACGCCCTCGATGCGCGTATGCGTCCCGGTAAAGTACTTGTCGACGAATTCCTGCCGCAGGCCGACGGCATCGAAGATCTGGGCGCCGCAATAGGACTGGTAGGTGGATATGCCCATCTTGGACATCACCTTCAGCAGACCTTTGTCGATCGACTTGATGTACCGCTTGATGATCTCCTTGTCCTCGAGCTTCTGAGGCAGATCATCCTTCATCGCGATCAGTGTCTCGAAGGCGAGGTACGGATTGATGGCTTCCGCGCCATAGCCGGCGAGACACGCGAAGTGGTGCACCTCGCGCGGTTCGCCGGTTTCGAGCACCATGCCGACGGACGTGCGCAATCCCTTGCGGATCAGATGATGATGGACGGCAGCGCATGCGAGCAGCGCCGGAATGGGAATGCGATCGGCGCCCGCCTTGCGATCCGACAGGATGATGATATTGCAGCCGTTGCGAACTTCCTCCTCCGACCGCTCGCATAATTCGTCGAGCGCCCATCCCATGCCGTCTGCGCCGTGCTCGGCAGGAAAAGTGATGTCGAAGATGCTGGACTTGAAATGATCGCTGCCGATCTCGGAAATCGCACGAATCTTTTCAAGATCCTCGTTGGTGAGGATTGGCTGACGCACCTCAAGGCGCTTGGTTTTTGATGTGCCCTCGAGATCGAAGATGTTCGGACGTGGTCCGATGATCGAGACAAGGCTCATGACGAGCTCTTCCCGGATCGGATCGATCGGCGGATTGGTGACCTGCGCGAAGTTCTGCTTGAAATAGGTGAACAGCGACTTCGGCTTGTCGGACAGGGCCGAAATCGGCGTGTCGTTGCCCATGGAGCCGACCGCTTCCTCGCCGGTCGTTGCCATAGGCGTCATCAGGAATTTCAGATCTTCCTGCGTGTAGCCGAAAGCCTGCTGACGATCGAGCAATGCCAGATTCGAGATCGGCGCCTCATTGTGCGTACCGGGCAATTCCTCGAGCACGATCTGCGTGCGTTCGAGCCACGCCTTGTAAGGATGACTTTTCGCCAGCGTGGCCTTTAGTTCCTCGTCAGGAATAAGCCTCCCCTCGTCGAGGTCGACGAGCAGCATCTTGCCGGGCTGCAGGCGCCATTTCTTGACGATGTCCCTTTCCGGGATCGACAGCACGCCCATTTCCGATGCCATGACGATGCGATCGTCGCTGGTGAGCAGATAGCGCGCCGGCCGCAACCCATTGCGGTCAAGCGTGGCTCCGATCTGCCGCCCGTTTGTGAAAGCAATGGCCGCCGGGCCGTCCCAGGGCTCCATCAGCGCCGCGTTGTACTCGTAAAAGGCTCGCCGCTCCTCGTCCATGAGCGGATTGCCCGCCCATGCTTCGGGGATCATCATCATCATGGCGTGCGCAAGCGAGTAGCCGCCCTGCACGAGAAACTCGAGCGCGTTGTCGAAGCACGCGGTGTCGGACTGGCCTTCGTAGGAGATCGGCCAAAGCTTGTTGATGTCCTTGCCGAACAGCGGCGACGACACGGTTGCCTGCCGTGCTGCCATCCAGTTCACATTGCCACGCAGCGTATTGATCTCGCCGTTGTGCGCGATGTAGCGGTACGGATGAGCCAGCGACCAGGTCGGGAAGGTGTTGGTCGAAAAACGCTGGTGTATAAGCGCAAGCGCGCTCTCAAAATCCGGATCATGCAGATCGGGATAGTATGTGCCGAGCTGATCGGCCAGGAACATGCCCTTGTAGATCACCGTACGGCAGGAGATCGACACCGGGTAGTAGCCCGCGGTGCGTCGCTCGCGTCTGCGATAGATCGCGTTCGAAATCGACTTGCGCAGGATGTAGAGCCGGCGCTCGAATTCGTCCTCGGATAGTTTTTTCTTGCCGCGACCGATGAACACTTGCATGTGCTTCGGCTCGGTTGGTTTGACCGATTCACCGAGCGTCGAATTGTCGGTTGGTACTTCGCGCCACCCGAGCAGCGAGAGCTTCTCGCGCGCGATGACCTCGGCGTAAATGTCGCGGATGATCTGCCGCCAGTTCGGGTCCTGCGGCATGAAGAGATAACCGACGGCATATTCGCCGGCGGGCGGCAATTTGAATCCGAGTTCGGCCGTCTTCTTCGCAAAGAACTTGTGCGGGATCTGCACGAGGATGCCGGCGCCGTCACCCATTCGCGGATCTGCGCCGACGGCGCCACGATGCTCCAGGTTGCAAAGTATGCGCAGCCCGTCTTTGATAAGTTGATGCGACTTGCGACCCTTGATGTCGGCGATGAAGCCGACTCCGCAGGAATCCTTGTCGAGCGCAGGATCGTAAAGACCGTGCGCGCGCGGTGCGCCGGGATCAGCAGTTGATCCGACGTTGAAAAATCCTACGCTGCGCCTCTCCTCGCTCATTTCATCCTGCCTGCCGCGCGCCGGATGCTTCGGCGTGCCCACCACATCCGCGAGGCAATCGCCATCGCGGTCAGCGCACAACTGATCTCGAGAAAGGACAACCGTGTCCGGCTTGTCGCCGCCCGTGGCTATCCCTCATGGGCGCCACCGATGCCTGCCCCGCTTCTGAAGCCGCCACCGAGGCCACCACCTATTAGGACAGCATTGCTGTCCTAATAGACAATGCCAAATTTTGCCTTGCCGTACAAGGCTGGTCCACGCCGGAATCGCTAAAATCTTTCCTTTTGTTGCGTCTTGGCTCCTTACCCAAGCAAGAACAGGAACACCTTGGGCACATAGGAGCAATGGCGTTGCGCCGCCAGCAGTCGGGAGAGACTACGCCGAAGATGCTTTAGGCACCACAAGCGGCTTATGGTGCCAAAAAAAAGAGGCGTCCCAAATCGGGACGCCTCCGGCTTGCAATTCGGTCGCGTTAGGCCGCTTTGGTTTCGATGACCTCGGCCTTGGCTTTGCCGTCGCCAATCGGGATCTGGCGCCTCGGGGATTTCGCGCACGAGGTCGACGTGCAGCAATCCATTCTCGAGGCTCGCGTTCTTGACCGCTACATGATCGGCAAGCTGGAAGACGCGCTCGAAGGCGCGCGCGGCGATGCCCTGGTAAAGTACCTCGCCGTTCTGCTCTTCCTTGACCTGCTTGTTGCCTTTAATCGTCAGCGTATTTTCTTTCGCCTCGATTGAAAGCTCTTTTTCTCCGAAGCCGGCAACGGCTACGGTGACACGGTAATCGTTCTCACCGGTGCGCTCGATGTTGTAGGGCGGGTAGCCCGGAGCAGACTCGAAACCGTCCAGCATCGAAAACAGACGGTCGAAGCCGACGGTGGAACGATAAAGGGGGGCAAGATCGAAAGTTCGCATGGCATATCCTCCATTGTTGAGCGACATGCGGTGGTCCGCCGAATGGCCGGACCTAACCGTGCGCAGCCATAGGGCCTGCGCATGCCTGATATGGTGGCGCTTTGCGGTGTCGCAAGGCCGTCTGCGTCCGCTCAGAAGCAATTGGAACTAAACGATTTTTCGTTGCAGGCCGCGGCTGCATTGAGGACGCTTGCGACCCTGCTATAAGCGCTTGGCGCGCATCGCTCATCCCCTGCTTCATGAAACTCGTTTCCATCCCCGCCAATCCGGTGCCAGACGACGTGGTGACCGGCGCGATCAAAACCTCTGACGGGGTGAACCTGCGCTTTGCGCGTTGGGCGCCGCCACCGGGGCGCAAAGGCACCGTGGTTGTGCTGCAGGGTCGCGCCGAGTTTATCGAGAAATATTTCGAGACCGTTCGCGATCTTCGTGCCCGTGGCTTTGCGGTGGCGACTTTCGACTGGCGCGGACAGGGACTGTCGGACCACGCGCTCTCCGATCGTCACAAGGGCTATGTGCGAAATTTTTCGAATTACATCACCGATCTCGAAGCCGTCATGGAGCAGGTGGTTCTGCCCGATTGCCCGCCGCCGATATTTGCGCTCGCTCATTCGATGGGCGCGGCGGTCGCGATTCGCGCCAGCCATGATGGCAGCCGGTGGTTCGAACGTACCGTTCTGTCGGCGCCAATGATCGCGCTGCCGCCTGGACGTCTGACGCGGATGGCCGGTCCCCTTGCGCGACTCATGCGGTACATCGGACGCGGAGGCGCCTATGTTCCCACAGGCGATGCCTCCGTCACCGGCACCGAGGGATTCCTCGGGAACGTGCTGACGTCGGATCCGGTGCGCTATGCCCGAAACGCCGCAGTGCTGGAGGAAGAACCCGCACTCGGTCTCGGCGCGCCGACGGTCGCCTGGGTGGATGCCGCGCTTCGACAGATGGGCCTTTTTGCCGAGCCCTCATATCCCGCCGCCATCCGCCAGCCCATCCTGATGGTTGCAGCTGGCCGGGACGAAGTGGTTTCCACGCCGGCGATCGAAAGCTTCGGGCATACCCTGCTTGCTGGCCGGCACCTGATACTCGCAGGGGCCCGGCACGAAATCCTGCAGGAACAGGATCACTATCGACTGCAATTCTGGGCCGCGTTCGATGCCTTCGTGCCGGGAACGCCGCGCTATTAGACCGGACCTGCGGTTGAGTGGCGCTAGCTGTTCAAGATTTCCAGCGCTGCCTGGTGGACGCGTCTGTCGCTTGCCACGATGATGCGGCCACCGCTTTGCGCAGGCCCGTTCTCCCAGGTCGTTACCATGCCGCCGGCGCCAGCAACGATCGGAATGATCGCGACAATGTCGTAAGGCTTGATCTCGGTCTCGATGATCAGGTCAATCAGCCCCGCCGCCAGCATGCAATAGGCATAACAATCGCCGCCATAGCGCGAGAGCTTCACCTTGTCTTCCAGTTTTGCGAAAGCCGCGCGATCCGCGCGATTCATGAGCAGCGGGCTCGTTGTGGACATCACGGCCTGGTCGATGCTCGTGCATTCCCGCACATGGAGATCGCGATTACCGGCCGGGCCGCGGTATCGCGCGGCCCCACCATCGCCCGAAAAGCGTTCGCGGGTGAACGGTTGATGCATCAGCCCAAACACCGGTTCGCCAAATCGCATGAGGCCGATAAGCGTTCCCCAGGCCAGCATGCCCGAGATGAAAGACTTGGTGCCGTCGATTGGATCGAGCACCCACACATATTCGGCCTCGGTCCGCTCGGAGCCGTACTCTTCGCCGAGAATGCCGTGATCGGGAAAATGCCTGCGGATGACCGCGCGCATGGCCTGTTCGGCAGCCCGGTCGGCTGCCGTGACCGGATCGAAACCACCGACTTTTTTGTTTTCGATTGCCAAGGCCGTGCGGAAAAAAGGGAGGATTGTGTCGCCGGAAGCGGTGGCGAGCTGATCGACGAAGCTGCTGAAATCGACGGCCGTCATGTTTCTCTTCGGCCTATCGGAGAGTTCGCTTGCCGGCAACCAAGCACAGCCGCGTACCCGAGCCGGTTAATGATTTGTGCCCATCCTGTTGCAGTGCGGAGTTCCACTTCAATATTTTTTGCATTCCACTGACGAGTGGAGCCCTGAATCAAGCACCAGCCATGCAAAAAGAGCATGGGGAAAGCCGTTTTGAACCTTGATTTTTGTGCGACGCGATGTAGCTTATTGCAGTGCAGTAGCGAGAGCTACTGCTGCCCTCCTTGGGCGTTTCCTCCCTAGACTTGGGCCGCTCGCACCCGCTAGCGGCCCCTTTTTTATCTACTCGGCCGCGGCCCGATAGGGCCGCAACTGCTCCAAAGGGATTTCGCCCAGGCGCCTGGCCAATGTCTCCATGTCGGCCGCCAGGCGAGTGAATGTCGAGGATTGCTGATAGCGGCGCTCGTCCATATAAAGCGCGCGATTGATCTCAAGCTGAATGGCATGCAGCCCCGCAGCCGGATTACCGTAGTGCTCGGTGATAAATCCGCCGGCGTAGGGCTTGTTACGGCTGACCGTGTACCCGAGCGCGCGCAGCGTTTTTTCGACCGTTTCTGCCACGACGCCGACGCAGCTTGTGCCATAACGGTCCCCCAAAACAAATTCGGGCCGCGGCCGTTCGTCCCGATGACCTGCGGTCGAAGGCATGGAATGGCAATCGATAAGCACGGCAGCGCCGAACTCCCGGTGCATGCGCGTGAACAGCCGTCTTAAGGCGCGATGATAAGGCTTATAAAGGCTCTCAATCCGGCGCAAAGCGTCATCGACAGGGATCCGCTGGTCATAAATTTCCTGCGCATCGCCCACCACTCGCGCCACGGTCCCAAGACCGCCCGCGACCCGCATTGAGCGCGTGTTCGCAAAGGAGGGCAGGCGCCCCTCGAACATGCGCGGATCGAGCTCATAAGGTTCACGATTCACGTCCACGAAGCAGCGCGGGAAATGTGCGCGCATCATGGGAAAGCCCTCGCGGACAACGCCGGCAATCAGCTCGTCGACGAAACTGTCTTCCGAACGCCGCAGCGTGGCCATGTCGAGCCGGCAAGATGCCAAAAAATGACGCGGATAAGTCGAGCCGCTATGGGGAGAATTGAATAGGACCGGCCCCTGCCATGTCGCGGGCTCAAGCACCTCGAAGGGCGGGTCGAGTTCGTCGCGGATTTCGCTCATAGGGCAAAGACCGTAGGAAAGCTTGATTTCCCTGAGTTGGTTGCGGGGTTTAAGGCCCCCTTATACCGTCTATTGTTCATGGCTGGGCCACAAAGCCAAGTCATGCTTTTGGTTCACTCGTTGTTTACCGGGCATAAGTCTTAATCGCCCGGTGGAATCGGCCAGAGCGGTCGGTCGGGGTGTTGCGTACATGTCGAAGATCCTGCTGGCTGAAGACGACACGGATATGCGGCGGTTTCTGGTCAAGGCGCTGCAGAACGCCGGCTTTGAAGTCACTTCCTACGACAACGGCCTGTCGGCCTATCACCGGCTGCGTGAGGAGCCTTTCGAGCTGCTGCTCACCGACATCGTGATGCCCGAAATGGACGGCATCGAGCTTGCGCGCCGCGCCGCCGAACTCGACCCGGACATCAAGATCATGTTCATCACCGGTTTCGCGGCGGTGGCCCTCAATGCCGATTCCAATGCACCGAGGCAGGCGAAGGTATTGTCCAAGCCGATCCACCTGCGCGAGCTGGTCAACGAAGTCCAGAAAATGCTTGCGGCGTAAAGGGCGTTTGCACGGGGTTGCCTCCCCGGGTTGGAGCCGATAGATCAATTCCGGTTGAAGGGTGCGTAGCTCAGCGGAAGAGCACTACCTTGACATGGTAGGGGTCACAGGTTCGATCCCTGTCGCACCCACCACCCAGTCTGGCTATCCGTAGCTTTGTGGAGACTTGCGACCTGGGCCCGCGATTGGCGGGCTTTTTTGCTTTCAGCTTGCGGTCTCTCTGTTCCTGCCGGCGCATTAGACCGTATTGGGGCGGCGGTCTCCGCGGCGAAAAATCCCGTTCCTGGCGCGACGTTCGGCCAAATAGTGACTGGCGATTTCATCCAGGCGTCGGTTTGAACGTTGGACGATTGTCGCTGCCCCGCGTTCGCTCAAAGGGACCTCACGCAGACAGCTTCGCCTGTAAGTGGCGCGGCCGGTAGCCCGAGTGGTGTTGTTCGCTTGTGGGGTGAAAATTAACTCGATGTTAAACCAAGCCGCTCGAACTGCAGCGTTAGATAAAGGCTACAGTTTTATTCTGCCCGATGATGGCTCGAAAGATTTATTCGCCCATCACTCTTCGGGTCTATGGCGGTGCCAAGTTGCGCGAAGGCGATTTGGTGACGTTCGACGTAGGCTTGGGCAAGAACGGCGGGCCAGCCGCCTCCAAGGTGAGGCTTGCCAATGGATAGGCTAAGGGCATTGCGCGGCGATATACTGACGACGGTGGCGCTCCTTGCGGTCGTGACAATCATGCTGTGGTTCATGCCATGACTAGCCGTCCTGCGGCTCCCAATAAGCCAGATCAGCGATTCCAATTTTTGTTGGAGCAATTCAAACTGCATTCAAGGCGGCTGAGTGACCTTCAGAGCGAAAGATTTAAGATCACCACTTGGGGCACGCTTGCGATTTTTGGATATTTCGGTTGGGTTCTCACGAACGAAACTTCCTATCCAATTTTGGTGCTGTGGCTACCGGTGCTGTTTGTTTTGTTCGGCCTTGTATACGTCTATGCCCTATACTTGTTTATAGACCGACATAGCCGTTTTTTAGATCGCCTTGAGAATGAGATGTTTCGTACTGGGGAGTCCGAGTGGAAGAAGTTCAAGGCGGAACATAAAGCAAAGCCTTTCAGGCTTATATTCTATACCTATTGGTTGGCATTATTGATTGGCACAGCATTGTTCAGCTGGTGGTTATGGCAAGCCACCCCGATCTCTACGACTCAAGAACCCATCGAAAGAGACTCTAATGGCTCATCGTCCTAGCCTGGGCGATGACGTGAATGCCTCATGACTGTCGGTGCTTGACAGCACGCGTTCGCTCAAAAGAAGCTTCACGCGAACAGGTTCGCCTGCAAGCCGACGTGGCCGCAGCCCGAGTGGTTTGTTCGCTAAAAATCAACTGAGTGCCAGACCAAGCCGCGCGAACTGCAGCGACCATTCGGCCGGCGCGTCGCGCAAGGCGGCGACGCCGATGCCTCGGGGCAGCCGTCCTTCGACGGCGGCTTTGACCAGGCCCGGCGCGATGAATGCGAGCGAGATCGTCATGTTGACGTGGCGAACGCTGCATTTCTGGCGAGCGGCGATATCCTCGGCTGTTATGGTGTCGGAGATGATCTCATCGAGCCAAGCGCGCCCGCGCGCGATTGATTTGAGGAGGGCCGCTCGACGCTCGAATTTGATCGGCCGTACGTGGTGCCGTTCGATCGCTGCCGGCAACAGGATGTCCTTGAACCTCTTCGGCGGCGGTTTGGTCCACGGGATCAGGAGGCAAGGGGCTCGATGCACGGCCGCAAGGTGATCGGCATCCGCCTCTCGTTGTTTCTCGCTGGAAGCCTTCAGCCAAAGCGCCAGTGCGCTTTTGCGCACTTCAATACGGGCGACGTCCGCGAGGACGTCGGTTCGATTTTCGGCTTCGGGAAAAATCTGCCGACGATGCTCCCCGATTGCTTTGGCCACGGCGCTCTCGATCTCGGTGGCAGGAACACGGATGATCGCTCCGGGCGGCGGTTTGGCCTGTCCGCGCAGATAGGGCTGCGACACGTAGTATCGATATCGCACGCCGTGCTTGGTCGCATGGGTCGGGACCATGCGGTTACCAGCAGAATCGAACAGGAGCCCGCGCAACAGAGCCTCGGTTCGGCTACGGGTTCTAACGTGATGCGACCGCTGCTCGGTGAGACGCTTTTGCACAGCATCGAACAATGCGCGGTCGATCAGCGGCGGCTGTGAACCAGGGCAGATCTCGCCCTTATAGACGACCTCGCCGATGTAAAAGCGATTGCGCAGGATGTAGAAGAGGGGGCCTTGGGTGAAGGGCACGCCCCCGCGCGTGTTGCCATTTGACAACCTGCGTTTCTTCGTCCGGATATCACGCGCACGAAGCTCGAGCACCAGCCTGTTGACGCTGCCGAGTGCGAGATAGCGGGCGAAAATCAGGCGTACCCGGTCCGCTTCGTCCTCGACGATTGAGAGCTTGCCATCGTTAAGTTGATAGCCCAGCGGCACCATCCCGCCGACCCAGAGACCCTTGCG
>Ga0075424_100004855_pt1 | contig 12766 bp, 13 predicted proteins | sample SoiMethybrSBSTD3_FD_75301 | JGI IMG/M metagenome (GOLD analysis project Ga0075424, IMG submission 75301) | Bulk soil microbial communities from a Populus tree surrounding site in Tennessee, USA - Soil MetaG P. TD hybrid SBSTD3 | ecosystem: Environmental > Terrestrial > Soil > Tree plantation... | reverse complement strand
GCTGGCCGCGCGCTATCAGCGTTCAGCGATCAGCGGTCAGCTTCTGAACGAAGACGGTAAGCATGCGCTTGATTTCGGTAGTTTCTCGCGCCAGTTCCTCATAATGATCGGATGGGATGAGCTTCAGGTCGTGCGCCAGGAGGAGCTGATATTCCAACTCGCTGGCCGAACCGCGAGCGATAAGGCAGAAGCGGGCTAACTCGGCATCCCCGTCTCGGCCAAAACCTTCGGCGATATTAGATGGGATAGACGATGCGGACCTGCGAATCTGCGCTGACAGACCATACGTTTCGTCTCGTGGGAAAGATGACGTCGTGTGATAAATCGCCAAAACCAACTGGTGAGCCCTTTCCCAAACCTTCAGTTTCCGAAAGTCTTTCACAACGGCTTCATTGTGTATTAATCCTTCAGCTTGGTCACGACGCTTCGACAGCGACGGGGGAGGATTGAAGCCATGAAAGAATTCGTCGAAAAGTATAAGGATCGGATTCATGGGGTGCTTTCCTGTTTCGATCGCATGTTGTTTCGCGGATATCTGCCGATCATGAGCGGTTGGCAGATGGCGCAGTTCTTCAGTAGTTCCGGGATTCGATTTCGGGAATTGAAGACGTTTCTAGTTCAACACGCCGAGCGGGTGAAGCAGCACGCCATCCATGTCGCAGAACAAGAAGGACGGCCATTTCAGTATCTCCAAGAGAAGATCAAGAAAGAGGATCTTGCCAAACAGATTGCCCAACGATCACATCGAGCAGGGACTGATTTGCGTTTTTTCGGTGCTGGAGCCGTGCCGCACATTTTCATTCCGGACTGAAAAAGGGAAACCGTTCGTCGCTTCGCGCGGCGCCGCCGCGGCGGTCGTGGCGTTACGCCGGGAAACACTATCCAAGTCAGCAGGTAAGCTGAACCCTGCTGTATAAGGAAGAGCCCTCGGCGCAGGCCGGGGGCTTTCTATCCCGATCGCTTTCGGGAAACTGGGACGTCGTTCGGCGATAAGCCCAGCTTGAGAGCCCCGCGATCCAGGTCGACACGGCCGGAAATAAAGCGCCGATGCCACAACTGTTGTTCATCCGGTTTCTGCAACCGGTTCGCCCTGGCGGTCTGCACGCCGTCATAGCGGAATCGGGAGTTCATGTTTCGCAAGCGGGCGGTCTCACTCCCGCGCGCAAGATTGCGATACTGGCCGAAGCCCACGGTGTTCGCGCCGCCTGGCACGGTCCGGCAGATGTCAGTCCTGTGGGCCACGGCGCGAACCTGACACTTTCGGTTACGGCGTACAACTTCGGAAATTAAGAGCTCGCCGCATTCAACGATGCAACTCGCGAGATCTTCTCCGGATGTCCTGTCGTAAAGAACGGCTACGGCTATGTGAACGAAGCTCCGGGTTGGGGAGTGGAAGTCGATACGAAAGCCGCGTCGAAATATCCATTCCGGCAAGACAACAATGAACGCGGCCGTCTGAATGGCGGCTGGGGAGACGTGCGCCTTCCTGACGGAACGGTGATCAAGCAGTAACGGTCCGCCAATGAAGCCCCGCGCACCCTTATAATGGGTTGTGATCACCGTTCATAAGGATAGGCGTATCTGAAGACAGGAATCCGTGGAGATTTACAATGAGACGACTTGCCACATGTATGTTTCTGGAGAAGTTAATGAAAATGTCGCACTGCGCGATTAGCACTCTGATGATCCTGTTGATTGTCGCGGTCTCCGGCGTTGCTGCGGCGCAGGCGCCGCCGCCATGCCCTCCGCCACGGCCGCAGCAGGCCGGGTTTGTCACGGGTAACGCCTCGAGCTTGAATCCGGCTATGAATGCCCTGACCGACTTACCAGCCGAGTCGCCGCTGGCGGGTCTGCCCAATGGCTATCGCACGGAATTCGACTGGGCGAAGATGCCTTCCGGCCGCGTTTGGGGCGACACCCGCGCGATCGCCGTCGACAAGGACGGCAAGAGCATTTGGGTGCTCGATCGTTGCGATCTGACCGGCAATGGCTGTGCCAAACCGGAAAACAAAAACGTCAAACCCATCATGAAGTTCGATTCTAACGGCAATCTGGTGAAGAGCTTCGGGGCGGGTATGTTCTCAGCGCCGCACGGCATCTCCGTCGACAAGGACGGCAATATCTGGACGGCCGACGGTGGTCCTCAGGATGGATGCCAACCCGCCGACGCTCCCGTCGGCAACAAGCTGCGCAAGTGGTCCCCGGACGGAAAGCTTCTGATGACCATCAGCGGTCCGCAGGGCGGCAAGCCCTTCACTGGGCTGAACGACGTGGTGGTGTCGCGCGTCAATGGCGACATTTTCGTCGCTGACGGCCACGGGCAGGCCGCGAATAACCGCATCATCAAGTTTGACAAAACCGGAAAGTACCTAATGGAGTGGGGCGGCCCTGGTAAGGGGGACACCCAGTTCGGCATCCCGCACGGCCTAACCATGGACAAGGAAGGCCGCATCTATGTCGCCGACCGCAGCAACGTCGCAGTCAAGGTCTTCGATCAAACCGGGCGCCTGCTGCATGTCTGGCACCAGTTCGGCGAGCCGAGTGGTGTGTATGTGGACAAGAAGGACCTGCTCTATGTCGCTGATGAGACCGCGAACATACCGGATCGGAATCCGAAGCTCTCGCCCGGCATTCGTATTGCGACCTTGGACGGCAGAATCATCGCCAATATTCCCTATCGCCAGGGCAACACCCTCGAAGGTGTCACAGTGGATGATGCGGGCAATATCTATGGCGCCAACACCAACCATCCGAAGGCCGTTCGCTTCATGAAACAGTAACCGGCTTGCGAACCTGTGGGTGGCGAATTCCCAATTACAGCGATTTCTGGCGATTGCCGCTATATCCACCCGCTCGGAGGCACTCGACCGGAGACGAGCTAGAAACGCTTGTTCGCGATAATCCATCTAGGTGGGTAACGGAAAAGATAATTCGACTTGGAAGTCATTCAGCGCTGGAAATTAGACTCCGGCGGCATATTTTTCGCCCTCTAACCTCGCTTCGAAAATTGTCCGCAGGTGAAAACAATGCGGCTTGGGGTAGACTACGCTCATGAAACCCTCGAGCCGGAATGGTCACAACCTGTCGGAACGAGTGACGCAATATCTGGTCAAACACATCCAGGACAACGATCTCAAACCAGGAGATAAAGTTCCTTCGGAGATACAGGTAAGCAGTGAGCTCGGGATCAGTCGTGGCGTGGTTCGCCAGGCTTATCACTCTCTCCGAACTGCAGGAATGCTGGAGATCGCGATGGGCCGTTCGCCCCGAGTGGGCCAGTTGAGCCATGATGCGTTCACTCCACTTTTGACGCATGCTCTTTCGACTGAGCAGGTGTCCGTCTACGATGTTCTGGAACTCCGCCTCGCTGTCGAGGTCCACGCTGCGGAATTGGCGGCGACTCATCGGAACGAAGGGCAAGTCGAAGCGTTGAAGAAATTGGTCGAGGGGATGCGGAACGCTGTGACGGATCGGGACCGCTTTGCCCGCATTGATGTCCGTTTTCACCAGATGATCGGAAAAGCAACCGGAAACGTGCTATTCGAGATTTTCAGCCGAACTCTTCACGGCTCTCTCGAATCCTCGATTCGCACCGGCTTGCGCAGCCGGTCGACGCTCGCGCAAATCGAAAAAATCGTAGATACGCACCAAGCCATCGTGGATGCCATCGAGAACCAGCAACCATCGCGGGCCCGCAACCTGATGGCGCTTCACTTCGATGAGGCAAAGAACGCGCTCCAGGTCGCGTCCAAAGGCGCAGGTCGCAAGATTGGCTAGCGCTGGACCCGGCCGGAGCCTCCGTTGTGAAGCAAGTCGGTCACCTCGCCCACAGTCACGCGATTATAGTCACCGGGAATCGAGTGTTTCCAGCAACTCGCTGCGACGGCAAAGTCAAGAGTCTCGCGTTCGCTTCTAAGGCTCTGCATCCCGTAAATCAAGCCTGCCGCAAAACTGTCGCCCGTGCCCACCCGATCGACGATATCGGTGATGTCGTAAACGTGGCTCGTCAAAAACTCTTCCCGCGTATTCAGACACGCGGACCATCGGTTGCGGCTGGCGCTGATGGACTCACGCATCGTGACTGCGATCATTTTCAGATTCGGGAATTGTTCTAACACCGTATTCGTCAACGATTCGTAGCAGGCGGGCTCCAATGTGCTGGTGTGAACGTTAATGCCAGCCTCGATGCCGAGCGAGTTTTGAATGTCCTCCTCATTGGCTATTGCAATATTGACCCCGCGGATCAACTCGCACATCACTTTCGGAGGAGGTTGGCCCCACGTCCAGAGGTTCTTGCGGTAATTCAAATCGCAAGAAACGGTCAAGCCCATGGCACGGGCCTGCTGAACGGCTTCCAGAGTCAGTACGGCGCCACACTCGCTCAACGCAGGCGTAATTCCGGTGACATGAAACCAGCCGGCGCCGTCAAACGTACGTTCCCAGTCGATACTGTCGGGCCTCGCGATAGCGATGGAACTTCCCTGGCGGTCGTAGACGACCTTCGAAGGCCGCTGGTTTGCACCCACCTCGAGAAAGTAAATTCCCATTCGCCCAGGGCCGCGAACGATGCGTGACGTGTCTACACCATGTTTCCGCAAATCCGCGATGGCCGCATCGGCCAGCGAATTCTGCTCCGGTAGAACTGTGACAAACGAAACCGGCAGGCCGAAGGCCGCCAGAGATACAGCAACGTTGGCTTCTCCTCCCCCGAACGTTGCCACAAGCTCCGGTGTTTGGAGCAGACGCTCCGATCCGGGCGCCGACAGGCGTAGCATGATTTCGCCGAAAGTTATCGTCGTTTTCTTCATTATTGTCCTAATTTGCTCCGTGCCTCGTTGATCTGAGCGAGAAACTTGCGCGATAGTTCCGTAATGCTCCGGTAGTCTCCCGTTTTCGCTCCCGCCGTCAGTTTGCTGCCGGCACCCAAGGCAACGCAGCCGGCGCGAATCCATTCACCCGCGTTTTCCACCGACACCCCTCCTGTCGGCATCAACGGAGCATGTGGCAGCGGGCCAAGAACCGCCTTGACGAATGTCGGTCCCAAAATCTCACCGGGGAAGACTTTCACGATGTCCGCTCCTTTTTCCAAAGCGCGCAGGATTCCCTCGATTGAGCCTGCACCCGGCATATAAGGAACCTGATAACGCCGGCACAATTGCGCGGTGCGCGCGCTGAGGCCGGGGCTGACGATGAACTGCGCACCCGCTAGAATCGCGGCGCGTGCAGTCTCCTCGTCAAGCACGGTTCCGGCTCCAATCAACAGTCCTTCTTTCGAAAAGCGCTTCGTCAGTCCGACGATGACTTCAAGCGCCCCCGGTACTGTGAAGGTGATTTCGATCGCTCCCACACCACCCTCCATGCAAGCGCGAGCAATCTTATCGGCTTCCTCCGCCGATATCGCCCGTACGACCGCAACCAGACCTGCTTTTGTGAGCTTCGACAGTGTTTCCCATTTATGCATATAGGTTCCTTTACCTGTTAGACAGGTTAATGTATCATGCGTTCGTTTTTTCCCGATCAAGAAAAGCCTATTAAGCGAGGTCAGGAACATGAATCGACGAACGTGGCTAACAGGAATGGTGGCGGTTGCCGGCGTACAGGCGGCCAGGAAGCAAGGGCCAAATTCAAAACGACCTATTCAACTCCATTGCGATCGGGCGGTCGATCCCAAGCGCGAACAAGAGATGCTGACGAACTTTGATAATATCTTCCGGCCCACGGCGCGGCGCCAGCTGGGCTTTATTGATCTAAAGATGCTCAAGCTCAATTCCAACATCCGGGGAGCCTCCACGGCTGGCGGCAAGTATCGCTTCGTGCTCACTTTCGAAAGTGAGGAATTACGCCAGAAGTGGATCGCATCCAAGGATCATGAAAAGGCTTGGCCGGAAATCGAAAAGACGCTCACAGACAAAAATTTCGGCATTCTGCTTTACGACGTCTACTAGCCCCCATGAAATACGGTTTTACCTTCGTCACCCTGATGGTTTTTACGTGCGCCAGTCTGATGTTATCGGCGCAACCACAAAAGCTGACGCGTGCGGGCATTGACGCCATGATGCAGGAACTCTCCAACTGGGGACGTTGGGGCAAGGAAGATCAGAGCGGAGCGGTGCACCTAATTACTCCCGCTGTACGGAAAGCTGCGGCCGCTTTGGTGAAGGATGGCGTTGCCGTCTCGTTGAGCCGGCGTCTCGACACTACAAAGGCAATCGACAACGAATCGCCGTTCGCTCTGACGCCGACGCGTGATGGCGACTTCGCGATGGACGAATACAAGATCGCGTACCACGGATTCGCGCACACTCACATGGATTCGCTGGGGCACATGTCCGTCGGCGGAAAGTCTTACAACGGCTTTGCACCTCCCGCGGCGGGCAAGAACCTCGACCGGCTCGCGATCGAGAATTACAAAGAGGGCATCTTTACTCGCGGCGTGCTTATCGATCTCCCCCGCTTGAAGGGTGTTCCGTATTTAGAGCCAGGCACCGCAATCTATCCTACGGACCTGGACGCTTGGGAAAAGATGTTTGGAATACGCGTCGCCGCCGGCGACGCCGTATTGATTCGAACTGGACGCTGGGCTCGTCGCGCTGCAAGTGGACCGTGGGCCGCACAGGAAAAGATGGCCGGGTTACACGCCAGTTCCGCGCGCTGGCTCAAGCAGCGCGATGTCGCCGTGTTTGCTAGCGAAGGTCCTGGTGACGTCCTGCCGTCGGGTGTCGATGGAGTGCCTTGGCCGTTGCATCAGCTTCTGCTGATCTCGATGGGTGTTCCCATGTTGGACAATTGCGATTTCGAGGAACTGACGCGGGCGGCCGTTGCGCGCAACCGCTGGACGTTCTTGTTCACCGTCGCGCCGCTCCGCGCCGAGACAGCCACGGGCGCGCCAGTGAATCCAGTAGCGATATTCTAGGAGGCCGCGTGCTGGTTAGAGAAAAAGAATCTGCGGTCAAGATCGCCGATTACGAGTCCACCTTGACCCGAGGTGCACTGATCATCCTCGTCCTCCTGCTGCTGGGTGAGACGACCATCAACTACATCGACCGGCAGGTCCTCTCCGTGCTCGCGCCAACAATACGCGGCGAGTTTCATCTGAGCAATTCTCAATACGCGGCAATCCTAAACGCATTTCTCGCAGTGTACGCTATTGCATATTCTTTCGCCGGCTGGACGCTGGACCGATTGGGAATCGGCCGAGGACTCACGCTCTCGGTCGCCTGGTGGTCTGTTGCAGGAATGCTGACAGCACTCTCTCGAGGCCCTTGGAGTCTCGGGGCGTTTCGAGGACTACTGGGCATCGGTGAAGCCGGTGCATGGCCGGCGTTTGCCAAAGCCGCCGCGACGTGGGTGCCGCTTAAAGCACGCACACTCGTGATCGGCATTTGCAACAGCGGCTCGAGCTTAGGCGCAATGATCGCGCCCCCTCTGGTTGCCGCAATCACGTTGCGCTGGGGTTGGCGCTGGTCGTTTGTTGTCACGGGCGGGATTGGGTTCGTCTGGGTTGCGGCGTTTCAGCTCTTCAGATGGTTCAATCCGAACATGGAACGGACCGACCGCGTTCAGGCCTCGGGAAGCGGGAAGGTTCGATGGACGGAATTGCTTCGCTATCGGCAGACCTGGGCGGTGTTTTTCTGCCGCTTTCTAGCGGATCCTCTCTGGTACTTTTTTGTGTTCTGGATTCCAGAATTCCTCACCCGCGATAGGGGGCTGAATCTTGCCGGAATTGCGGTGGTCGCATGGATTCCGTTCCTGGTCGCTGATCTCTCCAACTTTAGCGGTGGCTACTTATCGCTTCGTTTACAAGGGGCAGGCTGGAGCGTCAATCGCACACGAAAGACCATGATGGTTTTGGCGGTGGTGTTTTCTCCCATGGCGATACTCGCGGTCTTGAGCCATTCTCTGTTCTGGACGATCGCCATGATTTCCGTCTCAATTTATTTTTGGATCTTCTGGTCCATCTCGGTGCACTCGTTGCCGGGCGATTACTTTCCTTCAAGGGCTGTGGCTTCCGTCTATGGCATCGCAGGAACCGGCTCCACTGTCGGATCAATGATCAGCACCTGGGCGGTTGGCGCGATCCTCGATAGCACGCATAACTACACCATTGTCTTTGTTGGTCTGAGCATGCTGATGCCGGTTGCTCTAATCGTGGGGTTTTCTCTTATGAAGCGCGTTGAACCGATCGCGGGAATGCACGTGGAATAAACGTCAGACGGCAAGCGATCAGAATAAGGAGTTGTCGCAGTATGGTGCGCCTTTCGATTCTATTTAGCAGTTTGTTGCTTTGCATGATGGCATCGGCAGAATTGGCCTGGAGTCAGCAAAACAATCAGCAAAACATGGATCGCAGCAACGAGGTGGCAGGAGTCGATATCGACCGCTTTATCGGATTCGCCGAGAACTCGCCGGTTCATCTGTCACACGGCACTCTGCTGACGCATTCGATTTTGCGCGCAGGGGATCCGTACAATGCTGGTCCGAACGGCGCGGTGCTGGAATATCGAAAGGATGTATCTGTCGCCACTCTGCTCGGGCGAAATCGCACACCCCTGTCCACTCTGCCCGACGAATTCTTCTTTTACGTTAAGGGCGGCGAGGGCACGCTGGATGATGGTAAGTCATACTGGGATCTTCACGAAGGTATTGCGATCCTCGCTCCCCCGAAAGTGCCGCATCGTTTCATTAACACTTCGGATAAGCCGTTAACGTTGATCATGATGACGTGGACCAGCTTTAGTCCCTCGCCAGGATCCAGTCTGGTGGTTCGCGACGTGGCACTGCTTCCGTATTGTGAAGAGACGGTTCACTGGAACAACACGTCCAAGTGCATATTTGGCACAGCGGACGGCCTCGTAGAGCGCGAAAGAATTTACTTGGTGATGTTGCAGCCTCGAGCGATGTCCGCTCCGCACACCCATGACGTCGGAACGGAAGAAATATGGACAAAGGTGACGCCCGGTACAGCGGTGACGCTCCTCGGCAGTGAGATCCGTGACATGCCGGAGAACTCGGCCTATCTTGTGCCTCCCACCGGCTTTACGCAGCACGGAAATTTGAACCTCAGTAAGGACCGCGTCGATTGGTGGTTATATGTGGCGCGTGGTACGCAGGGCGGGGGCGGGCGCGGACCAGCGGCCGCGGCCGATGCCCGTGCTCAGGCAGCCGCCAACGCGAGTGCCAATGCGGGTGCCCGAGGTGCAACTTCCAGCGTTGTTCGCGATCGTGGTTCAGTGGAAGCTGCGAACGTTTCAGGCAAGCCGTTAAAACAATAAGTACTCAAAAATCGGGACAAGCTGAACACAACACCATCTTGAAGGGTCTCACTATGTTCAAAAAATGCTTCGTTTTGTCTGTCTTCACCACGGCGCTGGTGTTTGCGCAGGTGCCTTCGACGACGAACTTCGGCGGTCAGCCCGGCACTATTCTTTCAAATGGCAAGCTTCAGATCGTCGTCCTGACGAAAGGCGCCAGCATCGCTAGCGTTGTCATGTCGGACGATCCGGAGAAACTCAATCCGATGTGGAACACCTTGGGTCGGGGAGGCGACTTCAACGGAATCAACGGCCACTTTGTGGCCGTTGATGGATTCGGCCAATCATCCATCGAAGAACGTGCCGCCGGTCTGGGCCAGCATGGTGAAGGGCACACGCTGGAATACAAGGTGAAGCCTGAACGAAATGGCAACATATCAACGCTGACGCTTACCGGTTTGATGCCGATTGTCCAGGAAAACTTCACCCGCGCATACACAGTGGTCGATGGCGAGAACGTCGTCTATGTTGATAGTAAGCTGGAAAACTTGATGGGGTTTGATCGTCCTATCAATTGGGCCGAGCATGCCACGATTCAGGCACCATTCGTTGAGCCCGGGAAGCTGACGTTTTATATATCTGGTACGCGGTCGCAGAATCGTCCATATGCTGCGGCGGCTGCAGGTGGCGGCCGCGGCGGCGGAACGGTGCGACGGATCGTGTCCGGAGCAGATTTCACTTGGCCGACGTCACCGGGTCTCGACGGCAATCCGGTAGATATGAGTGTCGTTCCGGAGAATCCTCATTATGTCGATCACACGGCAACCCTGATGGACCCGGTGCGGCGGCTCGAATGGGTTGCCGCTCTGAGCAGCTCGCGGCAGTCGATCTATGGTTACATTTTCCGCCGCGAAGATTATCCGTGGCTCCAGACCTGGGACAACTATCCTACCGTTGCCGGCTTGGTACACGGTCTCGAATTCGGCACACAGCCCTACGATCTTGGACGCCGCATCATTACCGATAATGGACCTCTATTCGGCACGCCGGTCTGGCGCTGGCTGCCGGCGAAGTCCACCATCGAATCGCATTTCCTTCTGTTCTACGCGCACGTACCGCAAGGTTTCACTAAAGTCGATAGCCTCGAGTTGCAGAACGGCCAGATCGCGATTGAAGATCGCACGGCACAGAAGAAGATCACTCTCGCCGCCTCGCGCGGGCTGCAGTGAAATGTTACCGCGGCAGCGAGGACTGCTCATGCTGATACGGTTTCCGATGCGGATCGCTAATAACCAACAACCCGGATTCCGACGGGTCCGCCGTTAATATTTTGATGGCGTCGGCGGGTTTCAGATCTTTGCCATCAAAGCTGAACATCTGGATCTCCTTCTCGACCACGCACTGAGCGAATACTGTGCGGCTATCCCGTGCCCATGCAGCTCCCTGACACCAATGGTCGATCCTTGTTTCAGCTGCTGGCGTCAGTTTGCGTCCGTTGAGTTCAAGGATCTTCAGTATTCCGAAATCGTGAAAAAACGGTCCGGTCTTCGAAGCATTGGAACCGTTCATCATGGTAACTGCGACATAACGTCCGTTGGGCGAGACGCTAATCCCCTCTGGTGTCGGTCCGACCGCAATCTGATCGATAGCCCGCGGCGGGTTTGCTGCGAGATCTATGAGACTCACTACATCGACGCCGCCCGCGGCGCCTGCGCCGATGTTCGCAACTACCGCCAAATCCCCAGCGGGAGTGATATCCATTCCATACGGTTGAAGGTCGGCAAAGAAGTCACGCTTGGTGTACTCGACGTGGACGCCGTCGATGGCCAGCAATGAAATCCGGTTATCGGTGACGGCATTTCGTGAAACCAACGCGGTGAGTCCATCCGCGGTGAACATCACCTGACTCGGCAGGCTGCCGGGAGCGCCGAGATCGACTTTGCCCGCAGCAGTGACGTTCTTGCCAGCGATGCGAAATATCGAAACCGTGCCCTCACTTCGATTGGCCACGAGTGCCAACGTCCCCGCACGGTTGATTGAGACTCCGGCCGCACCAGCGCCAGCCCGAAGAGTGGTCAATACAACCGGGGGGAACGTTTTAAGATCGATTACCGTCACCTTATCGTCGGGGAGGGTCGATTTCGGATTCGATGGATCGATCTTCGTGGAGGCCGTCACCAATGCAATCGACTGATCCGGAGTGACAGCGACGCTGTGCGGCGGCCCTACGATCGTTGTCGGCGCGCGCAGCTCGGTCACAACCTTCGGCGGTGAAGCGCCGATGTCGAGAATCGTGACGGTGTCCGGCAATGGATTCGGAACCGGCGTGTTGACGCCATCGACCAACATCACCTTGTTGTCGTTCGCGGATACCGCCAGTTGGGCCGCGAGAAACGCGATAAGAAATATGTTCATTACCTGGTCCTCAGCAGCGCGCTCATTATTGGCGCCGAATAGCACAAACCTGTATGACAGGGAATAGGCCTGTACAACAGGTTTGAGAGTTTATATACTGCGCAGAAAGTTCACTTCATTTTTCCAATCAATTGACAACACAGGGTGGCGACACTATGACCAACAAGATTTCTCGACGTAACCTTCTTGCGGGAGCCGTTTCCGCTGGACTGGCTGCTGGTTCAATGACGGTTGCGCCCGCTCAGGCGCAACAACGGTCGACAGAGACGAAACTGCCTGATGTTTGGGGGCAGGACTTCCTATATCAATGGAGCCCGCCGGCCAACGTCAAGCGCGACCTGACTCCGGGCAACTCGCCGCTTCGGCTAAGTCATATTCAGATGACGAGCGCAGAAGGCACCGATTACGGTGCTTTATTTAAGAGGATGCGTGACGATGGATGGACCGCCTGCGAAGTGGGATCCGCGCAGTGGCTGAGCCGCAAGCTGAAGGATTCCGACGTCCGGGAAATCAAAACCCAGCTCAAGGCGCATGATGTGAACTTCTACGGCATCCACTGCGCCGGCAACATCATCGCTCCGGACCCCGAGGCGGAGCAGTGGCAGAGGCACATTATTGATGCCGTTCATTCCGCCGACGAAATGGGATGCCAGTTGATCCTCACCCATGTGGGCAGTATGTATCCGAACCGCAACACGCCTCATCCGCAGAATTGGAGCAAGGAAGCCTGGACGCGTTCTGTCAATGCGCTGAAACGCATCTGCAAGGACACGGCGGGATCGAAAGTGGAGATTGCTATCGAGCCCGTTAATTCGGAAGCCATCAACAATCCCTGGGCGCAGGTACGCCTGAAAGAAGATGTGGGCGATCCGCGGATCATGTCCGGGCTCGATATCACCAACATGGTGCATCCCGGCGTTGCCTTTCGCATGACGGAATTCACCAACCTCGTCTTCGATCTGCTCCAGGACCAGATCGCCTACATACACGCGAAGGATTTCGTGTGGAACGGAATGATGGCTGGTCTCAACTGGTCGATGAACGCCACAGGCAACATGGACTACGAAACCTTCCTCGTGCGTATCAGCCGGCTGAAGCGG
>Ga0075424_100004852_pt1 | contig 12767 bp, 10 predicted proteins | sample SoiMethybrSBSTD3_FD_75301 | JGI IMG/M metagenome (GOLD analysis project Ga0075424, IMG submission 75301) | Bulk soil microbial communities from a Populus tree surrounding site in Tennessee, USA - Soil MetaG P. TD hybrid SBSTD3 | ecosystem: Environmental > Terrestrial > Soil > Tree plantation... | reverse complement strand
CTTCGCCGTGCGCCTTCCTGCGGATCATGGCGGCAAGGTCTTCCTCGCGCGGCAAGCTGCCGGCGTGGGTGGTCAAGATCCGGTCTGTGCTGCGCCGCATGGCGCCTGCTCCTGCTGGGGATGGGTGCCAAGAGCCATCATAGCTCCGTTGATCGCGAGGACGAAACACCTTCTTGCCCGTGAGATCCTGGCCATCGAAGCCTCGAAGTTTCGGAACTTGGAGTTCGCTCACCGCAACGGCGGTTGGCGTGGCGTTCGGCCCCGAAGTGGGGATTGAAGGCTCCAAAAGCCGACGTGTGCGAGCTTGCTGTGGCGTCCAACGCACCGCCCTTGCGGGACGAAGAGGTGATCGCCAAAACCACCGTTGAACTGCCGCCGCCCATGGCCGGGGGTAGCGGTTCCCAGACGGCAGATCAGCCAGTCTCGCCGTTCACGTCAACTGGTCATCTGCCTCCTGATGTTCCAATGGTAACAGCTCTACCCCATCAGCCTCACTATGACGTCCAGCAGTCATTGGGAGAGCACAATGCCGCGCTGGCTATGGACTATCGCCGTCGTGGGCGTCTTGTCGGGCACGGCCGACGCCGAGGAACCGGCAAAGGTCGCGGCTCCTGGGCCGTATTCGCGACTTGCCGACTACGCCCGCACCAACCCGAGCTGCATGAGTTTTACCGACGATTGCCAGACTTGCGTGCGCGCCTCCGACCAGAGCATACACTGCTCGTTGCCCGGCATTGCGTGCATCCAGCAGGCGTGGCGCTGCGCTCAGCACTCGCCCGAGAAACCATAGGAACTAAACGATCCACCGTCGCTAGGTTGGTTTCGGTGATGGACGCCACCGGTCCGGCCAGCTCAGCCAGGGCCTCTAGCCGCCTTGAGGCCAATGCAACGACACTGAGCAAAGCAACGCGCGGCTTTGCCGGATCGAGCTCGGCCCACTAAGACCGAACGCCACCCGACTTGCGCGCGTTTGGCGCGAAGCTATGCTGCCGCCTTGTCACGTCTGTGCGACGTGTTAGCGTCATTGCCTGTGACGAGCAGCAACCGACCCGATCCGTGGGTCCGCGTCGGAGCGTTGGCGTTCCATGGTGTCTCAAAGCCAAATGCGCCTGACGATGTCGGACTTGCACGCCTGGGTGGTTGTCGCACAACCTGATCCGAACCGCATCTGAGTTTGCGCCAATGCCGCTCACGAAATTCGAGATAACGTCGCGCGGACCCTATGTCGGGGGCCGGAGCTTCGGTGCGGTCGGCGCCTACCAGCAGGTGGACGGCACGGCGCACTTCGCGGTCGACCCGTTGCACCCAGCGAACGCTCAGATTTGCGACCTGAAACTCGCGCCACGCAATGCGGCCGGCCTGGTCGAGTTCACGTCCGACTTATCAATCGTGCTACCCGCGGATGCGGCACGAGCGAATGGCCGCTGTGTCGTCGAACTGCCCAACCGTGGTCGCCGTCGCGTCGTCGCCATGATGAATTGCGCGCCGCCGGATGCACCCGTCGGGCCGCAGGCTCATCCAGGCGATGGCTTCCTGTTTGCCCGCGGTTACACGGTGGCCTCCATCGGCTGGCAGTGGGACGTGTACCCGAGCCCGGATCTCTTAGGTCTCACCGCACCTTCGGCCATGAATGGCAGCAATCCCATCGGCGGTGAGACGATGGTCGAAATCCGACCCAACGAGCGGGCTACGACGCGCCTCCTCGCCGACCGCATCCATAGGCCGCTCCCCGCTGCCGCTGGAGGGCAGTTCGAGGCACGTCTCATCGTGCGCGACTGGGAGGACGGCGAGGATACCCTCATTCCGCGCTCGCGATGGCGCTTTGCGCGCGAGACCCCCAGGGGCGCCGTGGAGCCGTCGGTCGAGCACGTCTGGCTTGAGGGGGGCTTCGAGCCGGGACGCATCTACCAGCTCGTCTACAAGACCGACCGAGCGCCGGTAGCCGGCCTCGGCCTCCTTGCCGCCCGCGATTTGGCGGCGTTCCTGCGCACGTCCTCTTCCACCAATGCAAATGGCAACGCGTTCCGGGCCCTCATCCTCTACGGCATCTCGCAGACCGGGCGCATGCAGCGGCATTTCTTGAGCCTCGGCCTCAACCGCGGCGAGGATGGTAGCCGCGCCTATGACGGCTTCCACGTGCACATCGCCGGCGCACGACGGGGCGCCTTCAATCATCGCTTCGCGCAACCCTCTAACCAGACAACGCCGTTGTGGGGTCACGTCTTTCCGTTTGCCGACGTGGTGACGTCCGATCCCCTGACCGACCGCACGGGCGGGCTTCTCGACCGGCTCTCCGCGGCCGGCGACCTGCCGAAGATCATTTTCACCGACAGCGCTGCGGAGTACTGGCGGGGAGATGCTGCGCTCGCACACATCGACACGACGGGTCGGCACGACCTGGCACAGCATCCTTCGACGCGCAGATATCTTTTCGCCGGCGCGCAGCACACGCCGGGCTACCTCGGACAATCGCGCACAAACCCGGCAACGGGGACGATCGCCCGCTATCCGCTCAACGTGCTCGATTACCGGCCGCTGCACCGCGCAGCGCTGACGAACCTCGATAGCTGGATCACCCAAGACATTGATCCGCCGCCAAGCCGGCATCCGCGCCTTTGCGACGCAACGGCGGTCCAGCGGGAGGAGGTACTTGCAACATTCAGAGGCCTGCCCGACTTCAAGCCACCCGACCCGAAGCGTCTGCCCTTCATCCGGACCGTGGATATGGGTGGCGACGAGGCAACGGGCGTCGGCCGGTATCCGCCACGGGAGGGCGCATTCTATCCGGCTCTCGTGTGTGCAGTGGATACCGATGGCAACGAGACAGCGGGCGTCCGCATGCCGGACATCGCCGTGCCGGTTGCCACGTATGCCGGCTGGAACCCACGCGACCCCGCGACGGGATCGCCTGAGCAGATCGTTCCGATGAACGGCCTCACCCTCTGGTTCGCCCCCGATGCGGCAGCGCGCGCGGCGAGAGGGGATCCGCGCAGATCGCTCGCAGAACGTTACCGGGATGAGGCCGACTACGTCAGCCAGGTGCGCGCCGCGGCATTGCAGCTGGCGACCGAGCGCTACCTCCTTGAGGAGGACGTGGAGCGTGTCGTCGAGGCGGCCGTCGCGCGCTATCGGGCTGCAATCTCTCAATAGCTGTCGGTAGCCTGCGAAAGGGGCACCGACCGCGTCCGGGGCGATGCAGGATCCTTGCGCCGCGAGTGCTTGGCGTTATGCATCGCCGGCGCGATTGGCGCGCCGTGGGCGGTCAGCGCCACGACGTCATTTGCCTGGGCCATAGGGGAGCATAGCATGCACGGGGGCTCCTCGAAGGTCGACGCCAAACGGGGGAGACGTGCTGGCCCGCAGATAACCGATAGCGGTAAGCCCTTTAAGGGCGGCGCCATTTCCCGCTATGCTTGACCAACTCAACTGCGGTCAACACAAAACTCCGGAGGGAACGCCATGACGTCCAGATCTCGGGTCGCGCTCTGCTGCCTCGGCTCAGGATTGGGAGCAGCCATCATCGGCCTTGCCGCGACGCTCAGTGCAATCGCTGAGGAACCGATTCGCATCGGCTACAGCATGGCGCTCACCGGCCCACTCGCCGCCAACGGCAAATCCGCCCTGCTCGCGCAGAAGATTTGGGAGGAGGACGTTAACGCCAAGGGTGGACTGCTCGGCCGCCCGGTCAAGCTCATCTACTACGATGACCAGAGCAATCCTTCAACTGTGCCTGCCATCTACACAAAGCTCCTCGACGTCGACAAGGTCGACCTCGTCATCGGCGGCTATGCGACCAACATGGTGGCACCCGCGCTGCCGGTGATGATGCAAAAAAAGAAACTGTTCATTGGGCTGCTCGCGCTCGCGATAAACTCGAAGTTCAACTACCCGCTCTACTTCTCGGTAACGCCAACCGGCGGCCCCAGGCCTGAGGAATCCTTCTCCGAGGTTTTCTTTGACGTTGCCATGCAGCAAAACCCGAAGCCGCAGACGCTGGCTGTTGTTGGCGCCGACGCGGAGTATCCCCGCAATGCCGCTGATGGGGTTCGTAGTGTGGCCGGCCGGCACAACCTCAAGATCGTCTATGACCACTTTTATCCGCCGGCGACCACCGACTTCTCCCCCATCGTGCGCGCAGTGGCTGCGACCAATCCTGATATCGTTTGCGTGCTTTCCTACCCTCTCGACACCGTCGGCATGGTCCGGGCGATCAACGAGATCGGCTACAAGCCAAAGATGGTCGGCTGCGGTATGGTGGGCTTGCAAGCAACGGCCCTTAAGCGGCAGCTTGGTCCGCTGCTCAACGGCATTGTCAACTACGACTTCTGGTTGCCGGTGCCGACCATGCGCTTCCCCGGCGTTCTAGAACTGATCGAGCGCTATCAGCCCCGTGCCCGGTCGGAGGGTGTTGATCCCCTCGGTTACTACATGGCTCCTTGGGGCTATAGCCAGTTGCAAGTCCTTGGGCAGTCGATCGAGGCAACGAAGAGCCTCGACGATGCAAAGCTCGCGGAATACATGCGATCGGCGACCTTCTCCACCGTCGTCGGCGACATCAAGTTTGGCTCCAACGGCGAGCTATCCAAGCCTCTCGTTATCGCCGTGCAATACCACGACATCAAGAACGACGACCTGCAACCGTTCAAGGACCTTTCGGTGGTGACCGTGGTGGGGCCTGCGGAGCACAAGACCGGCGACGTTATCTACCCCTACGAGAAGGCCAAGCCATAGCCCGGACTGGCTCTAGGGTCTGCGCCAGCGCAACCTTGCGGGGCAAGTCGACGCGCTGGGCGCTCATCCGCCTCGAACGTAGTCCCGTGCCAAGATGCGAATGCGGTCGCGGAAATGCGGCCGCACCCGCTCACTCCACGGCGTATCGACCGCTGCCTTCCAGGCTGCGCTCTTTGTCACGGCGGGCGATTCTAGATGATAAAGAGCCACATAGCGGTGTGTGCCGCCTCCCGCTTCCGTCGAACGGTAACGCCGGGCAGCCAGCGTTCCCGGGACCCGCGCGAGCGCGGGCAGGTGCTCCTCGTCGTACCAGGCGTTGAAATCCGCTTCAACCTCGGGTGCGACGTTCATGGCATTGAGCAGAAGGCCTCCGGCAGCCTTCGGTGCCTGCGCATCGCCGGGCGTGATCTGCGTTCCCTCAAAGCGCAGCAACCGCTTGCACATTGCCGTCACTCTCTTCGACCATACGGATAGATTGCCATAGGCGATTGATCTGTAAGCGTCACTGCGCAGCACCTCGATAGACTCAAGATCGTATGTCGCGAGCGAAATCGCCGCCTGCTCCGCGCCAATCCAGCGTTCGCACGCCCGAAATCCCGCGACCGCCCGGCGCTCTGGGATGTGCTCTAAATCGTACCAATCGTGGAACTCATCAGCATGGGCGCCCGAGAAATCAAACACAGCAACCAGCAGACCATTGGCCATGGCAGTCTCCCCGAAAATCCACTCCTTGCATCATACATGCGCTTTGTTTGCATAAAAGGGTGGCAAGAGTTCGGTTCCTCCAGTGCGGAGTTCGTCGCAACCCCCGTCGAATGGATCCGCAGGGGTGATGACCGAGAGGCAAGAACAAGGGGGAGTGCGGGACGGCCATGAGCGATCACCCACCGCGGCGCGACAGGCATACAAACTTCAGCTGCTCGACGCCAACAATGGCACGATGTCCTTGCCCCCTCGCGCCTTATCACGGCTTTCCGGTGTCTCCTTGCCGAGCGATGTGGCGGCGACGAAGCGATAGACGTCAGCCGCGCCCTCGAACATTTTTGCCGTCATGCCCGTGGCGCTCAAGGTCTTTGAGATCTCGAGCATCTCCGGCACCCACCGATAGGCCTTCGGCGGCAATGCCGGAAATTGACTGAGCGCCCAATTGTAACGCTCGGTCTGCGAGTGCTGTAACTGCTCATCGAGTAAGTCGGCGACCCCCAATCGTTGCGCGGCAATGAGAACCTCGAGCCACAGCGCTTGTGTGCCCTTATTGAGAGCCCCGTAGCACATCTTGAGCGCGCTCGCGTGCGAAATGCCTTCGCCAATGGCACGAACGATGAGCTGAGGACCCGCCAGCTGTTCAAGATCGCCGGCGCCGGGTCCTGACACGTACAAGTTGGTCTTCGCCTTGCCGCGTGGCGGCGGCCCGATGATGCCTGCGTCGAGAAAACGTCCGCCCGCTTGTTCAATTACGCCGGCGATTTGCCGAACCGTCTCCGGCGCGATCGCATTGCAGTCGACAACCAGAGTGTTGCTGCCCGAGGCGCGCAGCCCATCTGCCGCCAGGCGGGCGAAATCCACGGCCGAGCCCGGATCCATGATCGAAAGCACGACGTCGCACTGGGCAACGAGTTGCCGAATCGAGCCAACGTCCGTCAGCCCCGCTTCGCGCGCGAGTGCGCGGGTGCGGTCGCTTCGCCCCTCCAGCGCAGTGCAGACCTTGAAGCCATTAGCTCTGATCTGCAGCGCTACCGCTTGGCCCATATCACCGGGGCTCATGATGCCGACGTTTGCGATCTTCATTTGTTCAGCCGCCTTCCTTGGCGAGCGCGAAAAAACCGCTGCTCGAGTTTCTTGGGCATGTTCTCTAGAGGACCCAAGTCCACGTAAACCTCACTCTATCACGACGTGGCCAATCCTGCTCAAGATGCGGGTCGGAGGAATGCTGGCGGGAGTGGCACAGACGCTGCGCACTCCCGAGAGGCAGGTTTCGAGGTAGGGTAGAATGCGCGGCAACTTCCGAACGGCTGGCGCCGTTGCAGTTGGTCTGGTGCTAGGCAGGGCCACTGAGATTGCCGATGATGTCGTCCAGGATCAGCACCATCTGCTCGATGTCACTCTGCGTCAGGGTCAGCGACGGCATGAAGCGCAACGCATCCGGCCGCGGGGCATTAAGCAACAGCCCGGCCTCGAACGCCTTCGCCGCGACCTCAACTGCGAGCGGTTTACCAAGCGCCAGCGCCTGTAGCAGGCCGCGGCCGCGCACCTCGCCAAGCCCGTACCGTTTTGCAAGCTTGGCCAGGGAGACTGTGAGCGCCTCTCCCTTCTGCGTGACGCTCATGAGAAAATCCCGCCGCGACACCTCGCCCAGCACGGCGAGCCCCGCGGCACACATCACCGGGTTGCCGTTGAAGGTGCCGCCCTGGTCGCCGTGTGCGAAGCAGCTTGTCGTCTTGGTCGCGAGCAACGCTGCGAGAGGGACACCGCCGCCCAAGCCCTTGCCGAGCGTCAGAATGTCCGGCTCGATCCCGACATGCTCGTAGTGGAACATCTTGCCCGTGCGCCCGATGCCGGTCTGGATCTCGTCGAGGATCAGTAACAGCCCGCGGTCTTTGGTGAGCGAGCGCAGGTCGCGCAGGAACTCATCGCTCGCGGCCAGAACGCCCGCCTCGCCCTGGATGGGCTCGAGCATTATGGCAACCGTCTTGGGGCCGATGCAGCGCCTGACCGAGGCGATGTCGTTGAGCTGCGCCTTCGGAAAGCCCGGCACCTTGGGCTCAAACAAGGGTTCGAATGCCTTTTTTCCAGACGCCGACATTGTCGCGAGCGTGCGGCCGTGAAAGGCACCGTCGAAGGTGATGATTTCGTAAGCGCCGTTGCGATGCAAAGCCCCATACTTACGGGCGAGCTTGATCGCACCCTCGTTGGCCTCGGCTCCGCAGTTCGTGAAAAAGACCTCGTCGAGCCCGCTCAATTGGGTCAGTTTCGCCGCCAGCTCGATGGCGACGTTGTTGTAGTAGGCCGGACTTGGCGTGATCAGCTCACGCGCCTGCCGGCTCATCGCATCGACGACAGCTGGGGGCGAATGTCCGAGGCAGTTGACCGCCCAGCCCTGCACGAAGTCAAGATATCGTTTGCCGTTGTGGTCCCACAGCCAAGAGCCTTCACCCCTGACAAAAACGGTCGGGGGCCGGGCGGCGATTTCCATGAGCGCGTGCGTGGCATGAAGGGAGTGGGTGGCTTGCGTGTGAGGGTTCATGGGACCGCTTCTTTCTTCGGTTGGGGCGCGTGGAACCTGGCCGCACACGAGAGTGTCGGCAGCGCGTGAGGTGGCCGCAGTTGGGGCCGTTGACTACACGCTTCGTCGGTGCCGACGGAGCGCCAAGCGGTTCGTGCTAGGCAAGCCCCGCGGGTGCTTGGAGGTTTGGCGAGCCATGTTTGGTCTGCCAAGGAGGCGGGGCGCGGAACGCGAGCCCCAAAAGTGAAAAACCGCGCTCAGGGGGCGCGGCAGCGAGACAATCCAGATCGTATCATCCCAGATCGTGTCATCGCGCTCGCGCGGGTGCGGCGGTTCGGCGACGACGTCGGTGAATGCTCCGGGAGGTCAGCATGGGCGCATTGATGTCGCCGGATGCGCCGAAAGTCAAGGTTTATTTCGCGCGCGCAGTTACGTTCCCATTTTCAGACAACTGAGCAGTAACGTGACATCTCTCCCGCCCGAACTGTGCGAACGCTGACGAGATCTGCAGGGCGCAGGATCGGATCTTGCGCAGGCGCACAGCGCGGAAGGTTCCTGATCCTCGTGCGACTGGAGACGCAAATCGCATGAGAAGACCCCTCGCGCGGCCACAAATTCGCGGGCTGCCGTGGTTTTCCTACTCAGGAGCGACCATGCTCGACGAACCTAAAGCCGTCCCCCCAGCGCGTCATGCGACCCGCGGACGGAGAGGGGAAATGCGCTGTGCACATAAGCGTTGGCGTATCGACGAAGCGCTCGAACAGCTTGCGGCGAGTTTCGACTCCCTGCTTGCCGTCGTAGTCGATGAAATGGACAAGCTCGGGATAGCGCGCCTGGATCGGCGAGTGGATCATGTCCCCGGTGATGACCGCGTCCTGGCCCGGTTTGCCGACGTGGACCGAGAAATGATCGATCGTGTGGCCGGGGGTGGGGATCAGCTGCACCAATTCGCTGAGCGCGTGGTCGCTCTTGACGATCTCGTGACGGCTTGCCGCCACGATCGGCAGCACGGAATCCGTCATCCAGGGTACCTTGCTTGCGTCTTCTTTCTCCTTCTGGCTCCAGTACTCAAGTTCGCGGTCGGCGAAGAGATATCTGGCATTGGGAAAGGTCGGTACCCAGCGGCCGTTCTCCAATCTTGTATTCCAGCCCACATGGTCACCATGCAAATGCGTGCACATGACATAATCGATGTCACTCACAGCAAAGCCGGCCGCGGCTAGATTCTTTGCGTATTGTTCGCTTTTCATCATGTGCCAGAAGGGTCGCGTCGGCCGCGACTTGTGATTGCCAACACAGGAGTCGACCATGATCGTGTGGTGCGGCGTGCGCACGATGTAACTCTGGACGCACAGGACGACCTTACCTTCCGTGACAAATCTGGGCTCGAGCCAGGCGCGGTTCTCCTCAAGCATCTCCTTGGTCAGGGAAGGGAAGAAATCCGACACGCCAAAAAGCGGGGCCTCCTGCTCAACAATCCGATGGATGGTGATGTCACCTAATCCAATGTGCGTGGTCATTGGTAGCTGCCCTTTGAGTGCGCATAGTTTTGCGGGTGCAGTCGCGGGTTTGCTGATCCGGCACCAGTGGGAGATCGCCCCGCCGGCCTAGGGTCTGCGCGGGCGAGAGAATGTCGTGAGCCTGGCGCCCGCGCAAGCCCTGGGGATCGGCCCCAGTATGCTTGGGCCCCCCGGAATACTTGGGCGCGGGGGATACTTTGGACCGACTTGGGATTGTAGAGGGAGGTGGCGTAGGGTGCAGGCGCTGCGCTAATGCCGGCCTGCCATCGTCGCTGTTGCTGGCCCTATTGATGCAACATCCCTGTCCCCAGCAGGATCATAGCTCGCCATTTCACTTCGGATGACCATTGCGGCCGGCCGAAGGGAGGTCATACGTCTGCCGCATTGCCCGAAGGCCAGCCTGCTTTAGCAGCCCAACATCGCGAGTTTGGTTCGTTGCGACGGCCAAAATTGCCGACGCCAAGATCAGACGTGCAGCTTCCTTTTCGGACGGACCCTGGAAGTGTCCAGCCACTTTTCTCCATACGCTATCGAATGCTTCACTGACGAACTTCAAAGCCGGTGAATCCAAGCTTGAACCGGCGATGAGCGAGATTGCTTTTGGCATTTTAGCCCCCCAAAGTCATCCCGCCCCGCACAGGAATGGCGAATGATTCGGGGCTATAATGCGGCAGAAGACCAGGGGAAGACGGAGTTTGATGCATTAAGAAGGAGGACTTAGGAGCAGCTTTTGCCGCATTGCAGCGAGCGTTGGGCGACGTCGCTAGCCCCGCGAAGCCGACTATCGCGATCACCGCGCCCCATTCTCGCCGGCGCGATGCCCAGGGGACGCAACTGCAACTGCCTATAGATAAGCCCGAATGGCATCTTCAGGCCCCCGTCGAAGGGCGATCCGAGAAAGAACCGCGGCACGCGATGGCGAGTTAGACGGATTAGCCATACTCTTGGCAACGAGTATGGGCTTCCAATTTCCCCCGGCAACGAAACACATTATTTTCTGGGAACCGCCCCCAGATCCAAACTCCGCCGCGCTATTTCTAACAGGCAAAGTCAGTGGAGTTTATATTTGGCATCGTCTCCATACCAATCCCCATTGTCATTACGGGGATTCACCGAAGGACGCCCAGAACGAAGGGTGCTAGCCAGACAGTAGGCGGGCGCGGGTTGAGGCCCACATGCGGCGGCCATTGCTGCGCCGCCTTCATGGACCGCATCACCGACCCATTGTAGCTAACCTTGTCCCATCATGCGGCTTGCGCGCAAACGCGGCGATTGATGGTATGCGACGGGTACGGGATTTCGTTGGAGGCTCGCTATGAACCTTACTGCACTCATCATACAGCTCATTGCCGGCGCACTCGGTGGCAATGCCGTTGGAAATGTCGCGAAGGATGTCAACTTGGGCCCTCTCGGCAACTCCATTGCCGGCGCCCTTGGGGGCGGTATCGGTGGCCAGGTTCTGAACGCGATCCTCGGCATCGGCGGCGCGGCTGCTGCTTCCGGGCTCGACATTGGCTCCATCGTCTCGGCGTTCTTGACCGGAGGGGTCAGTGGCGGTCTCACGGCCTTGGTCGTCGGCTTTCTGAAGGCAAAAATGGCGAGCTAGTCGCTCGCCCAGGGAGGACCTGCCATGGCGATTCTCACGAAGGGCCTTTCTGGGGAGCCCGTGAAGAGGCTGCAATCCAAGCTGGGCGTGGAAGCTGACGCCGTCTTTGGATCCGCTACGGAGAAGGCCCTCAAGGACTGGCAGGCGAAGAACGGCCTTGCCGCCGATGGTATCGCCGGACCCGATACGTTCATGGCGATGGGCCTCTACGAGCTGGTCCTGCTTAAAGAGGGAACACGCGGTCAGGCGGTAAAGAAGCTGCAGGAGAAACTCGGCGTCGGCGCGGACGGCCAATTCGGCACCGGCACCGAGAAGGCGTTGCGCGACTACCAGGCGAAAAACGGGCTCGCTGCGGACGGAATGGCGGGACCGGCCACGCTCGCGCAGATGAAGCTGTTCAAGGAGATCACGGCCGACACCGTGAAATCCTCGCAGATTCCAGCTTCAGCGGTGCCCGAACCTGCGCCAACCCCTGCCGGGAGCACCCAAAGGCCGGTCGTCAGTGCCCAAATGGGCGGCACGCGCAGCATCTGGGACACCATCAAGAGCGTGTTCAAGTAGGTACACGAGGCCAAGCGGGTGGGTGTTCACGGCATTCTCAGGGATTGTCCCGATTGCATCTCGCGCCCAGCCGGTCAGCATCAGTCCGTGAACCTCAACATTGGAGATCACTGTGAAGAAGCTTCTCATCGTCGCCATGGTTGCGGCATTCAGTGTGGCTGGGGCTCTACCCTTTGCCTCTGTTATCGGCTCGAGCAGCGCCTATGCAGCGCAAACGAATGGGAAGATTAAGAAGAAGCATGGGTATACAGCGCAAACGACCGGGAAAAAGAAGTCGAAGATGAAGAGAGCGACCGGTCAGATGTAATCGACATCGCGCGTTGCCATGGCGATTAGCATCGCCAGCACGTGAGAACGGAAGCGATTGCCGCGGCACGCAGGTCGCGGTGAGAAGGCAAGAAGCACATTCTGCGATACTCTTGCCTTCTCCGCTGTGCTGGGTACGTGTTGTTGGGGGCCGCCCTTGCGCAGGCAGCGCAATATCGCCAACTTCGGCAACGATAGGAACCCCATGCCCGCCGGGCGCGTAAGGTAAGCGCCCCGGGGCTTGCGAGCTTGCTTTTTTCAGCGACTGCCGATGAAGTTAGGCCGGGCATGCGGACCGAGCAGGGCCGGTTTGCGCGCGGCTTGGCGGCATTTGCGCGGCCACAGACACGAGACCTCGCCATGCATGTCTACTGCCCGCTCCGCGACCATGATGGCGACGCGCTAGAGGCTACCCTAAGGGGATCGCAGGCGCCGCCAAAGCATCAGCCCTGCGCAGTTGTTTGGCACCTGGACTGCAGAGCTTGAGATCGTGTCGTCTTTCCCAACCGGCGCTCCCGTGCGGCGCGCCGATCGGGAGCCGCTTAGGGGGGAGGCAGATCAATAGCGGCTTTGAAAAGCCTTTTCGCTCCAATCGGCCGCTGTCGGAGCGTTGGTCTTTGCTGACGAAGTCGTAGCCGACTTGACCCTTGTTGGTCGGTTGGTGGCTGGTGGGCCCACTGTTGGCGCTGGTTGCACCTCCTTATCTCTGCCTTGGTTCAACGCACTCTGTAAGGCATAGAGTTCCACCGCTGCCGCCTTGTCGCCATTCCGAGCGGCGGTTGCCAGCGCATACATGCGGTGGCGCTCTGTGGCCGCCTTT
>Ga0075424_100004851_pt1 | contig 12767 bp, 12 predicted proteins | sample SoiMethybrSBSTD3_FD_75301 | JGI IMG/M metagenome (GOLD analysis project Ga0075424, IMG submission 75301) | Bulk soil microbial communities from a Populus tree surrounding site in Tennessee, USA - Soil MetaG P. TD hybrid SBSTD3 | ecosystem: Environmental > Terrestrial > Soil > Tree plantation... | reverse complement strand
AGAATAGGTGTGGTAGACGACGCCGTCCTCGAGCGCGAACGCGCTCATGCCCGGCCTCTCGCGCGTGTAGGTGGCCGGGTCGGTGCCGGTCATGGCCGCGATCGCGGCCACGGGCCCCTCGTCACCGAGGCCCGCCCGATCACCGCGCCACTGCCACGCCGGCTCACGCCGGTAGTTGTATTCGATGTCGCCCCCGCGCTGCTGCTCCTCGGTGAACCGGACGTTGAAGTCGACGTTGAAGTCGCTGCTGAGCGAGGACGCCCAGGGAAACCTCCACCCCATCCGCCGCTTGTACGCCTGCAGCTTCGCGAGCGGCGCCCGCGATACCGCGCAGAGTGTGACGTCGTGGTTGGCCAGGTGGACGACGACGCCATTGAACCCGTCCGCGATCGCCGAGCAGGACGGGCAGCCGGCGGTGTAGTCGGGCCCGAACATGAAGTGGTAGACGAGAAGCTGCGAGCGCCCTCTGAAGAGGTCTGCCAGCGAGGCGCTTCCCTCGTCGGTCTCGAATCGATACTCGTTGTCGATCCGGACCCACGGCAGCTCCTGCCGTCGTCGCGCCAGCTCGTCGCTGCGCCGGGTCAGCTCCTTCTCTGCCTCCAGCAGCTCGACCCGGGCGGCAAGCCACTCTTTACGTGTCCCGGTCGTGTGCTTCGTCATCGCTCGTGTCTCCTTCCTTCAGGTCGCTACCGCGAGACGATCGCGGTCCCGGTTCACCGCCGCAGCTCTTTGATCTTCTCGGCCAGGATGCCGGTGAAGTGCTTCCAGCCCTCTTCGTGGCCGCGGCCCCTCTCGTCGTCGGGAAGCCCGGTGTGGGTCAACACCAGGTCGGTGGCGCCCCGCGACGGCGTCAGCTCGAGGGTCACTCGGGACTCGAGCCCACGCGTCGCTTCCGACATCCAGGCGAACTCCAGCAGCCGCGGGCGCTCCACGCGCACGTAGCGGCAGTAGTGCGCCCACAGGCGGCCGGCATGGTCCGCCTCCCAGTACCAGAGCTCGTCGACCTTGGCCTTCCGGAGAATGGCGCGGTGAGGCTCGAACCAGCGCCTGAACAGGTCGGGGTCAGCCCACGCGTCGAAGACCTCTTCCGGCGAGGCTTCGATCCGTCGGGGGACCGTGATCCGGAGCGTGGGACTCGGGCTCGTGCCGGCAGTGGGCATCGTCAATCTCGCTTTCTGTTCGTGGTGAGGAATGCTTCGAGCTTGTCGAGGCGATCGTTCCAGAACCGCTCGTAGCGGGAGGCCCAGCTCGCGATGCGCCGGATCGGCTCCGGATCGAGGGCGATCTGGTGCTCGCGGCCCGCCCGCGTGCGCCGCACCAGCCCCGCGCGCTCGAGCACCTTCACGTGCTTCGAGACGGCGTTGAGCGACATGTCGAAGGGCTCGGCGAGGTCGGTCACGCGCACGGCGCCCTTGGCCAGCCGCTGGACGATCTCTCGGCGTGTCGGGTCGGACAGCGCCGCGAAGGTGAGATCGAGGGTCGGGGGCATGGTTATATTCAACCTACGGGTTGAATATAGCACCGGCGTCGCCCGTGTCAAGCCGCCGGGCGTTATCATCAGGCTCTCCAGGAGTCGAACGCAGGACGCCAATCGAGGAGAGAGCCTATGGCCGCCAAGCGCGATCCGAAAGCGTTGATCCACGAGGTGTTCACCGAGGAAGCCGCGCACATGGGGCTCGACGAGGCCGTCGCCGACTTTCCGGTGAAGCACATCAACGACAAGGCGCCGAACGTGACGTTCAGCTTCTGGCACATCCTCGAGCACATCCGCATCGCGCAGACCGACCTGCTCGAGTACGTGCAGAACGCCAAGCACGTCTCCCCCGCGTGGCCCGAAGGTTACTGGCCGGCGCCGGACGCCACGACGGACGCCGCCGGCTGGAAGAAGACGATCGCGGCGATCAGGAAGGACCTCGAGCGGATGGACACGATGCTCGCCGATCCGCGCGTCGACATCTTCGCGCCGGTGTCGTTCGCCAACGACAAATCGGTCCTGCGCTGCGCGTTTCTCGCGCTCGACCACAACGCCTACCATCTCGGCGAGTTCGCGATCCTCAGACAGGTGATGCAGCTCTGGCCGAAGAACCGGAAGGGCTGAGCGGTCCGGGGGCGCACGGCTCTTGACCGGGCGTGGCGCGCTGGATAGCCTGACGCGGAGGAGGTAGCCATGCTGGAGGGGACAACCCGCATCCCGCCCGTCGACATCGAGACGCTCCCGGACGACCTGCGCGAGACGCTCGAGGAACAGCGCAAGCTCCGCGGGGCGCCGCTCTATCCGTACCTCTTCTACGCGCGCAACCCGGCGTACTTCCGCGCGGCGAAGGAGATGTGGGCCGCGCTCCAGCAAGAGACGAAGCGCGTGCCCGCTGCGCTGAGGGCGCTGCTCAACCGTCGCGTCGCCGGGTGGAACGGCTGCGAGTTCTGACAGGACGTCAATGCTGCCGTGGGCAGCAGGAACGGCGTCTCGACGGAGAAGATCGAGGCGCTCACCGACTATGCGAAGAGCCCGCTCTTCAGCGACGCGGAGAAGGTGGCGCTCGAATACGCCGACGCGATCACGGACACGCACCGCGACGTCGACGACGAGCTGTTCGCGCGCCTGCAACGGCACTACGACGACGACACCATCGCGGAGCTGACGATGATCATCGCGTGGGAGAACGCGTCCTCGCGCTTCAACCGGGCGTTCCGCATCCCATCGCAGGGGTTCTGGAAGCGCTGACGCTTCGCGAGATCTTTCGCGATCTGAGAACGACATGGCGCACGACTGGCCCGACGGGCTGCCGCTCGCACAGTGGCGAGCGACACACGACACCGTTCACATGTGGCTGCAGATCGTCGGGAAGACCCGGCTGGCCCTGGCGCCGAGCGAGAATCACTGGTGGCACACCACGCTGTACGTCAGCACCCGCGGACTGACGACGACGCCGATCCCGTACGGCTCCCGGCTGTTCGAGATCGAGCTCGACTTCCTCGACCACCGGCTCAGCGTGAGGACCAGCGACGGAACGATCCGCACGATCGCGTTGCGCTCACGGGCCGTCGCGGATTTCTATCGCGAGTACATGGGCGCCCTGGACGCACTCGGGATCGCGGTGAAGCTATGGCCGGTGCCCGTCGAGGTGGATGGTGCGATCCCCTTCGAGGATGACCGCGTCCATGCCTCGTATGACCCCGCCCACGCGCGTCGCTTCCACGAGATCCTGCTGCAGGTCGATCGGGTCACGAAGCGGTTCAAGGGGCGATTCCTGGGGAAATCCAGCCCCGTGCATTTCTTCTGGGGCGCCTACGATCTCGCCCTCACGCGGTTCAGTGGCCGGCGCGCTCCCGAGCCCAGGGAGCCCCAGTCGCCGATGATGCGTGAAGCGATGTCACACGAGGAGATCAGCGTCGGATTCTGGCCCGGCGGCGGCAGCGTCCCGGAGCCGGCGTTCTATGCCTACGCGCGGCCCGAGCCCCCCGCCCTCCCTGGCGCCGGCATCCGGCCGGCCGCCGCCTACTACAGTCGGGAGCTCGCGGATTTCATCCTGCCCTACGCGGCAGTTCGCGCATCAGCGCGACCCGATGAAGAGGTCCTCGATTTCTACCAGAGCGTGTACGCCGCGGCCGCCGACCTCGCTGGCTGGGATCGCGCCGCGCTCGACCGCCCTGCGTCCGAGTGGCCCTGATCGGGCGTTGAAAGCACGATGGCCACTTCTCCTCCCTCACGATATGACCGAGCGATGCGGCTCACCTCAGTCTCTTTTCGAGCTCGCTCGACGCCTGGGCATATATCGTCCTCACATCTGGCTCGACTTCGCGCATGAGGCCTTCTTTCAAGGCGATCAGCGACCGATGAGTCCCGCTCGTGCCAAGGGCCATTGCCGCATTCATCCGCACGAACTTGCTACGGTCTTGCAGCAATCTCTCGAGGTCGCGAACGACGTCAGCATCGCTGATCTTGATATGGACGAACGCGCTGGAGGCATTCCGGCGGACCTCCTCGTCCCGATCCTGCAGCAGACGCGCGAGAGGACGTACGGCTCGTTCATCAGTTGACACACTCAAGTACTGTGCGGCCACCCTCCGTATTGATGGGTCCGGGTCTTTGAGCAGTCGAATGAGCTCCTCGTTGACTCGTTTGAATAGGTCCGGATTGGGCGGGCAGCTTTGCTCGTCTGCATCCGGCGAATAACATGCAGCGAGCTCTGGCGACTCGAGTGCACGCCGCCTCGCGTCCACGTTGCTACTGCGAAGCGCCGTCAGAATTGCGTCTCCGTCCAGACAGAAAGCGACACTGGGGCTCAACAACGACACACACAAGATCGGTGCACCCAGCCGCCGAGCGTTATTTCTCAATGAAGTACATCGAGTTTACGGCTACTCAGGGGCCGAAGGTGAACACGTACACCTGCAGCCCGGGATCGCTGGCGACAAGGGTCAGAACATGGTTCCCACGCGACGCGCGGGCCACGAGGCGAATCATTCTCGGTCGATCGAAGCGCGCCACTCCGTCAGGGCCGACGTCGGCGCCGCGCGCCTCGTCGATCGGTTTCCCGTCGAGCCTCACGGCGACCGCCGCCGCCTTCCCCGACGCTCCCGGATGCATCACCACGTTGACCTCACCGGCCGTGAAGGGAAGGGCGAGGCTTCCCGTGCCGTTCTGGAGCTCGACGTACTGGCGTGAGGTCTCCCAATGACCCTCGAGCCTCACCGTGCCCGGCTCGCGCCGTGCGGCGCCGACGTAGGTTTCGCTCGTGATGCCGGCGTACGAGGGCTCGCGCGTCTTCGCAAACGCCGTCGCCTCGGGGCTCGCCGGCGGCAGCTTGGTCCCCGGGCCGGCGGCGGCCAACAGGCGCCGGATCTCTGCCTCGATGGCGCTGTAGCTGCCCTCACCCACCCACCGCTTCACCAGTGTTCCGTGGGCATCGAAGAGGTACTTCGCCGGCCAGGCGTCGTTGCCGAACGCCTGCCACGTCGCAAAGTCGTTGTCGAGTGCGATCGGATAGGTGAGCCCATGATCGCGAATGCCACGATCGATGTTCTCGGCGCGCCTCCCGAACTCGAACTCGGGCGCGTGCACGCCGACGACGACCAGGCCGCGGTCCGCGTAATCGCGGTGCCACGCCTTGACGTAGGGCGAGGTGCGGATCCAGTTGACGCAGGTGTATTCCCAGAAGTCGACCAGGACGACCTTGCCACGCAGCATGTCGGCGGTGAGTGGTGTCGAGTTCACCCACCGCTCCACCGTGAAGGCCGGCAGGTCGCCGGCCGCGCTGGCGGCGCCGGGGCCGATGGGTCGGGCGAGCCGGCGCAGGAGACTCCCGAGGTTGCCGGCGGGGATGCTCTGGCTGGCCGCCATCGTCATCACCGCAGTGGCGAAGAACCGGCGGCGGCTCGTATTCATCACGGATTCACCACGATGATCTTCTCATCTCCACCCTCCTCGTTGCCTGTCGGTCGCGCGTCGCAGTCGTCGCGAGCGCGACCCGAGGGGTTTGACACGGCCGATCTCGTCACGGCGAGGGCGCTCCTCCAGTCGCTGAGGTGGCGCGGCCCTTCGGCCCGGCCACGCAGGCGCGAGGGTCCCAGAACTGCTGCGGCATGTAGATCACCCTGGAGCTGTCACCCCAGGGCCGCTCGACCCAGTCACGGGGGTTCGCGGGGCCCGGGATGAGGCCCAAGAACCTCCACCAATCGGTCCCGTATAGCGTCTCCAGGTGTTCTTGTTCCGCCGGTGTGAAGATCCGCAGTGACACACATCCGCGCTCGGCAGAGGCCGTGGCGATGAACACGAAGAGCAGCATCGCGACGAGAACGAGAAGAGCGGTCTGAGAACCCCGACGAGTCATATCGCAACACTCACGCGGGAGACGCCAGGGGCTTTCCCTTTTCCACGACGTAGGTGATGAGAAGTCTGCTCCTCGCGTTGCCGGGCTGACCGCCCGCGTGCGGTGTGTCCGCAGGAATCTGGAAGCCGTCCCCCGCTTTGATCGTGCGGGTCGGTTGGCCCTGGATGGGAAGCTCGAAGCCGCCTTCCAGGACATAGGCGGATTCGATTCCAGGGTGCGTGTGCCGCGCGACCGCCACTCCCGGCTCGATTGTCGCTTCCACGAGCACGGTCACATATCCCGGCGCCGGACCATCGGTCTGCGACAAAATCTTTCGAGTGACGCCCGACGTCGCCGCGGGCGGTGTGGTTTGGGCCGCCGCTTCGGTGACAAGAAACTCGGACGTCATGGCACAGATCGCACACGACACGAAACCCGTGAACGCTCGCCGCGTCAGCATGAGGCCTCCTCCGGTTGCCGTTTCGTTCAACGCACTATTCGGTCCCCCGACCATCTCGCGGGCCCGCCGAGCAGGCGCGGTGCCGAGGATCTTCCTCCAGCCGCCGGTGATGCGCAACTCGACTGCTTCAGGAGAGGCCGGTCGCGGCCGACGGGTCGCAAGCGGTTGCCGAAGTGCCGCACGAAACTTTCGAGCGCCCGCGCCGGCCTGGCTCAGACTCCGACGATGTCGTTGATCTGATTGCCCGCGGCCTTGGCGCGCGATTTGCGGCGTCAGCAGTCGTCGTGGAGAGGCAGTCCAAGGTCCGGGCCATCGTGAGCGCGACCGCAGTGCTCGCGGTGCTGTCCGCTGCAGTGCCGCTGGCCGCGCACGGGCCCACCGCGCGCCCGGCCGGTGCCCCCGCGCCGGCACCGCGCGTGCCCGCCTACCGCGTCCTCGACGTCGGCACCCTGCAAGAAGGCGGCAGCAGCCTCTTCCGGGGACTCAACAATTCGGGCCACGGCGCCGGCGGATCGGGCACCTTCGGCTCCGGGCACCGGGCCCTCATGCTGTCGAGCACCCAGGTGGCCCCCATCGGTCCGCCGGGAGCCGACTACAGCCGGGCGTTCGGACTGAACGATCTCGGCGAGGTGGTCGGCTCCGTCAACACGGCCAGCGCGGTCCGCGGATTCGTGTGGTCGAAAACCGCCGGACTGCGGCTCCTGTCACCGCTGCCGGGCGATAGCGGCTCCGAGGGCTACGCCATCAACGAACGCAGTGAGACGGTCGGCGTGTCCAGCGGACCGCGCGGGGTGCACGCCGTGCGCTGGACGTCGTCGGGCGTGCCGCAGGCACTCGCGACGGCCAGCACCCGGACGAGCCGCGCGCTGGCGATCAACGACGCGGGCGACGCGGTCGGCTCCGTCGACGACGGCCGGGCTCGCCGCGCTGTCCGCTGGCGCGGCGGCGCCAGCGCCGAGGACCTCGGCGCCCTGCCCGGCCACGCCGCCAGCGAGGCGGTGGCCATCAACAATCGCGGCGATGTCGCCGGCTGGTCGGGGCCGCTCGGCGCCGAGCGCGCCGCGCTGTGGGCGCCGGGCCTCGCGGTGCGCGACCTCGGCACGCTGCCTGGCGGTCAGTGGAGCCGCGCGCGGGCCCTGAACGGCCGGGGCGAGGTCGTGGGCACGTCCGGAAGCTTCCTCGGCACACGCGCGTTCCGGTGGACCGCCGCCGGAGGGCTGCAGGACCTCAACGATCTGATCCCGATCTCCGATATCGTCCTCCTGGAGGTCGCCGGCATCAACGAGGCCGGTGAGATCTTCGTCGTCGGGCGCGACGAGCTTCCCAACGCGGGCGCGGACACCCACACCAACCACGAGTTCCCCGTGCGCGTGTTCTTCCTGCAGCCGGTCCCATGAGCCTGCGCCGCGCCTGGCTGATCGCGATCGTCGTGACCCTGCTGGCCACGCCGGCGTCCGCTCAGCCGTCCGTCACGGGCCAGTGGACGACCCTGCCGGCACTGCCGTTCTTCCCGATCAACATCATCCTGATGCCCAGCGGCAAGGTCATGATGTACCCGGGCGACGCGGGAATCTCGGGTGACAACGCGATCCTGTGGGACCCGGCCACGGCCTCGACGCTGCCGCTGGCGCACGTCGGCTACGATCTCTTCTGCACCGGCCACGCCCACCTCGCCGACGGCCGGGTGCTGGTGGCGGGAGGCCACATCCAGAACTTCGTGGGCCTGCCACGGGCCAGCATTTACGACTCGATCGCCGACCGGTGGACGCCAGTCCCGGACATGAACGCCGGGCGGTGGTATCCGACGCTCACCACCCTGCCCAACGGCGACGTGCTCGTCACGTCGGGGGACATCGATACCAGCGTCGGCGCCAACCCGCTACCCCAGGTGTTCCAGGTTGGCTCGAGCTCCTGGCGCGATCTCACCAACGCCCAGCTCCTTCTGGATCTCTACCCGTACATGCACGTGGCACCGAACGGTCTCGTCTTCAACTCGGGGCCCGCGGTCACGACGCGCTACCTGGATCCCTCGGGCACCGGGGCATGGACGAGCGTGGCTGACCGGACGGGCGGCGTTCGCGACTACGGCGGCTCGGTGATGTATGCGCCGGGCAAGCTTCTGGTCATGGGGGGTGGGGATCCGCCGCAGGCGACCGCAGAGGTCATCGATCTGAACGAGGCCACGCCGACCTGGCGCGCGATCGGCCCGATGGCCTTCGCCCGCCGTCACATGAACTCGACGATCCTCCCCGACGGTACCGTGCTGGTGACGGGCGGCACCAGCGGGCCGGGCAGCAACAACGACACCACCCCGGTCTTCGCCGCAGAGCTCTGGAACCCGACCACGCAGCGGTGGACGACGATGGCCAGCGCCAGCGTGCCGCGTCTGTATCACTCCGCCGCGCTGCTGCTGCCCGACGGACGGGTCGTCAACACGGGCGGCAACGGGTACCAGGATGTCCAGGTCTTCGAGCCGCCCTACCTCTTCAAGGGCGCGCGGCCCACGATCACCGGGGCGCCCGGCAGCGCGTCGTACGGCAGCACCGTGCTCGTGCAGACGCCCGACGCCGTGGCCCGGGTCACGCTGATCCGGCTGGGAGCGGTGACGCATACCAACGACATGGACGCGCGATTCCTCGAGCTGCCGTTCACGGCCGCCGGCTCCGGCGTGAACGTGACGCTACCGGCCGGGCCGTCGCTGGCCCCGCCCGGCTACTACATGATCTTCGTTCTGAACGGCCAGGGCGTGCCGTCGATCGGCCGCATCGTCCAGCTGGGCGCCACCACGCCCGGCGGGCCGAGCATCGTCTCGCTCACCCCAGGCAGCGCGCCGGCCGGCGGGCCGGCCTTCACGCTCACCGTGGACGGCGGCGGCTTCGCCGCGGGCGCGAGCGTTCAGTGGAACGGGGCGGCACGGTCGACGACGGTCGTGAGCCCCACTCGCGTCACGGCCAGCATCGCTGCCGCCGACATCGCCACGGTGGGCACCGCAACCGTGCGCGTGGTCAACCCGGGGGCCGTCGCATCGAACCCGGCCACGTTCACCATCACCGGTGCCGGCGCCTGCCCCACCGGCCAGTTCTTCGCCGAGTACTTCAACAACGTCACGCTGTCGGGGACGCCGGTGCGCACGGCATGCGAGACGGCCATCAACTACGACTGGGGCTCGGGCGGCCCGGCCGGCCTGCCGGTCGACAACTTCTCGGTGCGCTGGAGCGGGCGCTTCATGTTCGTCAGCGGGAGCACCATCTTCACGGCCCGGGCCGACGACGGCGTCCGGCTCTTCCTCGACGGCGTGGCGATCATCGACCAGTGGCGTGATCAGCCCGCCACCACCTACACGGCCACCAGCACGCTCACCGGCGGCGAGCACGACGTGAAGGTGGAGTACTACGAGCGCGGCGGCCTGGCCCTCGCCCAGGCGAGCTGGAGCCTCGTGGCCGCGCCGAACCCGACGCTGACCTCGCTGTCACCCACCAGCGCCGCCGCCGGTGGCCCCGCGTTCACGCTCACCGCGAACGGCACGAACTTCGTCAGCAACAGCACGGTGCTCTGGAACGGGGCCGCCCAGCCCACGACCTTCGTCAGCGCCACCCAGCTGACCGCCAGTATCGGAGCCGACGACATCGCCACGCCGGGCTCCGCATCGGTCACCGTCCGCAACGCCGACGCCGCCGTCTCCAACGCCCTGACGTTCGCGATCGGAGGCACCGGAGGCGCCTGCCCGACCGGCCAGTTCCTCGCCGAGTACTTCAGCAACGTCGCGCTGACCCCGCCCGCCACCCGCACCGCGTGTGAGAGCGCCGTCAACTACGACTTCGGCGCGGGCGGACCGGCCGGGCTTCCGGTCGACAACTTCTCGGCTCGGTGGACGGGGCGCTTCCAGTTCGCCGGGGGCAACGTGACGTTCACCGCCCGCGCCGACGACGGTGTCCGCGTCTTCGTCGACGGCGTGGCCGTCATCGATCAGTGGCGTGATCAGCCTGCCACGACATATACGGGGGCGCGCGCGCTCACCGCCGGGGAGCACGAGGTCAAGGTGGAGTACTACGAGCGCGGCGGCGATGCCGTCATCCAGGTGAGCTGGACCGGCGCCGGCACTCCGGGCCCCACACTCAGCGCGATCACGCCGAGCTCAGCCACCGCCGGAGGCGCAGCCTTCACGCTCGTGGCCGACGGTGCAAATTTCGCCTCCGGCGCCACCGTGCTGTGGAACGGAGCGGCGCGCGGAACGACGGTCGTCAGCGCCACTCGGGTCACGGCCACGATCCCCGCCGGTGACATCGCGGTGGCGGGCAGCGCCGCGGTGGCCGTGCGGAATCTTGACGGACAGGTCTCCAACGCACTGACCTTCACGATCGGTGGCACCGGCGGCGCCTGCCCGACCGGCCAGTTCCTCGCCGAGTACTTCAGCAACGTCGCACTGACCCCGCCCGCCACCCGCACCGCGTGCGAGAACGCCGTCAACTACGACTTCGGCGCGGGCGGACCGGCCGGGCTTCCCGTCGATAACTTCTCGGCTCGGTGGACGGGGCGTTTCCAGTTCGCGGGAGGCAGCGTGACGTTCACCGCCCGCGCCGACGACGGCGTCCGCGTCTTCGTCGACGGCGTGGCCGTCATCGACCAGTGGCGCGATCAACCGGCGACGACTTACAGCGCCACCAGCACGCTCTCCGCGGGCCAGCACGAGGTCAAGGTGGAGTACTACGAGCGCGGCGGCGACGCGGTGATCCAGGTGAGCTGGACCGGCACCGCCGGCACTCCGGGCCCCACGCTCAGCGCGATCACGCCGAGTACGGCGTCAGCGGGAGGCCCAGGCTTCACGCTCACGGCTACTGGAAGCAACTTCGGGACGAACACGACCGTGCTCTGGAACGGCTCCGCGCGTACGACCTCCGTCGTGAGCGGCACCCAGGCGACCGCCAGCATTCCCGCCTCCGACATCGCGGCGGCCGGCTCGGCCTCGGTCACCGTCCGCAACGGCGACGGGCAGGTCTCCAACGCCCAGACCTTCACCGTCAACCCGGCGAGCGGCACGGTCAGCGTGTTCATCACCGCGCCTGCGGACGGGGCGACGGTCAGCGGTGACGTCTGGTTCACGGTCTGGATCGAAAATGCGGCCGTCGGCTCGAAGACGTACACGCTGAGCGCACAGGGCGCGACCATCACGAGCACGACGACGACCAGCAACGGCCCCGTGTCGCTGGTCTGGTCGACGTCAGCCTCCGACAACGGCTCGCGAACGGCGACCGTGACCGTGCGCGACAGCGCCGGCGGCTTCGGCAGCGGCGCCATCAAGCTCACCGTCGCGAATTGAACTGATCGCGGCGGCCCCGATCTGACCCGCCGGCCTCGACGCCGGCGGGTCTCCTGAGCGGTAAGATGGGCCAGGGTCCCGTGAGCTGCCCATCCTGTGGACATGAGAACCCCGCCGGCGCGAGGTTCTGCAACGATTGTGGCGCGCACCTCGCGGCGCCGACGATCACCCCCGAGCCACGCTCCTACACGCCGCGGCATCTCGCCGAGAAGATTCTTGCCTCTCAGAGCGCGCTCAGGGGCGAGCGCAAGCTGGTCACCGTCCTCTTCGCCGACGTCGTGCGCTCGATGGAGCTGGCGGAGCGTGTCGATCCCGAGGAATGGCATCGCCTGCTCGATCGCCTGTTCCGGATCCTTGCGGGCGGCGTTCACCGCTACGAGGGGACCATCAACCAGTACACCGGCGACGGCATCATGGCGCTCTTCGGCGCCCCGATCGCTCATGAGGACCACGCCCAGCGCGCCTGTGCGGCCGCCCTGGATCTGGCGCGCGAGCTCGGCGCGCTCGCCGAAGACGTCCGGCGCGAGCGCGGGCTCGAGTTCTCGGTGCGGATCGGCCTGAACTCCGGCGAGGTCGTCGTGGGGCGAATCGGCGACGACCTGCGCATGGACTACACTGCACAGGGACACGTCGTCGGGCTCGCCGCCCGGGTGCAGCAACTGGCGCCACCCGGCGGCATCACGGTGACCGAACAGACCGCGCGCCTCGCGGCGGGCTTCTTCGACTTCCTCGACGGTGGGGAACGGAGTCTCAAGGGCGCGAGCGCTCCCGTGCGCGTGTTCGAGCTGCGGGGGCCGGGCCAGATCCGGAGCCGCCTCGACAGCTCCCGCGCGCGCGGCTTCTCGCGCTTCGTCGGCCGCGAGCGCGAGCTTGCGCTGCTCGAGAGGGCTCTGCGCGAGGCGCAGTCAGGTCAACCGAAGGTCGTCCTCGTGACCGCGGAGCCGGGCGCGGGAAAGAGCCGCCTCTGTCACGAGTTCGTCGAGCGCACCCGCGGCGTGGCGCTGCACTACGCCCGCGCGCTCTCCCATGGACGCATGCTTGCCTTTCACGTGATCGCCGCGTTGGCGCGCAGTCTCTTCGGTATCGGCGAAGGCGCGTCGCCTTCGGACGTCCGGGGGGCCGTGAGACGCGGTCTCGGGGACGTGCCGCTCAACCCCATCGCCCTGGATTTCTGGCTCGA
>Ga0075424_100004848_pt1 | contig 12768 bp, 10 predicted proteins | sample SoiMethybrSBSTD3_FD_75301 | JGI IMG/M metagenome (GOLD analysis project Ga0075424, IMG submission 75301) | Bulk soil microbial communities from a Populus tree surrounding site in Tennessee, USA - Soil MetaG P. TD hybrid SBSTD3 | ecosystem: Environmental > Terrestrial > Soil > Tree plantation... | reverse complement strand
CTTGGCCAGCCGGCCCGTCTCGATGGAGAGGGTCTGTCGGCCTAGTGAAATCTCTCGTGTATGCATGTCTTTCTTTCCGTCAAATGAGCTTCGCCAGCTTCCAGGGATCGGGGCTTCGGGGTTTCACGGCTTCGGGACTTCAATGCCTTCAAGGCTTGAAGCCCTGAGGCCTACTTGCGGATGCCGAGGCGGCGGATCAATTCTGCGTAGCGGTCGGTGTCCTTGCCCTTCAGATAGTCGAGCAGACGCCTGCGCTGCCCGACCAGCTTCAGGAGGCCGCGGCGTGAATGATGATCCTTCGCGTGGGTCTTGAAATGCTCGGTGAGGTAGTTGATGCGCTCGCTCAGGAGCGCGACCTGTACCTCGGGGGAACCGGTGTCCGCGTCGTGTGTCTTGTAGCTGCCGATGACTTCCGTCTTGCGGTCCTTCGTAAACGCCACTGCTGCCTCCACGTACGGTCCAGACCCGGAGGGACGCTCCGCACCAGACCGCCGTCTTTCCTCGGTAGGGAAGTTACAATTCCAAGCGACTCAATATCTTACACCAGTACCAGGACAGGATGCAAAACCCCGCCGGGCCGCGCTTCCGCTATCCCGAGGAGCTTGCCCGCGCCGTCCAGCAGGCGGCATCGCGCCGCCGTATCCCCCAACGGCCGCGCCAGGTCGGCGGGTCTGACCTCGTTCCCGTGCGCCGCCCGCCAGACCCCGCTCTCGTTCAGCATGACGGCCGGCACGCCGGGCAGCAGCTGCTCGGGCGGGACGATCGACGCTTTCGCGCGCTCGGGGTCGGACTCTGCCTCCTCGAGCGGGAGCGAGACATCCTGTCCGAAGTCTCCCGCTCTGGTGCGGCGCAGCGTCTCCAGATGGGCCCCGCAGCCGAGCGCCTCCCCGAGGTCGTGCGCCAGGGAACGAACGTAGAATCCAGCCGTCGCGCGAACGCGGATGCGCGCGAGACCCTCGGCGTAGGTTTCGAGCTCGAGCTCGCTCACCGTCACGGGCACGGCTCGGAGCGCGACGGGCTTGTTCTTCCGGGCGAGTTTGTACGCGGCGACGCCGTCGATCTTCTTGGCGGAATAGGGAGGCGGCATCTGCTCGAACGTGCCTCGAAAGCGCGCGAGCGCCGATTCAATCGCGGTCCGATCGATATCGCGCGGCGATTCGATCCGTTCCCCGTTCAGCCGCGTGCCGTCGTACGTATCCGTCGCCAGGCCCAGCCGAACGCCCGCGTCGTATTCCTTGTCTTCGCCGCTGAGGAACGCTGCGAGCCGCGTCGCCCGGCCGACCACCAGCGGCAGCACGCCGGTCGCAAACGGATCGAGCGTTCCAGTGTGCCCGATGCGTTTGGTGGCGAGCACCCGCCGCATCCGCGCGACAACGTCATGGGATGTGGGACCGGCGGGCTTGTCGATAACGAGAACGCCGTCCATCTGAATCGCGAAATGCTGATTGCTGATTTCTGATTGCTGATTGATTGCTGATTTGTGATTGTTCATTCGTAACGGCAGTTGAGACCGCGAATCAATCGTCAATCACCATTCAATCAGCAATCGCAATCGCAAATCAGCTTGTCGATAACGAGAACGCCGTCCATCTGAATCGCGAAATGCGGATTTCTGATTGCTGACTGATTGCTGATTTGTGATTGTTCATTGGTGACGGCAGTTGAGACCACGAAATCAATCGTCAATCACCATTCAATCAGCAATCAGCAATCGCAAATCAGCAATTCTTCACGGTCTCGTCTGCAGTCCCTGCGCGATGGCGTCTTCGATCAGCGCGATGATCCTCGGACGGACGGCGTCGAGCGGACCGGTCACGGTAAATCCCGCCGCGTTCTTATGACCGCCGCCGCCGAACTGATTGGCGACCGACCGTACGTCTACATCGTACTTGGATCGCATGCTGACGCGGACGTCGCCGGTTGGCGTCGCCTTGAAGAACACGACCGCCTGGATCTCGCGCGCGGTCAGCGGCAGGTTGATCAGCCCCTCGGTGTCATTGTGGGTGCAGCCGCACGTCTCGAGCATCGCATCGTCGAGGTACAGCACCGCGAGCTGCCCCTCGTCCAGGAGCTCCATGGAGTCGAGCAGCGCACCAATGAGCTTGAGCTTCCCGAAGCTGTTGCTGTCGAACACGCGGCGCGCCATCGCCGCAGGGTTGACCCCGGCCTCGACGGTCTGCCGGCAGATGTCGAACGTCCGCGGCGTGATGTTCGAATGGTGGAACGAACCGGTGTCGGTGAGGATCGCGAGATAGATGTGTGTCGCGATCTCGAACGACAGCGGAACGCCGAGCTCGCGGATCAGATCGAAGACCATCTCGCCGCATGCCGCCGACGATTCGTCGTGCCAGTTGACGGCGCCGTACATCCGGTTGCCGGCGTGGTGATCGATGTTGATGACGAACTGCCCCTCGAGGCCGGCCACGCCGGTCCGGCTCAGGTCGCTGCACTCCATGACGATGACGGCATCGACGTCGGCCGCGGCGCGATCGGCGATCTCGATGCGGTCCATGCCTGGAAAGTCCTGGTAATGATCGGGCGCGCTGTCGGCGTTGACGATGCGGACCTGCTTGCCGAGCGCGTCGAGCGCGAACGCCATCGCAAGCTGGGAGCCGATGGAGTCGCCGTCGGGGCGGGCGTGGGACGTCAGGAGGAAGCGCTGGCGCCGCGTGATTTCGTCCCGCATCTGCCGCAGCGCGGCAGCCGTGGCTTCCAGCTCCACCCGTTCATTCATCATCGTGCGGCGTGTTCAGCTCGAGCAGGATCCGCTCGATTCGGTCCCCCTTCTCGATCGCTTCGTCATAGAAGAAGGTGAGCTCCGGCACGCGTCTCAGACGGAGCCGCTGTCCGATCTGCCGGCGGAGGAACGGGGTCGCGCGGCCGAGCGCGCGGGCCGATTCCTTCCGCGCCTTGTCGTCGCCGATCGTCGTGTAGTAGACGCGCGCCTGCTGCAGATCCGGCGACACCTTGACGTGCGTGATCGTCAGGAAGCCTATCCCGGGATCGTGCACGTCGCGCGCCAGCAGCGACGCAAGCTCCTCGCGAATCTGGTCGCCGACGCGCGAAGCTCTGGGACCCTGCGCCACTAGGAGCCTGTCCGAGTCATGGCATGGGTCGCGTTCCGGGCGCCGTGACGGCATATGCAAGGCGCAACGACCGAGCATACCGGGAGTATGTGAGGGAGGAGCAACGCCGCAGATGCCGGCACGCCGCCCGGAACCCGGAGGGCGCATGGGGGTTGCGGGCGAGCTCGTCGTTGCTCGTTGTCGGCGATGTCCCGCATCGCCTCCTCCTCGCGCCTCGATCTCACCTCGCAAGCCCCATGCGCGCGACCCATGCCATGACTCGGACAGGCTCCTAGACCGGCGTGGCGACGCGCTCGACGACGAACGCCTCGATCACGTCGCCGACCTTGATGTCGTTGTACTTGTCGAAGCCGATGCCGCACTCGAAGCCGGCTTTGACCTCCGACACGTCGTCCTTGAAGCGCCGCAGGGACGCGATCTTGCCTTCGTAGATGACGACGTTGTCGCGCAGCAGGCGCGCCTGCGTGTCGCCGGCGCGCGTGATGCGGCCGTCGAGCACCATGCAGCCCGCGATCGTGCCGAACTTCGGCGTCTTGAACGTCTCGCGCACTTCGGCCGACCCGATTCGGACTTCCTTGAACGTCGGCTCGAGCAGCCCCTCCATCGCCTTCTTCATCTCGTCGACGACGCTGTAGATGACGGAGTGGAGACGGATGTCGACCTTCTCGCGCTCGCCGACGTCGGCGGCGTTGCGGTCCGGCCGGACGTTGAACCCGATGATGATCGCATTCGAGGCCGACGCGAGCAGGACGTCCGATTCGTTGATCGCGCCGACGCCGCTGTGGATGATGCGGACCTTGACCCGCTGGTCGGTCAGCTTCGTCAGCGTGTCGGCCAGCACCTCCGCCGAGCCCTGCACGTCCGCCTTGATGATGACCGGCAGCTCCTTCACGCCTCCCTCGGCGATCTGTTGCTGCAGCGACTCGAGCGTCAGCCGGCTGCCCTTGCCGCCGAGCGCCTTCTCCTTGGCCTGCGTCTGGCGGAAGAGCGCGATCTGGCGCGCCTTGGCCGCGTCGGTCAGCGCCTGGAACGCGTCGCCGGGCGCCGGCAATCCGCCGAGCCCGAGCACTTCGACCGGCGTCGCGGGGGACGCCGACTTGATCGGCCGCCCACGGTCGTCGATGAGCGCGCGGACCTTGCCGACGATCGTGCCGGCGATGAACGTGTCGCCCACGCGCAGCGTGCCATCCTGCACGAGGATGGTCGCAACCGGGCCGCGTCCTTTGTCGAGCTTCGCTTCGAGCACGGTGCCCGACGCGTTGCGTTTCGGGTTCGCCTTCAGCTCGCTCATCTCGGTCACGAGGAGGATCATCTCGAGCAGCAGGTCGAGCCCCTCCTTCTTCTTCGCCGAGACCTCCACCATGACGGTGGAGCCGCCCCACGCCTCAGGCGTCAACCCGAGGTCCGCGAGCTCCTTCTTGACGCGCTCCGGGTTCGCGTTCGGCTTGTCGATCTTGTTGATCGCCACGAGGATCGGCACGGCCGCCGCGCGTGCGTGGTCGATCGCTTCCTTCGTCTGCGGCATGACCCCGTCGTCGGCCGCCACGACGAGGATGACGACGTCGGTGACGCGGGCGCCGCGCGCGCGCATCATCGTGAACGCCTCGTGGCCAGGCGTATCCAGGAATACGACGTCGCGATCGTTGACCGTCACCGAGTACGCGCCGATGTGCTGCGTGATGCCGCCCGCCTCGCGTTCGGCGACCCGCGCCGAGCGGATGGCGTCGAGCAGCGTCGTCTTGCCGTGATCGACGTGGCCCATGACCGTGACGACGGGCGCGCGCGTGACCAGATCGGCGGGATCGATGTCTTCCGCCTCGACCTGCAGCATCTCCTCTTCGAACGTCTGCATCTTGACGTCGGCGCCGAACTCGCGCGCGATCATCGCGGCCGTCTCGTCGTCGAGCGTGCTGTTGATCGTCATCATGAGACGGCGATCCATCAGCTTCTTCAGAACGTCCTTTGCCTTGACGTCGAGCTTCGTCGCGAGATCCGCGACGGTCATGCCCTCGGCGAGGGTGATCGTGCGCGTCACCGGAGGCGGCGGGGCGGCGGCGGGCGCCGCCACCTGCACGCGCGGCTGCGCGTCGCGCTTCGCCCCGGCGGGCCGCTGCATGCCGGGCCGGTGGTGCATCGGCGGACGGTACGCGGGCATGCCCGGCCGCGGCGGCGTCGCGGGACGCACGGGCTGTGCGGGCAGCGGTCTCGGGCCGCCAAGGTTCGCGCCGGGGCGCGGCGGGATGCCGCCGCTCGCGGGCCGCTGCGGCGCGCGTGCCGCGGCGCCGGGCGCGCCGGGGCGCGCCGCGGGCGGCTTGCTCAAATTACCGGTCGGTGCCTGGGACACGGCGGGCGCAGGGGGCGTCGGCGGGCGCACCAGCAGCGGCCGGCGCGGCGGCGCAGGCGGCGCCTGTCCCGTCCGCGGGTCTTCGACGCGCAGCCGAATCGTGGGCGGCACGACGCGTCCCGTTGGCGTCGGAATGGCCGGACGCGCGGCAGCCGGCGGTGCCGGCGAAGGCGTCTCCACGAGCAGCTCGGCCGCAGGCTCCGGCGCCTGTGCGGCGATCTTCGGTTCCTCGGGCACGGCCGCAGGTTCCGGCGGCGCGGCGACGACCGGCTCGGCCACGGGCTCGGGCGGCGCATGCTGCGCAACCGGCTGAACGGGCTCCGGTTCGACGGCTGGCGGCGACACGGGCGCCGGCACGAGCACCGGTTCGGCAGCCGCAGGCGGAGCGGCGATCGGCTCGGGGGGCGGCGCGGCCGGCTTCGCCGACTTCACGAGCCGCGGCGGCGGCAGCGACGGCGCGGCGGGCTTCGGCGGTTCCGCGGCTTTGCCTGCCGGCTTCTTTCCCTTCGCGGCGGCGGGCGTGTCGGCAAAGGACGCGTTCGACGGCACGTTGAGATTCCGCTGCCGCGCCAGCCGCGACACGAACTCCCGCGCGACGACTTCTTCGATCGTGCTCGAGGCGCTTTTCACTTCGATCCCGTGATCGCGCTTCAGCAGCGCCATCACTTCCTGGCTCGACGTGTTGAGCAGCTCGGCGACTTTATAAATCCGGACTGTTGCCATTCAGTAGAGATCAAAACTAAGGTTCGGTTGTTTCTTCGGCCTGCGCGGCGACGTCGACGTCGGTCGGCGTTGCGGGCGCGGGTTCCTCACTCGCCGTCGCCTGCACGTCGGCGGCGGTTTCCGCCGGCGCACTGTCCTGCGGCTCTGCGCTGGTCTCGCCGACTTCGAGCGCGCCGAGCTGGATCTCGACTTCCTTGCGCTTCTCTTCCTCGCTCTTGATGTCGATTTTCCATCCCGTCAGCTTCGCCGCCAGCCGGACGTTCTGCCCCTTCTTTCCAATCGCGAGCGACAGCTGCTTGTCCTCGACGATGACCTCCATGACCTTTTCCACGTCGTTCACGATGGAGACGCGCTGGACTTTCGCAGGACTGATCGCGTTGGTCACGAACACGATCGGATCTTCCGACCATTCGACGATGTCGATCTTCTCGCCGCGGAGCTCGCGGATGATCGACTGGACGCGCGTGCCCTTCATCCCGACGCAGGCGCCGACCGGGTCGACGTCGCGCTCGCGCGAGTAGACCGCGACCTTCGCGCGGTCGCCCGCTTCGCGGACCGCGCCGCGAATCATCACGGTCCCGTCGTAGATTTCCGGCACTTCCTGCTCGAACAGCTTGATCAGCAGCGCCGGATCGGTGCGCGACAGCACGATCTGCGGTCCCTTCGCGCTGCGGTTGACGCCGCGGATGACCGCGCGCACGCGGTCGCCGACGGTGTAGTTCTCCGCGCGCGACTGCTCCTTGCGCGGCAGCTGCGCCTCCACGCGTCCGAGCTCGATGATGATGTCGCCGTTCTCGAAGCGCTTCACCATCCCGCTCACGACGTCGCCGACGCGCTGGCTGTACTCGGCGTAGACATTCTCCCGCTCCGCCTCGCGGACCTTCTGGAAGATCACCTGTTTGGCGGTCTGCGCCGCGATGCGCCCGAGATCCTCGGTCGGCCGCGGGAACTCAATCTCCATGTCGACTTCCGCTTCGTCGCCGTAGAGCTGCTGCGCCTCGCTCAGCGAGATCTGCGTCGACGGATCGGTCACGTCCGCGACGATCTTCTTCACCGCGTAGAGCTCGAGCTGCCCGTTGTCGGTGTTGAACCGCGCGCGCAGCGCTTCGCTCTTGTAGCGCTTCCGCGCGGCCGCCTCGAGCGCGTCCTGTACTGCGCTGATGATGATGTCCGGCTCGACGCCCTTTTCCTTCGCGATGGCGTCGATCTGCTGGAGCAGCGGATTTGATGTGGTTGCCATTTTCAGCTTTCAGAATTCCACGTCGAGCCGCGCGCGTTTGATCTGCGCGAGCGGCACGCGATGAACTTTCCGTCCTTCCTCCAGGAGCACCACGCCTTCGGTGACGCCCGCCAGCCGTCCTGCAAACGCCGACTGGCCGTTCAGCGGCTCGGTCGTCACGAGCTTGGCTTTCCGCCCGTTGAACCGCCGGTAATCTGCCTCGTGGCGCAGCGGCCGATCCAATCCGGGCGACGAGACCTCGAGCGTGTACGCCTGCCCCAGCGCGTCCGTCCCCAACTCGTCTTCCTCGACGTCGAGCAAGGCGCTCAGGTCGTGGCTGACGCGCTGACAATCCTCGATCCCCACCGCATCTTCCTCGGGAGGCACCGGTCGTCCCGGATCGGGACGATCGATGATCACCCGCAACACCAGCCCGACAGCCTCCCGCCGAAGCTGCACGTCGAACACGTCGAGCCCGTAGCTCCGCGCGACGCGTTCCGCAGCGTCACGGACGCGTTCCAGCTGGTGACCGAGACGCGTAAAAATCCCCTGTAAAAACAAAAAGTGGGCACCGGCCCACTCGGGTAACCTTACTCGAACCTGCCACCCATAAATATAGCACGCGACAACGTAGGGCGGGGTCTTTAGACCGCACCAACAGGCGCGACGATCAGATCGTAGCCTTTCGCGCCTACTACGGTCGCTTTGATGAGGTCGCCGGCCGCATATCTTAACGGATCGCAATCCGTGAGGAAAACCACCGAATCGATGTCAGGCGCCTGCCCTTCCAGGCGCCCTTGCAGGACCAGCTCATGCTCTGGCGCCGGCCCATCAATAAGGATCTCGACCTCGCGCCCTACTCGCGCCTTCTGCGTTTCGGCGACGATCCGTTTCTGCCTGGCCATCAACGCGTTCCTGCGGCTCCGCTTCACGGCTGCCGGCACGTCGTCGGCGAACCCGTACGCACGCGTGCCCTCCTCGTGCGAATAGGTGAACACGCCGACGTGATCGAATCGCGTGTCCGCGACAAAGGAGTCGAGCTCGGCGAAATCCGCCTCCGTCTCGCCAGGGAAGCCCACAATCAGCGTCGTGCGGAGGGTGACGCCGGGCACGCGCTCACGAATGCGCCCCAGCAGCTTGTCGTAGGTCTTCCGGTTGCCGGGACGCCGCATCCGTTTGAGCACATCGGCCGATGCGTGCTGCAGCGGCAGGTCGACGTAGCGGCAGACTTTGTCGCACTCCGCCATCGCGTCCAGCACGTCGTCTGTGATGGTCGTGGGGTAGAGGTACAGCAAGCGGATCCACTGGAGTCCGTCGATCGCGTTCAGCTCGCGCAGGAGTCGCGCGAGCGCGCCGCGTTCGCCGCGATCGATGCCGTAGAACGTGGTGTCCTGCGAGATGAGCAGCAGCTCGCGGATTCCCTGTTCGGCAAGCCTGCGCGCTTCGCGGACGATCGAGTCCGCCGTACGGCTCCGATAGCCGCCGCGCAGCGTCGGGATGATGCAGAAGGCGCAAGTGTAGTCGCAGCCTTCGGCGATCTTCACGTACGCGAAATGTTTCGGTGTCGTGAGCAGGCGCGGCGTGTCCGCGTCGTAGATGTACGTTGGCGGGGTTCGCGGTTCGCGGCTCGCGGCTCGCGGTTCGCTTTCAGTGATCTCGCCGGACGACCGGAAGAACGTGAGCGCCTGTGTCGAATCATGCGCCTGCGAATCGCGAATCGCGAATCGCGAATCGCGGCGCGTGCCGGCCACAGCGTCCAGTATCGCCGGCACTTCCCCCGTTCCCAGCACCGCGTCGATCTCCGGAATCTCCCTGCGCAGCTCGTCGCGATAGCGTTCCGCCAGGCAGCCCGTCACCACCAGCCGCGAGCACTTGCCGTCGCGCTTCTGCGACGCCATCTCGAGGATCGCGTCGATTGACTCCTGCTTTGCCGAGTCGATGAACGCACACGTGTTCACGACCAGCACGTCGGCGCTCTTGGCGTCGGGCGTGATCTCGTGGCCGGCGTCGCGGGCAATGCCCAGCATCACCTCGCCGTCGACGAGGTTCTTCGGGCAGCCGAGGGAGACAAAACCAATCTTCATTACGGATAAATCCGGTACAGCATGCGCGGATACGGAATCGCCTCGCGCAGATGATCGATGCCGCAGATCCAGGTGACGACGCGCTCGATGCCCATGCCGAAGCCGCCATGCGGGACGCTGCCGAATCGGCGCAGATCCAGATACCACTCGAACGCTTCCTTGGGAAGCTTGTGCTCTTCGATTCGTGCGACGAGCAGATCGTAATCGTCGATGCGCTGACCGCCGCCGATGATCTCGCCGTACCCCTCGGGCGCCAGCACGTCGACGCACAACGCGACTTCCGGACGCTGCGGATCAGGCTTCATGTAGAACGCCTTCACCGCGGACGGATACCGGTGAACCATGACCGGCCGATCGAAGCTTTCCGAGATCGCCGTCTCGTCGGGGGCCCCGAAATCGCCACCCCACTCGAACGGCAGATTCTTCTCCTTGAGCAGCTTCGCCGCGTCGTCGTAGGACAACCGCGGGAACGGCGCCTTCACGCGCTCGAGCTTGCTGGTGTCGCGCTCCAGCGCCTTGAGCTCCGCCTGCCGCGTCTCGAGCACCCGCTGGACGACGTACACGACGAGCGCCTCCGCGAGATCCATGACGTCGTCGAGCGCCGCGTACGCCATCTCGGGCTCGACCATCCAGAATTCGGTGAGATGGCGGCGAGTCTTCGATTTCTCCGCGCGGAAGGTCGGGCCGAAGCAGTACACGCGGCCGAGCGCCATCGCGTTTGCCTCGTTGTACAGCTGTCCGCTCTGCGTCAGGTATGCCGTCTCCTCGTCGAAGTACTGGACGGGGAACAGCGTCGTGGTGCCTTCACATGCCGCCGGCGTGAAAATCGGGGTGTCGGCCAGAACGAAGCCGCGATCGTTGAAGAAGTCGCGGACCGCGTTGATCACCTCGTGGCGCACGCGCAGGATCGCCTGCTGGCGCGGCGAGCGGATCCAGAGATGGCGGCGGTCCATCAGGAAATCGACGCCGTGCTCCTTCGGCGAAATCGGAAAGTCCTTCGACTCCGAGATGACCTGCAGGCGCGTGACGTCCAGTTCGTAGCCGCCAGGCGCGCGCTTGTCCGCGCGCACCGTGCCGTCGACGATCACCGCCGTCTCCTGCGCGAGATGGTCGGCCTGCGTGAACGCGTCGTCGCCCACCGCCTGCTTGGACATGACGCACTGGATGAATCCGGTGCCGTCGCGGAGCGTCAGGAAATGAATCTTGCCGCTCGAGCGACGGTTGTGCAGCCATCCCTTCAGGGTGACGGCCTGCCCCTCATGCTTCCCGATCTCTTCGACGTACGCGGTCATGGCTGCGCCAACGTGCGCTCGAAGCGCTCTCGCGCCCGGCGCGCCCCCTCGAGCACGGCGGCAGGCGTGCCGGTGTTCGCGAGCTCCAGCACGTAGGTCCCGTCGTACCCGATCTTCTGCATCGTCATCAGCGTCATGTCCCAGTTGATCGTACCCAGGTAGGGCACCAGATGCTCGTCGTCTCGCCGGCGGTTATCGTGCACGTGCGTCGTGATCACATGCTCGGCGGCCGTCTCGACGGCGTCGGCGACGTCGCCCGTCATGTGGGCGTGCCCGAAGTCCATGCAGATCCCGACGGATTTCGACTCGAGGTCTCCCTCGATCATCGCGACGAGCGAGGCCGCCGACGATAGATCGTTCGGGATTACTTCGAGCGCCACACGCACGCCGAGCGGTTCCGCGACCCTGGCGATCTCCTCCGCGCTCTTCAGGGCGGCGCCGCGGTTGTTGTCTCCCGCCTGGTTCCACGCCGTCGGTGTTCCCAGGTGAAGGGCCAACACACCGAACGGGATCTGATCAGCGATTCGCAGCGCCGCCTCTGTCTCCTTTACGGCGATTTGGCGTCTGGCATTGTCCGACGCGGCGTTCGAGTACGACTCGCCCCACTGGCCGTTCGTGTAGCCCGAGGCGATTGGTGCGTGCACGCTCGTCAGCCGCAGTCCGGTCTCACCAAGCCACCGCCCCAGCGCCGCGATCGCGGCGTGGTCGTGATAGTCGAAGTGCGTGCGCGTCGCGAACAGCTCGATCGCTTCGAACCCGTTCGACGTGATTTCCGCCAGATGGTCACGGTCGAGCCGGCGGTCGTGGTAGAGATGCGTGCTGATCCCGAAGCGCATACTTGTTCGTGGAGGAACCTCTTATTTTACCAGCAATTGGCCTCATTCCGCGATGTTCGCTCGCCAAGAGCCAACAGGAGAAGGAGAGAAAGGGATTGCGCCGCAGGCGCATGTCAGCGGCCGTCGGTGATTCGATCACCGGAACTCTTCGACGAGGTCGGCGAGCAATGCGTGGAGGCGGCTGAATTGAGGGAGGTTCTCGAGGTTCGTTCGGACGTAGCGCAGCGTGCGCGGGATGTACTGAATGTAGACGGGATTGCGGCGCGCCGTCGTCTGATAGCCGAACGTGCCGAGCGCTTTCAGGTTGCGCTGAAGCGCCATCACATCGAAGCGCGCGCGGAACTCGCGTTCCCCGCCTGTACGTCCGTTGAGCGCGAGGTAGTAGGCCAGCAGCTCGCTGACCGTCTGCTCCGGCAGATCGACGTACGAATCGCGCAGCAGCGACACGAGATCGTACGTGTCCGGCCCCATGCGCGCGTCCTGGAAGTCGATGATGTACAGCTCCTCACTGTGCAGCATCAGGTTGCGGCTGTGGTAATCGCGATGGCACAGCACGCGCGGTTCCGACGCGAGCGCGTCGACCACCGACGAGAACTCGCGGCGCAGCTCGTCGCGCGCCGCGGGCGGGATCACGACGCCGCGATAGGCCTCGACGAAGTGCTTGATGAAGAAGTCGAGCTCCCATGTGAGCTTCTCGACGTCGAAGGCAATTCCGTAGGGCAGGTATTCGGGGGACTCGAGCTCCGCACCGCGCCGCTGCAGCGTGGAGATCAGCGAGATCGCCTGTCTGTACAGCGCCGCATGCTCGGTGGCGCTCGCGGCGCCGAGGTGCGCCTGCAGCGTGACGTCTCCGAGATCGGCGAGCGCCAGGACGCCGAGATCTTCCGCATGCCCGAGCACCACCGGGATAGGGACGGGCATTCGCTCGAGCAGCCGCGCCACATTGACGAACGGCAGCGTGTCGAACTTGAACGGCGTCGAGTACAGCGAGAGGACGATCGACTGCTCGTCCGGCACGAGGATCCGGAAGTAGCGCCGGTCCGATGCATCGCCGGTCAGCGGGACGACGCGCGGCGATCGCGGCGCGAGGCCGCTGCGCTGCAGGTATCCTTCGATTTTCTCGCGCGCGTCGGCGCTCCCGGGCTGGCGCTTGTCAGTCATCAGTCGATCGGGTGAACCAGCAA
>Ga0075424_100004847_pt1 | contig 12769 bp, 10 predicted proteins | sample SoiMethybrSBSTD3_FD_75301 | JGI IMG/M metagenome (GOLD analysis project Ga0075424, IMG submission 75301) | Bulk soil microbial communities from a Populus tree surrounding site in Tennessee, USA - Soil MetaG P. TD hybrid SBSTD3 | ecosystem: Environmental > Terrestrial > Soil > Tree plantation... | reverse complement strand
GGCCAGCCGTGCGCGTTGACACTTAAAGTGCCTGCAACGCTGAAGTCGTGGTTCGATTGCATGACCGCGACCGAGAAGCCGAGCGGATCAAGCGCCTGGATCACCTCGCTCCAGCGCACGCCGCCGCGGACCCGATACGTACGCTTGGCCGGATTGGGCTCGCACAGCGGCGCGGCCAGCGAAACCGCAACGCCGTCGCGCGGCAGGCTTTGTCCGCCCATGGAATGGCGCGCGCCGCCAACGCACAACGGCTGGCCAGCACCCGCGGCCGCCTGCAACTGGGCGCGAAGCTCGGCGATGATGCGATTGTCATCGCTATCGCGAACAATCGCATGACCAGCGACCGGGGTCGGATTGAGACGACTGGCGTCGTTGAGAGTGACTGCTGGTGCGGCTCTCGCAGCGCGCAGACCACAAAGCGCAGTCGCGCTCGTGAGCAAAGCTCGCCTTGAAATCGATCGCATGCCGCCTTCCCGCCCGGGCGTCACAGCATGCCGCACTTTGCTGTCTGAGACTGTAACGCCACCATCACATACGCGAATTTTTTCAACCTTCGTAACGAAGTTGAAAGCCGAGTCATGAGACATCAGCGCTGATGATCAATCGCTCTCCCGTTGCGGTATGCGGATCATCCACCACCACGAAGCACAACTGAACAATCACGCAGAACGGTTCTGTCCATGGCGTACAGAGTTCAATGGCTCACGGCCCTAGCGGCCACACTCTCCTCCACCATCCTGACGATCTCAGCTTCGCAGCCGGCGGCAGCGCGCGACGTTGTCGCCTTTCGCGACAACGGCTACTCGGCCGGTACAATCGTGATCCGTACCGGTGAGCGCCGCCTCTACTACGTCATGGGCGACGGGCGCGCGGTTCGTTACCCGGTCGGCGTTGGCAAGGCCGGCAAGGCCTGGAACGGTCGTGTGTCGATCGAAGGCAAGTACATCCGGCCAGCATGGTCGCCACCAGCCGACGTCAAGCGCGACAAACCACAGCTGCCCAACCTCATTGCGGGCGGCTCACCGAGGAATCCCATGGGAGCTGCGGCCCTGACGCTCAGCGGCGGTGGCCAGTATGCGATTCATGGCACCAACGTGCCAGGCACGGTCGGCGGCTTCGTCTCATACGGCTGCTTCCGGATGTACAATCAAGATGTGCTTGATCTCTATAGCCGCGTGAGCGTCGGCACGTCGGTGGTGGTCACGCGCTAACAGGTCACGCCTTTTCCGACCGTAGGATGGGTTGAGCTCTTGCGAAACCCATCCTCTGTCGTCATCGAGGTGATGGGTTTCGCAAGAGCTCAACCCATCCTACGAGCTGCCGTCACCAAACTCGCCGTCACGCTCCGACCGCGGCCCGCTTGCCGTGCGTAAGCGCATCGACCTTGCGCACATGCGCGACCTGATCGCGCGCGCCGGCGTTGTGGGTGAACATCTCGAGCGTCTCGGTCTCCTCGTCGGTGACCGGAGTCATGGCAAGATCAGTGTAGGGATTGAGCTTCTGCTCGCGGCGCGCCCGCGCGCACATCCGGCTCATTTCGATCCACTGCTTCGCCAGGCGGGCGTGCTTGGTGGCGATCTCCCACCAATATTTGGGATAGAACGCCCACACCGGCTCGATCGGAAAACCTGGGCGCCGGTCCAGCCGATACTTCAGCCGGAAGGCACCGAACTGCAGCGGATGCAGCTTCTCGACCGGGAACGCGACCGAGAACGCGAACAGCACCGCGAGCAGCCGTGACATGCCCATGCCGGCCGCCGCCGCGCGGCGCATGATCGTCATCTTGTGCTCGGGCGTGTAGTAGGCCGCCCAGGCCGCGCGGTAGACCGCGTCCCATTCCTCGGGCGACATCCTGGGGTGGCCCGTGGTGACGTGTTCGAGGTCGTATTTGTTCATGTCGGGGTCCATCCAGACCCCTTTGTTCCAGAGCGTCTTATGGTCCTCCGATCCGGGCAGCGGCGTGAGACAGAAGAACTCCAGAATATCGAGCGGCAGCTCGCGCTTGAGGATCTCGATGTCCTCGCGGATCGACTGCGGCGTATCGGCCGGGAAGCCGAGAATGTAGCCCGCATAAGTGATGATGCCGGCGTGCTTCCAGGCGAGCAGCATCTTGCGATATTCGGTGATCTTGTTCTGCCGCTTCTTGGCGGCCATGAGGTTCGCCGGATTGATGTTCTCGAGCCCGATGAACACCCGCGTCACGCCGGCGCGGCGCGCTTTCTCGATGAAATTCGGAATCTTGTGGCAGAGCGTATCGACCTGGATGATCAGCCGGATGTCGATCTTGTCCTGCTCGCGGATCCTGATCAGCCGGTCGAAGACGTCTTCCCAGTCCTTGTTGCGGGCGAAGTTATCATCCGTGATGAAAAAGCGGCGGATGCCTTCAGCCCAGTGCTTCTTGATCAGCTGCTCGATGTCGTCGGGCGAGCGGCGGCGCGACTTGCGGCCCTGCACATTGATGATGGTGCAGAACGAGCATTGGAACGGGCAACCGCGGCCGGCGTCGAAGCTCGCATGATTGTCGAACACGCGCTGCACGGTGTCGCGCGGGAGATAGGGCGCCGGGGCCGACTCGATCGTCGGCAGGTCGTCCATGAAATTGTAGACCGGCTTGAGCGTGCCGGCCGCCGCATCCTGCAGAACTTGGTCGATGCGGCCTTCGGCCTCGCCCGCGAACAGACTGCAGCCAAGGTCGAGCGCGACCTGCAGGTCAGTCTTGGCGCCCGGCAGCATCGCCAACAGCCCTGAGACATGAAAGCCGCCTATCACCACCGGCACGCCTGCCGCCCGCAAGGGCCGCGCGATATCGAGCGCGCGCGGATACTGGTTGGACTGCACGCCGACAAGCCCCACCATCCCGAAGCCGCCGTGGCGCCGGATCAAATCGATGATGTCCTTAGGCTTGATGCGGGTATTGGTCTCGTCGATCGCGGTCAGATCAACGTCGACGTCGGAGCCAAGCACGCGGCGGGAGGCCGCCTCCGATGCCAGCGCGTAGACGCAGGCGAGCGAGTTCGACGGAATTGACGAGCGCCGCCACTGCACCACATAGCCGTCGTCGTCATAGTGCGATGGCTTGATCAGCACGAGTTGAAAGCGTCGTTTGGTCGTCGCTGCCGGCGCCAACATCGGCAAGATCCCCCCGCATCTCACGAATGCTCACTGTATTTATCGCATAGTCCGGCGGATGCGCGAAGCGTAGAGTATCGGCAGCAAAATGGCGCTGTGGATGCAGAACACCGGCAAAATGACGGCTTTCTGCGTGAATCACACGAGTTCCATCCCGCGCGTCGCGAAAGCGACCGCGTGCCAGCGCCGCACCGCCGCCGGCTCAGAAATCCGACGCGATGCCCTTCACTTCCCAGTCGCCGTAACGGACCGGGTCGAGCCCGCCGCGTCCGCGCAGTTCCGCCGCCTCTTTGGGCGCGCCGGCGGCTTGCCGCCGTGCCTCAGCCTCGGCCAGCGCGCGCTGTGCCTCGGGCGAGAGCGTTTTTTTGGGTGCCGCGGGTGCGGCTTTCGGGCCAGGATCCTGCTTGGCCATAACTTCATCATGGACTCCGCCGCCCTCCCGTCAAGTCCTGCGACCGCACGACCACTTGCAGCATGGAACCGCCAACCCAACATTTTGCTGTAAGTGCCGGAACTTGGCGCGCGGAACTTGGCGCGCACAGCGCGATCTGACCCGGCGAGGGAGCGACCAATGAACTATCTTCGCACAGCTATTCTGCTCGCTGGGCTGACCGCCCTGTTCATGGGCGTTGGCTTTCTTATCGGTGGCCAGGCCGGCGCCCTGATCGCGCTCATGGTGGCTGCCGTCATGAATCTGTTCAGCTACTGGAACGCCGACAGGCTCGTGCTGTCGATGCATGGCGCCCAGGAGGTCGACGCGCGTACTGCGCCTGATCTCGTGCATCTCGTCGGCGAGCTTGCGGGCCGCGCCGGCCTGCCGATGCCCCGCGTCTATCTGATGGACAATCCGCAGCCCAATGCATTCGCGACCGGCCGCAATCCCGAGCACGCCGCAGTCGCGGTGACGACGGGGCTTCTCAACACGCTCAACCGCGACGAGGTCGCGGGCGTCATCGCGCACGAGCTCGCCCACATCCGCAATCGCGACACGCTGACCATGACGATCACCGCCACGATCGCGGGCGCGATCTCCATGCTGGCGCAATTCGGCATGTTCTTCGGCGGCGGCCATCGTGGCAACAATGGCGGCGTTGGCATCATCGGCACGCTCGCGATGGTGATCCTCGCCCCGATCGCTGCCATGCTGGTGCAGATGGCGATCAGCCGTACCCGCGAATATTCGGCCGACAATATCGGCGCCCACATCGCGGGCGGCACCGACGGCCTGTCGTCGGCGCTGGTGAAGATCTCCAACGCCGCGCATCACGTCGAGAACGACACCGCCGAGCAGAATCCGGCGACGGCGCATCTCTTCATCATCAATCCGCTCTCCGGCCATCGCATGGATAATCTGTTCTCGACCCATCCATCGACGGAGAACCGCATCGCGGCGCTCAATGAGCTCGCCCGCGAGATGGGTAGCGTCAGCAGCACTCGGAGCGGCTACGCGCCGCGGCCGGCAGGCGATCCGTGGGGCAATGTCGGTGGAAACGCCGGCGGTAGCAGCGGCCCGTGGGGATAAGCTGAGGGAACGTTTCGGCGCATGACGCCGGCCGGCTTTTCGTGCCACACACTGTTATGCCGACCCCCTCCCCTGAGGCGCCTGGCCTTGCTGCGCGTCGCGTCGCCGCCGAGCTTCTCGAAGCTGTCCTGCGTCGCCACCGGCCGCTGGATGAGCAGATCGAGGACGCCCAGCCGAACCTCGCCGCGCTTCCCGAGCGCGATCGGGCACTGACCCGCGCGCTCGCCGCGAGCGTGCTGCGGCGGCTTGGCACGCTCCGCCATCTGCTCGGCCTGTTCCTTGAGCGCGGCCCTCCCGCCGATGCCCCCAGGGTCGAGACTGCGCTTCTTTTGGGAGCAGCGCAGATCCTTCTGCTCGATGTGCCCGATCACGCCGCCGTCGATCTTTCGGTTCGGCTCGTCCGCGCTGATCGCCGCGCGGCGCGCTACAGCGGCCTGGTCAACGCAGTGCTGCGGCGGATCGCGCAGCAAGGCGCGGCCCGCTTGCGCGATGTCGACACCGTCGCGCTCGACACGCCGCCGTGGCTGCTGGCACGCTGGACGCAGGCCTACGGCGCCGAAACGGCTCGCGCCATCGCGCTGGCGAATGGTCGCGAAGCCGCGCTCGACCTCACCGTGCAACAAGACCCGGACCATTGGGCAGATGTCCTTGGCGGCCGCGTGCTGCCAACCGGAACGGTGCGCGCTGTCGCGCACGGCCCGGTGACGCAGCTCCCCGGGTTTACCGAAGGCGCCTGGTGGGTACAGGACGCCGCCGCCGCCCTGCCGGCACGCCTGCTTGGCGACGTGCGCGGCAAGACCGTCGCCGACCTGTGCGCGGCGCCCGGCGGCAAGACTGCGCAGCTCGCGCAGGCGGGCGCCCGCGTGGTGGCCGTCGATCGCACTGACGCACGGTTGGTGCGGTTGCGGCAGAATCTGGCACGCCTCAAGCTCACGGCCGAGACCGTTGTCGCCGACGCGACCCAATGGCAGGGCGGCCCGTTCGACGCCGTGCTGCTCGACGCCCCTTGTTCGTCGACAGGAACCATCCGCCGCCATCCCGATATTCCCTGGCTCAAACGCGAGGATGACATCGCGACGCTCACAACCCTGCAGCGATCGCTACTCGCACGTGCCGTTGAACTGGTGAAGCCGGGCGGCCCGCTCGTCTACTGCACCTGCTCGCTCGAGCCGGAGGAATGCGAGGCCATCGTGACAGACCTCCTCACGCGTGATTCGCGGCTACGTCGCCGTCCGGTGACGGGCGCGGATGTCGGTGGCCGCGATGAATTCCTCACGGCGAACGGCGATCTGCGCACGCTTCCCTGCCATCTGCCTGATGCAACGCCACAATTAGGCGGCATGGACGGCTTTTACGCGGCACGCCTTGAGCGCCTCTAGTCTGGGCTGACCTCAAATATGCTGCATTTAGTGGCGGAAAACCCATCCCCGCAGTACTGAAAATGCCCCAGCACAACCCAACGCAGTTGGCCGGAGTCAGGGGCTCCGGTATGGTCCCGCAGGGCGGGGCGGCTGTTTGATGAGGAGAATGACGCCTCGATGTCGCGCGTTTCAGTGACAGACCAAGCCAAGCTGTCCCTGTTTCTGGCGCGCGCGATTCTCCGCGCGCTGCTTGGCCAATTTGTCGCGTTCTGGATCTACAGGCTGCCGCTGTTCTCCAGCAAGAACGATCGGCTGGTGATTGCGCCGCAGGACTTGCGCACCGCCGATGCCACGCAAGCAGCCGAAATCCATTCCGGTCGTTTTGTTTTCGCCGGCAAGGTCGCGGTCTGTGACGGGCGCTCTCCGTTCGAGATATCGCCTCCGTCGGAGGAATGGGCGATCGGCCTGCACGGCTTCAGCTGGCTGAGGCATCTGCGTACCTCCGATCCGGCGATCAGCCGGGCCCGGGCGCGCTCGCTGGTCAACGAATGGCTCAGGAAAGTCAGGACGGGCAACCCGATCAGCCGGCGTCCCGAGGTCATTTCACGCCGCATCATCTCCTGGCTGACGCAGGCCCCACTGCTCGTCGACGATTCCGATGTCCGCTTCTATCGCCGTTTCATTCGCAGCCTGAACCGCCAGGTGCGGGCGCTGCGCGTGACGCTCGCGGGGCCGCGCGATGGAGTGCCGCGCCTGCAGGCCGTGATCGCGCTGGTCTATGCATCGCTCTGCATGCAGGGCCAGTCGCGCTACATCGAAAGTTCGACCAAGCAGCTGGCCGAAGAGCTTGACCGCCAGATCCTGCCCGACGGCGGGCATATCGGCCGCAACCCAGGCTCGCTCATCGAGCTACTGGTCGACCTCCTGCCGCTGCGGCAAGCGTTCTCATCGCGCAACATTCCGCCACCGCCATCGCTGCTCAATGCGATCGACCGCATGATGCCGATGCTGCGGTTCTTCCGCCATGGCGACGGCAACTTCGCGCTGTTCAACGGCATGGGACCGACGCCGACCGACCTCCTCACCACCGTGCTCGCCTACGATGACGCTCGTGGCACGCCGGTTTCCAACGCCCCCCACGCGGGATATCAGCGCGTCGAGGCCGGCGGCACGCTGATCCTGATGGACACCGGCCGGCCACCGCAGCTGGCAGCGAGCCAGGAGGCGCATGCCGGCTGCCTGAGCTTCGAGCTGTCGCACCGCAATTTCCGCATCCTGGTGAATTGCGGTCTGCCCGGCACAAGCCGTGAGCACTGGCGACCGATGGCGCGTTCGACCGCCGCGAATTCCACGGTCACCTTCAACGATGTGTCGTCCTGCCGTTTCATGGAATCGCGCCTGATCAGGCACCTCATGCGCGGCACGCCGATCGTGAGCGGCCCCCGCCAAGTCACCGTCAACCGTGACGAGGACGAGAGCGGCGCGACCGTGCTGCGGGTTTCGCATGACGGCTACGTCGAGGAATTCGGCATTCTGCATCAGCGCGCCCTGATGCTGTCGGCCGACGGCAAGCGGCTCGACGGCGAGGAACTGTTCACGGCGATGCACGGCGAGGCGCTCGCCAGCCAGGACCAGTTCGCGGTGCGCTTCCATCTGCATCCGATGATCAAGGCCAACCGGCTCTCCGACTCCCATGGCGCCATGCTGCTGCTGCCGAACAAGGATGTCTGGACGTTCAACGCCTATGAGGATCGCATCGATATCGAGGAAAGCGTCTACCTGGCCGGCAACGAGGGCCCGCGCCGGACAACGCAGATCGTCATCCACGGCCGCGCCCGCAAGGTCGCGCGTATTCAATGGACGCTGTCATTGACCGCGGTCTCTCCTGTCGGTCTCGCCCGCCGCGGACGCGGCGAGGCCGTGCCCAACGAAAAGACGGAAGCCAAGGGCGAGCAGAAGAGCGACGCAAAAAAAGTTGAGCAGAAAGTCGAACAAAAAGCCGAACCGAAGCCTGCACAAAAAGTTGAGCAGAAGCCCGCCCCAAAGGCCGAGCAGAAAACAGCACCAAAGGCTGAGCAGAGGCCGCCCCAAAAGGCCGAGCCAGTGAGCGAACAGACAAGCCAGCCGACACCCGAGCCCAAAAAGGTGTAGCTGGAACGAACTCAACGGCCGTTTGGCGCACACCAGCGTGCTGGTCCTGCCGCGGCCGCCTGTGCTATGGGCACGGCATCATGACCGAGAACCTTCGCCGCATCACCCGCGCCCTCATTTCCGTTTCCGACAAGGCCGGCCTGGTCGATTTTGCGCGTGCGCTTGCCGGCCACGGCATCGAGCTCGTCTCAACCGGCGGCACGAAAGGCACACTCGTGGAAGCCGGGCTTAAGGTGCTCGACGTATCTGATGTCACGGGCTTTCCCGAGATGATGGATGGCCGCGTGAAAACCCTGCACCCCAAGGTGCACGGCGGTCTGCTCGCCATTCGCGACAACGCGACCCATCAGTCCGCGATGGCGGCGCATGACATCCGGCCGATCGATCTCCTGGTCGTCAACCTCTACCCGTTCGAGGCGACGGTCGCGAAGGGGGCTGATTACGAAACGTGCGTCGAGAATATCGACATCGGCGGACCGGCCATGATCCGCGCTGCGTCCAAGAACCATGCCGACGTGGCGGTGATCGTCGACCCGGAAGACTACGCGCCGCTGCTTGCGGAGCTACAGGCGCACAATGGCGCGACCACGCTCGCGCTGCGCAAGCGGCTCGCCGCCAAGGCCTATGGCCGCACCGCTGCCTATGACGCCGCAATCTCGAACTGGTTCGCCACGACGCTCGCCGATCCGGCGCCGACCTATCGGACCATCGGCGGCAGGCTCGCCGAGGCGCTGCGCTACGGCGAGAACCCGCATCAATCCGCCGCGTTCTATCGCACCGGCGAGTCACGCTCCGGCGTTGCGACCGCGCGCCAGGCACAGGGCAAGCAGCTCTCCTACAACAACATCAACGACACCGACGCAGCCTATGAATGCGTCGCCGAGTTCGATCCCAAGCGCACCGCCGCCTGCGCCATCATCAAGCACGCCAATCCGTGCGGCGTCGCCGAGGGCGCGTCGCTCATCGATGCCTATCGCAAGGCACTCGCCTGCGATCCGGTGTCGGCCTTCGGCGGCATCGTGGCGGTGAACCGCACCCTTGATGCCGAAGCTGCACGCGCCATCACCGAGATCTTCACCGAGGTGATCATCGCGCCCGATGCGTCCGAGGAAGCGATCAAGATCGTGGGCGCCAAGAAGAACCTGCGGCTGCTCATCGCCGGCGGACTGCCCGACCCACGCGCGCAGGGACTCCTGGTCAAGTCGGTCGCCGGCGGACTGCTCGTGTCCTCGCGCGACAACGCGGTGGTCGACGACATGGACCTCAAGGTCGTGACCAAGCGCGCGCCGACCAACACCGAGCGGCGCGATCTTGCGTTTGCGTTCCGGGTTGCCAAGCACGTCAAGTCGAACACCATCGTGTACGCCAAGGACCTGGCAACCGTCGGCATCGGCGCCGGCCAGATGAGCCGGATCGATTCCGCCCGCATCGCGGCGCGCAAGGCGCAGGATGCTGCCGAGGCGGCCGGCGCGAAGGAGCCCGCCACCAAGGGCTCGGTAGTCGCGTCCGACGCATTCTTCCCGTTCGCGGACGGCTTGCTGGTCGCGATTGAGGCGGGCGCCACCGCTGTGATCCAGCCCGGTGGCTCAGTGCGCGATGATGAGGTAATCAAGGCCGCCGACGACCACGGCATCGCCATGGTGTTCACCGGCACGCGGCACTTCCGGCATTAGGACAAGGTTGAGGGACTTAACCGGCCTCATGCTGAGGAGGGTGCACGCCCTCGCGTGCACCCGTCTCGAAGCACGAGGCCGCCCCACCCTTCGAGACGCCGGCCTGACGGCCGGCCCTCAGGGTGAGGGCGGGGAAACGTTCGCGCACACGTTCATGTTCCGTCGATCACAGAACCGGAGCGTCAATGGATGAAAAAAATTGCACTCGAAGAGCATTTCTGGACCGAGGGATTCCCTCACACCGGCAAGGTCGGCGCCGATCTGTTCGAGCCATGGTTTCTGCGCCTCATGGATGAGCGCCTGGGTGAGTTTTCCGAGTTGCGCATCGCCGCCATGGATGCGGCGGGAATCGATGTCTCAGTCCTGTCGCTGATCTCGCCCGGCGTGCAGATCGAGCGCGACGCGGCCAAAGCGGTGAGCGCAGCCCAAAGGGTCAACGACTTCCTCGCCGCCGAGATCGCCAAACACCCGACCCGCTATGCCGGATTTGCGCATCTGCCGATGCAGGAGCCGCGCGCCGCCATGAGCGAGCTTGAGCGTTGCATCACGACGCTCGGCTTCAAGGGCGCGCTCATCAACGGCCACAGTAACGGCGTCTATCTCGACGATGCGCGCTACTTGCCGTTCTGGGAACGTGTCGCCGCGCTCGCCGTGCCGGTCTACATCCATCCGGTGCACATGGCGGTGCGCCCGCCGGTGTTCGATGACTATCCGGGCCTGGCGGCCTCGATTTGGGGCTGGACCGCGGAGACCGGCGGCCATGCGCTGCGGCTCATTCTCAGCGGGCTCTTCGATCGCTTCCCGACGCTGAACATCATTCTCGGCCACATGGGCGAGATGCTGCCGTTCTGTCTCTGGCGGCTCGACAGCCGCTTCAAGATCTATCGGCCGAAGGTCAAGCTCGAGCGGATGCCGTCCGATTACGTGCGCCGCCATATCTATGCCACCACAGCGGGCGCCTGCCAGCCGGAGGCACTGGCATGCACCATTGCGGCACTCGGGGCCGAGCGGGTCATGTTCTCGGTCGACTATCCGCTGGAGGACAGCCTCGACGCTTCGCGCTTCATCGAAGCCGCTCCCATCAGCGAGCCCGAGCGCGAGCTCATTTGCTGGAAGAACGCCGCAAGGCTGCTGCGGCTCTGAGAGCATGATCCCGAAAAGTGGATATCGGTTTCGGAAAAGATCATGCTCAAACAAAAAGCGGCGCGGGAGCGCATTTCCAGGCGCCGCCAACCAGAATAAAGTCCCTCCCGGCACCGTCATTATCATTCATTGTCACAGGAGCACTCGTATGGCGCGTTTTCAGAACATCCTCGGCACGGTCGGCAACACGCCGGTCGTTAAGATCACCCGGCTCGCGCCGCCGGACGTCAATCTCTATGTCAAAATCGAAGCCTTCAACCCGCTCGGCTCGGTCAAAGATCGCCTCGCGCTTGGCATCATCGAGGAAGCCGAGCGCTCAGGCGCGCTCAAGCCCGGTCAAACCGTGATCGAGGCCACCAGCGGCAATACCGGCATCGGGCTCGCCATGGTGTGCGCCCAGAAGGGCTATCCGCTGGTCGTCACCATGGCGGAGACCTTCAGCGTGGAGCGGCGCAGGCTGATGCGCTTTCTCGGCGCCAAGGTGGTGCTGACGCCGGCAGCGCTGCGCGGCGTTGGCATGGTGATGAAGGCGCAAGAGCTCGCCAAGACGCATGGCTGGTTTCTGACCCGTCAATTCGAGAACGAGGCCAATCCCGACATGCATTCGCGCACGACCGCCCGCGAGATCATCGCGGATTTCGCCGGCGACCGGCTCGACTACTGGGTGACCGGCTATGGCACCGGCGGCACGCTCAAGGGCGTGGCGCGCGTGCTCGCCAAGGAGCGCCCCGACACCAAGATCGTGGTGTGCGAGCCGCAGGATGCGCAGCTCCTTGGCAGCGGTGCCGAGCAGGCGCGCAATGCCGACGGCTCGCCCGCGAGCGCCCACCCGGCCTTCAAGCCGCATCCAATGCAAGGCTGGACGCCCGACTTTATTCCAAAGCTCACCGGCGACGCCGTCGATACCGGCGTGATCAGCCGCATCATCGCGATCCCAAATCCGGACGCGATCCGCTGCAGCCGCGAGCTTGCCCAGAAGGAAGGGATTTTCGTCGGCATCACGGCAGGCGCAACCTTCGCGGGCGCACTCAAGGTCTGTGCCGACGCGCCGAAAGGCTCGACCGTGCTCTGCATGCTGCCCGACACCGGCGAGCGCTATCTCAGCACGCCGTTGTTCGCCGACATCCCGGCCGACATGAACGAGGACGAGATCAAGATCTCGCGCTCGACACCGGGCGCGCAGATGCCGACGGCGTAAAGGCTGTCCCAAAATGCGAACGGGCCTGAAGCGCAGCGCGCATCAGGCCCGTTTTTTTGTGTTTAACGCTCTCTCTCTACGCGGCGATACCCAGCTGGCTCATGGGTGCTGCTGGCATTACCATCGAGGGCGCCGGCAGCGGCAAAGCATCCGCAATCGGCTCGGCGGCCTCATCGACATATTCGATTGGTGCGATCGGCTCGAGCGCCTGGTGGAGGTCGCGCTCCAGACGCCGCGTCACCTTGGTGGAGATCTCCAGCGCCGCCAGATGGTCGAGCAGCCAGTCGCAGGTCCCGCTCTCGACCGCGTCAACGGATCGTTCACTGAACACCGCGAAATCGAAGATAGCGGCGGCCAGCCAATCGGCCCAGGCCCTATCGGTACGATCGATCATGCCGTCGAGGTGCAGGAGCATCTCGACCTGCTCACGGCTTGCGAGGCCGTGCGGCAGGTAGTCCCGCTGCAGCCGGCGCACGTCACCGAACGTGATGCGGTTGTGGAGCACCGTGATGGTGACGAAATCCTGAAGCTTGCTGTTGTCCATCGGGGCACCTCTTGACGCACATTCCCTTTGTCTCGTGCGTCAAGATTG
>Ga0075424_100004846_pt1 | contig 12771 bp, 10 predicted proteins | sample SoiMethybrSBSTD3_FD_75301 | JGI IMG/M metagenome (GOLD analysis project Ga0075424, IMG submission 75301) | Bulk soil microbial communities from a Populus tree surrounding site in Tennessee, USA - Soil MetaG P. TD hybrid SBSTD3 | ecosystem: Environmental > Terrestrial > Soil > Tree plantation... | reverse complement strand
GGCACATCGGACATTCCCGCCGGCCCGGAGCGAACGATGGATGCATTCAGCGAAGGTTCGACACGGATTACGGCGACATACCTCGGCGTCTCCAACGCACTGTCGGTTCAAGTGCAGCAGAACTAGCGGCCGCCCAATCCGTCCTTCCTGCCGACCTGATCTGGGGCCTCGCGCAATCGGCGGCAATGGGATTGCACCGGCGCTGCGCGCCGATTGCGTCAACGCATGTTGGTAGACGTACATGCGAAACTCGGTGCTCGAATGTGGAAGGTCGTGAGCAGATGCGCAATCTGTCGAGGAGCACCCGATGAAGATCCACTCTATCCCGTTCGTCGCGGTGACGATCGTCTGTGCCTGTGCCGCATCACCCGCGTTAGGAGATCCTCTTCTCATTACGGGTGGCTCGCTTCAGTTTCCGGCCTTTGGTCCCCGCAGTCCTTCCCCGCCCTATGGTTTTGGCCTTCTTGGAGAAGACACTCGACTATATGGGGTCACATTCGATCGATTCGCCTCTTCCGAGAGAATAGGGAGCGTCGTTCGCTTCAGCCGAACTGTATCTCTGACTTCGCGATATTTCGGGCCATTCGAGGAAACGCTTGAGGGCGTGCATTTCAGCGATGTCGAGCTCATCGGCCTGTTGACGCTGACCGCAGAGCCCGTTGTAGTGTCGAGCGGGGATCGCATTTTTGAGTTTCCTTTCACCATGACCGGCATGGTTTCGATATTTGAGCGATTCGGGTCGGCTGAGCCGTTGTTAACGAGGGCTCTGATTGGCCAAGGCGTTGGGCGCATCGGCGCAGGCGAAGAGATAGAGCCTGGGGTTGTTCGTATCGGCGGTGCATTCTTGGACTTCCGACCTGCGCCACTTTCTCCGACGCCCGAGCCCGCGACACTCGTGCTGGTCGCTGGTGGACTCGCGGCATTGTGGCGCCGCAGGCACTCTCGCAGGAGCACTCACGTGGGCGGTGTCTGAGGGACGGCCGGGCGGGCCTCGGCTGGTTGCGCGTTGCCTGCAGGAGTGGTAGCACGGGGCCGATTAGGCGGCCCCGCCGTCTGCCAATCGTAACGCTGCGGGTTGGCTCCGCGCTCGCATTGCTCGGCGCGCCTGCGTACGCCGAACGATTGCCGGCCACGATCTACACCACCGCCGATGGCCTCCCGAACAACAAACGTCTACCGCGTCCTTCCCGGTTCCCGCGGGACGGGCTGCCGAGCGCGATGATCAATGACGTGATCGAGACGCGCGAGGGCGCCGCGCACTGGCACGCGAACACGGTGATGCTCGACGAACGGTCAGTGGACGTCGTGCCGCTGAACGCGGCCGAGATGCACACGACCGACATGATCGCGCAGAGTCCCGGGACGTGGATGTTCCATTGCCACGTCGAGGGCACCTCGCGCTTGGCATGTACGGGCACTACACCGTGGAGCCCATGACGCACACGCTAACCACGACGGCAGCGCGGTAGCAGCACTGACGCGGCACGACTTGATCTCTGCTGCCCGCGGCCAGGTACCTAGCGGTTTTGGATCGCGGTGCTGACGATGATCTCGAAGTGCCCGAGTTGCGTGCCGCCACTATCCGTCTGCGAGAACGGCATGACGCTGTAGGCGCGGACACCCCACGCGCTGCTGTTGGCGGCCTGTTGCAGCGCAGCGCAATCAATTCCGTGGTTACTCGAACCGAGCGGCGAGTCCTGGCCTCCCCAGATGTATGTTTGACGCACCTGGCCCGTGACTATCACTGATGGACTTCCCGACGCGGGACACGCTGATAACGGGAAACTCACCAGCGTCACCGATGATGTGGATGTCCGATCGTCCAGATTGAATCGATGGCTGGTCGTCAGCGTGGGATCCCAGCTCGCCGTTCCGCTGACGGTCACGCTCGTTCCGGTCTGTCCGAAGCCTTCGGAGAGGCTGATGTTCGTGACACGCACCGAAACGTCGACCGTTGGCTGGCCTGCCCTGAGTGTCAGATTGAGCGTGTTTTCGTCGAGCTCCATCATCGCGACACGATTCGCCCCCGTGAGCGTCGCACTCCACAAGTAGTGAATGAACCCGTAGACGAACGCTCCGACGGGATAATGAACTGACGCCGGCGCGCCGCCCGCCAGGATGCCGCTTGCGACGCTTGACCACAGCGTGTCGAACGCTGCCGCCTGGTTGCTCGCATCTGGCGTGATCGATCCGTTCGTACCGACCGTGTACGCGAGCAACGTGCGCGGACGTATTTCCACGAATTTCCGCTCCGTCCCGACGGCCACCGCTGTATTGAATTGCGCCGGCGTCGGCACCACGAAAATCGACAAGTCGACGTCGTCGAGGTCCCACAACGTGGACCCGTGGCGGGCGTCGTACTCGTAGGTCTCCTCGTCTCGAAAGAGCAGTTGAACGGTCCCTCCGAACCTGCGGCTGTAACGTACGCAGGACAGATAAAACCGGATGTCCTGCATGCCGTCTTGGGTCTTGAACGCGCCGGGGACATGCCGGGCGGTTCCAGTGGAGGAGATGTCCGGAGGCAACTGCTGCGGTGTGTAGGACGCCGGGAGATACCGACTGACGAATGGACCGGCTGGATTGGAAGTCAGGAAGTCGGTGAAGTACCAATGGGCGCCCTGACCGTCGATCTGCAGCTTGATTGAATTGAGGTCAGGCCCGCAGAAGGGGCCCGAGCGGCGCACGGTGGTGATTGGCGGCAGCGCCGTCAATCGCCGAAACGTGCTCCCTGCAGGTGGCTGCGCCGTGCTTGCCGCCGGCGGCGCCAGCGCAATCAGTATCAACGCCAGGTATGTCGATTTGACCAGAGCCATCGTGTCCTCCCGCCGCATCCGGCCGACCGGGTTTCGGCTTCACCAGATCACGCGAGGAGGGCACGAAATCTTGCTCACGCCTCCGGCCGATTGACACTGGCGGTCTCAACAAAGTCGAGCATCTGGCGGTACAGCTCGAGCGCCGGTGCGTTTTGGCCCCGTTCGATCAGTGCGACGCACGGCTCGACGTACCGTTCGTACAGACTGCGCAGGAAGGCGGGTCCGTCCGAGCGCGTGAGCACATGCGCCAGTACCCTTGGCGCGTGGGAGTAGTAGCGCCTTATCAATTGCTCGCCATCTGATCGGGCGCGAATATAGGTGTCACGATATTCGCGCAGCACCTGCAGCTCGTGGCAGCTGTCACTCTTGCCTAGCACGGCGCAGATTGCGGTGGTGAGGTAGCAGTTGCCCATCATCGACTCCGGCCACGCGAGATACTCGATGCCGTAGGGGTCCCCTGGAAAGTGGGAGGATGGGTGTGGGCTTTCCACTGTCGAGACTCCTTCGCCAGTCACCCACCCATCCTGTGCCCAGATGTCCATCATTAGTCCTATGTAAATGCGGCTGACAACGCCCGCTTTCACTTTGTAGGATCTCTGCACGGCGCGCACTAGCGCAGATCCGTACCCCATGTCCTTGTCGCCGTCATCGATGCTCGCGTATTTACCGTAGTCGTAGGAAACGCTGGACAGAAGTCGACTGAGGTTGGGTGGAGCGGTCCCGTCCGGTTCCACGAGCAGGATTGGGAACATACGGATCCAGCCATAGTAGGCGGTCAGTGTTCCCGCAAAGAGGTTCGACGCGTGCCGGACCCAATAGACAACCAACGAGTCGCAGGCGGGTGCAGGGATATCGTACTGGTGGACTGCGACGCCCCAGTGATATTCCGCTTTGTCAAATCCGAAGTTGTCGTCCGCGTCCGTGGACCCGGATACGCGAAGAGTTGTCGGCTCGTCTTCCCTGATCGAAAACGCCACCGTACTGCCGGCGTTCGCGTTTCCCGTGCTGAACCACAGATAAGACTGGGCAGCTTCAGTGACTCTTCCCAACACGGCCTGGCACGGTCCGAAACTGCCCAGGACTACCTCGTTTGACACGGCCTGATCGGGTACTGCCGCGCGAAGGAGCGCGGCGAAACGGGCCTGCTGTTCGGTGAGGAGTGTGGCCGGTGGCTCATCCTTAGCCCGCGACGCCTCGAACTCGCGCACCAGCTTCCTGAGCTCCGTATGGCGCTGCTGTCCGGCCTTCATCGCGGCATTGATTTCCTCTTTCGAATGCTCGCGCTCGAGGAACGGCAGGCGCTTCTCGAAACCGCGCCTGAGGGCTGGCATTGCCATGAGTCGCATCTTTTGTTCGTGGTACGCGAAGTAACCCTCGTCGTCCGGAGACGGTTTCAGTTGGGCGGTTTTCCAGTGTTTCCGGTCGGTCATGAGTGTCCTCCTCAGTTCTGGCGATGCGTTACCAGCTCACGCGAGGACGGCGCGAATTCTTGCTCACGCTGTATTTGTGCCGACGATTCTCTGATTCGACGATCGGGGATTGGAGGATCAGGGATTAGGGATTTCCGTAGCGTTGATCCCGAACAGTTTCTCGAAGTTCCCGCTGAAGATCTTCTCGCAGACGCTCGCTTCTGCGCCCAGCTCGTCGAGCACCGTGCGCTGCGCGCCGTAGAGCACCCGGCGCCAGCCGCGGGGAAAGAACGACGAGTCCGACCCGAAGATCAACCGATCGGGCCCCACGACCGCGAGCGCGCGCCGGAACACTTCGACCAGCGTGAGGCCCGGGACGAATTTCACCCAGGCGTTAGAGCTCGAGGTGTCGAAGTGGATGTTCGGACACGCCTCGGCCGCCATGAGTGCTTCGCGGAAAAAGCCCGCGCCGAAGTGCGGGACGATGACCGGGACGTTCGGGAACCGGAGGCACGTCGTCGCCAGCGCGAGCGGATCGCCGGAGCGGAGGTCGAGCATGCTCCTGAGACCGAGCCGTGTCCGCGCCTCGATCGTCAGATACCCGCAATGCGCGAAGATCGCGCCGTTGTGTGCGCCGGCGATCTCGAACATGCGCGCGACGCGCTCGTCGTCCAGCCTGTACCGGTGCATCGCGGGAAAGAGACACGCGCATCGCAGCCCGAGCTGTCCGAACGCGCGGCCCGCTCGCTCGGCCGCATCGGGGGCCGCCGCATTCAACGCGAAAAAGCCGACGAAGCGATCGGGATGCCGCGACACCGCGGCCGCGACCGAATCCTCGTCGCCAGGCACGCTCGCGATCAAAGCCGCCCTGGACAGGTGGTGGCGATCGAGCTCTGCGACCCAGCGTTCCGCGAGCGATTCGGGAGCGCCGGGAGGATCCCATCCGAGCTCCGCGGCCACCCGATCCGCGGACGCGCCGGCCTGCCCGTACTTCTCAGCGGCGAGCGCCTGAAAGAAACGTGAGGACAGAAAATGACAATGGCTGTCGTTGAGCCGCGTGTCCGGACTGCGTCCCGAGTCAGAAGGCATATTCCAGCCCGATGAGCGGCGTCACCTTGTCGCGCACGCCGTGCTCGTCGAGTTTGAAGAGCACGTTGACATCCAGCAGGAGCCGCTGGAGCACGTTGGCCTTCACCCCGAACGATCCGCTCAGCGCGTTGAACGAGTCGCGGCTGAAGACGATGTTCGGGAATATCGATTTGCCGTCGAGCGCATGGAAGTCTTCGAGCCTGATCCGTTCGGATTTGATGATGTAGCGCCCGAGCAGATCGCACGCGAGCGTGACATGCGGATTCACGCTGATGTCGGCCCCGGCGGCGTAGCCGACCTGATCGGGGAAATTCCCCGACTGCCCGGTGGCCGGATTTCCGGCGAGCACGCTCGATCCGGTCCACCTGTAGCTCGCACTCACGTGCGGTGACACCTTCGGAAACGCCGCCGACCAGGTCACGAACGGCTGCAAGGCACTCGTGCCGGTGCCGAGCAGGTTCATCTCGTCCCCAGTCGGCAGCTGCACGTCGAGCCCCGCCGCTGCGGCGGACGATCGGAAATGCCTCACCAGCCCCTTCATCCGGATCGTCAGATCGCCGACGCCCGACGCGCTTCCGACGGCCGTGAAGATCCGGCGATCGCCGACGTCGCCGTTCGACTGCCGGAAGAAATGCGTCAGCGGGTTCGTCGTCCCCAGCCGGTGGATCGTCGCGTCCGACACGACTTTCATGTCCGTCGACACGATCGGGACGGCGAGAGAGATGTCGATCCGATCCGTGATGCCGACCGTAATGAACGTCGTCGCCTGGCTCACGTCGGTCTGTATCGCGTTCATCGTCGTGATGACGTCCTCGCGCCCGCCGCGCAGAAACGCATTGTCGTGCGTGAACGCGGCGGGGACCTTCTGGAGATCGAGCCCCTCGACGCTGTCGAAGGTGAACCGCTGGAACGCGAAGCCGAACGAGAAGCGGCCCGCGCCAATCGTCTCCGCCCGTTCCGCGAGAATCGGGCCGAAGCTCTGCGTCGTGCGTTGAAACACGCCGAGCGTGGGATCGAAATGGTACGTGAAGCCCGAGGCAGGCGAGGGGAGCGGCACACTGACAATCTGGCTCACGAGTGTCGTGCCGAACTGGCTGAAGTTCGACTGAAAGTCGCTGTTGAAATGCGCCGTGTGCGGCTGCTCGCCGGGCAGCGTCGCCTCGCTGTCGACGATGAGACCTCTCGGGCCGTAGAGATCCGTCAGCAGGGTCGCCAGGCTCTTGACGGTTGCGGTGAGGTTGTACGGCTCCTGCGCCCGGACCGTGGGAACGATCCCGAAGAGGCACACCACCGCTGCGATCCATGTCTTCATGCCATCTCCATCAACGGATGTCGGTGATCACCCAGCCGCCGTTTGCGCGGGCCATGCGCAGCGTCTGGTGGCTTTCGACCGTCTGCTGCCGTCCGGCCGCCTGAATCGTGTCATGCCGCCGCACCGCGACCGACGCTTCGTCGCCGTGCCGCGTGATTGAGAGTACCGCCAGCGAGACGCGCTGTGATGTCACGTCGCGGAATCCCTCGCGCAGCCGGCGTTCCTCCTGCGCGGTCAGGTTCGGCTTGATCGTGCGGAACAGCGCAAGGTCCTTCGACTCGATGGCGCGGCCGTAACTCGCGACCACCCGGCGAATCGCCGCGTCGTCGTCTTCGCGCTCGACCTTTTGTTCGACCGCAGGCTTCTGTTCGACCGCCGGCGGCGTGGCAGGCGGTTCCGGCTTTGGCGCCGGCGGCGGCGTACTGTCCGTCGCGGGCGTCGGACGCGCAGGGGCCGGCGGCGGTTCCGTGGGCGCCGGCGGTGGGACGGGTGCGGGCTCGGTCCGCGGCTGCGCGGATTCCGTTGGCGTGCCCGCGGCAGCCGCAGGTGGCGACGGCAGCGGTGCGCCGCGCTGAGGCGGACGGACCTGGACGTCGCGCGCCGGCCGCTCCTGCCTGCCGGTCGAGCCGACCACTGGCCGACCACGCGCGGCGGTCTGCGCCGGCGCCTCTTTCGTCCGCAGTTCCGACAGGCGGTAGGTCAGGTCGCCGACGCTTGCTGCCGCGGGATCGATCGCGCGCGCCGCCTCGAGCGCGCGGGAGGTTCCCTGCGCATCTCCCGCGGCGAGACGCTGCCGCGCCTCGGCGATCGCGGCATCGAAGCGAGCGAGCATGCCGCGCGCCTCGTCGCGGATTCTGACTGCTCCGGTCTGCTGGGGATCGATCGCGATCACCTCGCTCGCATAGGCGAGCGCCGCCCGATAGTTTCGTGCGTCGAGACTCGATTGGGCGAGCGAGAGCCGGCTCTGGATCGCGGCATCCGACAAGACGGACGCTCGGTTTGCCTCTGCCGGCGGATGGGCGCGGCGCTGCCACAGCACGTACGAACCGCCTGCCACGCCGACGAGGACGAGGACCGCGGCGGCGAGGAACGCGGGACTCTGCCGCCGCCTTGCCGCGACGGCCTGGCGCGATCCCTTCGTGGCCGACACGGTGTCGACCGCGCGCGAATGACCCGATTCGATGTCACGCCTGACTCGCTTCAAATCCGCGCGGAGGTCCGCGGCAGACTGATAGCGCATCTCACGATCCTTCTCGAGGCAGTTGTTGATCACTTCCTCGAGCCGCACCGGCAGTTCCGGATTCAACGCCACCGGCGCGATCGGGGCGTTGTTGAGAATCGCCGACAGGACCACCGCGGTGGTCTTGCCGGTGAACGGCTGACGCCCGGTGGCGCACTCGTACAGCACCACGCCGAGCGAAAACAGATCGGTACGGCCGTCGAGCTCCTCGCCCGTCGCCTGCTCCGGCGACATGTAAGCGATCGTGCCGAGCGTGATTCCGGCGACCGTCGGGTCAGGCGTCCGAGTGGTGCTGCCGGAATTCATGAAGCCCGGCGTCAGCTTCGCGAGGCCGAAATCGAGAATTTTCACCTGGCCGCGCTCGGTCAGGAAGATGTTGCCCGGCTTGATGTCGCGGTGAATGATCCCGACGCTGTGCGCGGCGTCGAGCGCGTCGGCGATCTGGATGCCAATGTCGACGAGCTGATGGACCTTCAGCGGCTTGCCCGAAAGGCGTTCACGCAGCGATTGCCCCTTCATCAGCTCCATGGCGATGAAGGGGTGTCCGTGATGCTCGTCGATGTCGTAGATCGTGCAGATATTGGCGTGGTTCAGCGCCGATGCCGCGCGCGCCTCTGAGCGCAGCCGATCGATCGCCTGCTGCGAATGCGCGAGGTCCTCGGCCAGGAACTTGAGCGCGACCGGACGCCCGAGCCTGACGTCTTCGGCGCTGTAGACGACTCCCATGCCGCCGGCGCCGAGCTGTCCGACGATCCGATAGTGGGAGATTGTCTCGCCGACGTTCATAGGAGCAGCGCTGACGCGAGTGTCCGGTCATCATACCTTGCGGGTAGGACGGTCACAATCCGGTACACCGCCCGGAATCAGCGGGTGGGACGTTCGAGGAGTGGGGGAACTTCGGTCAGGTTGCGCAGCATGACGACGTTGCGGGCGTAGCCGACGAGCGGTCCTCGTCCGACCGGAATCCTGTTGCCAGACGTGTTGTACTCGAGCCAGAACTCCTCCCACGCGTCCGCTCCGCGCGGGAAATTGGGAGTCAGCTGCAACCGGTTCAGCAGGAGCACGGGATCGCGGGTTTCATCTGCGACCCAGAGGCTGAACTCGTACCAGCCGCCGGCGGGTTTGAAGAAAACCCAGTAACGCGTCCACGTTTCCGGTGCGATCGCGAACTGCGCCGCCTGAGGCGACAGCGGATTCTTGTCGCTGACGTTCGGTCCGAGCGTCTTCTCTCCTGAGTCGCCGTACGAACGCACCGTGATCATCGCGATCGCGCCCGCAGGTCTCGAGGGGCTGTCGAAGTCCGACTTGATTTCGGTCCAGATGCGCGTCGCCGGGCTCGCGAACTGGAAGTTCTTGTAGTTGCCGAGGCCGCTGTGGCTGGTCTCGAACTCGCGGCCCCACCAGGCGTCCCACGTCACCATGAGGCTTTGACCGCCGGTCGGCGGAATGGGAAGACGCACCGTGTCCAGGAGGCTGACCTGATCGGCGGGGATGGTGACCTTGGCGGCGTCCTGCTTGTTCGGGTATGGATCGTTCGCGAAGTCGTAGGTCACGTTCACAGCCGTCGCGGCCGGGCCGTGCGCATACGTGTCGAGCATCGCCTGATCGCGAAGACTGTACGCCGCGAGTACGTCAGTCCGTCCCTTGAGCGAGTCGAAATACCGGTGAGGCGCGCCCGGAACCGGCGCGGGCACAGGCGCCGGAGGATTCACAATGGGACCCGGAGCCGTGGGTGAGCCTAGCGACTGGCTGTCCTTTGGACCGCCGCAGCTCAGCGCGACGGCGAGTGTCACCGAGCATGCGACAAGACCAGCACGGCGCATCACCCCTCTAGTGTGCCTGAATTCCGGCCGAGCTAGCTATGATCGTGCGGATCGGGCGAAAATCGCGGGTTTCGGTCTGTCGTGCGCGGCGTTTTCCGCCGTTCCGGAATCGTCCACTTCTCGCCGCATGCCGTGCATTTGATATAGACCACGGACCGGCCCAGGGAATCGGCCGTCGCGGCGACCGCCTGACATTTCGGGCAGCGCAGAAAGCGTTCGGCGTCCGGCGGCTCGATCGCCACGAATCCCACGATGCCATAACAGTGGCGTTTGCACAACGAGAGGCAATCGCGCAGCCAGTGCATAATGCGCTTCACTCACAACCGCGAAACAGATGGCGCTTGCCCCCGGTTCCAGGCTCGGTCCCTACGAAGTGATCTCCGCGCTCGGCGCCGGAGGCATGGGAGAGGTCTACAAGGCCCGCGATACGCGGCTCGACCGGATCGTGGCGATCAAGATCGTGGCGACCGGCGGCGCGAACGCGGCATCGCGGAGTCGGCTGGAGCGCGAGGCCAGAGCGATCTCCGCGCTCGAGCATCCGAACATCTGCGCGTTGTACGACGTCGGGCACCACGAGGGGATCGACTTCCTGGTGATGCAGTATCTCGAGGGGGAGACGCTCGCCGAGCGGCTGCGGCGGGGACCGATCCCTCTCCACGAGCTCCTGCGCACGGCGGCGGAGATCGCAGACGCCCTTGATCACGCGCATCGCGCGGGTGTCGTTCACCGCGACCTGAAGCCCGCCAACATCATGCTGACCGCTGCCGGCGCCAGGCTGCTCGACTTCGGCATCGCGAAGGCGGCGCCGGTGACTGCGCCGGACGCGGCCACGGCGCGCATCGCCGCAGGAAAGGATCTGACCGTTGACGGCGCGTTAATCGGAACGGTCAGCTACATGGCGCCCGAGCAGCTGAAGGGGTGGCGGGTTGACGCGCGATCGGATCTGTTCGCGCTTGGGGCGATTCTGTACGAGATGGCGACCGGCGCACGCGCGTTCGACGGCGCGACACCCGTCGCGGTGATCGATGCCGTCCTCAATCGCCAGCCCGAACCGCTGACCGCGCTCGTGCCCGGCATCACCACGGCCTTCAGTCGGATCGTCGCGAAGTGTCTGAACAAGGAGATCGACCAACGCTGGCAGACGGCGAGCGACCTCAGGGACGAGCTGAAATGGGTCGCGTCCAATCCATCCGATTCCTCCGAACGACCGCCTGCTTCACCGCGAAAACCATGGGCGCAACAGCCCCGCGCGCGTTGGATTGCCGGCGCTATCCTGGCCGGCGCCGCCGCGCTCACGTGGCGTGAGTCGTTGCTGGTGCACCGCCCGGCAGTTTCAGAGGTCGACACGGGTTCACGCGTCGCGCGACCACCGCTGCCCGCGGCTCCGACGGCACGCGGGGAGTCCGGCGCATCGATCGGTTCGGCGGCGGGGATGCCGCTTCAACTGTCGATTGCGCTGCCCAGGGACTTGAGCATCCGCTCGGGTGGACCCGAGCTCGCGCTGTCGCCCGACGGCCGGCGGGTGGCGTTTCGCGCGTTCTCTTCGAAAGGCTGGATGCTGTACGTCCGGAGCCTCGGATCGACCGAGCTCACCCTGCTGCCCGGCACCGATTACGCGCGGTATGCGTTCTGGTCGCCGAACAACGACGCGCTCGGGTTCTTCAGCGGCGGAAAGTTGAAGCGCATCGATCTCGTCGACGCGTCGCCGCGCGTGCTCTGCGACGCGCCCTCGCCGCGCGGCGGCACCTGGAACGCAGACGGCACCATCGTGTTTGCGGCCGCGCTCGATGGAAACGGTCTGTATTCGGTCGACGCAGCCGGCGGCGTCCCCCGCCAGTTGACGCGGGTCGATCGGGAACACGGCGAGAAACGGCACGAATGGCCCGTGTTTCTTCCCGACGGCCGCCGGTTCCTGTACGCGTCGAACGCCGTGGAATCGAGCCGCGCGGGCATCTATGTCCAGACACTCGGCGAGTCCGTCGGAAAGCAGGTGCTCACCGCGACGTCCAACATCGCGTATGCATCGAACACTCTGATTTTTTCGAGAGACGGCACGCTGTGGGCGGTGCCCTTCGCCGTCGATCGCGGCGACGTCGCGGGCGCGCCGCGCGAGCTCGCGGCCGGTCTGCTGACCCGCGGCAGGCGCGCCGAATATGCGATCACCGATTCCGTGCTCGCGTACTGGCGCGCGGAGCAGATCGTCGGACAGATCACGGCGCTCGATCGAACGGGCAAGCCGCTGCAGTCTCTCCCCAGCCCGCTCACGATCAAGGATCCGGCTCTTTCGCGCGACGGACGGCTTGTCGCGTTCAGCGCGCCGGGCGGCAGCGCGAGCGGCGACGACATCTGGCTGCTCGATTGGGCGAACGGCAATCGAAGGCGCGTTACGCTGCAGGCGTCGAACGAGTACAACCCGGTGTGGTCCCCCGACGGCAGGCGGCTCGTCTTCGCGTCGGATCGCGGCGGCGGCATGAATTTGTATCAGAAGGATTTGGCGACGGGCGCCGAGGAGCTGATTTTCAAGGACGCCGCTGAAATGTACCCGACCGACTGGTCGCGGGACGGCCAGTTCGTCGTCTTTGAAAAACGGCAATCGCCAGCCGGGGCCCGGGACGTGTGGGTCCTTCCGATGTCGGGCGACCGGCGGGCGTTCGCGATCGCCGCTTCGGAAGCGGACGAACGTCAGGGCCAGTTGTCGCCCGACGACCGCTGGGTCGCATACACGTCGAAGGAGTCCGGCAGGTGGCGCGTCTATGTTCGTCCGTTGCGAGCGCCGGGCGTGTGGCAGGTCTCCCCGGAGGACGGCGTGCAGCCGGTCTGGAGCCCGGACGGCAAGGAGCTCTTCTACCTGACGGGTGACAGAAACGTGATGTCGGTCAGCATCGCGGCCGGTCAGCGCTTCGACTTCGGCGCGCCGAAGCGTCTGTTCGCCAGCCCCGCGGCGAACATGCATCCGCGGGGCGTATACGGCATCGCCGCGGATGGACGACGGTTCGTCTTCAGCGCGGTTCCTGAAACCAGCGCCGAGCTGATCACCGTGGTGACGAACTGGGCCGCGATTCCCGCACGCCGCTGACGCCCCGCC
>Ga0075424_100004845_pt1 | contig 12774 bp, 12 predicted proteins | sample SoiMethybrSBSTD3_FD_75301 | JGI IMG/M metagenome (GOLD analysis project Ga0075424, IMG submission 75301) | Bulk soil microbial communities from a Populus tree surrounding site in Tennessee, USA - Soil MetaG P. TD hybrid SBSTD3 | ecosystem: Environmental > Terrestrial > Soil > Tree plantation... | reverse complement strand
CATCGAGCGGTACATGACCCTCGCCTGGGAGAGCGGCGCCGACCCGGTCGTCGTCCTCACCAAGGCCGACCTGTGCGCGGACGTCGGCACCGCGGTCGCGCTCGTCGAGACCGTGACGTTCGGCGTCCCGGTCCATGTCACCTCGGCCCTCACCGGCGAGGGGATCGGCGGGCTCCGGGCGCATCTCGAGGGCGGCCGCACCGGCGCCGCCGTCGGATCGTCGGGCGTCGGCAAGTCGACGCTCATCAACCACCTGTGCGGCGAGGAGCGGCTCGCGACGAAGGAGATCCGCGAGGACGGCCGCGGCCGCCACACGACGACGCACCGCGAGCTGATCGTCCTGCCGGGCGCGGGCTGCGTCATCGACACGCCCGGCATGCGCGAGCTCCAGCTGTGGGACTCGGAGGAGGGGCTCGAGCGCGCGTTCGAGGACGTCGACGAGCTCATCGCCGAGTGCCGCTTCTCGGACTGCGCGCACGAGACCGAGCCCGGGTGCGCCGTGCGCGCGGCGATCGCCGACGGACGGCTCGACGCGGAGCGGTTCGAGAGCTACCAGAAGCTCCAGCGCGAGCTGCGCTGGCTGGAGATCCGCCACGACGCCCGCGCCCGCTCGGATGAGCGCAAGCGCTGGCGCGCGATCAACAAGGAGGCGCGGGCCCGGGCGCGCCCGTAGGAAGGAGAGGCGATGAAGGACTACGACCCGGCGAAGAGCTTCCTCGGCGAGGCGGCCGAGCAGTACGACCGCCACGCGCGCGGCGACGAGGAGGACGTCGTGGCGTTCCTGGCGGAGCTGGCCGGCGACGGGCCGGCGCTCGAGCTCGCGATCGGCACCGGCCGGATCGGCCTGCCGCTCGCCGCGCGCGGCGTCGCCGTCCAGGGGATCGACCTCTCGCCCGACATGGTCGCCCAGCTCCGCAAGAAGCCGGGCGGGGACAGCATCCCCGTCACGATCGGCGACTTCTCCGTGGTGCCGGTCCCCGGGAGCTACCGGCTCGTCTACATCGTCTTCAACACGTTCTTCAACCTCCTCCACCAGGAGGAGCAGGTGCGCTGCTTCGAGAACGTGGCCGCGCACCTGGCCGATGACGGCGCCTTCGTGATCGAGGCCCGCGTCCCGGCGCACATCCACGCGCTCCCCGAGAACCAGTACGTGCATGCCGAGGAGGTCGGGGTCGACGAGGTGTGGCTCGACGTTGCCAAGTACGACCCGGTCACGCAGCGGCTGGAGGAGACCCACGTGCGGCTGGGCGCCGCCGGCGTCGGGCTCTTCCCGATCGTCACCCGCTACTGCTACCCGAGCGAGCTCGACCTGATGGCGCGGATCGCCGGTCTTCGGCTGAGGGATCGGTGGGGCGGCTGGAACCGCGAGCCGTTCGACGCACGCAGCGAGGTGGCGGTTTCAGTGTACGGCCGGTGAGGGTCGGCACGCGCCTACGGATCGCCGGCGGCGGCTCGCATGATCGCGGCGACCTCGGCGAAGCACCGCGCCGAGCGGTTGGCTGCTGTGGTGCCCGGCAGGCCGGAGATGACGATCAACGCCTCCGTCACACCTGCGCCTCCTCCTCCTGCTCGACCTCGAGCTCGACGGCCTCCTCGACGCGCTTTCCCCTCCGCGGCCGGCGGATGTCGGCGAGGAGCTGGCCGATCCGGTGCCGCTCGCCGCGGTGGAGGCCGCCGGTCACCATGAGCGCGAGCGGGAAGAGCAGAAGGAGCGCGATCCGGACGGGGATGCCGACCCATCCGGTCGCGGGCACGAGCTCGGCGGAGACGACGAGGAACGCCGCGGCCACGCCGGCGATGCGGAAGACCCGGCTCCAGTCGTGTGAGACCGGATAGCCGGCCTGGGCGTTTGCGAAGCCGAGGCCCGCCAGCGCCGCGTAGCCGATGACCGTCGAGACGCCCGCTCCCACGATGCCCCAGGCGGGGATCAGGAGGAAGTTCAGGCCGACGTTGATCGCGGCCGCGGCCCCGTTCACGACGGGCGTCAGCTTCGTCCGCTTCGAGCGGTTGACGCCGATCGAGAGGATCATGTAGGCCCCGTACAGGGCCGACCCGGCCGTGAGCAGCGGCACGACCGGCGCGGCCCCCCACCAGTCGCGCGGCATGAGCAGGTGGATGTAGGGAGGCGCGAAGAGACTCAGCGCCACGACCGCCCACGCGATCAGCGCCGACCAGTACGAGAACACCGCCCGGTAGGTGCGCTTGGCCTCGCCCTCGTCGGTGAACGAGTTCGCCCACGGCACCCAGGCGGTCTGGAACGCCGCGATCGGCAGCATGATCCCCAGCGAGATCTTCGACGCCGCCGAGTAGGAGCCGAGCTCGGACGGCGAGGCCAGGTTGATCACCTGGAAGCGGTCGGCCAGGTTGAGCGCCCACAGTGCGAGGCCGGCCGGCATGAGCGGGAGCGAGAAGTCGAGCATGCGCCGAAGCAGCGGCCGGTCGAGCGCCAGCGCCACGGTCTCGCGGCGCGCGTAGAGGAGCAGGACGTAGGTGATGTACGTCCCCGAGAAGTTGCCGATCATGATGCCGGCCGCCCCCTGGTCGAGCGGGATCACGAGGACGATCGAGAGCACGACCGTGATCGCGACGTTGATGAGCGAGTAGACGACGAACGCGGTCGGCCGCTGCTCGATCCGGTAGATCCCGGCCAGGATGTCGAAGTTCATCGAGACCCAGAGGCCGAACGCGCCGATGATGACCAGCTCGCGGCTCGAGCTGAGCGCGGCGGAGAGCGGGTTCAACGCAAGCAGGCACAGCACGAGCCCGACCGTGGACATCGCGAGAACGGCCGTGAACGCGGTGCGGATCGTGCGGGCCCGGGCTTCGGCCTCGCGGTGATCCCAGCAGAACCGGAACATCGCCGTCACGAGGCCCATCCGAAGGACGACCGCGGCGACGGCGACGAACGCCATCACCTGCTCCACCTCGCCGAACTGGGCCTTGTCGACCCGATGCGTGTAGATCGGCAGGAGGAAGATGCCGACGAGCTTCGAGACCAGCCCGCCGAGGCCGTAGACGAACGAGTGCCGGGCGAGCTGGCGCAGCCGCCCGCCCGTTCCCGTCACGCGCTCGTCACCCATCTGTCACGCGGACCGTACGGGGACTGTCCCCGTCACAGCCCCATGACGGCGATGAGCTCGCGGACCGCCGCCGCCGAGCGCTCGAGCTGGGAGCGCTCCTCGGTCGAGAGGTCGATCTGGATGACCTCCTCGAGGCCGGCGGAGCCGAGCCGGCAGGGGACGCCCATGAAGAGGCCGTCGAGCCCGTACTCGCCGGAGAGGAGCGCCGCGCACGGCAGGACGCGCTTCTGGTCGTGGACGATCGAGTCGACCATCTCGCAGATCGAGGCCGACGGTGCGTAGTAGGCCGAGCCGGACTTGAGCAGCTTCACGACCTCGGCGCCGCCGTCGCGCGTGCGTTGGACGATCTCCTGGAGCCGCGCCGCCGGGATCAGGTCGGTCACCGGGATGCCCGCGATGTTCGTGTAGGACGCGACCGGCACCATCTGGTCGCCGTGGCCACCGAGCACGAAGCCGGTGACGTCGCGCACCGAGACGCCCAGCTCCCACGCCAGGAACGTGCGGAAACGGGCCGTGTCGAGCACGCCGGCCATGCCGAACACCCGCTCGCGCGGGAACCCCGACTCCGCCGCGGCGACCTGGCACATCGCGTCGAGCGGGTTCGTGACGACGATGAGGATCGTCTCGGGCGAGTGCGCGACGAGGTTCTTCGTCACGTCGGCGACGATCGCCTGGTTCGTCCGCAGGAGGTCGTCGCGGCTCATGCCGGGCGTCCGCGCCCGGCCCGACGTGATGATGCAGATGCTCGAGCCGGCCGTCTCCTCGTACCCGTTCGTGCCGACCACCGTCGGCTCGTAGCCGATCACCGGGCCGGACTGGTTCAGGTCGAGCGCCTTGCCCTGGGGGAGCCCCTCGACGATGTCGACGAGGACGACGTCGGCGTAGTCCCGCTCGGCCAGGCGCTGGGCCGTCGTCGCTCCGACGTTCCCGGCACCGACCACCGTGATCTTCGTGCGGCTCATCAGCCCCCCAGCTTCTCGATGATGGCGTCCGCCACGTGCGACGTGCCCACCGCGGTCGGGTCGTCGGGCGACGGCTTCATGTCGTAGGTGACCGACCGGCCCTCCTCGATGACGGCGGCGATCGCGCCCTCCAGCCGGTCGGCCGCGCCGGTCTCCTCGAGGTGGCGCAGCATCATGACGCCGGACAGCATCATCGCGATCGGGTTCACCCGGTTCTGGCCGGCGTATTTCGGCGCCGAGCCGTGGGTCGGCTCGAACACCGCCGCGCCGATCCCGAAGTTCCCTCCGGGCGCGACGCCGAGGCCTCCCACGAGGCCCGCGCCGAGGTCGGAGACGATGTCGCCGTACAGGTTCGGCAGGACGAGCACGTCGTACAGCTCGGGCTTCTGCACGAGCTGCATGCACATGTTGTCGACGATCCGGTCCTCGAACTCGACGTCCGTGTTCTCGGCCGCGACCTGGCGCGACACCTCGAGCCACAGGCCGTCGGTGTGCTTCATGATGTTGGCCTTGTGCACCGAGGTCACCTTCCGGCGGCCGGTGCTGCGGGCATACTCGAATGCGAACTGGACGACGCGGCGGGTGCCGGTCTCCGAGATCGGCTTGATCGAGATTCCGGTGTCCTCGCGCAGCTGGACGCCGGCCGCGCGCTCGATGGCGGCCGCGATCTGGAGGGCGCCGTCGGAGCCGCGCTCGAACTCGATCCCCGCGTACAGGTCCTCGGTGTTCTCGCGCACGATCACGAGGTCGACGCGCGCGTCGGCGTAGCGGGTGCGCACACCCGGGTAGAGCTTGCACGGGCGCACCTGCGCGTACATATCGAGCGACTTGCGAAGGCCGACGTTCACCGAGCGGAAGCCCGAGCCGACCGGCGTCGTGATCGGGCCCTTGATCGCGGTGCCGTTGCGGCGGATCGACTCGATCACGGCCTCGGGAAGCGGGTTCCCGCCGTGCTTGTCCATCACGTCCGCGCCGGCCTCCTGGACGTCCCACTCGAACTCGACTCCCGTGGCCTCGAGCACCCGCCGGGTTGCCTCGGCGATCTCCGGCCCGGTGCCGTCCCCGGGTATCAGCGTTACTGCGTGAGACACAGAGCGGCAGAGTACAAGACGGCATGATCCGAGATGATTGGTTCCCGCTTCCGCGCGCCTGGACGTCCGTCCCTGAAGGCCGGACGAACGGCTGGTGGGGCTGCGGCTGCGAACCGTCGCCTCGCGGCGTCCTCGGTCGGGCCGATATCGACTGATATCGGCCCTCCCTGCGTCCTTGCGAGACTTGGTTCTCGCCGCCCAGAACGTCACGGGAATCGGGAACCAATCATCTAGGATGCCGGTATGGCCGACAAGGGCGGACTTGAGGGCGTCGTCGTCGCGCGAAGCCGGCTCTGCTCGATCGACGGGCAGAAGGGCGTGCTCATCTACGGCGGGTACGACGTCGGCGACCTCGCAGAGCACTCCTCCTATGAGGAAGTCTGCTTCCTGACGCTCTACGGAGAGCTGCCGACGAAGGAGCAGTTCGACGCGTTCCTGTCCGACCTCTCCGACCACCGCGAGCTCTCGGAGGAGACCGCCCAGGTCGTCGACATGCTGGCCAGCCACGCCGCCCCGATGGAGATGTTGCGCACGGCCGTGTCGTCGGACAGCTTCGACGATCCCGACAAGGACGCGAACGACGCCGACGCAAACCGCCGCAAGGCGATGCGCCTCATCGCCAAGATGCCGACGATGGTCGCGCGCTACGCGCGCCGGCGGGCCGGCGAGGAGCCGATCCCGCCCGACCCGGCGCTTGGCCATGCGGCCAACTTCCTCCACATGCTGACCGGCGAGAAGCCCTCGCCGGCGGCTGCCAAGACCTTCGACGTCGCCCTCATCCTGCACGCCGACCACGAGATGAACGCCTCGACGTTCACCGCCCGCGTGATCGCCTCGACGCTCTCCGACATGCACTCGGCGATCACCGGCGCCATCGGCGCGCTCAAGGGCCCGCTGCACGGCGGCGCCAACGAGCAGGTGATGCACCTGCTGGAGGCCATCCCCGACGGCGCGTCGGTGGAGGACGAGATCCGCGCCCGGCTCGAGCGCAAGGAGCGGATCATGGGCTTCGGCCACCGGGTCTACAAGACCTGGGATCCGCGCGCCGTGATCCTGAAGCGCTTCTCGGGCCAGCTCGCGGAGGAGTCCGCGGAGCCGCGCTGGTTCGAGATGTCCGAGGCCATCGAGAAGACCGTGGTCGCCGAGAAGGGGCTCTACCCGAACGTCGACTTCTACTCCGCCTCGACCTACCACTACCTCGGCATCGAGACCGGCCTCTTCACGCCGATCTTCGCCATGAGCCGCGTGGTTGGCTGGGCGGCGCACGTCATCGAGCAGCACTCCGACAACCGCCTCATCCGCCCGAGCTCGGAGTACGTCGGTCCCGGCGTGCGCACCTACGAGCCGATCGAGCGGCGCTCACAGGCAGCATGAGCGCCGCCGACGCGGCGTTCCTCGACGCGTTCGACTCCGGCGCTCCCGAGGGCGGCGTCTTCGGCCATCGCGAGCACCTCCGCCTCGCCTGGATCCTGATCGGCCGGCACGGCCTGGACGCGGCGACGCCCGGGATCGAGCGGCGCCTGCGAGACCTGGCCGCGGCGCACGGGATGCCGGAGCGGTACAACCGCACGCTGACCCTGTTCTGGGTGCGGCTGGTCGCGCACGTCTCGGAGCGGCGGCCGGCGGCGACGTTCGCCGAGTTTCTCGCCGCAGAGGAGTGGCTGCTCGAACCGGGCCTCGCCCGGCGGCACTACTCGGCGGAGCTGCTCTCGAGCGGACCGGCCCGGGCGGCGTGGGTCGACCCCGACCTCATCGCGATGCCCGCCTGAGCCGCATCGTCTGGCCGCGGCCGTGGTGGAAGCCGACCGCCTCGTACGCACGGATCGCGGGCACGTTGCGCGGATCGACCTCGAGGATGACCTGCTCGACGTCCAGCCGCTCGAAGGCGTAGCGGCACAGGAGCGCGGTCGCCTCCCGGCCCTGGCCCGAGCCGCGGTGCTCCGCCTCGCCGATCAGGATCGAGAACCGGGCCCGGCGGCGCGAGAGGAGCTGGAGCCGGGCGTTCCCCACGACCGTGCCGCCCGCGCGCTCCTCGATTCCGACGACGAGCATCCACGGGTCCGCCAGCGCGCGCCGCCCCCACGTCCGCAGCTCGAGCTCGGTCGAGGGCGCCGGCGGCGGCCCGCGGCGGCCGTAGAGGTAGCGGGTCGTGTCGGGGTCGCGCAGCCATCGCGCCCAGGCCGCGGCGTCGGCGGCGTCGAGCGGTGCGAGCGCGACCAGCGCGCCCTCGATCCTCTCGCCGACCGTCACCGGGCGAGCATAACGGGGGGGCGGTGGTTGATCCCCTAGGCAGTCTTGCGGCGCGACCCGGCCGCCGCCTTCGGGCGGGCGCGGGACGACGACTTCGAGCTCGAGCTGCTCTTGCTCTTGGCGGCCGTCTTCTTGTCCTTGTGCGCCTGGTCGAGCGAGGCGGTGAGCGCGGCCATGAGGTCGGGCGGCTTCTCCTCGGTCGAGGCGGCCTTGGGCTTCGTCGTCTTACCCTGGCGCTTGCGGTCGATCACCTCGAGGAGCCGCTCGCGGTACGTGTCCTGGTACTTCGCGATGTCGAACTCCTCGTTCGTGTACGCGCCGATCAGGTCGCGGGCCATCTCGAGCTGGCGCTTGTCGACCTTCGCGCCCGCAGGAGCGATGCCGTCGGTGGAGCGCACCTCGTCGTCGAAGAACATCCGCTCGAGCGTGATGACGCCGTCGCGGACGCGCAGGCAGGCCAGGTTCTCGCGGTCGGAGCGCACGTACGTCGCGACGGCTGCCAGCCCCGAGTCGGCCATCGCCTGCGCGAGCAGCGCGTAGATCGCCTCGCCGGCGCCCTCCTCGGGCCCCAGGTAGTACGTCCGCTCGAAGTAGATGGGGTCGATCTGCTCGGCGGGGACGAAGTCGTGGATCGTGATCGAGTGGCCGCCTTCGGCCCGCGCCGCCTCGAAGTCCTCGTCGGTGAGCGTGACGAACTCGCCCTTCGAGACCTCGTAGGCCTTCACGATCTCGTCGTTCGGGACCTCCTTGCCGTCGACCTTGCAGGTCTTGACATACCCGATCCGGCCGTTGTCCGGCTCGTGGATCAGGTTGAAGCGGATGTCCTTCTCGCTGACCGCCGTGTACATCCGGACGGGCGCGTTCACCAGCCCGAACGAGATCGATCCGGTCCAGACGGCACGCGGCGTGTTCGCTTGAGGCATGGTGGCAAATCGCTTTCGGAGGGTGTAGCGGGGCCTTAAGGATACCCCGCCGGGCGAAAAACCCCTCCCCGTGCGGGGATTATTCGCCGGGGAGCAGCGAGAACACGCGCGCGTCGTGGATCCGCCACGCGCCGTGCAGCTCGAGCCACAGGAGCTCGACCACACGGGTGTCCTCGTCGTCCAGGTGGAGGTGAAAGAGCGTCCGGTTTCCGACGGTGCCGATCAGCTCGCACCGCTCGGTGCGCTCGATGAGCGGCCCGAGGTCCGTGTCGCGATCGGCGAACTCGGCCGAGTAGTGCGCGCGGCAACCCTCCAGGTCGCCGGCATTCAGCGAGCGCTCGAAGGTGCGCGCAAGGCGCTGCACCTGGAGCTTCACCGACGCTGCTTCCACGAGGTGGAAAGCTAGATGAGCTTCGCTTCCTACCGAACCGATTCGACGATCTCGGCGGAGAGGCTCGGGTACCCGGACAGGTACTCGGCCCGCTCGGCCTTGAGCCGCTTCACGCGGCCGGCGTACTCGTCCTCCCGCCCCTGCGCGGCGTAGAGCCGGCGCGGCTGGAGGATGTCGATGTCGGCCTCGTCGATCCCCGGCACGTGCCGGGCGACGCAGTAGCCGAAGTCGGGGTCGGTCTCCCACTCGATGGTGCCCTCGGCGATGCCCTTGACGATGGCCGAGGAGTGCGGGATCAGCACCTTCTTCGAGCGCTCGTCCCCGTCACCGCCGCCGACCCGGCCGGTGTTCATCAGGTACACGTCGATCGGGTGCAGCGCCAGGAGCTCGAGGAACCGGTTGCCCTGGAGGTCGTGCGAGAGCGGGAAGAACGGGTTCGTGCCGGGGACGCGGAGGAACTTGCCCTCCTCGTCCGCGCCGCCGGCCGCCGTGCCCGTGGTCTCGCCGAGCATGAAGAACGCCGCCGCCTGCGGGCCCTCGAGCCTGGCCACCGCCGGGATGATGTTCTCGTTCTTGTTCAGGACGAGCAGGAAGTCGGCCCGGCGGACCGCGTCGGGATCGGCCGCCTCGATGTCGGCGAACGCGAAGACCGCGCGCCCGTTCCTGGTGTACGCCTGGTCGAAGAAGTCGACCTCGCCGGCGTCGGACTGGCTCACGTTCTCGAGGTATGCGGCCGGCCGGGTGACGGCGCCGTAGATCGTGGGCTCGTCCTTGGGGTTGAGCGCGAACGTCTTTGCGAAGCAGCCGGCCTCGGTCGCCGAGACCGACCCGTCGGGCCACCAGGCGACGAAGTCGTCCTGCACCGGGAGCGAGCCGTTCTGGCGCGTGAAGGTGGTCGTGGTCTTGCCGGTGCCGGAGAGGCCGACGATCAGCCCGATCTGGTCGCCGCGCGGCGTCGGGATGATCTTGCAGCCGGCGTGGAGCGCCAGGCCGCCGCGGTCGTGGACGATCTTGTTCCACATCCGCAGGCCGCCCTTCTTCGACTCGCCGAAGTAGTCGGAGCTGAAGACCCGGGTGACGTGGAGGTCGAGGTTGACCGCGATCAGGCGGTCGTCGGGGTAGCCGGCGGCCGCCAGGCCCGGCGTGTAGACGACGACCAGCTCCGGCTCGAACTCCGCCTCCGGGTCGTGGAAGTAGAGGACGTCCTGCATGCCGGCGATGTTCGCGAACGCCGCCTCGACGAAGAGCCGCGTGGGGACGCGGTGCTCGGGCTCGTTGCCGATGAAGCCGTCGACCTGGATCATGTCGGTCTCGGCGATGTAGGCATCCTGGCGCTCCGACATGCGCTCCCACTCGTCGCGGTCGATCGCCTGGTGCGGATAGGACTCCGGCTCGTCGGCGACGATGAACGTCGAGCCCTTCGACCGCGAGAGCACCCGAGTCTGGACGTTGACGGCGCCGTAGCTCGTCTCGCGAGCGTTGGGCATCGCCTTGGCCAGCGCGTGCAGATCCGCCTGGGTCGGGTTGCGTAGCACCGACCGGGCCGCCGGCAGTGCAAAGGCCATCTTCGCCACAGAGCCTCCCTGAGTCACAAGATGCCGCGTGCCTCGTGCGGCCATAGACCAGTTTACCGCAATTTTCCCACGTTCCAACCCCTCACAAGACTGTTACAAAGTGACCCCGAGAGGTGCTCTGGTACGCTGCCTCGGCATGGTACGACACGACGTCGTTGTGGTCGGTGCCGGGGTCGCCGGGATGCGCGCTGCGATCGAGGCCTCACGCTACGGAGCCGACGTCGCCGTCGTCTCGAAGCTGCACCCGACGCGCAGCCACTCGGGCGCCGCTGAGGGCGGCATCAACGCCGCGCTCGGCAACGCGTCGGAGGACTCGCCCGAGCAGCACACCTTCTTCACCGTCAAGGGCTCCGACTACCTGGGCGACCAGGACGCGATCGCCGTGATGTGCGAGGAGGGGCCCGGCGACATCTACGAGCTCGAGCACATGGGCTGCATCTTCTCGCGCACGCCCGACGGGAAGATCGCCCAGCGCCCGTTCGGCGCCGGCGGCGCCCCGCGCACGTGCTACGCGGCCGACATCACCGGCCACGTGCTCCTGCACGTCCTCTACGAGCAGCTCGTCAAGTCGCAGGTCACGGTGTACGAGGAGTGGTTCGCGCTGGACCTCGTGATGGACGGCGACCGCTGTGTGGGCCTCACCGCGTGGGATCTCGTCCACGGCGGCGTGCAGGGCGTCGAGGCCGGCGCGGTCGTGCTCGCCACGGGCGGCCTCGGGCGCATGTACCGCGGCACGACCAACGCCTACGCCTGCACCGGCGACGGCATGTCGATGGCCTGGCGCGCGGGCGTGGCGCTGAAGGACATGGAGTTCATGCAGTTTCACCCGACAACGCTCAAGGCGAACGGCGTTCTCATCACCGAGGGCTGCCGCGGCGAGGGTGGCTACCTGCGAAACGCCGAGGGCGACCGGTTCATGTTCAACTACGCGCCCAACGCCGGCGAGCTGGCCTCGCGCGATGTCGTCTCGCGCGCCGAGCAGACCGAGATCGACGAGGGCCGCGGCGTCGACGGCTGTGTCCTGCTCGACCTCACCCACCTGGGCGCGAAGAAGATCAACACGGTCCTGCACGGCTCGCGCGAGCTGGCGATGGACTACGCGGGCGTCGACCCGATCGAGGAGCCGATCCCCGTGCGGCCCGGGTCGCACTACCACATGGGCGGCGTCGACACCGACATCTGGGGCCGCACCTCCATGCCCGGCCTCTACGCCGCCGGCGAGTGCGCCTGCGTGTCGGTGCACGGCGCGAACCGCCTCGGCGGGAACTCGCTCCTCGAGACGGTCGTCTTCGGCCGCCGCTCGGGCGCGGCCGCTGCCCAGGACGTGCGCTCCAACGGCTCCGGCGGGGTGTTCTCGCCGTCTGCGGTGCGCGTCGCCGAGCGCCGGATCGCGCAGCTCCTCTACAACTTCGACGGCGTTCGCCCGCACGTCATCCGCGACGAGCTCGCCGACACGATGTACTCGAACGCCGGCATCTTCCGCACCGCGGAAGGGCTCGAGCAGTGCGTCGCCGACATCGCCCACCTGCGCGAGCGCTACCGCGACGGGCTCGGCGTCGTCATCCAGGACAAGTCGCGGACGTTCAACTCCGACCTGATCCAGGCGCTCGAGCTGGGCTCGATGCTCCAGATGGCCGACTGCCTCGTGACCGGCGCGGTCGCCCGCACCGAGAGCCGCGGCGCGCATTCGCGGCTCGACCACCCGGACCGCGACGACGAGCACTGGCTGCGCCATAGCCTCACGTCGTACGACGACGGGCAGGTGGCCCTCGACTACAAGGCCGTCACGATTACGGAGTTCGAGCCCGCCGTCCGCACCTACTGACCGGAGCCGCATGGAGTTCACCCTCAAGATCGAGCGCTACGACCCGGACACCGACCAGGGCCGGCTGCAGGAGTTCACGGTCGACGCTCCCGAGACGGCGACGCTCCTCGACGTCCTCGACGTCGTCAAGGACACGGTCGACGGCTCGGTCACCTACCGCAAGAGCTGCCGCATGGCGGTGTGCGGCTCCTGCGGAATGCGGATGGACGGGGCCGCCGTCCTGGCGTGCAAGACGCCGATGGCGCCGCTCGCGGAGGAGGGCCGCGTCCCGGTCATCTCGCCGATGGGCAACCTGCCGGTGATCAAGGACCTGGTCGTCGACATGGATCCCTTCTGGGCCAAGTTCAAGGCTGTGAAGCCGTGGCTCGAGGAGGACGACCGCCCGCCGGTCAAGGAGTGGCGCGTCCAGCAGGAGGAGCTCGACCGGATCATGAAGGAGGCGCTCTGCATCCAATGCGGCTGCTGCGTCTCCGAGTGCAACTCGATGGAGGCCGACCCCGACTTCCTCGGCCCGGCGGCGCTCGCCAAGGCGCAGCGCTTCGTCGGCGACGTCCGCGACCGCGACCGCAGCGAGCGGCTGCGCATGCTGAACGGCCCGCACGGCGTCTGGGACTGCACCCGCTGCTACTTCTGCAACCAGCGCTGCCCGAAGGGCGTCGACCCGCGCGACGCGATCGC
>Ga0075424_100004844_pt1 | contig 12775 bp, 9 predicted proteins | sample SoiMethybrSBSTD3_FD_75301 | JGI IMG/M metagenome (GOLD analysis project Ga0075424, IMG submission 75301) | Bulk soil microbial communities from a Populus tree surrounding site in Tennessee, USA - Soil MetaG P. TD hybrid SBSTD3 | ecosystem: Environmental > Terrestrial > Soil > Tree plantation... | reverse complement strand
GCGTTTTCAAGTCGGTAGTGCCGCGCGAGCAGCGCGAGGAGCGAGAGATCGCCCGTGCCATCGAGCTCGGACCAGTGCCTCGCGGAGACCGTTCGATTCGTATCGATCGATCGCAGCTCGACGCCGCTGTCGCGCGATTCGATTTCGGCGTGCGCGCGGAGGCTGATCGCGGCGTTCAGCGTCGTGGCGCCGTCGTGAAACAGGTAGAGGGGCCAGATGTCGATGGTGCCGCCGGCCAGATCGATCCGCGTCGGCGCGGAGGAGACGATGCGCACCCGGTGATTTTACTATTCGCGCAACGCCTCCACCGGATTCACGAGCGCGGCGCGCCGCGCCGGGACGAATGCGGTGGCAAGTGCGACGGCGGCGAGCACCGCAGGCGCGGCCGCGAACGTCAGCGGATCCACCGGCGGGATCTCGAAGACGAGGCTTGCCATCAATCGCGCGGCCGCGAACGCGCCCGCAAGACCTGATGCGATTCCTGCCACCGTCACCGCCGCCGCCTGCATGACTACCGATCTCAGGATCCGGGCCGGCGGCTCTCCGAGCGCCATGCGCAGACCGATTTCGCGACGGCGGCCGGCCACGAGCTGCGACAGGACGCCGTAGAGACCCATTGCTGCCAACAGCAGCGCAACCGCCGCGAACAGTGTGAGCAGCAGCGTGTTCAGGCGGGGTTGCGCCACCGAATCACGAAGCCGTTCTGCCAGCGGACTGACCGCGTAGACGGCGCGCCGCGGCTCGATCTCGCGCAGCGCCGCACGGATCGCGGTCACGGACGCCGGATGTGCGGCGTCCGTTCGCACGAGAAAGATCGGATCGGGCCAGTACGGTGAATAGCCGCACATGTAGATGACTGGCTCGGCCGACGACAGCAGCCCACGCTCGCGCACGTCGCCGACCACGCCGACAATCTCGACCGTCTGTCCGGGCGGAAGGTTCTGAAAGATCAAGGCGTGCCCGCGCGGATCGTCGTTCGCGAAGAACCGATCAGTGAACGCACGAGTGACGAGCGCCTTTGAAAACGCCGGCGCAGCGGGATCGTCGCGGCACGTCTCGCCCTGCAGGATCGGAATTCGCAGCGTGCGAAAGTAGCCGGCGCTCACCGACCGCGTATGCGCAAACGTCTTTTCCGCGGGATCGCGACCGATGATGTGGAATTCGCTCGGAGGGTAGTCGGTCGCCGCGGGGACGACCTGGCTGAGCGCGGCGGACGCGACGCCTGGTATCAGTTCCAGGCGCCGAATCGTTCGCGCCTGCCGCTGCACGACGGCGTCCAGCTGTTCGGACCACTGCGCGCTCATGCGAAACGTGAGCACGTGATCCGGATCGAGTCCCGGCGACACCTGCTGGAGTCGCGTGAAGCTGCGGACGAGCAGGCCCGCGCCGACGAGCAGGACGATTGCAAGCGCGACCTGCGCCGCGACGAGCACGCGCTGCAGCGCGTGATGGCCGCTCGCTTCTGCGCGGCCGCCCCGCGACAACGCATCGGCCGGATCCTTCCGTGCTGCGCGAAGCGCGGGCGCCAGCGCGAAGACCAGCGTCGTGATCGAACCAATCGCCATCGTGAACGCCACGAGCCGTGCATCAACGTGGATATCGGCAGCGCGCGGCAGCTGCGTCGCGGCCGCCCGCATCGCGCTCATACCCCACGCGGCGAGCAGCAATCCAACGCCGGTGCCGGCAAGCGCGAGCAGCGCGCCTTCGCGAAGCAGCTCGGCGACGACGCGGACGCGATCGGCGCCGATCGCAAAACGGATCGCGATGTCGCGCTCGCGACGCGCCGAGTCCGCCAGCAGGAGGCACGCCACGTTGCCGCATGCGGCGAGCAGGACGAGCGCGACCGCACCGAGCAGGAGCCATAACGTCCGGCGCACGCCACCGATCTGTTCTTCCTTCAGCGCGACCACCGCCGCACCCCAGCCTTTGTCCGTCTCCGGAAACTGCTCGCCGAGGGCGGCCTGCACGCGCGTCAGATCTTCCTGCGACTGTTCGATCGTGACGCCCTCCTTCAGGCGACCCACAGCCTTGTAGAATCGAGCCCGCCGCGCCTCCATCAGCATCGCGGGTGATTGCGCGGGCACCCATACTTCCGTCGTTGCGTACGGATAACGGAATGACGGCGGCATCACGCCGATGACGGTGCGGTTCGCGCCGCCGAGAATCAGCTTGCGGCCAATCGCGGACGGATCGCCGTGAAGACGATTGCGCCAGAACGCGTCGCTGACGACGATGACCGAAGGGCCGCCGAAGAGCTCTTCCTGCGGCGTCGGCGTGCGTCCGAGAGCGGCGGACACACGAAGCACCGAAAAGAATCGCGGCGAGATGCGCATCGCTTCGACGCGCTCAGGCAGCGGACCCGTCGTATCCGTCATGTTCTCGAAGTAGTGGGCCGCCAGGGCGACGAACGTGCGGTTCGAGCGGTTCCACTCTTCGAGTCGTCCCGGCGCGACGAGCTGCGTCGCCTGACGCCGCGCGAGATTGCTCTCGTATACCGCCACGAGTCGATCCCCATCGGGAAACGGGAGCGGCTTCAGCAACACCGCGTCGACCGCCGAGAAGATGGCGCTGTTCGCGCCGATGCCGAGCGCGAGAGTGACGACGACGGCAATCGTGAGGGCTGGCCTGCGCGCGAGCGAACGTACCGCGGCGCGCCACTGATGGAACATACAACGCTCCCCGTGCTTTGACGGTGTGCACGGCGGATCCGTTTGCTTGGTAGAATCCGGCTGTGTCGCCCAGCGCTCTTCGCCGCCAAATCGGACAGCTGCTCATTGCCGGGTTCAACGGTCAGCAGATTTCAGCCGAGCTTCGATCGCTTGCGAAAGAATTCGGACTCGGCGGCGTCATCCTCTTCGCGCGTAACATCGTCGACCCCGAGCAGGTCGCCGAAGTCTGCTTCGAGGCGTCGCGTCTCGTGTCCGACCTGCCGGTGTGGGTGTCGGTGGACCAGGAGGGCGGACGCGTCGCCAGGCTCAAGGAACCGTTCACCGTGTGGCCGCCGATGGCAGCGCTCGGCCGCGCCGGCGACGTCGCATTGGCGGAACGATTTGCGCGCGCGCTGGCCGCCGAACTGAAGGCCGTCGGGTTCACCCTCGATTACGCGCCGGTCCTCGACATCCACACGAATCCGAAGAATCCGGTCATCGGAGACCGGGCGCTCGCGGAGAAAGCCGAAGAAGTCGCGCGCCTGGGAAGCGCAATCGTGCGCACCTTGCAGGCAGAGGGAATCGCCGCGTGCGGAAAGCATTTCCCCGGACACGGCGATACGAGCGCCGATTCGCATTTCGAGCTCCCGCTCGTCGAGCATCCGCCCGAGCGGCTGCGTCAGGTCGAATTCAAGCCGTTCGAAGCCGCGATTGCCGCCGGCGTCGCGACGATCATGACCGCGCACGTCTTCGTGCCGTCGCTCGACGACAAGCGGCCGTCGACGCTGTCGAAGCACATCGTGACCGACATTCTCCGCAAGGAGCTCCGGTACGACGGCGTCATCCTGAGCGACGATCTGGAAATGAAAGCCGTCGCGAGCGAGTACGCCGTGCCCAAAGCGGCCGTCCTCGCGATTGAAGCCGGATGCGACGGCGTGTTGATCTGCAGCGGCGATCACGACACGCAGGCTGCGGCGCTCGAGGCGCTCGTGCACGCGGTCGAGAACGACGCGCTGCGGCTGTCGGCCGTCGAGGATGCGCTCAAGCGTCAGCAGCGCGCAAAGGAGAAGTTTCTCGCGACGCCCGTCGCCACTCGACCGATGACCGGCCGCGCGCTGCGTTCGGCGATCGGACGTGATGAGCACCGCGCCATCGCGGACGAGATGGCCCGCTTTCTGTGATGCGGAAGCCGCGGGCCCTGAGATCAGGCGATCGCATCGCCGTCGTCGCGCCGGCCAGCACGTTCAATCGCGCAGAATTCGACCGCGGCATCGAAGAGCTCCGGCGTCTCGGGTTCGTGCCCGTGTACGATGACTCCGTGTTCGCGCGTCAGCGCTACCTTGCCGGCGCTGCGGATGTGCGAGCCGCAGCGATACGCGGCGCGTGGGAGGATCCGGACATCGCCGCGCTCATCGGCGTGCGCGGCGGCTACGGCAGCGCACAGGTGCTGCCGCTGCTCGATCGCGAGCTTGCCAGGCGCGCGTCGAAGCCGTTCATCGGCTACAGCGATCTCACGGCGGTGCTGACGTTTCTCACGATCAACTGCGGCACGGTCGCGTTTCACGGACCGATGCTCGATCGACGGCTGTCGCGCGGGTCCCAGGGCTACGATGCGGACTCGTTCATGCGTGTGCTGTGCCGCGCCCAACCGGCCGGTGAGTTTTCCGCGCCGCAACTGGAGGCTGTGCGGTGCGGAGAAGCGTCCGGCGTGCTCCTCGGCGGAACCGTGACGCAGCTCCTTGCTTCGCTCGCCACGCCGTTCGCGTTCGATCCACCTTCGGGCTACGTGCTGTTTTTCGACGAAGTGGGTGAGCGGCCGTATCGCCTCGATCGGCAGGTCACGCAATTGCGGCAATCCGGAATCCTCGCCCGTGCGGCCGCCGTCGTCATTGGCGAGCTGCCGAACTGCGACGAGCCGAACGGCGAGGTCACCGGCCGCGCGGTGATGGCCGATCTGCTCGGCGACTTTCCGGGGCCGGTGCTCATCGGATTTCCGTCGGGCCACACCATCGGACCCGCGATGACGCTGCCGTTCGGCGTCACCTGTCGCGTCGTGGCGACGAGGCCGCCGCGACTCGTCATCGAGGAGTCGGCGGTTCAATGACGCGCGTGCATTTGATCGGCGTGTGCGGTACGGCGATGGCGACGCTGGCCGCCATGTTGAAGCGCAAAGGTCTCGACGTTCGCGGATCGGATCAGGACGTGTATCCGCCGATGAGCGATTTTCTCGCAGCCGAAGGCATCACGACGCTCGTCGGCTATCGTCCCGAGCACATCACCGGAGATCTCGACCTGGTCGTCGTCGGCAACGCAATCTCCCGCGGCAACCCGGAGCTCGAGGAGGTGCTGGATCGCAAAATCCGATACTGCTCTTTGCCCGAAGCCATCCGCGATCATTTCCTCTGGGGGGCGCGGTCGATCGTCATGGCCGGCACGCACGGCAAGACGACGACGGCGTCGCTGACAGGTTGGGTGCTGACGCACGGCGGCCTCGATCCGAGCGTGCTCGTCGGCGGGATCGCGCGCAACTTCGGCGAGAACGGCTCGAGTTACCGGCTCGGCAGCGGCCGCGACTTCGTGATCGAGGGCGACGAATACGACAGCGCGTTCTTCGACAAGACGGCGAAGTTTCTGAAGTACCTGCCGGACGTCGCGGTGATCAACAACGTCGAGTTCGATCACGCCGACATCTACGCCGATTTCGACGCCGTGTCGCTCGCGTTCCGTCGTCTCGTCAATCTCGTTCCGCGCAGCGGTCTGCTCCTGATTGGATCCGACAGCGAGGGCGCACGCGCGCTCGTCGACGGCGCGAAGTCGCGCGTGCAGACATTCGGCACGCGTGATGACGTCGATTGGCAGGCGCACGATCTCGAATCGATTGGCGCATCGACGCGGTTCAAGGTTCGCCGCGGCCGGGCGCCGTTCGGCGTGTTCCAGATCCCGCTGCTCGGCGCACACAATGTGAGAAACGCGCTCGCGGCCATCGCCGTGGGGACGGAAGTCGGCGTGGCCGTCGAGCGGATCGCCGAAGGTCTGCGCGCGTTCGCCGGCGTCAAGCGGCGGCTCGAGGTCGTGGGCACGGCCGACGAGGTAACGGTGTACGACGACTTCGCGCATCATCCGACGGCCGTGGCCGAGACGCTGGCGGGATTGCGCGCGGCAAATCCGTCCGCGCGGATCTGGGCGGTGTTCGAGCCGCGCTCCGCCTCGTCGTGCCGTCGCGTGTTCCAGGACGACTTCGCCCGCGCTTTCGCCCCCGCTGACGAAGTCCTGATCGCGCCGGTGTTTCGTTCGAAGCTCGCGGATGCCGAGCGCCTCTCGGTTCCGCAACTCGTCCGCGACTTGAAATCGCGCGGTCAGTCGGCGCGCGAAGCTGATTCGATCGACGACATCGTGTCGGCCATTGCCAAGGAGCACCGGCCGGGCGATCTCATCGTGCTGATGTCGAACGGCGGGTTCGGCGGCATTCATCAGAAGCTGCTCCGGGCGCTGGCGTGAGCTACAGGATCGTGCCGGCGGGCGATTCCGCGGTCATTGTCGAGCTCGAGGAGCGCATCGATCCCGAGGTGAACGCGCGGACGATTGCGCTTGCTGACGCGATTCAGTCGGCGGCAATCGCCGCCGTTCGCGACGTCGTACCGACTTACCGATCGGTCGCCGTGTATTTCGATCCGCTGCGCGTCGACTACAACGCGCTCATCCGATGCATTGAAACGGAAGCGGCGCGTCCGACGGCGGAGTCGAAGCGCAAACGCGACCCGCTGCGCATTCCGGTCTGTTACGGCGGTGAGTTCGGGCCCGACCTCGGCAACGTCGCCGCCTTCGCGCACATGACGGAAGCCGACGTCATCACCGTTCACACGGCGACCACGTATCGCGTGTTCATGCTCGGCTTCGTGCCGGGCTTCGCATATCTCGGCGTTGTCGACAATCGCATCGCGATGCCGCGTCATTCAACGCCGCGCGTGCGCGTTCCTCTTGGAACGGTCGGCATCGCGGGCGTGCAGACCGGCATCTACCCGGCGGAAACCCCTGGCGGATGGCAATTGATCGGGCGGACGCCGGTCAAACCATTCGATGCGTCGCGCGCGGAGCCGTTTCTCATGAAAGCGGGCGACGCCGTGCAGTTCTACGCGATCGACGTCGACGAGTTCCGCCGCGCGTCATGAATGGCGTCCGCATCATCAAGGCGGGCATGCTGACGACGATTCAGGACCGCGGACGATGGGGGCTGCAGTCTCGTGGCGTGCCAGTGGCCGGACCGATGGATCCGGTATCGCACCGGATTGCGAATGCGCTCGTCGGCAACGACGGCGATCGAGCAACGCTCGAGGTGACGCTGCTCGGGCCCGAGCTCGAGTTCGAGGACGAGCGGCTCGTCGCGATCGCCGGCGCAGAATTCGACGTCACGCTCGATCGCCGCGCCGTGCCGATGCATGCGCCGTTCATCGTCTCGACCGAATCGCGCCTGCGCTTCGGCGCGCGCCGCCGCGGCACGCGCGCTTACATCGCGATCGCCGGCGGCATCGCGGTCCCGCCGACGCTCGGCAGCCGCGCGACGCATTTGATCAGCGCCATGGGCGGCGTCGACGGTCGTCCGCTGCGCGCGGGCGATCGACTGCCGCTCGGCGATCCCGAGCACACGCTTCGATCGGCCGGCGCGTCCACTGAACCGATCGTGCCGCTCCCGGAGGGACACGCGCGCATTCGGGTGCTGCCCGGGCCGCAGGAGGAGTATTTTTCCGCTGACGCGCTCGATGTGCTGCAATCGGCGCCGTACGCGATCGGTCAGAATTCAGACCGAATGGGATTTCGCCTCGACGGTCCACGGCTCACGCATGCGCGCGGGGCGGACATCATCTCCGACGCCACGCCGCTCGGCGTTCTGCAGGTACCGGCCGCGGGACTGCCGATTCTGCTGATGGCCGATCGGCAGACGACCGGCGGCTACCCGAAAATTGCGACGGTCATATCGGCAGACATCAGCGTGGCGGGACAGCTCGGTCCGGGCGACACGATTCAGTTCGAGGTCTGCTCGCCGCGAGAGGCAATGGCCGCCCTCATCGCGCAGGAACGCGCGCTCATGACGCTCGAGGCCGGGCCGTCGTGACCGATGCACTCGACTTCGACGCGTCGCTTCGGTCGGCGTTCGGCGATCGCGCGCACGCGAACGCCCCGCTTGCGCCGCTGACGACGTTTCGCGTCGGCGGTCCCGCCGACTGGCTCCTCGAAACGCGCAGCAGCGACGAGATCGTTGCTGCCCTCAAGCTCGCGCACGCTGCGGGCATTCCGGTGACGCTGCTCGGCGGTGGATCGAACGTCCTCGTGTCGGACGCCGGCGTTCGCGGCCTCGTGATCCGGCCGCGCGGCGGTGACGTGCGCGATATCGATGAACATCATGTGCGAGCCGACGCCGCGGTCACCATCAACGGATTCGTGCGATGGACGGTCATGCACGGTCGTGCAGGCCTGGAAGCATGGGCCGGCACGCCGGGGACCGTCGGCGGCGCGATCTTCGGCAACGCACATTTCGCCGGACGTCTCATCGGCGAGTTCGTCACCACGGTGCAGCTCGCCGCGCGCGACGGAGACGTGAGCGACGTGCCGGCGATCGCGATGGCGTTCGGCTACGATCGCAGCCGGTTGCAGACCACCGGAGAAGTGCTGCTGTCCGCGACGTTCCGCGTGTCGGATGGCGATCCGGCGGCGCTCCGCGCGGTGGCACGACAGTCGCTCGCCTATCGCAAACGCACGCAGCCGCTCGATTCACCGAGCGCCGGCTGTATTTTTCAAAATCCCGAACAGGGACGCGACGTCGTGCCGGACGGCATTCCATGGTCCGCCGGCGCGCTCGTGGATCGCGCGGGCCTCAAGGACGCATCCGTCGGCGGCGCGCGCGTCTCGTCGACGCATGGCAACTTCATCGTCAACGACGGCCGCGCGACCGCGCGCGACATCCGCGCGCTCATCGAGCGCTGCCGCTCGGCGGTGCACGAACGCTTCGGCGTCGAGCTCCGCGACGAGATCGTCTACCTGGGGGAATTTTGAGGAAAGAAGCGGACGCATCATGAGAATCGGCATCGCTTTGTCTTTGTATGTCGACGTTACTGATTGAGGGCGGCCACCGCCTGTCGGGATCGGTGGAGGTTGAGGGCAACAAGAACGCCGCACTGCCGCTGCTCGCGGCGTGCCTCCTCACCACGGACGAATGCGTCCTCACCAACGTGCCGCGGATCAGCGACGTCGAGGTGATGGCGCGGCTGCTGCTCGATCTCGGAGCAGAGGTGGAAGGCATCGGCAGCACGACGCTGCGCGTGCGATGTCCGGAGGTCGTGAAAGACGAGCCCGACGGCGCGCTGGTGGGACGCCTCCGCGGATCAGTGCTGCTGCTCGGTCCGCTGCTCGCGCGCCGCGGCCGCGCGCACCTTGCGCCGCCAGGCGGCGACTTTCCCGCACGCCGCACGATCGCGACGCACATCGAATCGCTGGAAGCGATGGGCGCGCGCGTCATCCCGGGGCCGGGACACATTCTCGAAGCGCCGGCAGGACTGCGACCGACGTCGATTTATCTCTTCGAAGCCTCCGTCACCGGCACGGAGACCGCGCTGCTCGCCGCAGCGTGTGCGCCTGGCATCAGCGAGATCCGCCACGCCGCATGCGAGCCCCACGTGTTCGAGCTGTGCGCGTTCCTGCAGAAGATTGGCGTCGGCGTCACCGGCGGCGGTACGTCCACCATTCGCGTCGAAGGCGGACACACGCTCCACGGCGCCGAGCACCGCTTGTGGGGCGACTACATCGAAGCAGGAAGCTGGGCGGTCGTCGGCGCGATCACGGGCGGCGACGTCGAAATCCGCGGCGCGCGCCCCGAAGACATGGAAGTGATCGCGGCCGTGCTGAAGCGGATGCACATCGAGTGCGACGTGGAAGGCGAGGTGTGCCGCATTTCGAAGTCCCGCCCGCAGGCGGCCGGCCGGATTACGACCGGCCTGTGGCCGGGATTCCCGAGCGACATGGTCAGCCTCGTCACCGTGCTCGCCACGCAGACGGAGGGGCAGACGCTCGTGCACGACTGGCTGTACGAACTGCGTCTCTTCGCGCTCGAGCAGTTGAGCAGCATGAGCGCGGATCTGTTCCTCTGCGACCCGCACCGGATCATCGTCAGCGGACCGCGGCGGCTGCGCGGCCGTCCGCTCGACAGCCGCGATCTCAGATCCGGCATGGCGCTCATCGCCGCCGCGCTCGCCGCCGACGGACAGAGCCGGCTCGCGCCGCTCGAGACGGTCGAGCGCGGGTATGGACGTCTCGTGGAGCGGTTGCAGGGACTTGGCGCGAAGGTCGCGAAGCTGCCGTGACTATCCCGTTTTGCAAAACGGCGTAGTTACTCACGCTCGTGGTAAGCCCTTCGGCTCGCTCAGGATGTATTTATCGAACCACGAGCAGACGGCTCGTCCTTCCGCCTTCGGCTGGTCGCCTGAGCTCAGGACGAGCGAGATTCGATCGTCTCGCTACGCCCAAATGAAATCCGCGCCTAACGCGGCCCGCCGGGCTTCTTCGGCGCGTTCGGGTTGGCCGGGTCTTCCTTTGGCGGTTCGGGCGGTTTCGGCGCTTCGAGAATGGGCAGTTCGGCGATTGGCGCGAGCGAATCGCGGCCTACGCGGAACGGACGCAGATCCGCTTCGGTGAGATCGAGCACGCGGATGATATGCGGCGTCAGCGTGAGGATGATGTCGGTCTGCGTCGCTTCCTTCGTCGTGTGGCCGAATATCTTCCCGACCACCGGCAGATCGCTCAGACCGGGAATCCCGGCGAGCGTCGTGCGCTCGTCGTCGCGAATCAGGCCGGCGAGCATGTTCGTTTCACCCTCGCGCAGCCGGATCACCTGTTTCACCTCGCGATTGCCGAATGTCGGCAACCCGCCGAATCCAGAGCCCGAAATGCTCGTCACCGCGATTGACAGCGCCAGCGTCACGTCGTCGTCGTGATGTGTGCGCGGCGTGATGTCGATGTTCACGCCGATGTTCTGGTAGTTGTACGACGTGATCGGCTGCTGCGGCGTGCCGCCGGTCGCGATTGGCGCGAACGTCGTGACCGGCACCGGCACCTGATCGCCGAACCGCGCCGTTGCCGCCATGCCGTCGGAGGTTCGCAGCTGCGGATTCGCCAGCGCGCGGGTGTGAACGTCAGTCTTCAGCAGCCGGTAGTACAACGACGGCAGGTTCGCGAAGATCACGTCGGATGACGACAGGTTGCGCAGCTTCTCGAGCGTGATCGTTCCGTTCGGACTCTGATCGATGCCGACGGAACCGTTGATGCCCGCGGATCCCGCCGACGCGATCTGGAGTCCGTACTCGGTCAGCTTCGATCGATCGACTTCGAGGAGTTCGACGTCGATGATCACTTCGGGCCGAGCCTTGTCGATGGCCGCCAGCACACGCGCCGCGGCGGCAATCCGCTCGGGTGTGTCTTTGATCGTCAGCGCGTTCGTGCCGGTCACAGGCGAGATGCGCCGCGCGTCGAGCACCATCCGCAGCAGATCCATCGTCTCTTTCAGATCGATGTTGCTCAGATAGAACGTGCGGACGACTTCCTCTTCGTACTCACGGCGCTTGGCGGGCGTGTCGGGGATGACGGCAATCGTCTTCGGCGCGGTGACGCGGAAGAACGTGCGTGTCGCGCCGGCCACCGTGTTCAGGGCGTCTTCGAGCGAGGCGTTCCGGAGATCGACGGTGATCGGCGTGTCGCGAAACGCCGGATCGAAGATGAGGCTGAGACTCGCAAGCCGGCTGATCGCCGTGAAGACGTCGCGGCTGCTCGCGTCCCGGAAGGTGAGCGATGCCGGCATCTTCACGCCCGGTGGGATGTCGAGGCCGGGCGGCGGCAGATCGCGCGCGCGCTCGATCAGCGTCTGCAGCTCGGTCTTGCCTTCGCGCGGCACCGCGATTTTCGCGCGCAGCTTGTTGCGCGTCGACCGAAGCTCCTGATCGATGTCGGCGCTGGTCGGGTTCAACTCCGCGGCCGTCTCGTATTCGACGAGCGCTTCGTTGAGCTTGGCGACCGCCGCGAGGCGGCGTCCCTGTTGGAAGTGCCACTGCGACGCCCGCAGCTTCGCGCGTTCGAGCTGGAGCCGCGCGTCGACGTCGTTGGGATTCAGGCGGACCGCCCGCGTGTATTCGACGACCGCGACGTCGTAGTCCTGTCGCTGCTCGGCCTCGCGTCCGTGGCGCATCGCGGACGAGGATGCGCAGCCGCCGGCGAGGAGCGCCGTCACGGCGACCCACGCGAGCCGGTTACGGGCGACCAGACGGAGTGATGACATCAACACCGCGCGGTATCTTGAACGTGAATTCCTTATCGGCCACCCCGACGTTCTCCTTCAGGTTATTGAAGGAAAAGCTGGACTTGCCGCCCTGAGCGTCCACCGTGACGAGGCCGCGGATCTCGAGAGTCCGGGGATCGATGACCAGAATCAGCCAATCGTAGTCCTGTTGCTGTTTTTTTGGTACTAACTTCAGCGCCTCCGTGCCGGCGGGCATTCCGGCCGGCGTGTCGACCACAGACGCCGTGAAATCGCGAGGCAGACTCCCCTTGCCAGCCAGAAACAGGGTCGGCGTGGTGGCCTGGTCCTCGGGCGGGACCGAGGCTATCACAACCTGTTTGTCCTGCGGGAGATAGGAGTACATCTTCACGCCGTCGGAGACGAATAGCTTCTGCTCAGGAGCGGTGTATTCCCACCGCATCTTGCCGGGCTTCTTGATCAGCAGGCGTCCCCGCTCGGTGATTTGCTTGTGGAGGACGCCGCCCTGATAGGTGTGGACGAATTCCGCGGAGAAATCCTTGATGCCGTCATATTTTTTCTGCAGCGCCTGCGCCAGTTGCGCCGCGTCAGTGTCGGGCACCGAAATCGCGACCGCCGCCGCGAGGATCAGGGGAAGCATGGGTCCACGATAGCACGCAGTGCCGGGGTGGTGCCGGGGGCGTGCCGCGGTGGTGCCGCGATCGTGACGGGATCGTGCCGCGTTGGTGCCGCGATCGTGACGGGGGCGTGCCGCGGTCGTGCCGCGGTCGTGACGGGGGCGTGCCGCGGTCGTGCCGCGGTCGTGACGGGGGCGTGCCGCGGTCGTGCCGCG
>Ga0075424_100004843_pt1 | contig 12776 bp, 8 predicted proteins | sample SoiMethybrSBSTD3_FD_75301 | JGI IMG/M metagenome (GOLD analysis project Ga0075424, IMG submission 75301) | Bulk soil microbial communities from a Populus tree surrounding site in Tennessee, USA - Soil MetaG P. TD hybrid SBSTD3 | ecosystem: Environmental > Terrestrial > Soil > Tree plantation... | reverse complement strand
ATGAGTAGGCGCCATGCTTGAGTACCTGCACGTCTTAACCTTCTTCTCCTGGATTCCACTGGCTCTGTTAGCCAGCTCGGAGAAAGGTCGAAAACCTGCAGCTCCTTTTCTCTGGACACTCTGCGGGGTGACGTTCCTGCTCTGTGGTTACATACTCTATATCGATTTCATCTGGTCAAAGACCGTCGTCGCGCCGATTCGCCTGGACTTGTTGTTCCTGATTCCTCTCAGCACGAGCACTTTTACAGGTGTTGGAGTCTGGGGCGTCCGGAAGTCTGGAGGGTTACCGAAGATCGCATCCGTCCTGCTTCTTGCGTTTTCGGTTCCGACTCTGTTGGTTTTCGCGCAAGGAATTTGGAAATCCAGCAAAGATATTGTGCGACTTAATGCCAGGCCTGCACTCATATTCGAGGCTCAATTCCGGAATCCCCAAACCTTCAGGAATTTTTTCGGCAATATCGATTTGAAGAATGATCCTCGCGTGGGCCATTTTCGAGCCGAAGATCCAAAGAGTTGGGCATCCCGCGTGATTGTGAACGATCAAAGCCATTTCTGGCTGATGTTCAAGTGCGGTGAAAACGTGGAATGCGTCTACTCACAGGCAGACATTGGAGAAATCTCTCTACCGGGGACTTTCAAGGCCCAATCTGAGACTGGTCTTCCCCAGGAAGTTGTCGTCTCGGCTTGGAGCCGGGATCGGTTCACTTTGAACTTCTCTCCGCAGGGCAGTTACACTTTTGTGAGAACGCCGGTCTCCTACAATGAAACGGTCTCCGCACCCCGGAAAGTCAGCTTCCACGGCTCTTTCTCTCAGGTCCGAATCGACCGCGACTACATCTACCTCATTCAGATTTGGTTGTGGCAGTCCGGCAATCGTTGGGTCGCCTATTATGTTCGGCGAAACGCCAAATGCGGCTCGATCAATGATTTTGTCTCTGCATCTGCCTATGAAGGTAAACCCCATAGGGAGCAGATTTACTTTACGAGCGCCACGGAAAAAATCGAGGAGTTCCAAATCAAGGTGCCCTCACCGTCAACCGACCAAATCGATGGACATATCTTCTATAACGGAAGATCTCTGGAAGAGGTTACGCTCAAAAGAGGGTCGATTCTTTACTCGCCAATTTACGAGAGCGCTCCAACTAGCGACTTTGACATCACCACCGATTGGCTGAAGACCGTTTCAATGGGGTATTTCATGTCATGGAAAGCCCAATGTTCAGGGAAGCAAGGGAAGTGAGCCAGCAGTCCGTTAAGTTGATAATGCTGACTCGCCTTGTGCAATTTGCTCTAGATGGGGGCATAGAGCGACTTCGGACTTCGCCGTAACATTAGATTCCCCATCAAGTCTGTTCGACGTGAGTTGACTGGGAGCGCCACGGTCGGATTCACACCGCCCTTTCCTGGATGGAGCGCAGGCGCAACGTTCTCTTTGCTTATGGCAGATGGCGGGATGTGAATGTAACCCATGCTTAGTTTTAACTGGTCGGGTACACGACCTTGCCCGCCTGCAGCGTTAGCACGGATGAAATCTTACGTAGCTTATCGTCCGATGCAGTTAAGGGATCGTCGCTTAGCACGACAAGGTCAGCCAGCTTTCCTTCCTCGATTGTACCCAGCCTGTCATCATCGAATGAGAGATAGGCGCTGCCGATAGTATAAAGCCGGAGCGCTTCAAGACGGGATATTGTTTGACCTGGGTTAAGAAGGTCACCCGCATTGTTCCTCCCTGTGGTCATGTAATACATCATCAGCCATGGATTGAGCGCCGCGACGTTAGTGGCGTCGGAACCGCCACCCGCAGGAATTCCGGCATCGAGCAGTTTGCGAAAAGGCGGGCCTGAGGGCGTAGCGCCCAGTGTGCCTGTATAGGATGTGCCCTGGATGTTCACGCCAATTCCGAGATCGACCACAGTCTGAATCAAATCGTCGGTAATGTTGTTCACGTGACAAAGTGACCAGCGGAACTCATCGATTGGACCGGCCGCCACTGCCGCCTGGTATGCAGAGATATGAAACTGGATCTCGCCGAGGGTCGACGAATGCTGCGTAAGGGTCCAGCCGTTCGATGCGGCGAATTTGCAGGCGTCGACGAAACCGGGATTGGTGGTGCTTGTGTTCAGCCGCTCGCCAACCCCGATCGGCCGCCAGAAATCGTCCCCGAGCTGATTGAAGTTGTTAAGGATCCTGGCCTGCTCTATCGAAAACCCCGGGTCATCGCCGCTCCAGAAGAAAGGGCGTTGGCGAATCTTGAGGTTTCGCTGGCGCCAGAGATTGAGTGCGTACTGGTATGGCCCAAGGCCGCTGAGCCCTCCGTGGTCATGAATCATGGTTAGCCCCAGGCTGGATGCGAAATCCATTACTTCCGCGGTTCCTCGCTGCTTGTCATCCTCGGTTTGGACTGCCTGAAGCGCCGCTAGACCTTGGGTGGGCGAAAGTGTGCCCGTGCTCGGGTCCACGGGGACGCCCTGGGACTGGAAAAAGATGATGCCGCTTGCGTTCGTGATCGCCTGACCGCCACCACCAGTCTCCGAGAGATACACAGGGTTCCGCGGTGCAGCGGCATTGAGCTCGGCCAAGGTCGGCAGTCGCTTTTCGGTGAAGCCGTTACGGTTCCAACCGCCAATGCAAGTGATGAAGTCGGGAGCGGGCACGGTTCGCGCCCTGTCAGATATCATTTGTTGAAGCTCCGCGATCGAGGTCGCGGTCTCAATGATCCGCACTTCGTGACCCGGATTGATTCCGCAGCGGACGAAATGCACGTGCGAGTCGATGAGTCCCGGAATGACCGTTGCTCCTTTTAGGTTAATTGTTTGCGCACACGGACCCAGCGCCTGCGCATGTCGTCCGATCTCGGCGATGCGGCCGTCGTGGATAGCCACCGCTGAGATGACGCTGTCCTTATCATCCATGGTGAGAAACTTACCGTTAACTAGCGCAAGACTCTGCGAGTCGTCACATGCTGACGGCCGTTTCACAACAGCCCTTGGTTTATTTTCAAGCACTGTCACGCCGCTCGCGGCAGCCGCGGTTCCTCCAAATGCCGTTCCGCCGGCTACAGCGGCTGCCGCTTTGATGAAATCGCGTCGCGAAAAACTACTCTGATTATGATTTTTATTCGGCATTTTAGTGTCCCCTCTAAGAATTTGCAGCGCAGGCCTCTCAAGATGCGCTAGTTTACAACTAAAAAGTGTCCTAGCGAGCGGGTGTTCTCTTCAGTTCTACAGACTGCGCCCGCGGAAATAATTTCGCACAAAAGAACGGGCAGCGGTCACGCGAATAAACGTGGAACCGCGGGCCTCAATTTTGTCAACCATGTTCCCTTCCGAAGAAACTTACGTTCCATTCGTCGGCCTCCAATCAAACTAGAAGCGCATCGATGTGGGGGCAGGCTTTTTACAGGGCGAGAAATATCAAACGCGGAAAAACGATGTCAAACAAATTTTTTGAGATTATATACCTGGGCCGAATCATCACAGTGTCTTTCAATGCGCGTCGGCGAGCGACTATAAAATCATAAGCTACTAGACAACAGCCGCGAATAATATCGTTGATATGAGATGCTTAAAACCGGTAACTGAGCGGCGATATACCACGGATACGTTGACCTGCTAAGACGAAGCAATCGTGATGAACGTTTCAACAAAAAAAGTTATGTGTCCGCTCGCCACCGTCGACGTGACGCTTGCGATTATCAGCTTTGTTCTGTTCGCTGTCGGCGTTTCTGTGGGAAACTTGCCAACGCTTGCAAACGCTGAGCAGGAATAAAGTCGCCTATTTAACGAATTTCTCCATAAAGAGAACTCGGCCTTTGGAACACCACGGTCGGATTCACCCGCCGCCCTCCTAGATGGATTCCAGGCGCAACGTTCTCTTTGCTTGTGGCAGGTTTCCGATAACTTCCGTAGCGGTCTGTACACTCGCCGACTGCTATCGAGCGGAAGCAGATATTTTAATTTCGCTTTTTCCTGCACAGATTTTTTCCTTCGTGCGCCTGCTTGAGGTCGGTGTAGCTCACGGCTAACCAAATACTCGACATTTGCTCTTTCGCATTTGCGATGGTGATGAAGCTATTCCTACTCGCGAGGACCCGTTCGGGTGGCAAAAAAATCCCCCGTTGAGGGGACTTGACTTACAACGGCCTTGGTTATGCGATGAATCCTGTCTGATTAAATTTTGTGGGAGGTACTCTATCGAAATCTGTGCTGTTGAATATCTTCGATGGAACGCCGCCCACAAAAACCACACTTACAGCGCAGATATAGAATTGCGGAGGACAAAGTCATGAAGTATGTCACTCGAATTCTGTCTGCAGCGATCATCGTCACGATCTGTGTCACCGTTGTGCGCGCCCAAGATGGCCAAGATCCAGGCAGGAAACCAAATCGCTATGTCGTAAGCAATTTGACCTCTGATCTGCAGGGTATGGCGCAGAACACTGACGCCGTCTTGCAAAATGCCTGGGGTGTGACTTTTACGCCGGGCGCTAGTCCTTTCTGGATTGCCGACAATGCCACAGGCTGCTCTACGCTTTACGATGGTAAGGGGGCGATCGCGTCAACTCTCCAAGTTAAGCTTCCTTTACCAGGAGGCAGTGTGCCCGCTACCGCCTGCATGCATGCCGACCCGAAGAACCCGCCGGACCCCGCTCCTGCCACGCCGACTGGCCTCGTATGGAACCCCACCTCGACGTTTCTCGTGCCGGGCACGACCAGCCCGGCTACATTCATCTGGGACACCGAGGATGGAACTATTTCGGCTTGGACGGGCGGTTTGAACCCGGCTGATCAGGCGGTCCTCGCCGTCGATAACTCGGCAGGCGCAGTCTACAAAGGTCTGGTTTTCGGTACCAATGCTCACGGCGTGTTTCTCTTTGCGACGAACTTTGGGGCCGGAACGATTGACGTATTCGCCCCCAATGGCTCCGCCGGGTTCAGGCCTGCGACATCTACAGAGGTTGACAGCGATTTTACGGATCCAAAGATTCCAGCTGGGTTTGCGCCGTTCGGCATCCAGAACATTAACGGGGATCTCTTTGTTACCTACGCACTACAAGATGCCGACAAGCATGACGACGTGGCAGGCAGGGGCAATGGCTTTGTTGACGTTTTCGACACTGACGGGCACTTGTTGCGGCGTTTTGCTTCACGTGGGGCGTTAAACTCACCGTGGGGACTGACGCGGGCATCATTCGCGTTTGGGCGGTTCAGTGGGGACATCCTTGTCGGCAATTTCGGTGATGGAAAATTTAATGTATTCGACTCTAGCGGAAATTTTCTTGGTGTCCTGAGGGATGAGAAGGGCAAGCCGATCGTTATCGAGGGTCTGTGGACGCTAACGTTGGGCGGGGGCAGAAATTCAAGCTCCGACACGCTCTATTTCACAGCCGGCCCTAACGATGAAACCGATGGCTTATTCGGCACCATCACTCCAGCATCGACAAATTAGTTAAAACGACTTGGTTTCGGCGGCCAGAAGATGCGGAAATCACGCCCGTGCCATTATCGCTTGAAACGGAATGATCGAATTGAGTCAGTCGATTTTTAGTGTTCAAACTGAATTGCGCACCTATTTGGGTATAGCGGAAAGAGGTATTTCAATTTGGGTTCCGTGCCGAATTGCGTTTGGATCAATACTTTCCGCAGGGGAATGTCACTTCGCCAACCGAACAGCCTTTTTTGTTCATCGTGAAGAATGGCTGAAATATTGCGGTAAATAGCGTTTCAAATATTCTCGCATCCTCAACGAGATAATAACAACTCTGGGCTTGCTGCCAGCTCTTCGCAAAAAAATACTAAAAAAGGGCCTCGCATGCGAATCACACGAGGCCCTTGTGGTTGCTTGCCATACTAATCTTACTACGGCAGAAATCTGCCCGGCTTGCTTAGCCATTGGTCCATAAAATCATAAGTCCTCTGATTGGTATCTCCGAAATAATCCTGGGGGAGTCCGAGAGCCTGAGCGCATTGGGTGCAAGGTCCCCCGCCATGCACAGCTCCTTCTTCGATGGCGAATGTTTTGTCCGTCGTTGAGTTAGCATTCTCATAAACGATCTCATCTGGTCTAAGAAAATAATGACCACCATTCGCGACGATCAACAGAGGCGTGGTCACATTGCTGCCATTAGGGTGCTTCCCGATTCCTTTGACCATACTGACTGTGCTTGTGGCGGAGGAATCATAATCAATTCCCGTGATGTCATCTTTGGTCTGGTCGTAGCGGCCATTCGTACGCAGTGCGTGGGCTCCAAGCCAAACACGAACATTTACTTTTTCCACCGAATCGAACGAATCATCACCTGCGGCGCTCGCCGACGGAATCCGAACCGAACATATCGGTCCCGGTGAAGGGTTTTGCGTTCCGGTGTGAGTTAAGAAAATTTGCTGGTTTTTCGTGCAATTAACGAGACTCGTATCCGCTTGCCAGAGTCGCGCGGCACCGTCGGCGCCGGGAACTATAAATGGCATATTGTCAGGGTAAAGCTCCGGCTTCTCGGCTTGAATATCTGACCAGATGTTTTGTGCGTCCTGAAGAAGGTCCGCGTTCCGATTTACTTGACCGTCTAAGAAGCGGCGCTTGAATTTGTCGTCATAGGTCGCGCTTTTGAAAGTAGGACTGCCAGCGGCAGTGTCTCCGGGATACCCATTGCTGGGATCAAACATGTCTAAGGCGGCATTTCGAATCCCGGGTTTAGTGTCCTTTTTTACCGCTGGATCGACATAGGTGAATGTCGCTAAAGCGTCACCTAGATGAGCGTCGAACAACATAACGCCATCCGCTTTGGGCAAGTTCGAAAGATTCGTCGCATCGCAGGCAATTATTTTCTCCGGTCCCTGACAAGCGGTGGCTGCGGTGTTCTCTGCAACGTTTTGATAAAAAGTCATCATTGGCGCTCCCATACTATGACCGAAAATGAGGGCTTTCTGGACGCCTACGACACTTCTGAGGTAGTCAATTCCTCGTCGGATTCCCTGCGCATGGTCCTCGTAGCCCTTGTATTCCTGTTGCCTGTTCGTGAACACACTATCTGCACACAGTGTAACGTACCCGCGCTTGGCTAATTCGGTACAGGCTGTAAATCCGGTGTAGCTCGAAAAAGAATGCATAATAAAGATGCCAATCGTACCGGCATTCGGGTTGGTAGCACACGGAGTGTTAGGTTTGCGCAGAATAGCGGAATTTACATTCTGAAGCCGCAAATTGGTTTGATTAGTTGTGCCGTCGGCCGTCGCGACACTGGGACTAAGCGGAGTAGTTGTCCAAGTGCAATCGGCTTCCGAAACGGAATTCCACACCGGGATAACGAACAACGCGATGAGCATCGTCAAAATTAATCGTTGCGAATTTTTGGATAGCATCTCTTCTTCCTCCTATGCGGCTAAAGAGCACTCGTGATCGGATCTTGCGAATTCGGTCGCGACGTTTCCGCGCTCGATCAGAGTTCGGGTGTTAGAATCTTCCGGGTTTATTGATCCAACTCGCGACATGATCGTAGAAGTTTTTTTGTGAATTGTTGTACGGTCCGCCCGGGCATTCATTGCACGGTGTAATCCCATGGACGAGACCAGCTATCACAATAAATTCCTTGTCTTGACTCTTGGCCAGATCATAATGGATCTCATTGTCACGGATAAAGTAGTAGGCTCCCATCGCATTAAATAAAATGGGTACCGAAATTTGTTGAACGTTGCACGGCGTAGAGTCATTACTTGAGCAATAATCAATTCCGTCTATTGAGTTCGTGGAAAAAATGGCATTGGTGCTCAAGAAGGACTTTACTGTCAAGAGCTTTCCGCCGTCGTCGAATGTGTCGTTCGTTTCGGCGTTCGTCGGAACAGGTAAACGGACGCTTTCCACAATGTGCGTGTTATCGATGCTGCCGTCATTTTTAAGCAATGCTTGCGGCCTGACTGTGCTGTGCAGGATACTAGTATCCAATGTGAAGAGCTTCGCCGACGTGCTTCGTCCAATAACAAACGGACCATCATCCGTATAGGGGTACTTACCCGCTGCAATCGCTTCCTGAATTTGTAGAGCTTGGTCGATTAAGCGGTTCAACCGGGCCGACTGCCCCTCGAAGTACGCTTGTTTAAATTTGTCAGAATACGTTGAGACTCCGTTCGGGTTAAAGCCATTTTTTGGATCGTAGGGATCCAGTTTTTTGTTCACACCCTTATCTGGATTATTCTCATTGGTGATCGAGGGATCAAGACTTCTCAAAGTGCCGATGGTGGCGACTCCCGGATGTGCATCGACGAAAACGATGCCGTCTGCCGGTGGCAAACCCACGAGGCTTGTTGAACCGGTGCTATCGCACTTAACTAGCTTATGCGGGTCCTGGCAAAAACCGACCCCACTCTCAGCAACCGCCTGATAAAAGCTCATGGCCGGCCCGCCGCCGCTGTAGCCCCAGAGGAGCACTCTCGTGATCCCGGGAGTCAGTCCCGATTGATTCTGCCTCAGAAACAGCACTCCTGCCTTCACGTCGAGCGCAGTTTGCTCAAAGATGACCTGCGATTCGTTGTTATCGAATCGTGTATTGATGCAGAGTACGACAAAACCTCGGTTGCTCATTTCGCGGCAGGCTGCCAGGTTCAGAAAATTGGATGTCCGATGCATGATAACGATACCGATATTCGATGTTCCTGAGGCGGGGCGCCACAGGGTGGCTTTTGCGGGACCCAGTTGGTGATATGTTGGAAAATTTTGCGCGAAAGATTGCCCAATGTGCAATGCAATAACGGTAAAAAGTGCCATGGCGAACACAAACATTTTCGTTTTCATTCAAATTTCCTTTCAATGTGCTGTTATAGGCCAGATCGGGAACAACTAGAAAAACGACCTCGGCTATCTTTGACGACCTACTGGGAGAACCGATCATTGATCCACTGTGTTGCATAATCGAAGAAATTCTTGGTCACATTAGAATAGGCTGAAGCTGGCAGTGCGCAGTTGGTGCAAGGTGTCACCCCGGTTGTCGCACCTTCGACAACAATAAAATCTTTGTCCTTGCTATTGGAATACAGATAATTGATCTCTACCTCTTGGATAAGGTTCTGAAACGAAGCCTGATTAGCGGCGGCAAGCAAAGGCGCTTTTACCTGCTGAAGCATACAAGGCATGGAATTGTTGCTGGAGCAAAGATCAATCTGATTTTCATCCATCGAGTTGGTTGCCCGGATTGCATTACTGCTCAAGAAAGATCTTACGGTTAATCCTCCGCGTGCTCCCTGGCTGAACGTACTATTTAGCTGAGCGAGTTCCGGCCGTGGAGGAGCGATACTCTCGATGATCTGCGTGACTATAGTCCCGTCGTTTTTAAGGAGCTTTTCCGGTTGAACCGTCGTATGCCGAACGGTCAAGTCCAGCGACAGCAAACGAGCGTTGTCAAATCCCGGGATGTCGAACGGAGCGTCATCGGTATAAATGTCTTTACCGTCATTAATCTGTTGTAATCGGTCCGAGGCCAGGTCGATTAAGCGATTCATTTGCTCTGCCTGCTCGACGAAATATTGCTGCTTGAATTTATCGGAGTAAGTCGACGAAGCGGTTGTGCTGTAACCATTATTCGGATCAAACGGATTTAGCTTTGGGTTGAGGCGCACGCGATCGAGATCCTGGCTACGGATCAGCGAGGGATTTATGCTTCTTTGCCGCAAAATCGGATTACCTGGATGGCCATCGGACAGAATTATCCCATCCGCCGGTGTTGATCCTGCTAGGCTATTGGAACCGCTGCTGCTGCACTCGACCAGTTTTCTAGATCCCTGACATACCGACGGGCCGTTTCCCGCGACCGCCTGATAAAAACTCATGGTCACCCCGCCGCCGCTATTGCCGTAGAGGATGATCCGATTCAGGTGTTGGGTGTTCTTCAGATAATTGACTCCCTGGGCCACATCGAGCGGGATCAACTCCCAAGCGACTACGGATTCGTTGTTTTCAAACCGTGAATTCATACAAAGCACCATGAATCCTCTTTTTGAGAATTCCGTACAGGCGATATTGTTCATGTAATTCGCTTCCCGGTGCATTACTATTATGCCGATACGAGGCGCTGGACCGGAATCCGGTTTGTAGAGAGCACCTTTTGCCTGGCCGAGTTGCAGAAATGTTGGACTGCTCTGACCAAAGGATGGTGTCGGGCCAAGCACCTGTGTAAAGGCCAGAATAATAAGAATTGAAAACAGACCTTTCATTGGTGGTTCTCCTTTTGTTGCAACGCTCACATTCATCATAGAGCGTTTATGGAACCCTCTATAGGAGCAGTAAACTGCCCAGTCCAATATTTTTATCCAATAGGCGCCATTATTTTTTCTTATGACAGCCCGGCCGACTTCCTTCAGCTGGCTTTGAGCATCTTATAAAGACTGGATTGAACAGGTGTTGCACATCTGAATCGTGACGCAGGCTCGGGGAGCGGCAGCAATTTAAATCCGCAGTTTGTTTGAAAACTACTTGAAATTTTTTTTTCCGATGCAACGATGTTTGTTGAAGGACGTGCGCAGCACTGTTGTCAGGGCTGTCGGCGATTCATCAATTGATGGCACTCAAAAGCGTGCGACTTCAGGACTACGGCTCCGTCTCTAGGAAGCTCGCCTCATTGCTCCGTTCGGAAACACCCGCGATCCGAAGGTTTTTGATCAATTCGGTTGGATGTACCTATTATTTTGTACAAAAAATAATTAATCGGTCGGATTATTATGAGAGGATTCTTCGAGCAAACCTATGACGCTTCATCAGCTACGTATTTTCGAATGTGTAGCAAGGCAACTGAATATGACCAAAGCATCTATGGCGCTGCATCTCAGTCAACCTTCGGTATCGCAACAACTGAGGCTTTTGGAGGAGGAATTCGGCAAAAAGCTCTTTGTCAGGCTCAATCAGGGGATGGAGCTGACTCCGGAAGGAAAGGAATTTTTCAAGGCCATTCTGCCATTCCTAGTCCAGGCTGAAGATCTTGAGAAGCGGTTTAAGGCCAATGGGAGAATGCGCGATGGTGGTCTGCTTAGTGTCGGTAGAAGCCGCAACGTTTCGGCCGAGATTCTTCCGAAACTGCTCATGGCCTTGAAGAAACGCCATCCCTCAGTTCATTTCGTTCTAGAGAGTGATCACAGTCCCGCAATCGAAAAACGCTTAATAGCGTGTGACTTGGATATCGGCCTTATTACAAATCCGTCACACCGTCCCGAAATCATTTACGAGCCGTATGAAGAAATGGAGCTGATCGCGTTTTGCCTCGCGACAAATCCGATTGCGCGGAAAAAGATCAGCTTGAAGGATTTAGTCGAATGCCCGCTCGTCTTGAGAGGTGGCGGCAGGCTAGAAAAAGTATTGATGAACTTGGGCTATAAACTGAATGTTGCAATGCGATGCGAGGCAGCGGCTTCTGTCAAAGCCGCCGTACGCATGGGCATGGGAGTAGGAATTTTGTATCGGAATGCCGTAGCGAAAGCGGTGGCGAGAAGACACCTGAGACTCGTCAATGTCCCCGAATTGAAGGAAATGGGGATCAATTCGTTTATTGTTTATCAGAAAGAAAGGCCGCTTGCGCCCATTGCCGAGGACTTTCTGCGGGTAATGCGCGAGCAAAAAACTATGCAATCGGAGACAGATAAGGCATTTTTTATCCTCGGCCGTCGTAGAGGATTCGGCCCATTTGAAAAACCGTGTCGTCGCTCCACACCAAAAACTCTGAGGCCAGTTTCCGCTGCATCGCAAGCAGCGCGACACGTATAAACGGCCAACTCCATGGGGCAATATCTGTATGGTTCTGTCCGCCTTTTGTTCGTGCTGTTTTTATTGATGGAACTTGGACCTGCTCCATTCAGCTGCTGGTTCCACTTTACCGTTGCTCTATCACGCGCCCGAAAAAGTGGAATCGGATCGGCTTGCGCTACGGGTTTTCAAGTCTGAAACTGTCCAATGAAAGCCAATACACATTGTGGGCAACTTTGGGGGCATCGGACGTTTAGTGATGACCAGATAACAGCCGAATCAAATACTTATGTTGGAAGTTCAATTCCCCCCGCCTCCACCAATTTCACTTCCAGCCATGTCCAATACGTCCAATAAACGTTTGATAACAGATAGTTGCTAGCATATAGTGTCCGGCACGATCCAGTGCCGTCCCGCTAAATCTGCCCCATTCTGGGGGCAACTTTGGGGCAACTGCTAGATCGAGAAAGTGAGTTGCCCCCATCGTGTCTCTTACCGATATAAAAATCCGATCACTACAGCCGAAACCAAAACCATTCAAAGTCTGGGATGGCGGCGAGCTTTACCTAGAGGTCAGCCCTGGGGATGGTAATGGTGGCGCTGGAAATATCGATTCGGCGGTAAAGAGAAGCGAGTTTCTTTCGGCGTCTATCCCGACGTAAGTCTCAAACTGGCACGAGAGAAGCGTGATAGTGTCCGCCGCCAGCTTGGTTTAGGAATAGATCCAGGAGAAGCCCGCAAGGCAGAAAAGATCGCCCAGGGCCGGTTTAGAAAGCTTCGAGGCTGTCGCGCGCGAATGGCACACGAGGTTCTCGCCGGGTTGGGATCCGGGTCATGCTGACCGCATTTTGCGGCGCCTTGAAAATGATATTTTTCCTTGGTTGGGTCGCCGCCCCATTGCTGAGATCAAAGCGCCTGAGCGTTAGCGATACTCCGCCGGATCGAAAGCCGCGGCGCGCTGGAAACAGCCCATCGGACGATGCAGAACTGCGGACAGATATTCCGCTATGCAGTAGCTACAGGTAGAGCGGAACGAGATCCGACCGGGGATCTCAAGG
>Ga0075424_100004840_pt1 | contig 12780 bp, 8 predicted proteins | sample SoiMethybrSBSTD3_FD_75301 | JGI IMG/M metagenome (GOLD analysis project Ga0075424, IMG submission 75301) | Bulk soil microbial communities from a Populus tree surrounding site in Tennessee, USA - Soil MetaG P. TD hybrid SBSTD3 | ecosystem: Environmental > Terrestrial > Soil > Tree plantation... | reverse complement strand
GCAGCCGGGATCCGGGATCCGGGATCCGGGATCCGAAATGCATGTGCCCCTGGTGCGACGGTGTACGGGCGCGCCGGATCGCCTTCCGGGCGATTCATTACGGAATCCTTCGAGATGAATTCGGGGCAACCTGTCGCCCGCGCAGGTGAACGGCGCGAGGCTTCAGGCGGATACACCGCCGGCATGAGGGGCTCGAGCCAGCCGCCCTCGTACGGACCGTCGCCGATCACCGGCACGACGAGCACGTCCCGCGCGCGGGTCGCCGCGACGTACGCGAGCCGCTGCGCCTCCGCCTGATCGCGGGCGCGCTCTTCCTCGCCGTGGTGGACGAGATCGATCGGGGCCCAGCCGCCGATCTTCAGCGCGCACAGATCGCGTTCCTTGTCGATCCATCGGCTCGCCTCCGCCGGCGACAGCTTGCACGTCGGGTCCGCGAGGATCACGATGGGGAATTCGAGCCCCTTGGCCTTGTGGACCGTCATGATGCGGACGCCGTCGCTGCCTTCTTCGAGGATCGGCGCTTCCGCCGCCTGCGCGTTCTCCGCGGCGATGCGCAGCTCGTCGACGAACCCGCGGAACGAAATTCCGCCGGAGGCTTCGTACTGCCGCGCGAGCTCCGCGACGTGCAGCACGTTCGCGAGCGCCTGCTCTCCCGCGGGGCGCAGCACCAGCCCCACGTGCGCGCGCGTCGCGTTCAACAGCTCCTGAATCGTGTCCGCCACCGGCACGTAGTTGCGCCGGCGATGCAGCCGCTGCAGCAGCAGCAGCGCATCACGTATGGGATGCAGATGTGACGGAGCCTCAGTCGTAGTGTCCGCCTTTAGGCGGACCTCTGCCTCCGCCTTTAGGTGGACCTCTGCCTCCGCCTTCAGGCGGACTCTGAAAGGATGAAAAGCTCCATACCGCTGCTTCCACTCGAGCAGTTCTTCGTCGCCAACCGCGAAGAACGTCCCGCGCAGCGTCGCAAAGATCGACAGCTCGTCGTCGGGCCACTCGATCGCGGCGAGCGCGGCGCGAATTGCTTCGACTTCCTCACGATCGTGGAACGTCTTTCCACCGACGAGCACATGACGAACGCCGCGCGCCTCGAGCGCCTGCACATACGGCTGGGTGACGTCCTCTCCAAAGCTCAGGAAGCGCCGGAACAAGAGGCAGACATGCTTCGACGCAACCGGAACAGGTTCCTCGCCGGACCGTTCGGTCACTTTCCAGCCGCTGCGAGTGACAACCCACTCGACGAATGCGCCCACCGCGTCCGGCAGCGACTGCTCGATCGCCACCGCGGAGATGTTGCGCGTCCCATACGGCGCAGGCACCGGCAGCGCCACGACGGCAGGCTGACGCGGCATGTCATCGCGAACCGGCGACAACGGCACATAGTCGGCCTGCAGCGTGAACGCGTCGCCATTCATCACCGTAGCGAATCCGGCATTGATGCACGCCTGGATCTGCGGCACGCTTCGAAAGCTCGTGGTCAGCTTCACCTGCGTCGCGCCGCACTCGACGAGCCGCTCGCAGACCGTGCGATAGATGCCGACATCGGCACGGCGGAAGCGGTAGATGGACTGCTTTGGATCGCCGACCACGAAAAGGCGGCCCGGAACAGGCTGCACGGCGCGCCAGTCGACGTCTGCCGGATCGGCGGCGGCCAAGAGCAGCAGAATCTCAGCCTGCAGCGGATCCGTGTCCTGGAACTCGTCGACGAAGATGTGGGTGAACCGCGACTGAAAACCGCGACGGACGATCGCGTTGCCCTTGACGAGATCGCGCGCCTTCAACAGCAGGTCGAGGAAATCGAGCGCGCCCGCGCGCGCCTTGAGCTCCTCGTAGCGAGCGACTGCGCCTGACAGCTCCGTCTGCAGCAGGGCCGCGAGATCGGCGTCCGCATCGAGCCGGAACCCGTCGAGGCGGATGCGGAACGCGTCGAGCGCTTCGACGACGGCGGCGCGCGAGACGCCCTGGCGATATCCCGGACCCCGGCCGTGGCGTGCTTTGGAGAAGTTGCGATCGCGAGAGAGATCGACGAGCCGGGCTTCCCAGCCGTCGTAGTCCGGCTCTTCGGAGCCGATCCTGATCTCCTGACTCAGGTGCCGCGCGGGTGCGGTGTCGAGATACAGGTAGTCCTTCGCGTAGGACGGATGCTCGGTCATCTCCGCGAGCGCATGGAGCATCTCCGCGAGGCGCTGGATTTCACCAACGCGATCGAACGGCCGGCGCGTCCAGGAAGCCGAGAAGTCCCGCCATTGCGCGAGCTCCCACGCAGCGCGGCGGAGGCGATCGACCGGGCCGTCCTGGCGCAGCCTGGTCGACGAGAAAGCGGCCGGACTCGAGCGCCGCAGGGCACGGCGCACGCCTTCCGGCGGATCCGCGAGCTGCGCCTGGAGCCACCCCGCAAACGCCTCTTCGAACAGCCGCTCCGACTGCGCCTCGGTGAGCACCGAGAACAACGGATCGACGGCCGCTTCGACGGGGCGTTCGCGCAGCAGCTCGGCGCAGAACCCATGAATGGTGCTGACGTGCGCTTCTTCGAGTTGGCCGAGCGCGGTGTCGAGACGATCGCGCGCCGCCGAATCCGTCGTTGACGCGCGTTCGCGCTCGAGTGCCTCGCGCAGCCGCAGCTTCAGCTCGCCGGCCGCCTTCTCGGTGAACGTGACGGCCACAATCCGATCGACCGTCGTCTTACCGGTCGCGAGGATTCGCAGGATCCGTCTGACGAGCTCCGTCGTCTTTCCAGTTCCCGCCGCGGCCTCGACGACGAGCGTGTCGTCGAGCGCGTTGGCGATCAGCTCGCGGGCCTGTGCATCGACAAGTGTCTTCATATCAGCATGCCGGCCCTAAAGGGCCGGCCTACGATGTGCCGGCCCTAAAGGGCCGGCCTACGATGTGCCGGCCCTGAAGGGCCGGCCCACGGTTCTGTACGTAGGGCGGCCCTTTAGGGCCGCCGGCCGCCATTCACGGCATCTTCCTCAAATGGTCCAAGTCTCCCAATTTGTCCGCGGACTTCAACCGCACCCGTTCGGCCTCGTGGGGGCCGCACACGACGCGGAAGTCGCACCAGGAACAGGCGCGCTCCGCAGGCGCGGGCGGCAGGAACCCGAGCTCGATCGCGCGATCGATGATCTCGAGCGCTTCGAGCCCGAGCCTCCGGTTCGACTCGTTCAACGGGATCTCGTGCTCCGCGAAGCCGCCGGGCGCCGTGCAGTAGAAGAGACGGCCTGACGTGACCGGCTTCGCGAGCGCCTGCTCGACGACCATCGAGTACAGAACGGGCTGCAATGTCGCCCCGCCGCCGATCACCGTCTTCCACGTCGTCCGGTTCTTGCCCGTCTTGTGATCCGTGACGCGAAGGGCCGAGCGATCCATCTTCTGCTCGATCAAGTCCACGGAGCCGCGCAGCAGGAACCGATCGTCGACCAGGACAGGGTCGGGCGCGCTGCGCGGATCGCGGCCTTCGTCGTGCAATCCGAAGCTGAACTCGAAATACTCAGGGATCCACTCGCCTGCGTCCGGCAGCCGGCGGGCCCACACGCGGAGATCGCGCGCGATGTCGGCGATCTCGTCGTTCCAGACCCGCTCGATCGCGGGCGCGAGCTGTTCGTGATATCTGGCAGCCACACGCGCGACGATCACGTTGAGGCGCGCGAGCGCGTCGCTCACCTCGGCGTCGCGGACAGGAAGTCGGCCCGCACGGTGCAGGTCGCGGAAGAATTCCGCCTGCACTTCGTGAAACATCGCGCCGCGGGTCAGCGGATCGAGCTTCTGCAGCGGCTCGGGCTCCTCCGCCGGCTCGAGGCGATAGATAGCGGCAAGCAGGAACTGATACGGGCAGCTCGAGAACTTCTGCAGGGCCGAGAGCGAGTACGGGCGGGCCGCAAGCCGCTGCGCCGCCAGCATCGACGCCGTCATTCCCGTCACGCGCGTGATGCCGTCGAAGGACGTCCACGCCGACCGCGCACGGGCCCAGCGCGCCGTGACCGATCGCTTCAGCGACTCGTTCAGACGAAGCAGGTAATGCGCATGCCCGCGGACGGCCTTCGGATTGTCCGAGAGCAGCAGCTCGCGCAGCACCGACAGATCGTGTTCGAGATCGTCAATCGCGCGCTCAGGATCTGCGGGCGACGGCCACGCCAGCATCGCGCCCCCTTCGGCGACCGCGCGCTCCTGCAGCTCTTCATGATGGGGAATCCGTCCGGTAATCGCACGGACGATGTCGAGCGCGTAGAAGGACGGCACACGAGGCCGCGACTCGGCCACCTCGATTCGCGGATACGACAACCACAGACGCTCCGTCGGAGCGCCGACGACGAGGCGCAGCAGGAGGCGCTCCATCCGCCCGCGATCCTCCTGCACCGGCAGCCCTGCGCCGAGCGGCACGCGCATCTCGTCGTCGAGCAGCATCGGATCTTCGTGCGGCTTCTGGGGAAACATGCGCTCGGCGAGGCCGGCGACGAACACCACGCGAAACGTGCGCCCGCGCGCCTGCTGCGGGCTTCCAACGAAAACACGCCCATACCGATGACGCGGCGGATCCATTTCGAGCATGCGCAGCCGATCCGCAATGACGTTCCGAGCTTCCTCGAGCGACACGGGCCCGATCTCGCTCATCGGACGCAGCTCCGCAATCATTCGAAGCACGCGATCCGGATGCCGGAGAATCCGGGGCGCGAGCGCTGCGAAGCGATCGAGCCAGTCGCCCCACGTCGCCGCGGCCGGCCATGAGGCCAACAGATCGATGATCGGGAGCGCGAACGTCCGGAGATGCCCGAGGTTGCGGAGCTCGCGTTGGAGCCGCGCCGCGCGGGGGGATTCCGGATCCTCGCTGAGCTCCTCCTGAATCCGCACACGGAACTCCTGCGCGAGCCCGGCAAGCCGCCGGTGCCACCGCTTCGGATCGCCGCCGATGACGGCGGATTCGACGATGAGCGTCTCCCATTTCCACGGCGCGCGCAGAGTCCCTGCGATGACCGCTTCCGTTTCGTCTTCGCCGCCGGGGTGCGCGGCCGCAGGAGTCGCATCGGTAACTCGCTGCGCGGCGTCGGCAACCGCAGGCAGCGCGTCGTCTTCCGGAACGACGAAATCAAACTCGGCGGCGCCAACCTGCGGCACCTGCGCGAGCGAGAGGTATTCGGCAAAGCGTCGAGCGGACAGCTTCTCTGACGCGCACGCGAGCATCGCGAGAAACGCGCGGCCCGCTGGATGTGGACGCGCGGTGCCGCGCTCGAACCACGCCGGGATGCCTGCGCGCGTGAACGCGTTCTCGATCAGCCCCGCGTAGCGCTGCGGCGATCGAACGAAGACGGCGATCTCGTCGAACGCGACGCCGCGCCGGGCTTCCTCGAGAATGCGACGCGCGATCTCCACGCATTCGCGCCCTTCGCCCGGCGCCGAAAACACGCGTACGTCGCCGCGCGGCTCACGTTCGGGCGGCCGCTTGCTCGCGAAGAGGTACCGTCTCAGCGCGACGAGATCGGTCTCCCCTGTCTGCACGAGCACTTCCGGCTCGAGTCCGATCGACTCGAGCCGTCCGAGCGCCTGCAGATCGCCGAACGGCACCGTGGCGAGCACGTCTGGCGATGCTTTCATCAGCGCACGGACGAACTCGAACTCGGTCCGCGAATCGAGAGGAACATCCAGGAGAAGCAGCGGCGCGCCAATGGCAACGAAGTGCGCGCCGCTCGCGAGCGAACCGGCCGCAGCGGTGAACAGCGCCGTGCGATCGGTGGCGGAAGCGGACGCGAACTCCTGCTCGAAGCGCTCGAGGAGCGCTGCGAGATCGGCGCCGCCGAGCGGCAGCGCCGACAGCGCAGCCGACGGGATCTGCGCCAGGCGGATCTCCTGCAGCGTACGCGCGAGCGCGCGCGGAAAGCCGGGCGTCGATGCAACGGGATCGAAATAGGCAAGCGCGGCATCGCGCTGCGCCTCGAACGTCGCGCGCGCCGCGACCGCTTCGGATCCGAGATACGTCGCCGGCGCGCGCTGCTCCTGCGACAGCGACGGCGCTGCGAGCCTGGCGGCAAGCTGGGTAAGGCTGAAGCGATGAAGGCCGACCGTCGCGCCGCATTCGCGCGCGATCGAACGGGCGAGATCGTCGGCGGCGCCGCGGGTCGCCCCGACGATGAGGACGTCTCCGGATTCGATGCGGGCGCGCACGAACGAGCGCGCTTCGTCGAGGCGCAGCTCGGTGGCGGCCGCTTCGATCACACGTACCACGACACCCCCCTCCCGGACGCCGTGCCGGGTCACCGGTAACGGCCGCGCGCCGCGGCCGTGAGAATCAAGACTTGGCGGGCCTAAAGGCCCGCCCTACACGCTGGCCGTGACGCGTTGCAGCTGCGCCTGGTGCCGCACGACGTGGCCGCCGAGGAATTCCGCGAGCTGATACAGCGAGATCACGCCAAATGAAAAATCGACGACCTCGCCCGCCGCGCGCTCCGCCGTCAGACCTTCGATCGCCCGGACTGCCAACGCGGTGCTTTCGCGCAGCCTCTCGAGCGCCTGCGCGCGCGTCACGCCGGGCGGCGGCACGAGCGACGGGAACGTCTCGATCTTCGACGGCAGCCCTGAAAACACGTTCGGGTTCTCCTCAAATCCGTGCGGCGCCTGGCGCGCTCCGGCCGTCGCGCCCGTCAGGATTCCCGCGAGAAAGTCGTTCGTCACCGCGACGTGGTAGCCGATCTGCGCCGCATGCCACCCACCACCCGCGGGCGCGTGCGTAGCTGCGGCATCGTTCAACCCTTCGAGCGCGGCGATCATGCCTTCGCTCGCAGACTGAAATGCACTGACTGTGGCGTGGATCCGGTTCTGGTGCGACTGGGCCATCTACCCCCCTGGAGTACGGAAGGTCCCGAGGATACACCAGGTCAGTGTGCCGCGAGCTGGATCGTCGCCCACGCCTTGAGCGGCTTCGCTTGTTCGAACCCGCCGCGGCGCCCTCCCATGCCGCCGCCAGGTCCGCCCATACCTCCGCCAGGCCGGCCCATGCCGCCACCGCGTCCACCCATGCCGCCGCCCATTCCGCCGAACCCGCCCGGCTGCTCCGTGCGCTCAATCTTCGGCGTCTCGAGTCCGAACCCGATGAGCGAGCCGGCCTGCGCCTCGATCGCGTACGGCATGTCGGACGTTTTCGCGAGCGGGACTCGCAACTCGTATACGAGATAACCCTCAACTTGTCCGACCTTCACCGAAATCCCCGGCGCCGCCTCCGTCACGAAGCTATGCGCGTCGTCCTTCACGGGACCGTACACCTCGAGCCGATCTGGCGGTTCGATAACGCTCTTCTGATCGGGATTCGAATTCGGATCGTTCGGATCAGAGCCACTCGGCCGACCGTAGCCCCTGCGGCCGCGTCCGCCGCCGCGCTGCCCCACGTCCGATGCGAACCCGACGGGGAACTTGATGCCGAAGTGCTTCTTTTCGCCGCCGGACGGATCGAACCAGACGATCAACCCTTGGCGAAGGATCTGGCGGCGGACTGCCTGATCGCTGGTGGTCAGCACCAGGGAGAGCGATTGTCCGTCGTTCACAACCGCTGCAGTAATCGGATCCTTCTCGTCGATCGGAGCGAGCGGCCCCGCCCAATCACGGCTGTCGCCGTCGATCGCGACTGGCCGATCCGGCCAGTGACTGTCGATTCGCTGCCGCTTCGCTGCGGCGGCCGATGCCGTTACGGCCAGGATGATAGCCGCGGCCCCACACACGACCCTACGCATGATTTCACCCATGAAGAAATGGGCGCTGGCACCATGCACAACCATTGTACTGACCCCATTGGCTGATCGCGACTAGGGCTTCACGCTCTGCTCGCCAGATATTCGAGCATCTGCCGACGATGGGCGAGCGCCTGCTCCGATAGAGGCTTCGGCATGCGCAGCGCGGAGTCGAAGGGTAGCGAACGCTGCGCCCAGGCGTCGCGGCGCGCGCGCGTGCGCTCCATCCCGGATCGGAAACACTCGAAGCACAGCGTACCGCCGTGTGTGTGCGTGCACCTCGACATCGCTACCTCCCTTCCATCATGTCAATCAGGCCCAACGCGTGGCGCGCCTTGATCTGCGCTTGCCGCCGACGCTTTTCGAGCACCTTGTATTTGTCGGGGCCGTGAAGCAGCCCGCCGGGGGCAGCGAGGCGCAGCCCGGCGCGCCCATCGGCGTGGATCGGCCCAGGCGTTGGCGTGTCTCCGAAATCCAGCGTGCGCGCGAGGGAACCTTCGAACCGGGCCATGTCTCTCTCCTTTTCGCCCAGTCTACGGTCGGGGTGTGACAGGGTAGGTCAACTTATCGCATCCTTATTACTAGGGCGCCCAAGCCGGGGCTGAAGCCCCGCCCTACGGCAGGTAGGCCGGGGCTTTAGCCCCGGCAGAGCAACGATGACCAATTCACTGCGCTGGCGCGGACACGAAGTCTCACGGCTGGAAGGGTTCAGCGACACGGTCTTCGCCTTCGCGCTGACCCTGCTCGTCGTCTCACTGGAAGTGCCGCGCAGCCCCGAGAAGCTCATGCAGCTCATGATGGGCTTCCCTGCTTTCGCGTGCTGCTTTGCGTTGCTCGTGTGGATCTGGTGGGAGCACAACACCTTCTTCCGTCGATTCGGCCTGCAGGACGCCTACACGGTGACGCTCAACGCGGGTCTGCTGTTCGTCGTACTCCTTTATGTGTACCCGCTGAAGTTCATGTTCGAGTCGATGTTCTCGCAGTGGATTCCTGGAGCGGAGCCGGTGCACATGGATCTGTACCAGCTCGCCAACATCTCCGCGGTGTACGCGTCGGGATTCATCGCGGTGTTCGTATTGTTCGCGCTGCTGTATCTCCACGCGTATCGATCGCGGGACACGCTCGGGCTGAACGAGCTCGAGGTCTTCGACGCGCGGACCGCGATCGGGCATCACGTCGTCAGCATCATTATCGGCATGCTGTCGTTGATCGTCGCGCTCGGCGCGCCGCTGGCGTACGTGCCGCTCGCGCCGACAGTCTTCTTCCTGATGGGTCCCGGGCACGCGTTCCACGGCTGGCGTTCCGGCCGCGAGCGGCGGCAGCTCGAAGAACAGCTGGCTGCCGCGTCGAAACCCGCTCCGGTTTCCTGAGAGCACCGCGCCGCTACGAAATCGCGATGCGCAACGCCGAGGTCATCCGCCAATGGTCCATACTGCGCGACCTGGAGTCCTCGCGGCGGGCGACGATCGACGACCTCGCGAAGCGTACCGGCGTCTCGACGCGCACGATCCGCCGAGACCTCGAGGCGCTCCAGGCCGCAGGATTTCCGCTCTACGACGAGCTCCACGACGGCAAAAAATACTGGACGCTCGAGCAGCGCGCTTTCCGGCGGCTGGACGACACCGGCTTCACCCTCGCCGAGATGACGGCGCTGTACTTCTCGCGGTCGCTCGTCGAATGCCTCGCGGGCACGCCGTTTCAGCGCGACGTCAAGAGCGCGTTCGACAAGCTCGCGGTTGCGCTGACGCCCGGCATGCGGCAGTTCCTCGATCGCCTGCCGCTCGTCATCCAGGCAAAAGGGGAGGCGCGAGGCGTCCAGCAGGCCGACCCCCGCGACGCGCGCGTCGCGAAAGTGCTGGAAGCGACGCTCCAGCATCGCCGCGTCGTCATGCGCTACCACTCGTTCTCGAGCAACCGCGAAAAAGAGTACGCGGTCGAGCCCTATCGCCTCGTGTTCGCGCAGGGCGGGCTGTATCTCGTCGCGTTCGTGCCCGAGTACAAACAGCTGCGCACGTTCGCGCTGGATCGCATCCGGTCGATGTCGCTGACTGAGGAACGCTTCGAGCCGATGGACCTGCCGGAGGATGCCTTCGCGCATTCACTCGGCGTGAATCAGGGGCCGCCGGAGCGGATCGAGATCGTGTTCGAGCCGCATATCGCGCGCTACGTGAAGGAGCGTGTGTGGCACTCATCGCAGCAGACGAGCGAAGACGCCGCCGGGCGTCTGACGATGACGCTCGACGTGTGCAACGATTGGGCGCTGCGGAGCTGGATTCTCGGCTTCGGGCCGCTCGCGCGGGTCATCTCGCCGCCGGATCTGGCGGCGCAGATTCTCGATGAGATCGAGCGCGCGAGGGAGCAGTACGTGCCCGGGTTGGAGTTCGATTTGCCGGCTGCGGAGTGACAGCCACGAGGTGCGAGGGTGCCTAAGGTGCCGAGGGTGCCAAGGTGCCGAGGGTGCAAGGGTGCCGAGGGTGCCGAGAGGTGCAAAAAGGTGCGGCACCCTCCGCACCCTGCTGATTGAGGGCTGCCCTACGGATTAATCCAATATGCGAGCTTCACAAGGAACACGTTCCGCGCGGGAGCGTCGAACACGCCGCCGAAGTCGCGCGAGAAGTTGAACGTGCCGAAGCCGAGCGTGTCCTCGCGGCCCTGCTGCCAGACGACGAAGAGCGTCGAGCCGGGCTTGTACTCCCAGCGGAGCACGTTGGTGGTGCGGAACGAGCGGTAGTTGAAATCCGGATTGCCCGCGTACGCGATCGGGGCGTAGCGGGCCTCGTACGAGCGCGCGCGGCCGTTCACCAGCTCCTTGAAATTGGTGTAGGCGCCGGCCGAGACGAACGGCTCCGCATACAACTGCACCGTCAGCGCGGGACTGATCGCGTAGTTCAGCCGCATGTTCACGCCGATGGTGTCCTGATCGAGGTGGCCGAACACGTAGTGGCCGCCCGTTTGCTCAATCCACTGCGAGTCGTCGACGTTCCAGTTCAAGTTCACGCCGATCGTCGTGGTCAGGTACGACGCCGGGCGATACTGCACGTACGGGTTGATGTTGCGGACTCTCGAGCCCTTGTCGTCGCTCATCGTGAAGAAGAAGTAGCCCGCCGACACGGCGTGCCGCTCGTCGGTGTTCAGGTATCCCCATCCACCGATCCGCGGATTCTGATAAACCGCGGGACCGCCGCGACTCGCCCTGTCGTCGAACCTGGGCCGTTGCAGGTTGAAGCCGTAGCCGGTGCCCCAGTTGTTGTGGAACGTAGCGTGCGCGTTGACGTTGTAGCCGTTGTTCAGCACATCGCCGTCGTAGTTCCACCCGGCCCACTCGTTCAGGTTGTAGCGGAAGCTGCGGAACCACTTCGACGGGTTGTCGTACTTGACCTGCATCCAGTTCGAGATGCTCCGCTGGTCCGCGCGCTGCAGGAACCCCACGTCGTTGATCTCGAACCCGGGACTCTTCACTCCAAACACGCTCGAGAAGCGAATCCGCTGCCCGCCGATCTTGTTGATCGCGACGTTGCCGGCGTAGCCGTTCATCATGGTCCGAGTCGGATCGTAAGTGAGCGACGTCGAATCGGGGCGCTGGAAGCTGTGCACGTTGCTGCGCTGCAGCGAATCGATCGCCTGCGCGTCCCCCTGGAGCGTGCTGCCCGCAAGCATTCCGCGGAGCGAGTAGTTCTTGCGGAAGCGCAGGTCCCAGTCGACGCCTCCCGTGTACGCCTCGCCAGGCAGGAACCTGGTGGCCTCGTCGATGTTGCGGTTCGTCGCGGTCGCCATGAACCCGAGCGACGACTGGTCGGCGAACTCGCGGCGCGCGCGCAGGACCGAGTACGCGGCAAACGGCTCGACGTTCTGCTTCGTGCGCAGCGTGCCGTTCGCGATCACGGCGTCCTCCCGCGACGTCAACGCGGTCAGCGCGCCGACCGAGAAGCCGCCCATGCGCCCCGTCAGCTTCGCCGCGCCGAGGATCGTCGTCTGCGCCGGCGACGTCGAGTACGCCCCGTCGACAAGATCCGGCGCTCCGCGAGGCTGACGCCCGACTCGCCGCGAGTAGAAAAGGCCGCTGCACGAACCGTCGTTGCAATCGATGTCGAACGAGAAGATGCCGGAGCCCTCGAGGAAGAACGGGCGGCGCTCGGAGAAAAATGTCTCGAACGCGGAGAGATTGACGACGGCCGGGTCCGCTTCGACCTGACCGAAGTCGGGGTTGACGGTGCCGGTCAGCGTCAGACCGGGGCGCACCGCGTATTTGAAGTCCACGCCGAGCGATGCGTCGGGATCGGTCGGCTTCGAGAAGGGATTGCCGGCTTCGGTCGGCTGCGTCTTGACATCGGCGACGGCGTACGGCACGACCTCGAGCCGCTTCGCCGCGCGATTCAGCCGCAGCCCCGTCAGCTCGCCGAACGACGAGACGACGCCTGTTGCGCTCTTCGAGATCAGCGGCCACGTGTCGGTCTCGTTCAACCGGCCGACCATTCGCACGACCGCCAGACCGAATGTCGCGCTCTCGGCAGGATGGAACCGCAGCTGTGAAAACGGGATCTTGAACTCGGCGCGCCAGCCTTCGGTGTCGCGCGTGACCGCGACGTCCCAGACCGCGTCCCACCCCTGATCCTCGTTCGAATCGTTGTACCAGTACACGTCGCGCTTCACGCCGGCCGGATTGACGCCGAACTCGAACGCGGTCCTGCGATCGTGAAACGAGTCGACGATCACACGCACCCAGTCGGACGGCGACTGCTCGTCGCGCCGCGTGCGGATGCCGACAATCTTCTCCGGCTGCGGATCGTGCGCCCGCACGGCGATGTACAGCGCCGTCGCGTCGTACGCGACCCGCGCCTCGGTTTGAAACGTCGGCTCGCCGCCGTCGCGCGGCTCGCGTTGTTTGAACGCGGTGATCGCAGGCGCGTTCTGCCACACGGCGTCGTTCAATTCGCCGTCGACGCGAATCGCCGTAGCTTCAGGGATGACTGTTGCGCTGACGCGTTCCGACGTCGTCGCCGGGGGCCCCAGAGAAATCAGGCCGGCCAGCGCGGCCGGAAGTAAGTGCATGGTGTCTTAGACGGCACGGAGCGAC
>Ga0075424_100004839_pt1 | contig 12784 bp, 16 predicted proteins | sample SoiMethybrSBSTD3_FD_75301 | JGI IMG/M metagenome (GOLD analysis project Ga0075424, IMG submission 75301) | Bulk soil microbial communities from a Populus tree surrounding site in Tennessee, USA - Soil MetaG P. TD hybrid SBSTD3 | ecosystem: Environmental > Terrestrial > Soil > Tree plantation... | reverse complement strand
GATCCTGCTAGTCATGCCTATAGGGGTCAGACGTTCAGAAACTCAGTAATGTTCGGCGGGGTAGGACGAGCATACGTTTACTTTACATATGGAAGCCAATTTTGTGTAAATATCTCTGCCCGATCAAGCAATGTAAAAGCAGGTGCTGTACTCATAAGAGCACTGCAGCCTCTGGAAGGGATTGAGGAAATGAAGGCATTCCGTAAAACCGATGACATATTAGCGTTAACCTCTGGTCCGGGCAGACTTTCCCAGGCTTTGAATATTAATCAGTCACTTAATAGGTACGATGTCACAGATCCGAATAGTGAACTGCATGTAGAATATGGATTCGGGCCAGCGCTAATAATTGAAACCAGTAGAATAGGGATTAGCAGGGGTACAGACAAGATGTGGAGATTCATTATTGCTGATAACATAAGACAGGGGTATTTGAATAAATACGCTTCAAGAAAAAAAATTTAACTATATATACATACATATATATGTCAATTATTTATAGATGTGAATATAAATGGGAAAAATATTAGTGGCTCTGGACGATGAGCTAGAGAAAAGGTTTAGAGAGGGAGTATTCAGACGTTACGGTATGAAAAAAGGCAACCTTACAAATGCAATATCTGAGGCTATAGAGCTGTGGTTAAAATCAAAGTAGAGTGTGAATACATAGTTATAATAATCTGTGCTTCCATCTGATCTCTAGGATCCTGCTTCATGTTTGAATGCCGACCAAGCTAAACAATAGTATTCTATTATTTCAATTATCAAAGGCGTTGTGATAGGATGGATGATCTCCTTTACGAAAATCCTTGGCATATGTATAGTGTATATTAATCAAATATGTTTTTTAATACTAATTATGTAAGTTTGTTTTCATCAATCAACCAATTTGCGTGTGCTCACTTTAACTTGATGATAATATATCTATAGAAATTTTTAAACTTGATAGGTTTCGAATATGAAACATAGAGCAAAAAATTATCGGACTTGAAAGAAATTAATAATAGACTCAAATCATGAGCGAGACAAAATACTTTTTTATTCTTAACATACGATCATATATCCATGGACTTCGTTGACGTTGAACGGCCTGAAGTTACGAGACCCATAATTATTGCTGCAATGCAGGATATGGGCAATGTAGGAAGCATAGTCATCGATTTTATCAACAAGAATCTCAATACACATCTTTTTAGATATATCTCTCCGCCATATCCAAACTATGTTATAGACAAAGGCGGGTACATTGATTTCCAACCAGAAAAATGGGAATACCGCTATGGAAAAGGCATAATAGGATTTGGCGGTGGCGTTGGGCAGCCACAAACAAATGAAGAACTGTATGAGCTGTGTCGCGATGTCATGGCAATTGCTAGATTGTACTCAGTACAATTAATTTACACATTAGGTGCTTTTCACACAAGCAGACGCATAGACAAGCAGCCGAGAACATTCATAACAACTACCTCACAAGAATTAACTGAGCAAATAAAAAGATTGGGTGTAGAGACAACTACACAATCATCTCTAATTACCGGCTTCAACGGACTCATTTTGGGTTTTGCAAAAATGAATAATATAAAGGGCATTGGATTGTATAGTGAAATAAACGAACCCCGAATACCACAGTATCGTTCTGCCAAAAGTGTCTTGCAATTGTTAGGCAGATTAACCTTCCAGAATTTCGGACAATTAGAAGAACTTGATAGAATGGCCGAGATAGTAGAAAAAGAATTGGACAAGGTGAGAAGAGCAGATGGATCTTTCTATGATAACAAGTAGTATTGTTATTTTGCGCCCATTAATATAAATAAATAAATAAATAAATAAATAAATAGATAAATAATCGACGTCGCTAAGCATCACTATGCAACTTTACGACCGATTTTCGGAATAGAACAACGATCCTAGCAAATCATTGCTAGTTCTACCGGTATGTTGTGGTCTGTACACCTTTTTCACTTAGAAATAAAAATTCCTAAATTATTGGAAATAATAAATTTCGTTTGCCAAAAAAAGTGACTATTTAAATGCAAATAAAAATTATATAATAAATATATATAAGCGTCTTTTTGTACCACTAGATTAACCTTGGAGATTAATGACGTTGATGGGCTGTTAGATGATATTAATCTTCGTATAATAGATATTCTAAGTAACGATTCATCAACTACTTTTGTTGAAATAGCTAAACAAATTGGAATATCTGACGCAACAGTACATTTGAGAGTTAGAAGATTAATAGCTGCAGGTATAATTACCAAATTTACGATTTCTGTTGATAACAATCTTCTTGGATATGATCATCTTGCGTTTATCCGAATAAACCTTAAACCAGGTTTTACTGATCAGGTTATCGAAGAGTTATCAAATATAGAAGAAGTACTGGAGATACATGAAATGCACAATGCATTTGATTTATTTCTAAAGATCCGTGCCAAAAATCTAAGTGATATAAGAGATATAATAGAGAAAAAAATTCGTAGGTTGCCAAATGTTTTGGAGACAGAATTAATGACTGTTTTGAAAACTAGCAAAGAAGAGCAAATAGTTTCTTTGAAAAACGATATTTCAGATCTTAACAAAGATGAGTATTAATGCATTATAACGACTAGATTTTCATATTCTATATTATGCAATTTATATGAGTGAACAATACAATTACCTCTGTTTTTGATTGCATCTGATTTCATAGAAAGTATAGGTATATGTGGGCCAGTTCTAGACTGTGCGTATGAACAAGTTATTAATTCGTTAATTGACAAATCGGTAATTCCTTATTATCCCAATCTTTATCCTATTCCTTTTATGATTGTCAAAAGATACAGAATCAGGTTTTATACAACACGGGTCCTATTTTATGCTCTTACATATCCAGACTTAAAGGATTTCAATAAATTTGCTATCTATATTTGTAAAGTCTTGATTGAAAAGTTTCCAAATTTATTACCTGGACTGATTGCTCATGAGATTGCTCACATAATTGCTTCAAGAGGAAGGGTAGAACTAATAAAAGAAGGTTTAGTATTGACTTTAAAAGACCGCTTAGAGTACATAAATGCAAAAGAAAAGTCTGCTGAAGACATGTATTATTGTTTTACAAAAGAAATGCGGTCTAAGATAAAAGAATGGAATACGTACAGCAGAAAACAAGAGATAGAGGATTTCATAACAAAGGATGCTGTACTTGTAAATCAAGATAACTTTGATAAACAGGTATTTGGAGATAGACTTGAAGACTATAAGCAGTTTGTTAAATTCAATCTAAATAAAATCGGTGAATTATAGTTTATACTTTGATGTTGTAATTTGGGGAAGTAAAATTAGTAAATCGCTAGTACCTATTACGTTTCTAAATTAGACGCATTAGTCAACGGCCCCCCAAAAAGAAGTTCGGGGAAGCGATGTTTACTTTGTACGTCTATGACTTTCAACAAGTTTTGTAGAGTATACAGCAAGTAGAATTAATTAATAGCATAGCTAACTCGATGACAAAAGCCGTCTGTGTCAATCATAGGTATTGAATAATAGTAATCAATGCTTCTAACAAATCTAAAAGCGTTTTTACTAGAACAAAAATACCTTTTTGAAGATAATAGAGTGTGAAGAGACAAGCAGTGTCTTTACAATCTAGTGAAATTAATAATATCTTATCTGTTACAGATGTATTAAAATCAATCTCTGATGACAAATCATTATCAATCTTTCAATTAATTGCCGATGTAAATTCCAATGGAGAAATTAGCCTAAAGAAATTAGGCGTAAGCAGCAAGCAGTACTACTCCAGAATATCTAGTATGATGACAGCTGGCTTAATAAAAAGAAAGAGAGGAAGATATTATCTTACTTCTTTTGGTAAAGTGATTTACTGTTGTACAGCGATAACCAAAAGCGCTATTGACAACTATTATAATCTTAAGGCTATTGAGGCTACTGAAGACTCTGGCTTCTCAAATGAGGACTTTAATAAACTTGTAGATACTTTAATAGATAATCAACAAGTCAAGGAATTTCTAACTAAGAAATGCTAAATGTACCTATTACTTCATGATTATTACTCTAGAAGTTTGTGATGTTAAAATGACTCTTCATTCTATACCTAATATACTTATGGAGCATAGTTCCGTTAAGGAGGATTGAGCTGCAAATATTCTTTCAATTCTTGATAATATGTAACAACGCTATGATTTGTATCCTGTCTATCGTATTGATAAGTTTCTGTATTGCTTGCTTTGGTGTAAGAATTGACCAGATGAAGGTATCAGGATTGGCTATAACCATGTTTTAATTGATAGATGCGTCGATCTATCAAGAAGATAGAGAACTGGGTACTATTCTATATATTATTCCATTAAGTGTAAGAATATACAAATATCCATCATCAGGTCCTACCTGCATATCTGTAATTACGCCAAATCCTTGTCCTAATACTGCTCCTCCTTCTTTGAGATCTAGTATATTATTTGCTACCTTGTCGGAAAGTGGACCCTCTAATACTAGCCCTGTTCTATCTTGATTTAATTTGAAATTATATAAATTACCAAAATCCACATCTCCCATAAATATAGTATTTTCATAATCTGTTCCTAGTTTGTCGGAGTTTAGAAATTTAAGAGCAGTTGGAGCAATTGTTAGAAGTGTAGCAAGTTCTGGAGCTCTATATACTCCTTTTCCATCAAATGTTACTAGGCCTTTAGGAGGATTATTGCTATCAGCTCCAATGGCAGGTCCAGGTTTAGACCCTGCTTCCCATATTCCTGCTACTTGTGACCAGGCACTATTGAATCCTGGCATGACTAGGTTAATCTCATCTCCAAAAGTGTTACCATTCTCTGTATCCCATAAATCACCAGTTATTGGGTCAAAATCCATTCCAAAAGTATTTCGTAGGCCATACGCATAGTATAACGCTAACGGCAGGGAATCTCCAAGAGGAGGATTATTTGCTATCTGACCGTCTTGTGTAATTCTTAATATACCACCTGTTCCATCGGGTGGAATACCAGTAGGATTATTTTCAGCTTGTCCTCTATGACCTGCGACATCACCTACACCGACATATACATTATTATCTGGACCAATGAGTACTTTGCCTGCATTATGGTTTTTCTCAGTACCTTCTCTTCCTGGAGGTGGATTAGCTGGGAGATTAAGTAGCAATAGGGGGTTTGTCAATTTGTTGTTATTTTCATCTAAATCATATCTATAAAGACGATTTCCTGCTGGTGGTACTGTATCTAACCCACGACTACCTGTATTGGTACGTGCGGAATTATTAGTAGTTGTAGCGGTAGTAGTGCGACTAGGTTCGTCATCACCATCTCTTCCTCCACCAGATTCAGTATAGTATAGATATACATGTCGGATATTTCCATTTTCTGTACCTCCATTATCATTCTTTGCTATAGCAATTCCAAGTAATCCTCTTTCAGCTTCATTTGCAACACTAACGTCCAGCAAAGGTTCTGGAAGCATTTTGCCATTTAGTATTCTATGTACTATGCCTGTATCCTTCTCTAATACCAATATATCATTTGGACCTAAAAATGCCATACTAGTTGTGCTTCCAAGTCCCGTCTTGATTACTTGTTCTACCTTTAGATTAGGATCATTAAGTGTTGGTCCTCCTATTGCAGCACGAGCCCTAGTATTTCTATGAACTATTGGAGGAATATTGGTACTAGCAGATGAGGATGGGTTATTGCTAGATGGAATAGTATTGGTGGTTGATCCTGTGCCAGTACTAGTAGAAGGCGAAGACGGAGATTGATTGTTTTCATTTTCATTATTATTGTTATTTGGAAGAATACCAGGAAGTTGAATATTTGTAATAGTGGTAATATTTGGATCAGAATGAAAAACAGAATGAAAAGCATTAGTTGCTTGAGCTTGAGCTTGCTTTGCTAGTATTGTAGTTGGTGAGGACATATTACTACTAGCAATGACTAAAATGATAACTAAATATAAGATCGAATATGATTTTGCAATTTTCAAATAACCTTGCATAAATAAATTTCATTTTGAATAATAATATAATTTAATCTTTATGGTATACTTTGTTGCTTTCATCTATAATAATAGCTAAAAGCAAGTATAACAATACTACAGCATGAATCCTGATACCCCGAATCCAGCATTATTAACCAAGACTGAACTTGGCTTATATATGCACGGGATTATTCATATGTGTTAAGTGAATCTGATGCTAGTTCTATTCTTTCCTTTTCTGCCGAGAAAAGAATTCACGTGATGAAGGCCCTAGCTACATTGTCCAAATACACTGGTTGTTACGACAGATGGAAAGATATCATCAATCGTTATCAATTGAAATGGTCTGAAGACACTGTAGGGGCATTCAATGATGCTATTATGAACAACGAACAAAATTATTCTTTAATGATTAATTGGTTGAAAGATGTGTATTCAAAGTTATCTCCATCTTACAGCAATATTTTGTTATTTAACACATTAACGGGATTAAGACCTGACGAAGCATGTAAAGCTGTACAGATCATAAAAAAAGGAAGATAACTATGTCAGAAAAGATTTGATGATTTTAGAACATTACAAATATCATGATATATTCATCAGAAGAACAAAAAAGCGTACATTAGTATATTAACAGATTCGATATTAGAGCTAGTCAAACAAGCCAGTAATTGTAGATATAATGCTCTAAGGCTAGCTGTAAAGAGGAAAAAGTTGGATATGAACATGGCGTACTGTAGAAAGATATTTGCTACTTATCTTAGAACTCATGGTATAGAACAAGAAATCATAGATTTACTCCAAGGTAGGGGCTCCCCGATCAGTGTTTGCCCGCTATTACTTTAAACCAAATCTTCTAAAAGAACGGGAAAAGATTACTGTGTTTTTGGAAAATTGGTATCGGGATATCAACTCTCAGATTGATATTGTAGCATGACAGCCTATCCAATCGTGTGGATCTTTTCAAATGTCAGATAGGCGACATACCAGATTACAAAATTATATATATTATATACATTTTACACAAATGCCAGATAGATATATAATATATATACGATATATATGATATACATGTAAAATTTGCTAACTTTATATAGCAACTTACACCGTATAAGATGTATGAGTCATAATAGAAGAATAATCTCGATTTCAGAAGCGCACTATTTAGCTTTGAAACAGCGGGGAAGGTTTGGAGAAGTTTAGATGATGTCGTTGGAGGGTTGTTACAAGATTCAAAAAAAGGTGAAAAATGGAACGATGGAAATCCAACATAAAAAATGTGACCTTATCCGATGAAGTCTATATTGTCCAAGTTTAAGATAGACGACCTCGAAGCTACTCTTAGAGGTATCAAGAAGAAACTTGGCGACAAGGGTGTAAAAAGACAGACCATAGAACGTCTCGAATTACTTCTTACTGATAAAATACTGCAAATGTTAAATGAATCAGAGAGGCAAAGGGAGGATTCTGCATCGAGTACAAACCTACGAAAGATCGAAGAGGAAATAGGAAATGACAGGATCTCAGTAGCATTATGTCTAATAGGCTATGATACATACCAAAGGAAAAATAATGAGTTCGGGGAAGCATTTACCATACAAGGTTTATTGGCCAGCTACTAATGGTGTGTACAAAACTTTCAGATTGGCGAGAACATGTCACAAGTTAATTTTAGAAAATTATTTGGATTATTTTTTACAGCATTTATAGTTATTATACTATTTCTGTTTCTATTAGTTTCGATATCTCAAAAAGTAAGTATAACCACAACTATAGTTCTAGTTGCTGTACCATTAGCTATTAGATATATTATTTACAAATTAGCGCATATTTAGAATAAGAAATGAATATGCGTTGGATGGACTAGGGCAAAGTATCAGATCACATTTTATTTTTTCTCTAACTGTTCTTTTATTTCCATTAGCTGCTTATAATGATGAAATATAATAGACATAAAAATTGGATGTATTCTTATAGGTTTAGCTGCAAAAGAACAAGCTGAATTATACAAATGGGAAATTGAAAACATACCGTCAAATGCTTTCCTATCTGATTTATCTAGAGTTTGACGGAACTTTTTCCATTCTTTTTGTTCTTCTACACTGGCTATTCTAAATGAAGGAATCGTTCTACCCATCAGATATTGTGATTCCCAATAAGATAATAAACTACATGATATTTTCTGTTCTACTGAATGTAATTTTTAATTTCCATTGAGGGTTGCTGCGGCGTAGACATGACCAAACATTGATAATGGACTAAAATTATAAATCCTCAACAATGTAATAATAATTAGAATATTCCAAATTGGATAATAATAATAGTGACAATAATAAATTATCCGGCACTTTATTAGTAAATTGCAACGGCAGCGCCTGCAGAACTGTTATACAACAATCTGAGAAAATGGAAGCTGTCACTTTTGTATTTAGAGTAGAAAAGAAATCTAAGGAAGATCCAGATGTCATAATTGATGTGAGTGGTAGTAAAGATCAGATTCAACAGGTGGAGAGCAGCATCAGAAAGATAGATGGGGTACGATCTGTCAACCACGAGATAGGGAGTTCATTATTATACTAAGGTTATTTTATTGTGATGGATGCACATTCCAGTACACATAAAGATAGTATGTAATCAAGATAACGTGCAAAGAGTTAAGGAATTTCTCTCACCAAATAAATTAATCCACATTGTGGAATTCCATGATGTTAAAACCACTCAAAGAGACATTGCTACATTAGATATCTCTGGAGTCGTATTCGATGATGAAGACATACTCCTTATAGAAAAGAGTCTCATACATTTTGGTCAAGTTAAGGTAAATAGAGGACAAGTAAAAATTCTTACTTTAAACACGATTTTAAGTGCATTAATAGTTGCAGGTATTGTGTCTGTCGCCCTACTAGCTCATGGTCTTAATGAGGATTTTTATAAGGAGGTATTTGAGCATCATAATACCAAGGTTGTGCTAGAAACTGCCCTAACCATTGGTACGTCTTCGGTTGCTGGATTTTTATTGGAATTGCTAGTTGCTTATAGAGAAAAGAGAATAACCCATCGCTAATTTTAGATACTCTAGCTTGTGCAGGCCAGTTAGCTTAAAATATCATCCCTGGCATCTTTTTCTTCAATCAACAGCTTGAACGCCTCTGAAAAATACAAGGCCAATTTAAGGATATTCATGTCAAAATATGATGAAATAAAAAGCGAATACAGAGGAGAATTCATTGCGATAATTGATGGAGAAATCATTGGAGATGCCAGTAGTAAAGCCTTGTTAGAAAAGATCCGACAAAAGGTTGAAGACAATGATATAGATTCTGTATTTCAAACCTACATATCAAAAACTGACGATATAATATGGTGATTTTCTACGACAGAGATAGGTTTCATTGTCATTCATCAGGCTCTTAAGTTAGAGCTCACGTGATGCGAATTTTCACATTATATAGTAGTAGATGTTATTGAAGTGAGCAATAAACAAGAGCAACAGTTTCTATACTTGACTACAAAAGGATGGAAAACTGGAAGAGAGCATAGGATAGAAATATGGTTTGTATCTTATGCTGATAAATATTATACAATGTCAGAACATAGAGAAAAAGCTCATTGGGTTCAAAATATCATCCACAATTCAACAGTCATATTTAGTGTAAACTCCAAGTCATTTGAAGGTATTGCCCAAATCGTTGATAAAAACACTGACTAAACTAGCTGACTAAGTATCTAGTCTTATGCACACAAAGTATGTATGGAGCGATGGTTTGATTGTACAGCTGAGTATTAGATAACGGTGTTTGGCTTCCCCGAATTCGCAACTGCGGGGCGGCATGTATTACTTATCTAACTACCAACTTTGTATATATTGTTCTCCACGAAGTTATTCAGCTTTATCAACCGATCTTCTGTTATTACATGATTACGTAGATTCATTAGAGCCATTATAAGTTGGCTACGGCTTGAGCAGAATTCGTTGATTGCATATTTCTGCATGTACAGTGAAGACAATTTCTTTTTGCCAACATGCATAGCCTCAATTATCCCTGCCAAAGGAACAGTATCTTTATGCTTATCTAACGAATTTGTGAGTATGGTACAATTCTTCCCAAGCACCTTAATGAGAATCTTGGCTTAAGAATTCACGCAATATTTCACAAACAATAGCTGGCTTCTCTGCAAATGGTGCATGTCCTGCATCTTCTATTATTTCAAAATAAGCATTTCTAATCGTTTCTGTAAATGGTTTTGAGTATTTAAGTGGTATTAGGTTATCGCATCTTCCCCAGATAATTGATGTTCGTACATCCTGAAGCTTCCTTAATCTATCTAATCCAATCTGTGTTTTTGTACTATTATGGAAGGCTGATTCAAAGGCATGTTTTGCTCCTGGCATATTAATTCTCTTTATGAAAACATCTATCAATATTGGCAAGACCCTCCAACGTTGAGCCGCCAATTGTTCAAATACTGTCTTCAGCTTTTCATATGATGCGCTAATTGCAGCATCTAGATACTGCTGTAACAGTAGAGTAGGTTTATCAAGCATTCCAGAAGAGTCTATAAGCACCAAGCTTTCTATCATATTGGGATTTTCTATAGCCAATTCTGCTGCAATATAACCGCCTAAAGAATGACCGATAATCGTTGTCTTGCCATCATCAATCTTAATTGCATGCATAAAGTCTAATACACATTCCCTAAATTTATCAATACTGTAATTTATATTAGGTCTATCGCTTCCACCAAAACCTATTAAATCAACAGATATTGAGTGAAAATACCTTGACAATGCTTCTGGAATATCTCCCCATCTATCTGATGAAGAGCCAAGACCATGGAGAAACAATAGATGTTTTGGTGCTTGACTTTTTCCATATACATTGTATGTAATGTTAAAGTTATTTATATTTACGTTGAGATTGGCCAATATTTAATTCTTACAGTTTAGAATCTTATAGGTTATTTATTTTGTATCTCTTCATGTACCAAATATGAGGCTAACACTTGATATTCTCAAAAGATTAAATGGTTTTGAGTTTATAGAAGAAGTAACAGGTGAATATATTGGTACGGATCCGTGGGTTCGGATTGACAAGCAGTACCGTTTCGAGACTGACGGAGGCATGGCGTCTCTTGCCGATCTCTTCAGAGGACGCTTGCAGCTCCTCGTCTATCACTTCATGTTCGGCCCTGAGTACACGGGCGGCTGCCCTGCGTGCTCGGCGATCGCAGATGGCTTCAATGGCTTTGCAGTACACCTGGAGCACCACGATGTCGCGATGATAGCGATCTCTCGGGCCCCGATTGCCGCACTGCAAGCCTACAAGCGGCGCATGGGCTGGACGTTCACGTGGGTATCTTGGCTGGATAGTGACTTCAACACGTCGTTCACCAAGGAACAGCAGCGGTCTGGCAGAGTCGACTACAACTATCGCTCGCTCGACATAACCCTAGGCTTGGAGGTGCACTAGGAACATGCATAGATTCAAAGAAATATGAAAACAAAATAATCAAGCAGATAGAAGAGGGAATAAATAATCATATTGATGCAACTCCTACCTTCTATGTAGGAAATAATAAGATAGGATATACGCAACTTTCTGGAACATATCCATTCGCCGTATTTCAACGGATCATAGATCAGCATATATCTTGACTCCTATATCCCTTAAAGAACTGATAGGCCGGGCTAAAGGATCAATCAGTATACTTGACTACAGAAATCATGTCGTGAATTCGCAATCGGGGAATGGTTTCTACAACGTTCAATTAACTGTTTGGCTTTGCTCATGTCCAGACTGTACATACAGAAGCGTGAGATGTAAGCACATTCATACCGTAGAATTTTGCAAGAATTCCTGAGCAAGTCGCCAATTATATAACTATGCAGTGCTAAATCTATTAAATGAGGGAATAGTCGTCTTCTTGGCCTTGGTCCTGGTCCAGCTACACAAATATATGGTTTGCTAAGATCTTACTTGTCTTAATGCTCACTTATGGATCTATAAGCACACATACCAACTTATATCACGATTCTCATTACCTCAAGATATGATTGTAAAGTCTAAAATTACGACATCGTCGATATCTACACCGAATTCTGCTTCTGCTATAGCAGCAACTGCTGCTACTGTAACAACAAGCAATTCATCAGATAACATAATGACAAAGACAAAAATAGAGAATGCTACAGAAGGACTGCCACATCGCTGCTTTAACCATCTTTACAACAGAATATTACCTGCATCAAGAGAAAATGCCCTGACGATATGCGATTATATATTTTCCTTAAGATCAGAGATCAATTTGTCAAACCACTACAGAGAGGATACTATAATTTTACTTTGCAACATTTCAATGTACTTCAAAAACGCAAGTAATGCTTTAAATATTTTTATAAAAAGCCTAAAATTTATAGAAATATAGAATACTATTCCAGATTTTTACCATTATAGAGGAGTTTTTGGCTATTATCCAAAAGGTGAACGCAATCCGTAAAATAGGGACTGAACGCAAAGTTACACTACTGCTAAGTAAAATTCTCCAAATCAGGACTATATCTCCCAATGCAGACATAAATCATAAAATAGGCACAAAGTTGTATAAAATGCCAATTATCAAACAATGTGAACGAATTAATGATATTTTCTAAATGCATGAGATTCTGTAATAATCTAGATAGTTGTTCGGGGGAAACAGATTCTGATTTCGTAATCTCATATATCTGGTTTATAAGCTCAATTGCTTTACCCGGGGGAATATAGCCAGAATTAATATTTGTAATGAATGACTCAAT
>Ga0075424_100004838_pt1 | contig 12784 bp, 10 predicted proteins | sample SoiMethybrSBSTD3_FD_75301 | JGI IMG/M metagenome (GOLD analysis project Ga0075424, IMG submission 75301) | Bulk soil microbial communities from a Populus tree surrounding site in Tennessee, USA - Soil MetaG P. TD hybrid SBSTD3 | ecosystem: Environmental > Terrestrial > Soil > Tree plantation... | reverse complement strand
GCGGCCGGCGTGATCCCGCTGCGGCGCTGGGCGCAGCGCGCCGCCAAGGGCGATCCGCTCGTCACCATGCAGGTGATCCAGAAGTCGGTGAACAAGTGGCTGCCGCGCGGGCTCGAGATGTTCGGCGACGAGCGCGGGGGCGACACCAACGTCAAGTTCGGCTTCAAGGACATGAAGAACCGCGAAGCGCAGGATCTCTACATCGAGGAGATCCGCCGCATGGTGCGTGACATCAACGCCCGCTACCTGCGGGCGCGCTTCCCCGCCTACGGTCCCGAGAAGGTGGAGCAGGTGATCGACGACCTCGAGCGCAGCCGTGGGAAGCACGACGGCGTGGCGTTCGATGACCTGATCCACATGCCCGACCGCCGCTTCTTCCGCAGGAAGGGCGAGCCGGCCTGGACCATGTTCGGCGTGGACGGCGAGGAGTTCACGGACGCGGAAGCCTACGTCGCGCACCTCGCGAAGCACCTGCCCGAGGCCTACCTCACCACCCGCGACATGCGCATGTACGTCGAGACCCTGCGCAAGGTGGTGTCCGGCGAGATGACCGTGAAGGACGCGATCATGAAGATGCCGCGCTTGAAGCGCGTCGGCGGCACCTGTCCTTGCTCGCGCGCGGTGCGCTGGGTGGTCGAGGAGCCCGCGGCAGCCGGGAGCCAGGCCACCTCGTAGTTCCGGGGCGCGGGCCTTGGGGCGCGCGAACCAGGGCTCAAGGCGGGGCGCGCTCGCGCCGATGGCCGGTGAGCCATCATGCCCAGCTCCCGCCTCCCATCCCGCCGCGCGGCTTCTGCGCTGCGCGTGGTCGTCCTGCTCGGTGCGCTTCAATCCGCCGTGATCCCCGCGGGCGCCGAAGCTCAGGTGCTGGCGCAGGCGGTTCCGTCCCAGTACGACCTCGAGCTCGCGCCCGGACGGCGGGAATCGCGGCCGATCTTCCTCCACAATCCCGGCCGTGAGAGCGTGAAGGTGCGCATGCGCATCGCCGACCTGCGAATGAGCGAGCGCGGAGCGCTCGATCTGCTTCCGCCCGGCACCCTCGAGTGCACGCTGTCGCGGCTCGTGGAGTTCGAGCCCCGCGAGCTGGTGCTAGGGCCTGGGGAGCACGGCACGGTGCGCCTGCAGATCACGCTGCCGGTCGACGGTCCGCCCACCCGCTACGGCGTGGTCCTGAGCGCCGTCACGCCGGCACAGCCGGGCAAAGTCGCAGACGTCACCGCCGCTCCGGCCGAGCTCGGCACGACGCTCTACCTCACGCGCGCGCCGCGCAGCAGCATTCACACCGAGCTGATCGCGCTCGAAGCCCGTGCGGGCTTAGGGACCGTGACGGTCGCCGTGCGCGTGCGGAATCGCTCCGAGCGCCACGCTTCGTGCACCGGAGAGGTGAAGCTCACCGATTCCGCCGGGGCGCGGGTGATCGCGGGGCGCATGAGCGATGGCATCGTGCTTCCGGGCGCAGTTCGCGTGTTCGAGTGGGAAGGCTCGAGAAGCCTCGCCGCCGGCCGCTACCTCGTGACGGTGACGATCGACGCCGGCGAGCCGGAGCTGCTGGTGGGCCAGAAGGAGATCGTCGTCGGGCGCCCCGGCGTGAACGCGGCGCGGAGCGAGTAGCGCCCTACTGGCTCTTCTGGATCGCGGCGGAGCGCAGGGTGACGGCGAGCTCCGGCGTGCTGCGCGCGACCTCCACCAGGCGCCGCTCGGTGGTGAACCCGAGCGCGATCACCGACAGCGTGCGCGACCCCACCGGGACCGAGATGCAGAAGCGCCCGCTGCGATCGGTGAGCGCCCCGACTCGAACGTCGGCGAGGAGCACCTGCGCACCCACGACCGGCATGCCGCTCTCGTCGCGGACGCGGCCGCAGAGGATTCCGCGCTCGGGCGCTGCTGCGTGCGGCACCGTCGGCGAAGGCGTTGCGCTCACCCTCGGGCGCACAGCTGCGGGCGACGACGGAGATGGCGTTGCCGGAACCTTCGCCTGCGACGCAGCGGATTGCGCGGGTGAGACCGCCGCGGGTGTCACCGGCGGCGACGAGACCTGCGCGAGAGCGGGCGCGACCTCCGGAAGAGACGGCGGGGCGACGTCGCTCGGCGCCGGCTGCGGCGCGGGCGGAGGCGACTCCACGATCCGCGGCGCGGGAGCCTCTTCTGCGTTGACGACGCGATCCACAACGCCCGGAACGTACGCTTCGTGTGCCCGCGCGCGCGGACGGAGAACGAGACCCGCGACCACCAGGACCAGCGCAACGACTGCAATGCCGATGAAAACGCCCACAGGATCGCGACGCGCCGGCGGACGGATCGGCGCGGAAGCGGCGGGGCGCGCCGGCGCCCGCTTCGGGGCCGGGAGGGGCGTGACATGCAGAGCGCCGGGACTCATCGCGGGTTTGGGTCTCGACTCTGCGCCGCCCGGCGGCGCGACGGGCTGTGGCTCGCGAGCGGCGGGGCGGGCTTCCGCCGCGACCGGCTTCTCCTCCGGATCCGCGAGAGTAGCGACGGCCAGATGGCTCGGCACGGCCTGCGTCACCGCCGCCCATCGATGCGCCTCGAGCCGCACGCTCTCGGCCGCGATCACGCGCTCGAGCGCGGGCGGGACGGACTCGGAGGCGTCTCCGGAGTGGAGCCGCTCCTCGAGGAACGCCTCCAACGCTGCGAAGAAGCGCTCGTCGGGTTCGTGCGTGAGCAGCGCCGCCAGCAGGTCGTCGGTCGATGCCATGCGCACCGACTCGAGGCGGCACTGCTCGCAGTCGTCGAGGTGAAGCCGAACCAGGGCGCTTTCGACTCCGCCGTCGAGGTGCACAGCCAGCTGCCTGGAAGTGAGGTGCCTCACGCGGCGGACCGGAGCGGAGCGCTGAGACGGTCGCGCGCCTCTGCGAGCAGCGCGAGCGCGCTCCCGGGCTTCATCCGCAGCACGGCGTCGATCTCGGCATAGGGAAGCAGCTCGACGATCCGCAGCGCGACGGCGGCCTGCGCATCCGGGTCGAGGCCGTCCATCGCCCGCAGCAGCCGGTCCGCCACCTGCACCACGCCGGGAGCGGCGCGCGGGCTGCTCCTGGGACTCCCTTCCGAACCGCGCCGGCGCGCGCGCGCCAGGCTCCGCACGATGCCCGCGATCCACGGGAAGAACCGCTGGCCTTCCGCGATGTAGCGGACGCCTTCCTTCGCCTTGAGCACCGCGACGCATGTGACAGCAGCCGCGGAGTGAACGTCGCGGGTCAGCGCGAAGGCGAGCCGGTAGACCGCGCGATGGTAGTGGCGCAGCAGGTCGAGGAACGCCCTGCGGTCCCCTTTCTGAGCCTTGAGGACGAGGACGGACTCATCGGCGGCGTTCATCCATGGCGTTCGCGGATCCTGAGCTTGCATCCTAGGGTTCTCGCTCGAGGCGCCTCCCCTTCCATAGGAAGCCGCGCGCCGGAGGCGGGGGGAAGATCGCCTGCGCCACGCCGAGCGCTCACGGGCGCCCGAGGTTGGCCGGCTGGTTATCGGCGCGATCGCGGGGGCGCTTGAGCCCGGGTCGCAGGGCTCGGGGTGGAGAGGCGCCGCAGCCGCAGCCTCAGCGGATCAATCGTGCAGGTAGTAGTCCACCGTCGAGACCACGCGCAGCGTTTTCTCGATCTCGGGGCCTTCCTCGATGCCCGGCGCCTTGTCGCGCGGCAGGATCTCGAACACGCCCTGCGAAGCGCGGCGGATCGCGCCCACGTGGCTGCCCGACTCCTTCGCGAACTGCTGCGCGGCGGTGCGCGCGTTGGCGGTGGCCTCTGCGAGCATCGCGGGCTTCAGGTCGTTGAGGCGCGTGAAGAGGTAGGTGGGCCCGCTGCCGAACGGTCCGCCCGAGAGCACGACGCCCGCCGCCACCAGCTCGCCCACCGCCTGGCCCGCGCGGCGCAATCCCTCGACGTCGTTCGAGCGCACCACCAGCGTCATCGTCACGATGAAGCGGCTGCGCACCGGCCCCTGCGAGTACGGATTCGCCTGGGCGTCTGTCACCTCGAGGCCGCGCAACGAGACCTGCGAGGAGTCGATGCCGGCGCGCTTGAGGAACGCGATCACGCGCCGGCGGTCGGTCTCGATCTTCTCCCGCGCCTGGTCCAGCACGTCGGCGGTCGAGCCGAAACGCAGCGGCCAGATCCCGACGTCGGCGGCCACGTCGCGCTCCGCCACGCCCTTCACCGAGACGTAGCGGTCGGCGGTGCGGAACTGGACGATGCCGCGGCCGATGAGCGCGCCGGCGATCACGATCGCGATCGCGAGGATCGCGGTGCGCAACGTCGATGCCCCGTTCATGCTCTCCCCGATCCAGGCCCGCGCCGCGGGCTCGCTCCACCCGCCGTGACACGCGGCGGCGGTGCGCCTAATGTCCGCCGCTCGCCGTCCCGATGATAGACTACGCCGCCTCCACCCTAGAGTATTCCCCATGCCCCGTGTCCCGCACGTCGCCTTCTTCTGCATGGAGTTCGGTCTCCACGAGTCGTTCCCGATCTACTCCGGGGGGCTCGGGATCCTGGCCGGCGACTTCATCAAATCCGCGCGCGACCTGAAGCGACCGGTGGTCGCGGTCGGCCTGCGCTGGGACCGCGGCTACTGCGTGCAGCGCATCCGCGAGAACGGCGAGCCGTTCGAGGAGTTTCCCGGCTACGACCACTCCTTCCTGCGCGACACCCGGGTGCGGGTGCGCGTGCGGGTGCGCGGCAAGGAGATCCCGTGCGTGGTGTGGGTCACCGAGCGCTTCGGCCACGTCCCGCTCCACCTGATCGAGCCGCTGCGCGCGGAGGATCGCTGGATCACGCACCGGCTCTACGAGGCCGGCAGCGACGTGCGCATCGCGCAGGAGATGCTGCTCGGGATCGGCGGGCTGCGCGCGCTCAACTGGCTCGCGATCCCGATCGCCACCTACCACTTCAACGAAGGCCACGCGGTGTTCGCCGGGGTCGAGATGATCGCAGAGCGCATGGAGGCCGGCATGCCGTTCGAGGAGGCGTGGGCCGACGCGCGCAGGCACATCGTGTTCACCACCCACACGCCGGTGCGGGCCGGCAACGAGGAGCACTCGCTCAAGGACCTGCAGCGCATGGGCGCATTGCTCCAGCTCTCGCCCGCCGAGATGAAGACGCTGGGCGGCGACCCCTTCAGCATGACGGTGGCCGGGCTGCGCCTGGCGCGCGGCGCGAACGCGGTCTCCGAGCTGCACGGCCGCACCGCGCGCGACATGTGGAAGCAGGTCCCGGACGCTGCGCCGATCCGCGCGATCACGAACGGCGTGCACGCCCCGACCTGGCAGTCCGAGCGCGTGCGCGCCGCGCATTGCGAGCCCGCGGCGCTGTGGGCCGCGCACCAGACGCATCGCGAGGAGCTGGCGCATGCGGTCGAGCGCGAGACCGGCGTGACGCTCGACCGCGACGGCCTGTGGATCGGCTTCGCGCGCCGCGCCGCGCCCTACAAGCGCGGCGATCTCATCCTGCGCGACCCCGAGCGCCTCTCGCAGCTCCTGAAACAGTCGAAAGTGCAGTTCGTGATGAGCGGCAAGTCGCATCCGGACGACCTCCAGGGCAAGGCCATCCTCGCGCGCCTGGCGCAGGCCGGGCGCGCGTACCCCGGCCGCATCGTGTTCCTCGAGAACTACGACATGGCGCTGGGGCGCCTCCTCACGCGCGGCTGCGACGTGTGGCTCAACAATCCCATCCTGCCGCTCGAGGCCTGCGGCACATCGGGGATGAAGGCGGCGCTCAACGGCGTGCTCAACCTCAGCATCCTCGACGGCTGGTGGGCCGAGGCCTGCGAGCACGGCGTGAACGGCTGGGCGATCGGCAACGGCGAGCCAGCCGACGACGAGAGCGACATCGAGTCGCTGTTCTCGGTGCTCGAGGGCGAGGTGCTGCCGGCGTGGGCGAACCGCGAGCGCTGGACGCAGCTGATGCTCGCGAGCCAGCGCATGGCCGAGACCCGTTTCACATCGGACCGCATGGTGACCGACTACTTCGAGAAGCTCTACGCGGAGATCCCGGCCGGCTTGGGCGAGAAGACCGCGAGCGTGCCCGCGGCGACGGCGGCCACCCCGGCGCGCTAGCTAGATCTCGCGGACCTGCGCCAGGTGATGCCGCGCGTGGACCGCGTGCGCGCGCACCATCTCGACCAGCCGGTAGTGCCAGCGCGAGACGAACGGGCTCGGGATCCACAACCGGTCGCGCTGCGCGGCGGTGAGCAGGTGGCCGACCGCGCGGTGCCGCTCGACGCCGCGGCGCAGGTCGTCGAGCGTCGCGTCCGGATCGGGCGCGGGCCCCGGCTCGAACCGGCGCGGCGTGCGGCCTCCGCGCGGCAGGAAGCCGCGCTGGACGAACATCCAGATCCACAGCGATTCCAGCGGCCCGCGGCCCGGGACCGGCCCGATCGTGCCGTCGAGCACCCGCGGCACGCCCTGCTCGAACGCCTGCGCCGTGACCGCCATGGTGATCGCGACGTGCGCAGCGTGCTGACCCGCCGACCACTTGCGCGGGCGCGCCCGCTTCCATGGCCCGGCGGAGGCGGCAGCGCTCAGGTCGCTTACCGCCCGATCGAGCTCCGCCATCCGCTGGTCGAAGTGTTCCCCGTCCACCGCCGGCATCGCCCACCCCCGCGACCTTTGACCCTCGTTTCCCGTCGAAGCTAGCATGCGCGCTCGATTCGACCCATGCAGGCGCGGCTGTGCCGCGCGAGCGGAGGCAAGCCATGACGAGCGAACGCGGCCGCGGAACCGACATCGCAGCGGTGCGCGGCGCGGTGCAGGTGGCCGCCAATCGCGCGGAATTGATCCGTGAGGCCACCGCGCGGCTCTTGATCGCGCTGCTCCAGGCCAATCGCCTCGAGCCGGCGCGAATCGTCAGCGCCATCTTCACCGCCACGCCCGACCTCGACGCCGACTTCCCCGCGCACGCCGCGCGCCGGCTGGGCTGGACCGAGGTGCCGCTGCTCGGCGCCCGCGAGATGGGCGTCCCGGGCGCGCTGCCGCGGATCGTGCGCGTGCTGCTCACCGCGCGCGTCCCGCGCGGCGCGCGGCTCACGCCGGTCTACATCGAAGGAGCCGAGGCGCTGCGGCCCGATCTCACCGGCGCTTCGCCGGTGCGCGCGGAGGAAGCGCGATCGGGCGGCGCGGGCCGCAGCGCGAAGTCGCGGCGCGTCGCCATCATCGGCCTCGGGCAGATCGGCGGATCGATCGGCCTGGCGCTCGGGCGCGGCGCCGGCTGGCATCGCATCGGCTGGGACCGCGACCGCGCCACGCGCGAGCGCGCAAAGGCGGCAGGCGTCACGGACGCGATCGCGGCGTCGCTCGATCAAGCATGCCGCGGGGCTGCGCTCGCGGTGCTCGCAACGCCGGTGGACACGCTGCCCGGGCTGATCGCGCGTGCAGCCTCCGCGCTCCCGCGCGGAGCTGCGCTGCTCGACACCGGGAGCGCGCGCGGCCCGCTCACGCCCGCGCTGGCCGCCGCCGCGGCCCGCGGCGTGCGCGCCGTCGGCGGGCATCCGATCGCGGGCAGCGAAGGCCGCGGGCTCGAAGCGGCGCGCGCCGATCTCTTCGAGCGCTCCACGTTCGCGCTGCTCCCCGCCGGCGGAGCAGTGCCCGCCATCGTGCGCGCGCTGGTGCGTGATCTCGGCGCGCACGCCCGCATCGTGGCGCCCGCGGATCACGACCGCGCGCTGGCGCGCACCAGCCACCTGCCCTACCTGGTGTCGCGCGCGCTCGCCGGCGTGGGGCGCGAAGCCCAGCGCCGCGGGCTCTCGGGCCCCGGCTTCCGCGGCATGACCCGGCTCGCCTTGAGCGACCCGCGCGTGAGCCTGGCCTACTGCCGCGCCAACCGCCGTGAGATCGCGGCGGCGTGGCGCGCGCTGAACGAGGCGATCGAGCGCGAGGTGAAGGGGCTGGGGCGGGAAGGCTGAGAGGCTCGAACCTCCTGCCGCCGGGCTGTAACAAGTGGTCCATTGATTCCGCTCCGTTGCCGGGCCTACCATTTCTGGCGTGGGGAACGGGGCCGCCGACCGCGCCCGCGCTCGAACGATCCCACGGACCGATGCTCCGGAGGGTGCGATGTTCGGTCGAATGGTTGCATGCCTCGCCCTGGGTGTATCCCTGATGGCGCCATCGAACGCCCGCGCGCAGTGGAATGCGGATCCTGCTGTGAACACACCGGTCGCGATCGGCCCCGGGGGTCAGTACGCGCCGGGCGGCATCCCGGACGGCGCAGGCGGCGCGTTCATCGCCTGGATCGATGCGCGCGACTCCGCAGCCACCGGACTAGATATTTGGGCGCAGCACCTCTCCTCCGAAGGCGTGCGCCTCTGGGGCGACTCCGGCGTGCCGGTCGCGAGCATCGCGGGCGATCAGCGGTTGTCGTCGCTGCTGGCGACCGGAGATGGTGGCGTGCTCGTTGCGTGGAATACCGACGAAACGTTTCCTCCGCCGCGCGTGCAGCGGCTCGACGCGAACGGGGCGCCGCTGTGGGGCCCCTCGGGCGTCGCGGTGACGTCGATGGCGGGACAACACATCAATCCCCGTCTCCTCGCGGCGTCGTCCGGCGACGTGTTCGTCAGCTGGTCCACGACTGAAAACATGTCCATCATGGCCCAGCGCCTGGACCCCGACGGACAACGCCTGTGGGGCGACGACGGGGTGGTCGTTGCCGCTTCGTTCATCCCTCAAGCGCAGCGGATGGTGCCGGACGGGGCCGGCGGCATGATCCTCGGCTGGCTGGACTGGCGAAATCCTCTCTACGGGAACGTGTTCGCCCAGCGGATCGACGGCAGCGGGGCTGCCCAATGGGCGCTCAACGGCGTGCCCGTGGTCGGGGGACTCTACGAGCAGGCCTTGCTCCGCTGCCTGAAAGACGGCGCGGGTGGGATGCTCCTGGTGTGGCAGGATGACCGCTCGACCGAGTGGCATGTGTACGCGCAGCGCATCGGTCCCGACGGCGCGGAGCTCTGGAACCCGGCCGGCGTCGAGGCGTCCACCAACGTCGCCCGTCAGCAGTCGCCGAGGCTGGTCAGTTGGGTCGACGGCGCGGCGCTGGTCAGCTGGACCGACAACAGAAGCGGTCTGGACGCGATCTTCGTGCAGGCATGGAACACCACCGGCGGAAGAGTGTGGGGTGACGGCGGCGTGCCGGCGGGCTCGATCTCCGCGGCCCAGCCGGGAGGAGCCGTGTCCGACGGACATGGCGGCATCATCGTCGGCTGGGCGGAGGCGCGCGGGATCGATCAAGACATCTTCGCCCAGCGTGTGCGAACCGCGGGTCAGCCCTCGTTCCACTTTCCGGAGAAGCTATGGGGCGCGAACGGCGTGGTGGTGTCGTCGGCGATCGGGCGCCAGTACCAGGGCAGCGCGGTGACGGACGGCGTGTCTCCCGACGTGAGCGGCGCGATCTTCTTCTGGCAGGACCAGAGGTCCGACGGGGGCGATATCTACGCGCAGCATGTTCAGCCCTGGGGAGTCCTGGGGCCGCGCCTGGTGTCGGTCGAAACGCAGTCCGCGCCGCCGCGCTTCGCTCTGGGGTTGGCCGGTCCTCAGCCCTGCCGCACGGAAGCGGCCCTTCGGCTCGACCTGCCGGCCGACGGCAATCTGGATCTGGTGGTCCTGGATCTGCAGGGGCGCAGGGTGCGGTCGCTCATGCGCGGGACCGTCCCGACCGGCACGCATCCCGTTCGATGGGATCTTCGGGATGAGAACGGTTCACGCGTTTCGCCGGGTGTCTACTTTGCTTCTGCCCAATGGCGGGACGAGCGGGCGGGGCAGCGCATCGTCGTGTTGCCGTAGCCCGGTGGGGCGAGATGGGCGCCGTCAGCTCCGGTAGCTGGCGTTGATGTCCACGTAGGCTTTGCTGATGTCGCTGGTCAGCATCCAGCTCGATGCGCTGCCGGCATTGAGCCGGATGCGGATGCGCACCGGGTCTTCTTCGACCAGCGCGGCGCGCGCGCGCTCCTCGGAATAGTCGCGCGCGCTCCCGCCCTCGGCCACCCAGACGTCGCCGAGGTAGATGTCGACGCGGCTCTCGTCCACCGCCACGCCGGCGCGCCCGAGCGCCGCGAGCACGCGGCCCCAGTTGGGATCGCCGCCGTGGAGCGCGGTCTTCACCAGCAGCGACTCGGCCACGGTGCGCGCGATGCGGTCGGCCTCTTCCGCGTTGCGTGCGCCCTCGACCCTAACCTCGGCGACGCGCGTCACGCCCTCGCCGTCGCGCACGATCATGCCGGCGATCTCGCGCGCCACGCCCGCGAGCGCATCGCGGAACGCTTCGTACTCTGCGCCGGGGCCGCGGATCGGGTCGTGCCCCGCTGCACCGCTCGCCAGGATCACCGCCATGTCGTTGGTCGAGGTGTCGCCGTCCACGGTCACGCGGTTCAGGCTCTCGCCCACCGCCTCGGCCAGCGCCATCCGCAAGGGTCCCGCCTCGATCGCGGCGTCGGTGGTGAAGAACGCGAGCATCGTCGCCATGCGCGGCGCGATCATCCCCGCGCCCTTCGCCATCGCGCCGATGCGCGCGCGCCGGCCGCCGAGCCCGACCTCGCCGCCGGCTTCCTTGGGCCGCGTGTCGGTAGTGAGGATGGCGCGCGCGGCGTCGCCGCCCCCGTTCGCCGCCAGTGCTTCGAGCGCGGACGTGATCCCGGCGCTCACCTTCTCCATCGGCAGCGGCACACCGATCACGCCGGTGGATGCGACCACGATCTCCTCGGGCGTACAGCCGAGCCCCGTGGCGACCAGTGCCGCCATGCGAAGCGCGTCCTCCATGCCGCGGGCGCCGGTGGCGGCGTTGGCGCAGCCGGCGTTCGCGACCACCGCGCGCGCGCGGCCGGAGGCGATGTGCCGGCGCGACAGCGTCACGGGGGCGGCGGGCGCCAGGTTGGTGGTGAAGACCGCGGCGGCAGCGCACGTGTGTTCGGCGGCGACGAGCGCGAGGTCGGGGCGTCCGGGCTTGATGCCGCACGCCACGCCGGCGGCCCGGAAGCCGCGGGGCGCGGTGATGGCGTTCAGCACGCGGCCGGGCCGCCCGACGGCTCCACCGATTCCGGAGCGGCCGTCACGGCGGCGAGCTTCGCGATGTATTCCTCGGGCAGGCGGTGATGGCGCGCGCCGCGCAGGATCGTGTCGAGGTAACGGCGCGACGGCGGTGACGGCTTGGCGGGCCGCGCGATGTAGCTCCATGCTCGTACGCGGCGCGGGAACGAGCCGTCGTCGGGACGGGTGAGCTCGACCGTCACCTGGTCGCGGTCGTAGACATTGTGCTGATCGCCCGGGCCCCGGAACCCCTCGTAGCCGTCGAGCGTCCTCAGGTGCTCCTCGGTGAGATCGAAGAGCATTCCCCAGACCGCGTCGCCGTGAGCGAGCTGGACGCTGGAAACTCCGCCGCCCCAGTCGTTCGAGTAGAGCGGGAAAGCGAGGCGGTGGTCGCGCAGCGCCGCGAGGCCGACGACCACGTGCCCGGGGCAACGCGATTGCATCTGCTCGGGATCCAGATTCGATCCGTAGGCGAAGTACAGCATCCGATCTCCCGTGTGCGCGCGCTCATGGTGTGGGGTGCGGCGCGCAGCATACTCCAAAGGCGGGCGTCCGTCGCGGGAGGGAAAGGCGTTTCGGGCGCGTTCGGGGAGGCTCCGAGACGCTCGAAGGCCCCGGCCGGGAGGGCCCCTGGGCGCCTTCCCCGCTGCACGCAATCGGGCTTACAGTCCCCGCCAGGCCGTCGCTGCAAACCCTTCTCCGGAGGTCACTCCCCCATGCCTGCCCGTCGAATCACCCGCGCCGTGTGTTTCGCACTCGCTTTTTCATGCGCCGGCGCCACGGCTCCCCACGCCGCGACCCTCAAGGACGCCCCGCCCAAGGCCGCGGTTTCCATCCCTGCGCTGTCGCGCGCCGACATGGACACGACCTGCGCACCGTGCCGTGATTTCAACCGCTACGCCAACGGCGGGTGGATCGATCGCACTACGATTCCGGCGGCCTATCCGGTGTGGGGCAGCTTCAGCGCGCTCGCGGAGAAGAACCAGGCGGTGCTGCGCTCGATCCTCGACCGCGCGCTGGCCGACACCAAGGCGCGCGCCGGCTCCGACACCGCGCGGCTCGGCGCCTACTGGTGCGCATGCCTCGACTCCGCGGCTGCGGACCGCGATGCGGCGAAGCCGATCGCGGCGGCGCTGGAACAGACCGCGCAGCTCGCGTCGACCGCTGCGCTCGCGGGGCAGGTCGCTGCGCTCCACGATCGCGGTGTCGGCGCGCTGTTCTTCTTCCGCTCCGCGCAGGATCCCAAGCACAGCGACTGGCAGATCGCGAACGTCGGGCAGGGCGGGATCGGGCTGCCGGACCGCGACTACTACCTGCGCACCGATTCGGCGAGCGTGACGACGCGCGCCCGCTACGTGGACCACATCGCGAAGACCTTCGTGCTGCTGGGCGACGAAGCACAAGCCGCGCGCACGGCGGCCGAGGCGATCCTGGCGCTCGAGACCTCGCTGGCGAAGGCGTCGATGACCAACGTGCAGCGCCGCGACCCCAACGCCACCTATCACAAGATGCCGGTCGATTCGCTGAAGCGCATGTGCCCCGCGTTCGACTGGAGTGCGTACCTCGGCGCGCGCGGGATCTCGGCGCTCGACTCGGTGAACGTCACGCAGCCCGATTTCGTGCGCGCGCTCGACGGGCTGATCACGAGCGTTCCGCTCGACACATGGAAGAGCTACATGCGCTGGAACGTGGCGAACGACGCGGCCCCGATGCTGAGCGGCGCGTTCGCCGACGAGGACTTCCGCTTCCAGCAGGTGCTGTCGGGCGCGGAGG
>Ga0075424_100004837_pt1 | contig 12784 bp, 6 predicted proteins | sample SoiMethybrSBSTD3_FD_75301 | JGI IMG/M metagenome (GOLD analysis project Ga0075424, IMG submission 75301) | Bulk soil microbial communities from a Populus tree surrounding site in Tennessee, USA - Soil MetaG P. TD hybrid SBSTD3 | ecosystem: Environmental > Terrestrial > Soil > Tree plantation... | reverse complement strand
CGAGGAACTGAATCTTCGCGCACGCGAACTGATACAGCGACTCGAGATCGTCGTCGGCCGTGATGCGCGCGTTCGCGATGATCAGGATCCGGTGCTGGACGTGATCGAAGGCGAGCACGGTGTCGAACAGCATGAAGCCCGCCTGTTCGGCGCCGTCGGCGCCTTCGCCAAGATCGCCGAGCACCGGCTCGAACCACGACGCCGCGCCGTATCCGAGATAGCCGACCGCTCCGCCGGTGAAGCGCGGCAGATCGGGGACGAACGGCGATCGGAAGTCGGCCATCAGCCGGCGCAGCGTCTCGATGAAGGGTCGATCGCTCTCGGTTTTGACGCCCGCGCGTTCGATCGTCGTGCGCTCGCCGCTCGAGGTCAGGATGAGAAATGGATCCTTCCCGAGAAACGAATACCGGGCGACGTGCTCGCCGCCTTCGACGCTCTCCAGCAGGAACGCGTAGTCGGCGTGCTCGGCGATCTTCAGGAACGCCGACACCGGCGTCAGCAGATCCGCGACGATCTCCTTGTAGACCGGCACGAACGTCCCGCGCCGCGCCAGCTCCTTGAATGCCTCAAACGACGTAATTTTCATGGCGCGCACTCTCCGCCAGCTGTTTCATGGCCGCCTCGCGCATCACGCCGACCGGCGCGTCCGTGCCGGTCCACCATTTGAACTGCTGCTCCGCCTGAGCGACCAACATCTCGAGGCCGCCGATCGTCTCGCATCCGGCTGCAGCCGCTTCGCGAGCGAGTCGCGTGACCGCCGGGTTGTAAACGAGGTCGTACACGTATCTGCCCGTCAGGAGTTCCGCCGCGATCGGCGTTTCGTCGAGACGCGGGTGCATGCCGAGCGGTGTGCAGTTGACGAGCAGATCCCAGCTCTCACGGGCGGGCGGCCAGCTGCCGGCCCGAGCGCCGGTTTCGCGCGCGACCTCGTGAGCCTTCGAGCTGTCGCGCGCATGCAGCGTGACCGACGCGCCAGCCGACGTCAGCGCAACCGCCACCGCGCGTGCCGCGCCGCCCGCGCCGACGACGGACGCGCGCAGCCCCGCGATCGCGAGACGTTCGCGCAGCGGCGTCAGAAATCCGATCGCGTCCGTGTTCGTCGCGTTCCACTTGCCGTCATCGTCGATGCGAATCGTGTTGATCGCGCCGATGCGCCGCGCCGTTACGTCCACGTTGCCGTCGATCGCCTGCAGCCGATCGAACAACGCGACCTTGTGCGGAATCGTGACGCTCGCGCCTTTCAGCCCGATTGCGCGCGCAAACGTGATGAAGTCATCCGCGTCGGGCGACGGCAGCGGCAGATAGACCGCATTGCGTTTCATCGCGCGAAATGCGGCGTTGTGCATCGCCGGCGACACCGAGTGCGAAACGCTTCGCCCGACGACGCCGTAGAGTTCGGTTGAGGGGCGGATGTGTCTGAAGCTGAAGTCGTCGAGCAGCGAGGCGGGGGAAATCTGACCGATGTCTCGAAGCGTGCCGGCGTAGGTCCACAAGGATCCGAATCGTGCCGCAAGCACGCGCGTCGCGAGGCCATGGTCGCCCATGCCGAGCAGCACGACGCCGTTGTGTTCGCGCGCGCGCGCGCAGCATTCGAGCAGCGGCACGCAGTCAGACAGCCTGTGCGTCTGAACGGCCAGCTTCACGACCTCGGCGCCCGTCGATTTCATCGCGTGAAATCGCGCGGCGAGATCGGCCGGCACGCCGTCGAAGTCGTGCATCGAGAGGATGATGCGCCGTCCGCTTTGCCGTGCGATCAGGTCGTCGAATGCGGATCGCCACTCGACGTCGACGTATTCGGCGCCTGCGGCGAGCGCGTCGGCGAGGATTCGCTTCCGCTCCTCTTCCGAGCCGCCGAACCGCCCGCCTTCAAATTCCGGGCGGCATGTCACGATGACAGGCGAGCGGCGGCCCGCCAACGCGCCGGCGACGTCCGGATCGCGAACCGAATCCAGACGCAGCTCGACGAGGTCGGCAACTTTCGCTGCTTCGTCGCGCAGACGACGCAGTTCGAGCGTCGTGGGCGCGGTAACCGTTACACAGAGACGCGGTTCGGACACATTCGGCTCAAAAAAAAAGCCTCTTCAACCGGAGGCTGAAGAGGCTTCGAAATCTCGTTGCGCGGTGGCAGGTCAGGCCAAGGCGGACGCCTCTCCAGTCGGGGCGCTAAACCACCACCAATAGGAGCGACGCGTTGCCGGCATCTGACCAATCACAGGCCCGCGACGATACCAAACGCGACCGTGCGTGTCAAGGCGATCGGCCATTTCTCCTTGACCCATAAGCACTTCTCCCCTATAACTGGAATGGAACCCATGACAGTTCGCCGGCTCCTGTTGTCCCTCTTCGCCGTCGCCACCGCCTTCTCTGCGGCCATCTCAGGCGCTTCCACGCAGATGGGCATCGACGAGATCCGACCGGGAATGGTCGGCGTCGGCCGGACGGTCTTCGACGGCACGCACGTCGAGGAATTCAAGGTCCACATCATCGGCGTGCTCGAGAATGTCATCGGCGCGCGCCGCAATCTCATTCTGGCCAGGCTCGAAGGCGGACCGCTCGCCAACACCGGCGTCATCGCCGGCATGAGCGGCAGCCCGGTGTACATCGACGGCAAGATGATTGGCGCCGTGTCGTATGCGCTCGGCAGTTTCTCGAAGGAACCGATTGCCGGCATCACGCCAATCGCCGAGATGACGGATGCCGCGGCGTTCAACGACGTCCGGCCATCCGGCGCGCGCGTGCGCGTCGAATATCCACTGACGCGCGACTCGCTCGTCGCGGCATTTCGGAGAGCGCTGAACTGGAACCGTCCGTTTGCCGACCATCCGGGCGACGCGCAGCTGACCGGCGTCAGCGGCGTTGCCGGCGTGGGCGGCGATCAGGTCGGAACGCTCCTTCGCCCGATTGCGACGCCCCTGGTCATGTCGGGATTCGAACCGGAGGTCGCCGATCTCCTGGGCAGCGCCTTCCGCGATCAGGGTTTCGTGCCGACCGGCGCCGCCGGCCGCGCAGGCCGCGCGGGTGAAATGCCGTTCGAAGGACCGCTGAAGCCGGGCGACGCGGTTGGCGTCGCGCTCGTCAGCGGTGACATCCAGATGGGCGCCACCGGCACGGTGACGCATATCGACGGCGATCACGTCTACGCCTTCGGCCACCCGTTCTTCAATCTCGGCCCGACCGAATTCCCGATGACGCGCGCGTACGTCTACACGGTGCTGCCGAGCCTGTTCTCATCGATGAAGCTGTCGAGCACGGGCGAAACGATCGGGACCATCACGCAGGATCGCGCAACGGCCATCGCGGGCCGGCTCGGACCCGGTCCGCAGCTCATTCCGCTCACGATCTCGCTCGCGTCCGATCGAGCCGCCACGCGCACGTTCCACTTCGGTGTCGTCAACGACCAACTGTTCACGCCGCTCATGACCTACGCGACGATCCTGACCACCGTCGGGTCGTACGAGCGGCAGTTCGGCGCGGCGACGCTGCAGGTGACCGGCTCGGTGGCGGTCAAGAAGCACGAGCCGATCGCGTTCAACAATGTGTTCGCGGGCGATCAGGCTTCAATGGGCGCCGCCGCGTACGTCGTCGGTCCGATCACGTTCCTGATGAGCAACGACTTCGAGAAAGTCCAGGTCGGGGGCGTGAACATCAGCATCAGCACCGCGGAAGAACCAAAGACCGCGACGCTCGAGCGCGTGTGGGTCGACGATCCGCGTCCCCGCGCGGGTCGAACCGTGCCGCTCAAGATGCTGCTGCGGACGTACCGCGGAGACGATGAGCTGAAAACGCTGCCGATTCAGATTCCATCGAATGCCAGCGGGACGCTCTCCCTGCTCGTCTCCGACGGCGCGCGCCTCGGCCAGGCCGAGCAGCGCGAATCACGATCGTCGACGCAGGTACGCAGTGTCGATCAGATGATTCACACGCTGAACAAGGGACGCCGCAACAACACCCTGTACGTGAAGCTCCTCGGCTCGGATGCCGGGGCGGTCGTCAACGGCGAGCTGCTGTCCTCGCTGCCGCCATCCGTGCTCGGCGTGCTCGAGGGCGATCGCAACGGCGGCAACTTCAACCCGCTGCACAGTGCGACGCTCGCCGAATGGGAACTGCCGACCGATCATCTGGTGAATGGTTCCCGCACGCTGACCATCTCAATCTCACAAAACTAGTGGATATACGCAACGCCGCAGTGATCTTCGCCGCGGTCGCCACGACCGTGGTGTCTCTCGACGCTTCGTCGCCGAAATTCTTCCAGGCCGCGACGCAGTCGGACTTTCTCAAAGGGGACGTCGAGAACCTCTCGATCGACAATCACGGTCAGCTGACGCTCGGGCCGTCCACCGAGCTCGTCTACGAGACGGCGACGCCGTTCCTCTGGGCCATGCTGCCGCAGCCCGACGGCTCGCTCTTCGTCGGCACCGGCAACGAAGGCAAGGTCTTCCGCGTCGATTCGGCGGGCAAGGGATCGCTCTTCTTCGATACGACGGAGCTCGAGGTCCACGCCCTCGCGCCGGCGCCGAACGGCGGCATCTACGTCGGCACGTCGCCCGACGGCAAGATCTACAAAGTCGATCGAAGCGGCGCGGCGACGACGTTCTTCAACTCCGACGACAAATACATCTGGGCGCTGGCCGTCGACGCGAAGGGCAATGTGTTCGCCGCGACCGGCGACAAAGGGATCGTCTACAAGATCGCACCGGACGGCAAAGGCTCGCCGTTCTACAAGACCAACGCGACGCATGCGATGGCGCTGGCCTTCGACAAGGCCGGCAACCTGCTCGTCGGCACGGGTACTCCCGGCAAGGTGCTGCGCATCGATCCCGAGGGCAAAGCGTTCGTCCTCCTCGACTCGCCGTTCCAGGAAATTCGCGCGCTCCGGTTCGACGACAAAGGCATGTTGTACGTCGCGGCGTTGAACGGACGCGGCGGGACCGGCGGATCGAGCACGACGACCGAGGACCGCGCGGTCGATCGTCCGACTCCGGACTCGTCGCGCGCCCCGGTGCCGTCGGTCTCCGCCGAGATCACCTCGATTTCAATCGTGGACGTCGGCGGCAGCAGCGGGTCGACGGGATCGACGCGCGAGGATCGCCGCACACCGAAAGGCGCCGTATATCGCATCACGCCCGACGGTGTGTGGGATCAGCTGTGGGAATCGCGTGACGATTCACCGTACGACCTCACGTTCGATTCAAGCGGTGCGGTGATCATCGGAACCGGCAACAAGGGCAAAATTTATCGGCTCGAAGGCGATCCGCTGCGGCCGACGCTCCTGGCGCGTGCGAGCGCGCAGCAAGTGACCGCGTTCCACAGGGACAGCCGCGGCCGGTTGTATTACGCCACCGCGAATCCCGGCAAGGTGTTCCGCTTCACATCCGATCGCGCTTCGCGCGGCACCTACGAATCCGAGACGCGCGACGCGCAGACCGTCGCGACGTGGGGCGCCATCAGTTGGCGCGCCACGACGCATCCCGGCGATCGTATCGAGCTCTACACGCGATCCGGCAACACGGAACCGCCGGACGACACCTGGAGCGCATGGTCGTCCGCGTACTCGAATGCGGAGGGATCGTCGATCACGAGCCCGAAGGCGCGCTATCTGCAGTGGCGCGCCGTGCTGACCGGCAAGGGCGAGGGACCGGTGCTGACGTCGGTTACCGCGGCGTACTTGCAGCGCAATCTGCGTCCGGTCGTGCGGTCGATCACCGTCCACCCGCCGGGTATCGTGTTTCAGAAGCCGTTCTCGACGGGCGAACCGGATCTTGCCGGCTTCGAGGATCAGACCACGCCGGATCGAAAGCTGACGCAGGCCGCCATGGCGCAGCAGACCGCCGGCACCACGCCGTCGCTCGGCCGGCGGACGTACCAGAAAGGGCTGGAGACGCTCGTCTGGAAGGCCGACGATGAGAACGACGACGACCTGAGCTACGACGTGCTCTATCGCCGCGAGGGCGAGACGGCGTGGAAGACGCTGCGGAAGAACGTCACCGATACGATTCTCGTCTGGGACACGACGACGGTGCCCAACGGCACGTACTTCGTGAAGGTGGTCGCGTCGGACACACCGTCCAATCCCGCCTCGACAGCGCTCACGGGCGAGCTGGACAGCTCCGCGTTCGAAGTCGACAACACGCCGCCCGAGATTCGCATCCGCGGCGTGCGCTTCGATCAGGGCCGGACGACGATCACGTTCGACGTGATCGACGATCACTCACCCATTCAGAAAGTCGAGTACTCGCAGGACGGTCAGCGCTGGCGCGGCGTGTTTCCGGTCGACGGCATCGCCGATTCGCGCGACGAGCACTACGAGCTGGTCATCGAGGGCGAGCTTGGTGAACGAGGCCTCTCACTGCGTGCATCGGACACGATGAACAACGTGTCCACGCAGCACGTTGATAGGCCTCGGTCGCAGTAGAGGACTAGGGAACGGGGGATTGGGGACCAGGGATTGGTAAGGACTACGGCCTACATCAATATGGAAAACGCGTTAGCCTAAGCCAACGACCCGAGTACGCATTCCAAATTCGATCTGAGTACGCATTCCAAATTCCAGATTCCAAATTCCAAATTCACGCGCGGACCAGTCGTGCGGCGCGTGTCGTCGTGGCGGCGCGCTTCTTGGGCGGCAGCGGGAGATCGAGCGCGGCTGGTTTGGTCGGGTTCGCGCGGACGGTGGCGTGCTCGAGCAGCCACACCATGCCGGCGAGGTCGGGCACGGTCAGCGTCGGCGTCGGCCCGAGACGCGAGCGCGACACGCCGTCGAGCAATCCTTCAATCAGCGTCGCGTCGGCCGACCGCGCATGATCGCGCGCACGCATCTTCTGCAAGTTCGCGAGACGCCCCTGGTGCGTGACGATCGATTCGAGCGTGAAGATGGCGTCCTGCTCGGCGCTTTCGTTGGCGCGCTGGAACCGCGCGGCCCAGCGCGCGCGGCAGCCCGACGCGTCGGTGAGATCGTTTCCTGATTCACACTCGAGTGGCGTGGCGAGCATGCTCACGATCGCCGCAAGCGAATCGGGACGCTCGTTCGTCGCAAACCGCATCATCCCGAGCATGATGACGACGCACACCGCGGTGGCAACGGCCGCGCCGATCCCGGCGTATACCAGGTGCATGTCGTCGAACAGACTTCGAACACGGACCAGAAGCGACGCCTGCTCTTCCGCTTTCACACGGCTGACGACGGTCGCCGCGAAGACGCCGGCTTCTTCGTTGGTGAGCGCCACGCGTCCGGGCGCAATCGACTGCAGCGCCGCGCGGATGACACGGAGCTCGGCGAACGACGCGGCGCACGCATCGCACCATTCCAGATGCGAGCTGACTGCGATCTGCTCGGCGACGCCGAGCTCGTGATCGTGAAATGCCTGGAGACGCCGGCGCGCCGCCGCGCAAGTAAGCGGTTTCATGCGATCCTCACCTCGCGCAGCTCGGCGCGCAGCGCTTGACGCGCGCGCGTGAGCCGCGACTTGACGGTGCCGACCGCCACGCCTAGCGAGTAGGCGATTTCCTCGTAACTGAGACCGTCGATTTCGCGAAGCACGATCGCCGTCCGCTGGTCGAACGGCAGACGATCGAGCGCGTGCTGCAGCCGCTCGGCGAGCTCTTTCTGCGCGAGCATGCGGTCGGGTGTCAAGTCGCCATTCGATCGGAAATCGCCGTGCGCCGCGATGTGCTGATCGAGCGACACCTGATCGGCACGATGGCGCCGCCGCCAGAACCGGTGCCGGTTCCGCGCCTGATTGACCGCGATGCGGTAAATCCAGGTGCGGAGGCTCGACTGGCCGCGGAAGCGATGAATGGTGCGGAAGACGCGGAGGAAGACTTCCTGCGAAAGGTCCAGGGCCTCGTCGCGGTCGCCCAGCAGGTTCATGGCGAGCTGGACCACCATGCGCTGATGTTCAGCGACGAGGTCAGAGCAGGCCGTTTCGTCCCCTTCGACGCACCGCTGGATGAGCGTCGCCTCTCGACCGGCGACGTCCGACCATCCGACAACGCGTGCCTGCTTCACGGAGAGTTCCCCGGCAAATGGTGCCACGAGGTGGGTAACTCCTTCCACTGTAAAACAATAGACCCCAAAATGGGCTGAAAGTTCCGGCCGGGCTGTTACCATAGGCGAACAAGACGTGAAACGTCCGCTGATTCCCGTCGTTCTCCTCGCCCTCACGGGGGTGGCCGGGGCCGTGGCCTATCAGGAGGGCGCCCGGCAGCGGGACTACAGAGCCCAGCTGGCGCGCGGCGATGCGGCTCTGCGGGACGATCAGACGTTCGGCGCCATCGAGGCGTACAGCGGCGCCATCGCCCTTCGTCCCGAGGCGATGCTCGCGCATCTGAGGCTCGCCGAAACCTACCAGCGTCGCGGGGACCTCGAGGAAGCGGCGCGCGAGTTCCGCCGTGCGGCCGCGCTCGACCCGACCGCCACTCGACCGCTCGAAGAGCTCGGCGACGCGCACTATCACCTGCAGCGCTACGGACGCGCGATCGAGGCGTATCAGGCGTTTCTCCGGCTCGACGATCGCTCCGCCAAGGTGGCCTACAAGCTCGCGCTCGCGCTGTACCGCGAAGGTTCGAGCGATCGAGCGCTTGCCGCCGCGAATCAGGCGATCGCACTCGACGTCCGCCTGGCCGAGGCGTACTACCTGAAGGGTCTCTGCCTGCGCGAGAAGCGCCGCACGTCCGAAGCGGTGCAGGCATTCGAACGGGCTGCGTCGCTGTCGCCCGGGATGATTCCGGCGCGCGAAGAGCTCGCCGACGCGTACCGTGCGCTCGGCCGCTCTCACGACGAGCTCGAGCAACTTCAGCTGCTCGCCGGCCTCGACCGCGATCACGTCGAGCGCCAGGTCGCGGTCGGGCTCGCGCACGCGCGCACAGGCCACGGCGACGTGGCGGTCGTGACGCTCGGCAACGCGCTCGAGCGCTCGCCGGATCAGCCGTTGATCTACGCGGCGCTCGGCCGCGTGTGGCTCGACATGGCGTCAACGCGCAGCGACGCGCTGCGCAAGGCGCTCGAAGCACTCGAACCGGTCGCATCGACAGCATCGGCGACGAGCGACGTGCTGACCGTTTACGGCCGCGCGCTCCTCGAGGACGACAATCCGGAGGCCGCCGAGCGATCGCTGCACCTCGCGACGCTGCGCTTTCCGGTCGAGCCGTCCGCCTTTCTCTTCTATGCGGCCGCCGCCGAACGGTTGAATCACGTCGACCTCGCGCGACGAGCGCTCATCGACTACGGCGCGCTCGTGCCGAACGATCCCGATCTCGTCTCGCGCGCGACGAAGATCGGCGTGCTCTCTCTCCGCCTCGACGACGCGGACACGGCGGTCGAATGGCTTCAGCGCGCCAGCACCGACGCGCCCGCCGACACGCGGATCCTCACGCTCCTCGCGGATGCCCAGTTCCGCGCCGGCGACAGCGCCGCCGCCCAGGCCACAATCGGCCGCGCGCTCGACAAGGATCCGGCGAATGTTGCGCTGTTGAAAGTGAAGGCGAAGATCGAGAAAAACCGGCGAATCCCTAATCCCTAATCCCTAATCCCTGATCCCTGATCCCTGATCCCTGATCCCTTCTCGCTCTCGCCCACGCCGCGGCTCTCAATACCGAGCCGCGTCATCAATTTAGCAAGTCCCTGCCGCGTGACGCCCAACTCGGCGGCGGCACGGGCCCGATGGCCGCCGCTCCGCACGAGAGCGGCGCGCACGAAGCGTTCCTCGAACGACCGGCGGGCCGCATCGAGCCGCCAGCCGTCGCCCGGCTGCGCCTCGCCGAACGCGGGCGGCAGCGCCGTGGGCGGCACGACGCCGCGCTTTCCGCAGCGGACCGCGAGCGACGCGAGCACGTTCTGCAGCTCGCGGACGTTCCCGGGCCAGTCGTACCGCGCCAGCGCCGCGAGCGTCGCCGCGCCCAGTGTCGCGCGGCTGCCGACGCGCATCGTCGCGTCGCGCCAGAACTGCTCGGCGAGCAGCGCGATGTCCTCGCGGCGATCGCGCAGCGGCGGGACGACGATCCGGATGACGTCGATGCGATAGAGCAGGTCGAGACGAAACCGGCCGCGCGCGACTTCCTCGCGCAGATCGCGATTGGTCGCGGCGAGCAGCCGGACGTCCACGCGCCGCGAGACGTTCTCGCCGACGCGGCGCAGCTCGCCTTCCTGGATGACGCGCAGCACCTTGGCCTGGGCGCGCGGCGACAGCTCGCCGACTTCGTCGAGCAGCAGCGTTCCGCCGTGCGCCTCCTCGAACACGCCGGGGCGATCGGCGATGGCGCCTGTGAACGATCCGCGCGCGTGTCCGAACAGCTCCGCCTCCACGAGATCGTCCGGCAGCGCGGCGCAGTTCAGCGTGCAGAACGCGCGATCCCGCCGAACACCGCTGCGATGAATGGCACGAGCGACGAGCTCTTTCCCGCTGCCGCTTTCGCCCTCGATCAGAACCGAGAACGGCGCCGCCGCTGCCCGCTCGATTGCCTGCCGCAGCTCGACGATCGACGCCGCGACGCCGAGCACGTCGTTGGCGCGCGAGATGACGGGCTGATTCAGTCGCGCCGACGCCACCGACACAATCGGTGCAATCGCCGCTGCGGCCGCGGTCAGCACGCCCGACGCGCGCGATCGATCGCTCGTGGATCCGACGGTCCAGCGCGCGCAGATCGCACCGAGCGTGACGCCGCCGTACTGCACCGGCGCCGCCGCTTCGATCCGGTCGGACGCGAGGTACGGCGCGATGGTGATGCCCGCGGCCGCCACCGTCTCGGCGATCGCTCCGTCCATCCGCGCGCCATCCGACGCGATAACGCGGCGCTCAGCCCGCGCGACGAGCACGCAGGCGACCGCGGCCGCCCGCAGACGGTCGCGCACGCGGCGGCACACCTCGGTCAAGACTGCCACCTCATCGTCGGCCGCCTGACAGGCGTGGACGATCGCCACCAGATCGTCGACGAGCGGATCGGCTGCGGTCGCTCTCTGGAATTCGGTGGCGTACAACGCCAACGCACCGAGACCCGTGGAACGAACGTGCTTGTCGACGATGGTTCGCGTCGAATTTCCGGCAACGGCGAGATCGGCGACCAGACGGCAGCGCGCCGCGATCAGCGGCGGCATGCGATCGCGCCTCGCAAGCCGTTGGACCAGCGACAACGCGACGGACCGCGTCCCGTTGCGGCGCGCAGCCTCAGCGAGCAGCAGTCGCGCGCGAATCGCTTCGAGCGGATCGTGAGCGGCACGCGCCGCGGCGACGGCCGACGCGACGTGCCGTTCGACCGCCGTCGTGTCGTTGACGGCCAGATACACGAACGCTCCGCCGCTGTGCGACCATGCGATGAGCGTCTGATCGCCGCTGGCGGCGGCCCGCTCGATTGCGCGGGTGACGAGTGATATCGCACGCGAGATGTCGCGCTGCGCGACACGACATCGGGCGTGTAGTACCGTGTGGCCGATCGCGATCGTCAGATCGAGGTCGTCCACTCCTGACACGCCGCACAGCATCGCGATCGCTTCGTCGTACCGGCCGCGCCAGAACAGCGTCCGCGCCATGGCGATCGCCGCAACAGCCGTCCGCGCCGTGTCACCGCTCGCGCGCGCTGCGGTCAGCGCCGCACCAAGGACGCTCTCGGCGTCATCCAGGCGTGCGGCGTCGATCCACGCCTTGCCGCATGCGATCGCGACGTCGAGAAGAATCGATTCCTGACCGGACCGCTGCGCGTACTGGCGCGTCTCGGCGAGCGTTGCCTGCGCGTCGGCGACGCGGCCGCGCCGCAACTGGGCGCGCGCCAGCGCGAGACCGCCGGCCGCCGCATCGATCCACATGTCGCGCCGTCCGAACGCGCTGACCAGTTGGCGCAGCAGGCGCGCTCCCGGTTCGTGGCGGCCGCTCGTCAGCTGTCGCATCGCCGCTTCGGTTCGTCGGCGCAAGGTTGCGACTTCCGCGGTTCCCGGCCACATCGCGCCTGCCGGTCTCGACATCTGCCCGGCCTCGGCGTTCGCCACGAGATCCTCCGGCGCATACACGACCGGCGTTTCCGCTACCCGCGCTGAAATCATCTGGCGGTCGCGTCGATCGTGGGAGCCCGTGCTCACGCGACCCCACAACGCGTGACAGAATCGTCCTGGCAAACCACGCGAGTCGTCGGCAGCGCGCCTTATCCGCGCAAGCAACCGCTCGTCGATGACCGACGGGCGGATCGCGGCAACGAGCGTGTCTGCGGGTACGCGGCCGATCGATACACCGTCAATCCCCGGCTGCTCGACTTCGCCGGTCAGGAGCAGCGCATGGGGCTGCGCCACACGCGAGACGAGCTCCAGCAGCGCGCGCCATCCGCTCGTCGCACGGGCGGTCGCGTGCGCAATGATGAACACGCTTCGCCCGCACCACACGTCGGCGAAACGCACCCCGGTCGTTACCAGCAGGCACGCATCGACCGGTATGAAGCCGTTCACTCGCGCGGCGCGAGCTAGCGTCCGCGCGGCCGCGCGCTTTCCCGATCCTGGAGGTCCCCACAGCGCGGCAATCCGGGGATGCGTTCCGGCATCCTGCGCGAACATCTCGGTCAGCGCCGATATCGCAGGCCGCTCGATTGCGGCAAGGCCGACCGCATCAAGCGACATCGGAAACGAAGGCGAATCCACGGCGCGCGGGTAGCCAGTCGTCACATCGGGTAGCACGACCGCACGGCCATCGCACTCGCGCACGGCACGGGCCGTGACATCCTCGCCGGTCAGCGCGGACGCTCGAAGGAACAAGACAGCGCGATCGGCAGCGCGCCTCGCTTCCTCTGGCGCGCCTCTCCACGTTCCGCC
>Ga0075424_100004836_pt1 | contig 12787 bp, 7 predicted proteins | sample SoiMethybrSBSTD3_FD_75301 | JGI IMG/M metagenome (GOLD analysis project Ga0075424, IMG submission 75301) | Bulk soil microbial communities from a Populus tree surrounding site in Tennessee, USA - Soil MetaG P. TD hybrid SBSTD3 | ecosystem: Environmental > Terrestrial > Soil > Tree plantation... | reverse complement strand
GTTCGCAAGGACTGCGGACGTCTCGTCCTGGATCTCGAACAGGTGACCGATCTGGACGCGTCCGGCATCGGCGGGCTCGTCGCGGCGAGAAATCTCGTGAACAAGCGAGGTGCGCGGATCCAGTTGCTCAGACCGAATCGCCGGCTGACGCACATGCTCGCCGTGACCAGGCTGCTTCCGTTCTTCGAGGTCGTGTCCAGCAGCCCGGACAGCCACGAGACGAGTGCGACCGCCGCCTCGACGTCGCGTCGCGATCGCTCTGTCGACCGCATCTGATCCGCCGTAGACTGTCCGTGGTCACCAGACGGCGCTGACCGAAGTGGAACAACCCGGATTGGCGGACGGGCGATCGCACGACGTCGCGTCACTCCCAAGACCTGAAAGGATCGACCCGCGTGGAAGGTATCTCGGTTCTGCAGCAGATGCCGCTGTTCGCCGAGCTCGGCGCCGCCGAGCTCGAGATCATCGCGGGCGCCTCGAGGCGCAAGGTCTATCCAAAGGGAAGCATCATCTTCTACGAGGGCGATCGAGGCGACTACCTGCTCCTGATACTGAGTGGTCGCGTCAAGGTGTCACTCCTCGGACGAGACGGAAAGGAAACGCTGATCAGGTCGCTCGGGCGCCACGAGTTCCTGGGAGAGATCGCGCTCATCGACGAGTCGCCGCGCTCCGCCACTGTCATTGCCGTCGAACGTACAGAGGTGTTGGAAATTGCTCGTGAGTCCTTTCTGAAAATCGTCGTGAAACGGCCGGCAATCGCGCTGAAGATCATGACGCAGCTCGCCAGGGCGCTCCGTCGAGCGACCGAACAGATACGGACGCTCTCGATGTTCGACGTGCACGGCCGTGTGCTCCGCTGTCTCCTGACGATCGCGCAGGACAAGGGTCAGAGCGCCGAAACGGGCATGGTGATTCGTCCGCGGCCGTCCATCGCCGAAATCGCGCACATGGTTGGCTGCGAGCGAGAGACCGTCAGCCGCGCGTTGAAAACGCTTCGTGAGATCGGCTACGTGAAGGACGTCGACCGCGGGCTCGCAGTCGAACCACGTGCCGTCCGGCAGTATTTGCTGCCGACATTACAGAATCTTGTCGGCCCCGCCGAGCACACCGTTTCTCCGGCGAGCTGAAGACTCCGTGCCTCTCGCGCGACCCGGCTCTGCAATGGCGTATGATTTGGCCCGCATGGCGACTCCGATCCAGGCAGCCAGCGTTGACGAATTGCTGGATCAAGCTGGCGACGCGGTCGCGCGCAACGACTGGCGCCTCGCGAAACAATTGGCCGGGGTCGTGCTCCGGATGACGCTTCATCATCCAGAAGCCGAGCTCGTCCTCCGAACCGCGAACGCATATCTCGAGAGCGAACTGACGCCGGGCGATCCGCTCTCGAGCAGCCGCGATCTCCGATTCATGTCGATCATGTTCTGCGACGTCGTGAGCTCCACGCGGCTGGCTCGTCAGCTCGGCGACGTGCCGTGGCGCAGCACGCTCGAGCGATTCAGACGCCGCTGCGCGCGCGCGGTTCGCCGGTACGACGGCTACATCCACGAAGCCATCGGCGACGAACTCTTGATCCTCTTCGGCTACCCGCGCGTGCGCGAGGACGATGCACGCCGAGCCGTCCTCGCTGGACTCGACATCGTGGCGGCGATTCAATCGTTCTCGGCACTGCTCGAACGTGAGCACGGGGTTTCCTTCCACACGAGAATCGGCATTCATACCGGACGAGCCCTCATCAGGGAGCGCGATCGCGGCGGACAACTCGCCAATCGCGACGCGGAGATTGGCGGCGGCCTCTTTGGTGAAGCGGCCCACGTCGCCAAACGCGTCGAGGCGGCGGCGGCACCGGATACGGTGTGGATCAGCGGCGCGACGCGGCGAATCGTCGAGGGATTCTTCGACTTCGCGACGCTTCCCGATGGAGAACGACGGCTCGAGTCGGCCGGTCCCGCCGCGTCCGCGTTCCAGGTAAATCGACCGACCGCGGCGCTCAACCGCCACCAGATCGCACGAGTGCGGTCGGACGAGATGATTGGCCGGGTGGCGGAACGCAAGCGGCTCCTTGAATTGTGGGATCAGGCGAAGACGACGGGCGCTCCGTTGGTCATCGTCTCGGGCCGCGCAGGTATCGGAAAGTCGAGGCTGGTCGAGTTTCTCGCGGACACGGCGGCTGGAGGCCGCGGGAACCGGCTCGAATGCATCTGCACGGAGATGCTGAAACCAGTGGCATTCGCCCCGCTGATCGGCCTCCTCGAGCGCTTCGCAAACATCAGGCAGGCCGACAGTGCCGAAACACGGCTGTCGAAGCTGGACGCAGCATTCAGAGGGCTGGCGCCCGAGTTGGCGGAGTTCGTTCCGTCGCTGGCCTGGATGATGTCCATTCCGAGCCCGGGCAACGGCCCGATCGACGAACTGGAACCGGAGGTCGTCAGGAACCGGATCTTCGCAAGCTTGCTGAAAGTGCTGACGCTCGTCGCGTCGATCAGACCGTCGGTGCTGTGGATAGAGGACGTGCAGTGGGCCGATCATTCGACCGAGGAGTTCTGCCGGCGCCTGCAGGCGCATGGTCCGATCCCCGGCTTGATCGTCGTCGCGACGCTGCGAACCGACTCCCGGCAGTCTGCGTCGCGGCTGCCGTGGTCCGATCAAGAACCCGCTCCCGGCAGTGTCATCCGAATCGAGCTCGAGCCGCTCTCGACTGACGAGTCCCGTCAACTGATCGCGGCGCGATCCGGGTCGGTGTTGGACCACGCGCTGGCGAATGCAGTTGTCGAAAGCACCGGCGGGAACCCGCTCTACATCGAAGAAGTGGTGCGATCAGTCTCTGCCGGCGGCGATGCGCGGCCGAAAGCCGACGGCCAGGAGCATCCGTCGATTGGCGTCCCGGAGAGTCTTCAACCGATCTTCGCGCAGATCGTCGACAGACTCGGCGCCGATCGGCACGTGGCGCAGATGGCGTCGCTGCTCGGCGACGATCTTCCTGAGCCGCTGACGCGGACCGTCATCGCCAGCATCCTGGGTTCGACGGAAGCTGACGTCGTTGCCAGTCTGGCCAGATTGATCGACGCCGAGATCATCGAGCCCGTGTTGACGGAGCTGACCCCGGGATACCGTTTTCGCCACGACCTGATTCGCGAAGCGCTTGCTCATTCGGTGGGGCCCGATGCAAAGGCGAATCATGGCCGGATTGCGAGCGGCATCGAGCGGTCATTTCCGGACATCGCCGTCGAGCGACCGGCGCTGCTTGCATATCACTTCGCCAAAGCCGAGGAACACGAGCGCGCCGCGGCGTATCGCCTGACCGCTGGCGTCGCTCTGCAGGCCAAGGCGGCGCACCAAGAGGCGATCGCTTCTTTCGATCAGGGTCTCGAGTCGCTGGCCAGAGTCGCGACGCCATCGGACGCGATCGCCTTCGCCAGGCTCGAACTGTCGCTGCGCGCGAGCAGAGGCGTCAGCGTCCAGACGACACGCGGATATACCGACCAGAAGGCCGGCGATGATTGGTCGCGCGCGTACGAACTTTCCAAACAGGTCGGGGCAGAGGGTGTGCTCGTCCCTGCCCTGGGCGGATTGTGGTCCTTCTACTTCGTGAGAGGCGCACACACGTTCGTCAGAGAACTGAACACGACGTCAACCGATGTGGCCCGCCAGCTCGTCGACGCTGCAGGCGGCGATGTGGAGGCGGAGGTCATCGGATACGCCTGTTTGAGCTGGGCGCAGTACTTTCAAGGCTGTCTCACCGAGGGTCGCGAGAGCGCCGAACAGAGCTGGAAACGGCACGAACAGGTCAAGCATCGCCCGCCGCAGATTCATATCCCGCAGGACCCTGCGCTCGCGGCCCTCAGCCTCCTCGGCCCGGTCCGGTGGTCGCTAGGCGATCAGATCGGGGGGCAACGAGCGGCGGAAGAAGCGGCGACTCTTGCCGCCACGCGGGAAAGCAAGCGGGCTATCAACATCGCTCGCGTCGGTCAAACCAATGCCTGGCTCCACCACATCCGCCGCGATTACCAGCGCGCGCTCAACGCGGCGGAGCAGGCGCTGTCCGTCGCAAGGGAATTCCACGTCGACTGGGCGGTCGTCAACCTGTCGATTCACAGAGCGCTGGCGCTTGCGCACCTGCGTCCAGACGACGAAAGCAGGCGCGACGCCCTCGCGAGCGTGAACGAGTATGTCGCGTACTGGCGCGCCGGAGGTGCGGAGACGATGGTGCCGTACTTTCTCGGCGAGCTTGCCGAAGCACATCTCCTGACCGGGGAGACACGCGCGGCTATCGATCTGGTCGAGCGGGCGATCGAGCTGGCCGAGAACAACGACGAGCACTTCCACGACGCGGAGCTGTTTCGAATTCGAGGGGAGGCACGGTTAACGAGCGACGTCGACGACCGCACAGGCGGCCTCGACGATCTCCGCCGGGCCGTTGCGAAGGCACACGAACAGCGTGCGGTCTCCTTCGAGATTCGATCGACGGTGAGCCTGCTGACCCGGGCGCCCGACCTGCCTGACTGCGAAGCATGGATCGGCCGGCTCGAGACGGCGATACGGAGTCTTGAAACCAGCGAGGACGGTCTGGACGAACGTGACGCACGCCGGTTGATTGCGCGTCAGCGGCAATAGGAGCACGCCTGTTGGAACACCCACAGCCTAAGTCCCGCGATGATGCAAGTCGGAGACAGTGCGTAGCCCGCGGCGGCGAGGTCGCGTTCACGAGTCCGTCAGTGTTCGAGCACGCCAAGTTGTACGGTTTTGCCGTCCCGGCCGGCCGGACCCTCGTCGATGAGATGTTGACTCGCTACATCAACCGTCCATCGCAGGATCTTGGATGTCCAATCGACGTGCGCGCGACGCGCGACCAGGTCTTCTTCGTGTTCCTCGACAGCGAACGGCGCCAGCGTCCGCGCGACCGCGCGATCGGCTCGGAGGGACGGCAAAGTGAGCAACTATTCGCGGTAGTCGTTCCCGCCTACCGTGTAGACCCGAATCCGGGTCCTGTGCTCTTTGCTCCCTACATCTACGCCACGGAGACGCCAGGTTGGCGAGTCGAGCGGGAGATCTTCGGCTACCCGCAGCAGCACGGGCGTGTCCGCATTCGACTCGACCGCGCGAATGTCCCTTACTCGTTGAGCATGGAGACGCCTTCGATCGTCCGGTTTGCACCAAACGCCATGGCAACGCACGCGGAGATCCTTCGCATTCACAAGAATCCTCTCGCCCCCGGTGCGGGTGCGGCGAACACGATGAACGGCGCAAACGCGCATCTGATCGCTGAATGGCGAAGCGCAGTGCCCGCGAGCCAACCAAGTGCTTGCGCTGAGTGGCCTTATCCGCGATTTGGCGCGACCGCCGCCGACGTGAAGTTCTTCGAGCGCACTTCGCGAGCCTTTCCAACACCCAATCTGATCGCCTACGACGAGCCCGAGGTGCTGCCGGATTCGTGGCGCATGCTGTTCCTCAAACAGTTCCGTGACATCGCGTATGCAGACCGGGCATGCTACCAGGCAATTGTCGAAGCGACGTTCAGCGTCACCGGACAGGTAAACGAGAGCACGATGCAGGACTATGTCCTGGATCTGTACGACACCGATACGACGCCGATCCGCCGCGAGCTCGGAATTCCACCGGGTACCGTCGCCGTCGACTTCGCGTTCCGGTACGACATCGGTCAGTTGTCCGTTCAGGATGCGAAAGTCGTTTCGAATCCATATTGGAGTCCTGCCGTCGAAGTCTCGTTGCCGGATGAACCATCGCGCCTTCCAAGATACGTCGACCGCGGCGGCGAAGCCGTATGGCGTCACCCGTCGCTGCTGTATGGCGCGCGGATCTATGGGTTCGGCGTGAAGGTCCCCGAGGCGCACCAGCAGGAGGTGCTGGATCAATGTGTCAACAACATCGCACAGGCTAGCGCCTCCACGTATGGGAAGCGCAAGTTCAGACTGTGCGCGTGTGCCGGTCTCGACATGGTGATGCTGTTATTCGTCGAGTACCAGCGCGTCGTCTCCGCCACTGACGAGGATGGAAGGCTTGGCGGAACGGCGTACCGGGAGTTCCTGGCGATGCAGCTGGCCCTGTCCGAGGATCCTGAGTTTCCGGAGCTCGACTGGTTCATTCCTTTCATCTATCTCGACCTCGACTCACCGCGCCTCTGCGGACGAGAAATCTTCGGCTATCCGAAACAATTCGGCACGATCAAGCCGTTCGAGCGTTATCGACCCGGGGCCGACGGGCTCGAGCCTGCGAAAACATTGGAGCTCTCGGCCACGGTCATCCACGGCCTCAAGGACAAACACGCGCAGGAACGGTCGGTGATTCGAATCGATGGACCTGCGCAGCCGCCCGCAGTCATCGAGCAATATCTAAGCGCGTCGGACATGTTTCTGGATCAGTTCAACGAGGTTGGCGGGCACAGGATCTCCCACGTCCTCGAGCACCTCCACGCCCGAACGCGAAGGGCGAGCGGCGATTTCGCGTCACGCAGATCGCCGGTTGCGATCGAAAACGCTCTGGCGTTCGCCAACGTCGGCAACGTATTTCTGAAGCAGTTCAGGGACTGCACAGATCCTGCGCTTGCGTGTTATCAAGCCGTGTGCAAAACCGACACGATACCGGGTAAGTTCCGCGGCGGTGGGCGTGTGGAGGCTTCCGGCTACCATGTCACGATACAAAACCACACGAGCGAGCAACTGCTCCGCTACCTGAAAGGATCCGGCGCAACGCGTGAAAGCGAGACGATGGACGTTGTCTTCGCGTACTTCGTGGAACTCGACCTTGAACTGACAAACGGCCGGGTCATTGCCAATCCGTTCGAAGCGCCCTACGTTCCAGACGTTTCACCTGGTCGAACTGTTTCCGACAGGAGCGGACGGCCGCGAGTGGTTCGCTGTTCGCGGCAGCCGCAACTTTGATGCGTTGCGGAGACCAAGCGCAGCCGCCGCGTGGCGCAGTCGACGCCGCTGAACGAGGCCGGAGAAAAGTCGCCATCGTCGGAGGCGGGTGTGCAGCCATGGCCGCCGCCTGGGAGCTCACCTCACCCGACAACAAGGGGGCGTGTGACGTCACCATCTTCCAGATGGGCGGTCGGCTCGGAGGCAAAGGCGCCAGCAGCAGGAACGTCGCGTGCGGAGAACGAATCGAGGAGCACGCGCTTCACCTCTGGCTCGGCTACTACGAGAACGCGTTCCGTCTGATCAGGAGCTGTTTCAGCGAGCTCAAGGATCTCGAGTCTTCAGAGGTCGAGCTAAAGGAACATCTCGCGAACAAACCGTTCGAGAACTGGAGCTGGCTCGCAGCGTTCGAACGCGCGAGCCTTGTCGGCCTCGCCGACGACTCCTCGAATGACTTGCGGCCGTGGGTCGCGAGATTCCCGGAGTACGTGCCGCGCTCCGAGAACGGCGTCAATCGCATCTACGAATGGGACGACGGCACGACGCTCCCGGGGGTTCACATCGTGGACGACCCAAAACGCGCCTACCCCGGTGAAGAGTCGGTCGTGAAAGATGGGAAAGACTGCGAGAATGGTGAAGACGTCTGCCTCGAACAGCCCAATGTCGCGTTCTTCCTGACCCACGCGCTGCGCGAGCTCAGCGCGTTCGTTGACTCACTGGAACTGCGAGTCGAGCGAATCGACATCCAGCAAGGCGCGGGGACTCCCCCCGAGGATCCGTCGGCCCTGCTCGCTCAGGTGTTGAATCTCCACCCAGTGACCCACGCGGACGGCAGCGACGGAGAGTCCTCCGACATCCTGCGTCTCCTGCGGATTGCGCGATTGACGTTTCTCGTCCCGGCCATCCAGGCGTTCGCGACGATTGCGCGGATCACGGAAGGACCAGTCCCCTTCGTGCGCGATCGGTTCGTCGCGATGCTCGATCGCTACATCGACACGATGCGCGAGAAGATCGAAACGGTTGTGCAGGCCGACACGGCACTGCGCAGAATCTGGGAGCTCATCGATCTGCTCGCGGCAAATATCAGGGGCCTCGTCACGGCCGGCCTCGAAGGCGAGGACGACTTCTCCAGCCTCGATGAGTGGAACTACGAGGATTGGCTGCGCATGAACCGGATTGCCGAGCGAACGCTCCGGAATCCGATCCTTCGCGGCGCTTACGATCTCGGGCTGGCCTACCGGAACGGTGACGCCAGAGACCCACAGATAGCCGCCGGACAGGCGATCAACGCGGCGTGCCGCTTCTTCTTCATGTACAAGGGTGCGCTGTTCTGGCGGTTAAAAGCGGGAATGGGCGACGTGGTCTTCGCGCCGCTGTACCTGGCCCTGCGAAACCGCGGCGTGAAGTTCCGGTTCTTCCACCGGCTCGACGACATCGAAGTCGATTCCACCCGCCAGCGCGTCACGAAACTGCATTTCTGCCGGCAGGTCGGGCTTCCGGGAGATGGCGACAACGTTTCGACCAACTACAAGCCGCTCGTCGTCGTGGCCGGTGGAAGGATGTCCGCCTGGAGAGAGCAGCCCGATTCGAGTCAGTTCGATCGCGAGACGCGCGAGCGATACGAACGCGTGGTGAATGGACAAGATAGGGAGACTGTCCCCAACTTTGAATCGGTCTGGTGCAACTGGGAGCGCGATCGGGTGTTCGCGACGGTTGGCGAAGAGTTACCACTGCAAGGAAAGGATCCGTCGTGGATTGGCCACTACAACGATGTGATCGTAACGGTGCCGGTCGCGGCGCTCGGCCGCGTGTCGAAGAACCTTGCCGGCGCGGACAATGACGCCGGACAACGATGGCGCAACATGCTGAACAACATCGGCACCGTTGCGACTCAATCCGTGCAGCTTTGGCTGAAGAAGCCGACCCGCGACCTGGGTTGGCCTCACGGGCAGGTGAGCTTCTCGGCATTCGTCCATCCGTTCGACACGTGGGCTGATCTCTCGCAATTGATCGAGGTCGAGAACCAGCCGGCCGTTGGCAGTGTGCACTACTTCTGCAGCGTGCTGCCGGAGAGTCGAGTGCCTTCGATTCTGATTGAGCACCCCGCACCGACACGGGCCGGCGGCGACAGGGCCCGCGTCACTGCCGCCTTGAAAGAGGTGAAGGCGTACGTCAGCGAAAATGCGCGGCGCTTCCTGGACGATTGGGTTTTTCAGCTGTGGCCCGACGCGGTCGACCGCTATCCGAACGTGTTCAAGTGGAGCCTACTCGTCGATCCCCACGAACGACGCGGGGCGGAGCGTCTGAACGCTCAGCACATTGTCGCGAACGTCGATCCATCGGAGAGATACACGCAGAGCCTGCCGGGGACCACGAAGTACCGAATTCGGCCGAACGAAACCGGCTTTACACACCTGTTCATTGCCGGCGACTGGACGGACTGCGGCCTCAATTTCGGCTGCGTTGAAGCGGCCGTCATCTCCGGCCGGCTCGCTTCAGCGGGCATCACCGGTTCTCCGGACACGAGACTCATTCCGGGCTACGTCAGGCCTCGCAAACGCGTCGCAGCGATCGGAGGAGGCAACTAAATGGATCGACCCACCGACGACGAGCCGAAGGGCTCTTCTGACAGCGCGAGCGGCCGTCAGGATCGCCGCAGGACCCGGAGGCGGACCCGTACGCTTCTGAACCTCGGCATGCCCTTCATTCAAGTGGACGAGTTCTTGAATCAGTCCGAGGACGCAGTGGCGTTGGGCTATCGGGTGCTCGAGGACACTGTCAAGGAGATTCAGGCAGGCTATGAGGAGGCGAAGAAGTTCAACAAAGACATGAGGAACTGGGCGGCGACGGATGGCAAACGACCGGCTCCGCCGATCCCGTGGGAGCAACTGGTCGATCGCGCGCAACGGTTCCAGGACATCGCCTTGCAGACCGTGAAGGAGGGCACGGACATCCTTTTCGACTCGATCAGGTCGGGCACGAATTCCATGAAGAACATCGCCCAGACGTGGCAACAGAGCCGTGCCGACGTCGACGACACGATGCCGGTCTTGGCAGGACCGGTATTCGAAGAACCGATTGTGATCACGACGTGGTTCGGCGCCGGGCCGAAGGAAGCCACACGAGAGATTCCCCACCGCGGACTGGCTCGACTGCGGATCTATCCGGAGGTAAAACCTGAATTGAAAATACTGAAACGGGTTGACGATGAGTGGACGCGGACGCTCGTCGCCCCGGCGGTGACCCACGTCAGTTTCGAACCCTCCGAGGACAAGCCAGACGTTTCCGTCCTGAAGGTCGCGATCGGCGCGGTTGCACAACAACCCGATCGCCCCGCTGTAACCTATGAGGGGCTCATCAGAGCCAAGAACTTCGAACTGCTGATTGCCAAGTTGCGAGTCGTGGTACTCCGCGAACGGCTGGAGACGCGCTCGCCTGAGGCAATCCGGACGAACGACGCGAGTGAAACGTGAGCCGGTTCGAACACGAATCGCGTTCGAACGAGGAAACGGCAGCCGCGCCGAACGCGCGCGTCGTCACTCGCACGCTCGGCGCCGAACTCCATCTCATCAAGAGCAAGCTTGCCGAGTATGGCGCACGCACGCGCGAAAGATTGTACGAATATCTGCCCGACCAGGAACCGCGAGAGTATCTCTATGACCTCGTTGCGGCGTACCCCGAACGTTCGAGCGGCATGCTCCGCCCCAGCCTCCTGATCGCCAGCGCCAGGGCGTTCGGCGCCACGATCGAAGACGCACTCAACACAGCGGCGGCTGTCGAACTGATGCACAACGCGATGCTCGTCCACGACGATATCGAGGACATCAGCGACTTGCGGCGCGGCGCGCCGAGCCTCCACCAGCAGGCTGGCGTGCCTCTGGCGATGAATGCCGGCGACGCGCTTGGACTCCTGTGTCTGCAGCCGTTGCTGGCCAACGCATCGGCGCTCGGACCGCTGTTGACGCTGTGGATTCTGGAAGAAGCGCTGGAAACGATGTTCCAGGCCGTCGAAGGGCAGGCGCTGGAGCTCGGGTGGCGCAAGGACAACGTCTGCGACCTTGATTCCTCCGACTATCTGCGGATGGTCACCAAGAAAACGTGTTGGTACACGGCGATCTTCCCGTGCCGTGCCGGCGCGCTGATCGCGACCGGACGGGCGCTGAGGCCGGAGCAGTTCGTCCAGTTCGGCTACTTTCTGGGCACGACGTTCCAGATTCAGGACGACATCCTGAACGTGGCCGGCAACCGGGACATCTACGGCAAAGACTTCGCCGGCGATATCGTCGAAGGCAAACGCACCTTGATGCTGATCCACTTGTTCAAGCACGCAACGACCGTTGACCAGTCTCGTCTCCGCGAATACTTCGCGCTGCCCTACTCTGAGCGACGTAACGAGGACGTGCAGTGGATCGTGACGTTGATGGAGGACTACGGCAGCATCGAGTTCTCCAGATCGTTTGCGCGCAGATATGCTGGCGCAGCCCTCTTCGAATTTTCGAAGGCATTTTCGGGCGCCGACGATTCAGAAGATTCAAGGTTCATCGAGTCGCTCGTCATCCACACGCTCGAACGGAAGGTGTGATGGTGGTGGGGCGGCGTGGAATCAAACGCTGTCAAATCTTTCAGTCGCGCGTGTGGATAGCGAAGCCTCGCCTCTGAGTGAGAACGGACGCCCGATCTGTTGAGCTACAATCAGTCGTTCACCACTGAGAGACCTCCACCGGAATCCAAATAGGAAAGGATTCTGACATGCGGCCGACGCGACCCTCCGTTCCGCCGCCATTCCGGCCGCCGATGAGTGTGAAGCGACCCGCGGTGGCGCAGCGATCCCCCGTTCGGCGCGTTCCGTCGGGCAATCCGGCGCCGATTCCGCCAGCCTATCGTCCCGCTCGACAACCGTCGGTGGTTCAGCGATACGAATTCACGAAGAAGGAAAAGAACAAGAGGCTCGAGCTGTTGCATCGCTATCTGGAGGCTGACTACCTCGGCTCGCTCGACGAGAGTACCTTCGACGCCATGGTGAAAGCCGCGGCAACGTTAGACGACGTCATCAGGCATGTCGACAAGATGGAGCAGGCGAAGAAAGAACGGGAGCAGCGATTGCAGTCGTTTGCGGCTGCCGCTGCGATCGTCATCTCGACACCGAAACCCGCGGCGACGACCCCATTGCCGACGCCTTCGGTGTCGACGGCCTCCAAACTGCCGGCAAAGTCGAAGAAGAAAAAGCTTCGTGCGTTGAAAGAGGAGGAAATGCAAGGTCCAACGCCGGTCAATCCGTGGTCTCAAGTGCCGACCATCGTCTCGACTCCGACTTCACAGCCGCTTCCGTCTGCGACACTCCTTCTTCCCCCGATGGTGGCTGCGAGTCCCGTTCCCGACCTGGTCGACAAGGTCAAACGGTGGGATGGAAAGCTGGACAAGGGCACGCACAAAGGGCTAACCGCTGCACAGATCGAAGATTTTCTGCAGCAGTGCGCTGCGATCCAGACGAAATCACAGAGTCAAAGGTACGAAGTCGGGATATCCGTCGGCGAGCAGAAGTATCAGGGACAACTGTGCATCAAGGTGATCAACTTCTTTGGTCAGACAACATCGCAGGCCACCACGCACAAGCCAACCTTTCACGTGACCGTTCCAGGCATGGCCCCTTGTCCTCAAAGTCTCCAAGGCTGGCTATTGCCTGACAAGTAGCGCGATCTGTCGCTGTCCGAGTTGAGAGTCTGATCGTGACAGACGCTGCGAGGATCTTTCGCACGGCCCGTCTTTTCGCGTTCCTGCTCGTGGCGCTCGCCGCGTCTCGCTGGAACGCGTGCGCGGGGCAGACTGTTTTTCCTCCGCCAGCCGACACGGCTCCGATTGCGCAGGTCACGGTGGACCTCGCCGCCCGCGCCTTCGACCGGACCTTGCCGTTC
>Ga0075424_100004835_pt1 | contig 12788 bp, 10 predicted proteins | sample SoiMethybrSBSTD3_FD_75301 | JGI IMG/M metagenome (GOLD analysis project Ga0075424, IMG submission 75301) | Bulk soil microbial communities from a Populus tree surrounding site in Tennessee, USA - Soil MetaG P. TD hybrid SBSTD3 | ecosystem: Environmental > Terrestrial > Soil > Tree plantation... | reverse complement strand
GACGGGAGGCTGCGGGCGCCGTCGTACAAGGGCCTGCGGGACGACAAGGAGGTGAAGGACGTGCATCGCGAGCACCCCCGCAAGGAGCGGGCGGGATCGCCCGGGCGGCCGCTCGAGCTCTCGAACCTGGACAAGGTGTTCTGGCCGGACGAGGGGATCACGAAGGGCGACCTGATCGACTACTACCGGGCCGTCGCCGACGTGGCGGTGCCGCACCTGGAGGGGCGGCCGTTCACGATGAAGCGCTACCCGGACGGGATCGCGGCCAAGCCGTTCTTCCAGAAGAACGCGCCGTCCCACATGCCCGACTGGATCCCGACGGCGGAGTTCCCGGCCACGTCGCGCGAGACGCGGGAGAAGCGCATGATCCGCTACCCGCTCGTGAACGAGGAGTCGGCGCTCCTGTGGATGGCGAACATGGGCTGCATCGACCTGAACGCGTGGTGCTCGCGCATCGACAAGCCCGATCGGCCGGACTTCGCCCTGTTCGACCTCGATCCGACGCCGGAGGCTGGTTTCGCCGCGGCGGCCGAGGTGGCCCTGCTGATCCGCGACGCGCTCGCCGCCGTCGACCTGCGCGGCTACCCGAAGACGAGCGGCTCGGACGGCGTGCACGTGCTCGTGCCGCTGGCACGCCGCTACGGCTACGACCAGACCCGCGCCGTCGTGCTCGCCATCTCGCGCGCCCTCGCCTCGATGCGGCCCGACCTGGTCACGACGGAGTGGTCGAAGGCGAAGCGGCACGGGGTACTCATCGACGCCAATCAGAACGGCCCGGGGCGCACGATCGCGTTCGCCTACTCGGTGCGGCCGAAGCCGGGCGCGCCGATCTCGACGCCCGTCACCTGGGAGGAGCTGCGCGCCGGCGTCGACCCCGACGCGTTCACGATGTCGGTCGTGCTCGACCGCCTGTCCCGCGACGGCGACCTGCAGGCGCCCGTGCTCGAGGACCGCCAGGCCCTCGGCCCGGCGCTGAAGTCGCTCTAGCCGAGCAGGGGCTGTCCCCGCTCGGCGGGGACAGTCCCCATCTTTTCCCCGCAAACTGGGGGAATGACGGCTTGCGGCGACGCCCTGTCCGTGCGAACATACGTTCGTCGAGGGATGGGAGGAAAAGGTGGGCCCCGAAGCGTCCGTGTGCCAGACTGCATCCATGGTGGTGACGGAGGGAGAACGCCGCGTCGTGGCGGTGCTGATGGCGGATGTGGCCGGCTCGACGGCGATCGGCGAGCAGCTCGGTCCTGAGCGGTCCAAGTTCCTCTTCGACGAGGTCGTCCGGCTCATGGCAGAGCAGGTCGAGCGCTACGACGGCACGGTCGCCCAGCTGCTCGGCGACGGCCTGCTCGCCGTCTTCGGCGCCCCGGTTGCGCACGAGGACGACAGCGAGCGGGCGGTGCGCGCCGGGCTCGCCCTGCAGCGCGCCCTCGCCGCCTACTCGGGCGATGTCGACGAGGCCTACGGCATCGAGCTGCGGGCGCGCGTGGCGGTGAACACGGGCCCCGTGCTGATCACCGCCGACCCCGACGCCGGAGACCATTTCAACGCGCTCGGCGACACCGTGAACGTGACCGCCCGGCTGCAGGCGCTCGCCGGCGACTCCGATGTCATGCTCGGCCCCGACACGGCCGTCCAGGTGCGTGACTGCTTCGAGCTCGAGGATCTCGGCCCGACCGAGCTGCGCGGGCGTGCGCGCCCGGTCGACCGTTACCGCGTCGTCAGCGAGCGCGACCGCGGCGAGCGGCCGGCGGACGGCCCGCTCGTCGGCCGTGCCCACGAGCTGGCCGAGGTGCGCGGCGCGTTCGAGCGGCTGGGCGACGGGATCGGCGTGATCGTCTCGGTCACCGGCGAGCCCGGGATCGGCAAGTCGCGGCTCGCAGCCGACGCCGTCGAGCCGTACCGCGACAGGCTGAAGGTGCTCGTCGGCCGCGGCCTCTCCTACACCCAGGGTTTCTCGTACTGGCCGATCCGCGACCTGCTGCGCGACTGGCTTGGCGCATCGGCGACAACGAGCGAGGCGCGCATCCGCTTCGATCTCAAGGCCGCCCTGCACGAGCTGTACGGGCCGGGCGACGACCGCTACCCCTTCCTGGCCAACCTGCTCGGCCTCCAGGAGGCCGATCGCCGCGCCGCCGCCGAGCTGCGCGAGCTGTCCCACGAGGCGCTGCATCGGCGCAGCCTCGAAGCGGTCGCAGACCTCGTCACCCGTCTCGCCGCCGAGCGGCCGCTGCTGGTCGTCTTCGAGGACCTGCACTGGGCTGACGAGCTGACGTTGCAGGCCGTCGAGAGCCTGCTGGAGCTGACCGAGACCCAGGCGCTCGGCATCGCGATGCTCTACCGCAGCGAGCGCGAGCTCCCGTCCTGGGGCGTCGGCGAACGCGCCCGCCAGCAGTACCCTCACCGTTACGTAGAGGTTGAGCTTCGCGCGCTCGGCGGCGATGCGACGCTCGAGCTGGCCCAGGCCCTCGCGGACGCGCCGCTGCCCGAGACCGTGGCGGAGCTGATCGCCCAGCGGGCCGGCGGGAATCCGCTGTTCGTGAGCGAGGCGCTGCGCGATCTCGTCGAGCGGGGGGCGCTGCGGCGCGAGAACGGCGGCTGGAAGCTGGCCGTCGACCCGTCGCAGCTCGAGGTGCCCGCGCTCGTCCAGGGCGTGCTCCAGGCCCGGCTCGACCGGCTCGACGCCGCGGGGCGCGAGACGATCGCCGTCGCGGCGGTGATCGGCCGCCGCTTCGGGATGCCGCTGCTCGAGCGCGTCCTGCGGCCCGACACGCTGCCCGCCGCGCTGCTCGAGCTGCAGCGGCTCGACCTGATCGTCGAGGAGCGCCGCCGCCCCTACCCCGAGTACCGCTTCCGCCACGGCCTCGTGCAGGAGGCGGCCTACGCCAGCCTGACCGATTCCGACCGCCAGGAGCTCCACCGCCGCGTCGGCGTCGGCCTGGAGGAGCTGGTCGGCGACGAGAAGAGCGGCTCGACGCTTTCGCTCCTGGCCCGGCACTTCAGCGCCGCCGACGACCCGGCTCGCGCGGCCGAGTACCTGATCCAGGCCGGCGACGATGCCCGCGCCATCTACGCGAACCAGGAGGCGATCCGCCACTACCGGCAGGCGCGCGAGTTCCTGGGCCGCATGGGCGACGATCGCCGCTCCCGCGAGACGCTCTTCAAGATCGCGCTCGTCCATCATCTGGCGTTCAACTTCGCCGAGGCCGAGCGCGCCTACGACGAGGCCTTCGCCTGCAAGGTCGTCCCGCTCGAGCAGCCCGAGCCGACCGAGCGGATCGTCACGTCCGTCCTGCGCCCGGAGTCGCTCGCGCCAGGGCTCGAATACGTGGCCGAGACGAGCGCGCTCACCGCTCATCTCTTCCGCGGCCTGCTCGTGATCGACCGCGACCTGAACGTCATGCCGTCGCTGGCCGAGAACTTCCGCGTCTCGGGCGACGGGCTCACGTACCTGTTCCAGCTACGCGAGAGCGCGTGCTGGAGCGACGGCGAGCCGGTGACCGCCCACGACTTCGTCTACACCTGGGAGCGGGCCCGCCAGCGCTCGACCGTGACCGCGTTCCTGCTCCAGGACGTCGACCACGCGACCGCGCTCGACGACCACACGCTCGAGGTCGTGCTGCGCGAGCCGCGCAACTACTTCCCGTACATCCTCGCGTCCACCTACGCGTATCCGTGGCCGCGCCACCTGTGCGAGTCGCTGGGCGACGACTGGCACCGGCAGCAGCCGCTCGTATCGAACGGGCCGTTCCTGCTCGAGAGCATCGGCGAGCACAGCCTGCGGATGGTCGCGAACCCGCGCTGGGCCGGCCGCCGCGGCAACCTGCGTGAGATCGAGGTCGACTTCCGCATCCACGGCAAGGCGTCCGCCGTGAACGAGCTCTGGCGCTCGGGGCGGCTCGACGTGCTGTCGACGCCGTTCGTGCCCGACCACCTCGACGACACCGACGACGCCTGCACCGACCTGGCGCCCAGGCTGGGGACGGCGATCGTCGGCTTCCGCACCGACCGCGAGGCCTTCGCGGACGAGCGGGTGCGGCGCGCGGTGGGCGCGGCGCTCGCCCCCGTCGCGCACGGGTTCGCCGACCTCGGCCTGATGGGCCGCGCCGCCGACGGCGGCGGCCTGCTGCCGCCGGCCATGCCCGGGCACGGCCACCACGTCTCCATGCCGCTCGATCTCGACGGCGCCCGCGCCCTGCTGGCCGAGGCGGGCCATCCCGGAGGCGCCGGGCTGCCGCGTCTGCAGATGCTCGTCTCGAAGGGCTTCGAGGTGCTCCTGCCCGCGATCGAGGCGGCCCTCAAGGAGCTCGGGCTCGAGGCCGAGTTCATCATCACCCAGCGCGGGTCGCGGGCGTCGGAGATCCCGGCGGACCTGTGGCTGAGCGCATGGCTGGCCGACTACCCCGACCCGGACGGGTTCTTCCGCGGGCTGCTGGCCGACCCGTGCGACCCGGTCACGGAGCCGGAGATGACCCGCGAGCTCGTCGACCTGCTCGACCGCGGCCGGGGGTCGCGCAACCAGGACGAGCGGCTCGAGCTCTACGGCCGCGTCGACCGGCTGCTGGTCTCGGAGTGGGTCGTGCTCATGCCCCTGGCCTATCTGCGCACGACCGTCCTGCGGCGGCCCTGGGTGCACGGCCTGTGGGCGAACGCGCTCACGCCGTTTCGGCTCGACGCGGTGATCGTCGACCGTGAACACGCGAAGCAGCCGGGCGCCGCCGGGTGAGCTCCCCGGCTGGGCCGGCGCCTGCGCCGGCGATGTCCGCGGCGCGCCCGCCCGCGGCCGAGCTGGTCGCCGCGTTCGCGGCGATCTATTTCGTCTGGGGATCGACGTTCCTGGCGATCCGCTACGCGGTCGAGACGATCCCGCCGTTCGCCATGATGGCCGGCCGATGCCTGCTCGGGGGCGGGATCCTGCTGGCGTTCGGCCTCGTCCGCGAGCGCGATCTCACGTGGCCGACCCGGCGCGAGTGGGGCGGGGCGGTCGTGATCGGCGTGCTGCTCTTCGTCGGCTGCCACGGCGTGCTCGCCTATGCGGAGGAGAAGGTGCCGTCGGGCATCGCCGCCCTCTGCCTGGCCACGATCCCGCTGTTCGTCCCGCTACTTGCCTGGACGCTGCCGGACGGGCGGCCGCCTTCGCGGCGGCGGGTGGGCGCGTTCGTCGTCGGGTTCGCCGGCGTGGCGCTGCTGGTGGTCTCGCAGGGCACGAGCGGCGGCCTGCACCCGGCTGACGCGTTCCTGCTGGTCGGAAGCGCGCTCTCCTGGGCGGCCGGGACGGTCGCCACCCGGGTCGTGGCCGTGCCGCGCTCGCCGGTGGTCGGCGCGGCGATGCCGCTGCTGGCAGGCGGCGTCATCCTGACCGCGGTCGCGGCCGGATCGGGCGAGCTCTCGTCGCTCCACCTCGCGGACGTCTCGGCCCGCTCGATCGGCGGGCTCGCCTATCTGGTCGTCTTCGGCACCGTGCTCACCTTCTCGGCCTACATGTGGCTGCTGCGCGTCGTCGCCCCGGCTCGCGTCGCCACGTACGCCTTCGTGAACCCGGCGGTGGCGGTCGTGCTGGGGTGGGCGGTCGCCGGCGAGTCGCTCACCGCCGGCGCCGTCGTGGCGAGCGCCGTGATCGTCGCCGCCGTCGCGGTCGCCGTCTCCGAACGCGAGCGCGCCCGGGCCTGAAACCACGCAATTGGCACACGCCGCAAGTGCCAATTGCCCGGGCGGCCGGCGACCCGTGAACTTGACAGCGACACAGTTACGATATATCGTGATGTGACGCGATAGTCATTGATAGAAACGACCATAGGAGGATTCGATGACCTACGCAGAGACGATCCCGGCGGGGTGGGGCCGAAAGCGCCGCCGCCACCACGGGATGCACATGTTCTCCAGGCGCCGGCACGGGGGCCACCCCTTCGGGCGCGGCGGCTGGGGCGGAGGCCGCGGCGACGCCTTCTTCGGCGGCGGCCGCCGGGCCGGGCGCGGAGACATCCGCGCCGCGATCCTGGCGCTCCTGTCCGAGCAGGGCATGCACGGCTACCAGATCATCCGCGAGCTCAGCGAGCGCACCGGCGGGGCCTGGAACCCCAGCCCGGGCTCGGTCTACCCGACGCTCCAGCAGCTCGAGGACGAGGAGCTCGTCCGTGAGCAGAAGTCCGACACCGGCCGGCGCGTCTACGAGCTGACCGACGCGGGCCGTGCGCGGGCGGCCGAGCTGCCCTCACCGCCGCCGTGGGAGCAGGTGGCCGCCGAGGCCCACGACGAGCACGGCGACCTGCGCAGCCTGGCGTTCCAGGTGCTCGGCGCCGTACGCCAGGTGGGCATGGCCGGCACGCCGGCCCAGCGCGAGAAGGCCCAGGACGTGCTGCGCGGCGCCCGCCGCAGCCTGTACCAGATCCTGGCCGAGGAGGAGACCCCCGGCGACAAGCCGGAGACGAACCTCTAGAGGGCGACCGGGTTCGACCAGGCCGTCCCGCCGTCGCCGTCCGCCAGCTCGATACGGGCGGCGGCGGCGCCGGGCGGCGGCGCGAACTCGACGGCCGTGATCAGGCCCGACGACGGGTCGCGGTCGACGATCTTGGCCCGGTGGCGGAACGCCAGCCGGCCGACCGTCGCCCGGCCGCCGTCCTCCGGCCCGGTGCAGAGCGTGACTGCCTTGCACGGGCTGCAGCGGACGAGCAGGCCGCCGGGCACCGGCTCGATCGTGTCGAAGCGGGGGCCGGTCGAGGCGTAGGCAGCGCCCTCGCGCAGGGCGGCGACCACGCCCTCGGCCGTGGGCTCGGCGGCCCGCACCATGGTCCAGGCGTGACCCGAGTCGAAGCCGGCGTAATGGGTGTCGTCGCAGGCGACGGCGAAGCACGGGTGCCCGGCATCGAGCAGCATGTCCCAGTGCACCGTCGAGAGGCCGCGGCCGCACTCGATCTCGCAGCCCGCGTTGTAGACCTCGATGCCGACGACCGCCGGCAGTCCGGGGACGACGTCCATCGGCACATTCGTCCAGTACGGGTGGGCGATGTACGCGACGCCGCCGCGCTCGGCGACGAACGCCATCGCGTCGGGCAGGTCGGGGTAGGAGTCGTAGTTGTCCGGCTCGACGTCGAGCTCGCGGTCGAGCCCGTAGACGAGGACGTCGACCCAGATGCCCGACTCGGTACGGCATGTGAGCTCGATCCCGGGCACGAGCACGACCCCGTCGCGCGCCGGCGGCCGGGTGATCGTCCAGTGGTCGGTCACGGCCAGCCCCGTCCATTCGGCCCGCTCGTAGTGGTCGACGAGCGCCTCGGGCTGGAGCTCGCCGTCGGAGCGGGTGGTGTGCGCGTGCAGCGCACAGCGCAGCCACGTGCCGTCTGTCTGAAAGGGGTTCGTCATCGCGGGGGCTGGCGCGAATCTACCATCGCACCCCGCTACGACGGCTGGATGTCCGACCCGCTCACGCCCCAGGTGTCGGAGAGCAGATAGCCCTCCGGGAAGGGGTCGGTCGGGTCGACGACGAGCTGGGAGAAGCCGGTGATCCAGGCGCTCCCGCGGATCGCCGGGACGATCGCCGGCCGGTCGCCGACGCGGGTCTCCGAGACGATCCGGCCGGCGAACGTCGACCCGATCGCGGAGGCATGCGTCATCCCGTCGCCCGGGCGCATCAGCCCGCGGGCGTGGAGCGCCGCCATCCGGGCCGAGAGGCCCGTGCCGGTGGCCGAGCGGTCGAGCCGGCCCGGCGCGACCACGACGGCATTGCGGCTGGTCGCGCCCACACCCTGCCACGGCCCCGCGATCTGGACGATGCTGACGCCGGCGATGTCCGGGTTCTCGGGGTGGGCGCAGGGCAGCTGGGCGCGGGCCGCCTCGCGGATGCGCTCGCCGGCCAGGGACAGGTCGCGCGCCTCGTCCGGCTCGATCGCGAACCCGAGCGCGGCCGCGTCGGCGATCGCGTACCACATGCCGCCGTAGCTGACGTCCACGGTGAGCGGGGCCATGCCCTCGACCTCGAGCGGCGCGTCCAGCCGGTCGACGAAGGCGGGGACGTTTGTCACCTCGACGCTCTCGCAGCGGCCGCCGCGGCACTGCGCCCGCACCTCGACGACGCCGCCCGGCGCCTCGAGGCGGAGCGTCGTCTCGGGCTCGGTCATCGCCACCATGCCCGTCTCGAGCAGGACGGTGGCGGTGCAGATCGTGTTCGAGCCGGACATCGGCGGGTACTCGGTCGGCTCCATGATGATGAACCCGGCGTCGCAGTCGGGCCGGGTCGGCGGCACGACCAGATTGGCGTGGCAGGCGACGCTGCCGCGCGGCTCGCGCAGGAGCAGCCGGCGCAGCCCGTCGCCGTCGCGGCGCAGCGCCTGCATCTGCTCGAAGACGGTCGCGCCGGGCGGCGGCAGCACGCCGCCCGTGACGACGTTTCCGATCTCGCCGCCGGCGTGGCAGCCGACCACCGTGATCACCCGGCCTGCGCGCATCGGCGGCGAGCATACCCGCGGCGATAGGGTGCCCGGCGTGCGGATCCCGCCACTTCGGACACCACGGCTGACGGTGCGCGAGCTCGAGGCCGGCGATCGTGCCGCCGTCGAGGCGGTGATCGGCGGCGACCGGGAGCGGTGGCTGCGGTGGACGGAGCTCGCCTACGAGCAGCTGGCCGAGCTGCGCCAGCCGCCCTACGGCGAGCGGGCGATCGCGCGGAACGACTCCGGGAGCGTGGTGGGCCTCGTCGGCCTCGTGCCGTCGCTGGGCCCGTTCGGGCTGCTGCCGTCGTGGCCCGAGCCGGGCCGCCGGTTCCGGCCCGAGGTCGGCCTCTACTGGGCGGTGGCGCCGGAGCACCGCCGCCGCGGCATCGCCGCCGAGGCCGCCGCAGCCCTCATCGCCCACGCCTTCGCCGAGCTCGACCTGGCCCGCGTCGTCGCGACCACCGAGCGCGAGAACGTCGCCTCGATCGGCGTGATGCGGCGGCTGGGCATGCGCGTCGAGCAGAATCCGGAGCCCGAGCCGGCCTGGTTCCAGGTGGTCGGGATCTTGAGCCACGACCGACAGGGGTGAGCATGGAACGACCCGGAAGCGTCCAATTCGTCATCCGCTTCCGCGGCGGCGACTTCGAGAGCTGGAAGGAGGCCTTCGACGCCCACGAGCCGGTGCGGGTGAAGCACGGCGCCGTCGGCCACTGGATCGCGCGGTCCATCGACGACGCGAACGAGTTCATCGGCGTCGTCGAGTTCACGTCGCGCGGCGGCGCCCGGGCCTACGCCGCCGACGCCGCCCGGATGGACGTCCAGCGTGCGCTCATGATCGAGGGCGGCCCGCATCAGAAGACCTGGGACGAGGGCATCCACGAGACGGTGGACTCCGTGCGCTACGAGCAGTGAACGCCCCCGACGGGATCCACGTCGAGGCCGCCGGCGACGGGCCGGCCGTCGTCCTCGTCCACGCCGGCATCTGCGACAGCGGCATGTGGGATCCGCAGTGGCGCAGCCTCGCCGGCAGCCATCGCCTGATCCGCCACGACATGCGCGGCTTCGGTCGCTCGCCGGTGCCGCCCGGCGCGTACTCCCACGGGCGCGACCTGCTCGCCGTGATGGACGCGGCCGGCGTCGCCGACGCGGTGGTCGTCGGCACGTCGCTGGGAGGGCGGGTGGCGCTCGAGGTGGCCGTCGCGCATCCCGAGCGGGTGTCGGCGCTCGTCCTCGTCGGCTCGGGCCTGCCTGGTCACGAGTGGTCGGACGCCGTCAAGGAGTATTTGGCAGCCGAGGACGAGGCGATCGAGCGCGGCGACCTGGCCGCGGCCGCGGAGGTGAACGTGCGCTTCTGGATCGACGGCCCCGGCCGCCGGCCCGAGGACGTCGACCCGGAGCTGCGCCGCCGTGCCCACGCGATGCAGCTGCGCGCGCTCGAGCTGCAGGTGCCGAGCTACCTGGAGGTCGGCGACCTGGAGGAGCCGCTCGTGCCCGACCTCGGCGAGCGCCTGGGCGAGGTGACCCGGCCCACGCTCGTCGTCATCGGCGAGGCCGACCAGCCGGACATCCACGCGATCGCCCGGCGCATCGTGGTGAGCCTGCCCGACACGACCGAGGCGTCGATCCCGGACGCCGGCCACCTGCCGAGCATGGAGCGGCCCGAGGCCTTCGACCGGATCCTCGAGGACTTCCTCAGCCGACCGGCTTGAGCGACCGGGCGACCGCGAGCATCTCCGGGTTCGAGAGGTCGTCGAGCAGGCTGTTCTGCACCCAGTAGGCGACGCCGCCCTGGATGAACGCGATGGTCTGGATGTGGCTGCCGTTGAAGAAGAACAGGTACTTGCGGCCGTCGAGGGTGCGGGTGGCGTTCGGCGTCTGCAGGAGCGGGGCGTCGGTGTAGCGGGTCTCCTCGATGCCCCAGTAGGGGCCCATCGCCGTCGGGCCCTTGAACACCGCGTACATCGAGTTCCAGCCGCTGCCGGCGGCGCCGATCCCGTAGATGCGGATCGGCGACGTGGACGTGCCTTCGCAGCTGAGCGTGCCAGCCCCGGCAGGCTGCGGCACCCACGGGCACAGGCTGTACCCGGCCACGCCGACCGTCGGGTACATGATCGGGAAGTGCAGGATGTGGTGGACGTGGGCGAAGTCCGCCTTGTAGTCCGTCGTCGGCGTGATCGTCGCCGGCGGCCCGGCGGGCTTGGCCGGCGTCTTCTTCGCCGGCGCCGTCACCGCGAGCTTGCCTGTGAAGCCCTCCCCGAACACGACCGCGACCTGGGCGCGGGGGCCGATCACGTTTGCGATCGAGGTCGGCATCGCCGCCGCCTTCGCCCCCCCGCCGAGGATGTGCGCCAGATCGTTCGCGATGGCCTGGGCGCCCGGCCGGTAGTAGGCCCAGGTGTCGGGATAGGTCTGCTGGGGGGCGTTGCCCGGGTGCGCGCGGTAGCCCCAGGCGGCGAGGGCATGGACGGTCTTCGCGGCGACCCCCTTGACGCCGTTTCCGTTCAGCACGGCGATGTGCACGCCCGCGGGGTCGACCGAGGGCTTCCAGGCGGGCGTCGTGTGCTTCTTGTGCCCGCCCGGGATGGAGGCGGCCGCGTTCTGCAGGCGCCAGGGGTGCCGCCACTGTGCCAGGGCGTCGGACATGTTGGTGACCTGCAGGGCCGACTCGCCGTCGGGGGCGTTGTACGTGGTCCAGTTCAGGTGGATGCTGACGACGTGCGCCCGGGCCTTGTAGGCCGTGGCGGCGAACGAGAGCAGGGTCTGCGGGCTGGGCGCCTTCTTGTTCGGGCCCACGATCGTGACGCTGTCGGAGATCGCCCCGAGGAGGTCGTTGATGAACGGGATGTCGGTCACCGAGATGCCGTGGAAGCGGTCGGCGGCCCGGGCCTGGAACGCGCGCAGGAACATCTGCTGCCGGGCCTGGCGGTGGAAGTCGTCGTCGGTGTGGCGGTAGCGCGAGAACGCCAGCGCGTCGACGCCCTTGAGCTTCTGGTAGCCCGGCTTGATGTCGATCGCCGAGAAGCCGGTGGACTGCTCGAGCGCGGGCGGGTTGTAGTAGTACTGGTCGACGTTCACGTAGATGCCGCCGAGCGTGTCGACGAGCCGCTGGAAGCCGGTGAAGTCGACGTTGATCAGGTAGTTCGGCTTGACCCCTGTGACGCCCTCGACCGCCTGCAGCGAGGCGTTGTCCCCGCCGTTCGAGTAGGCCGAGTTGATCTTGCTGCCCAGGCTGGGCACCCACAGGTCGCGCGGGATCGAGAGCAGCGAGATGACCTGATGCTTGGGGTCGAGCCGGGCCAGCATCAGCGTGTCGGAGAGGCCGTTCTTGCCCGTCGCACCGTCGACACGGTGGTCCGACCCGATCATCAGCGCCGTGATCGGCTGGGACGACGTCGGGATCTGCGCGGCCAGGTGCGTCGACGCCTTCTTGTCGGTGCCGTGGAGCTTGGTGACCTTGTTGTAGACGTTGTTCAGGTACCACAGCTCGTAGCCGCCCGCGGCCAGCACGACGAGGACGAGGAGGCCGAGCGTCGCCAGGATCCAGCGCGCCCAGCGCGGCAGCCGGTGGCGTCTGCGACGACCCCGGCGGGGCGGCTTCTGCGGTGGCCCACTTGCGTAGATCACCATCTTCGCGCGCCGGGGGGAATCTCCCTCGCCCGGTTCTCTGGGCGGCGTCGTGGTTGCCAAGCAGCTCCTCGTTCGCAGCGGCCGGCGGCGCGCGGCGACGTTGGCGGGGCACGGGTCGGCGGAGTATACGGCACCGGTCCGGCGGCCTCGTTGGAAAGTGGTTAGACCCGTGAATACACGGGGTCAGACCCCTTCGATTCAGTGGGAGGCGGAGCGCTCCGACGCGCGCAGCCGCTCGGCCATCGTCTGCAGCAGCGCGATCGCGATCTTCGGCTCGTCCTGCACCGTCTTCAGGAACGCGTTGCGGCCGAGCAGCATGGCGAAGACATCCGTCTGCGCCTCGACCGTCGCGGCCCTCGGTGCGGCGTCGATCAGGGCCATCTCGCCGAACCAGTCGCCGGCGCCGAGGCGCACGCCGCGCTTGCCCGGCAGCTTCACCAGGGCGGTGCCGTCGAGGATGACGTAGAAGCTGTCGCCGCGGTCTCCCGCGCGGACGATCGAGGTGTAGCGCGCGTAGCGGCGCGTCTTGCCCAGCTTCGCGATCTTGTTCAGCTGACGCTTGGAGAGTCCGGCGAAGAGCGGGATCTCTGCAAGCACGTCGGCCCAGCCACGGCCCATCGCATCGGTCGGCATCGAGGTCTCCCGGGTCGGTCGCGGGCGAGTATTTCACGGATCGACGCCCGAACCGGTACCTTGCGCATCACTTCTCGCATGAGCTTCGACGTTTCCGCAGACGCGTACGAC
>Ga0075424_100004834_pt1 | contig 12790 bp, 15 predicted proteins | sample SoiMethybrSBSTD3_FD_75301 | JGI IMG/M metagenome (GOLD analysis project Ga0075424, IMG submission 75301) | Bulk soil microbial communities from a Populus tree surrounding site in Tennessee, USA - Soil MetaG P. TD hybrid SBSTD3 | ecosystem: Environmental > Terrestrial > Soil > Tree plantation... | reverse complement strand
CCTTCTCGAGCGCCTCGCGCCGGTCCGGATGGCTCGGTCGCGTCACCGACTGGATTTTCCCGCCCCAGCGTCGTATGTCCGCAAACATAAATCCTGCCGCTTTCATCACCGCGCTCACCGTGAACATCGTCGGACTATACTTCACCCACTCTTTGGAGATGGTTCCGGTCGAGAGTCGGAGCGGGATGCGCTCCTTTCCAATCTGCTCGAGCGAAGTGATTCCGGTGGACTCGTGCACCGCAAATCCCATGACGTCATAGGAAGGGAATACCGCGACAGTCCTGATCCGCTGCCGCTTCGAGAATAGCCCTTTGCCCTTGAACGCCATCGTTGCGGCGACGGAAGGATTGATCCAGGCGAGCGAGAGCGCGCCCCGGCTAACCGCCTGCAGTTCGCGAAATCCATCTGCCGCAAACGAGAAGGAGATTCCTTTCTCACGCGTCGCCGTAAGCGCCAATGTCAACGAGTAACCGACGCGGGATTCGGTTTGCATCGCCTGTTCGGCAGCGCGCTCCGTTTGATATGAAAGAGAAGTGTCGTACAGAGCGGCGGCGAGCTCCAGGAGACCCCTGGTGCGTTGAATCTCCGCGCTGTAGCGGTGCTTCACAATGTTCATCTTGCTCTCCTGTAAAAGTCAGAGCTCAGGAGTTCACCCTGAGCCAAGTTGAAAGGCATGCCGTGCTGAATGTCGCCTGAATCGCCGGCCACTAATGTGCAATGGATCAACACGCGCGTGCAGCTCGCTTCCGAGAGCGAGCTGCTCGCGCGCAAAGATCAAAATTTTACGGCTCGTAGATCAGAAGGTCGACCGGCTTTCCGCCAACCGGCATGTCGGGACAGGCGCTGAAAGCCACCAGCAGATCCATCTCTGCTCTGAGATCCACGTAACTGCCAGCTTTGGGCCGCACCGTGGTATGATCCATGCGGCCGGTCACGCCGTCGATTTTCATGTGCTGATTGAGATTGAACGGATTGGGAACGTCTTCGGGAGCGATCCCGTACGGCGCCAAAGCCCGCGAAAGATTTTCGTAGCAGCCATGATCGGGAATCTCTTCGTCTTTATAGTCCCGGTGATAATAGTCTCTCAGCTTTCCTTCCTGCTTGGCGAGTTGAAAGCGATAGCCGCTGCACATGCCTTTCTGCAGATCGTGAGTGCCTTCGCGGTTGGTGTTCTCGACAATCGTCATCATGTGCTGGTTGTTGCGTCCCATCAGCTTATCGCCGGTCGTGAGAAAGATCTTCATGTTGTAAACTTTGGTGCGCGCCTGATCAAAGCGCTCCTTCAGATTTTCCAGCCTCATGCACACAAAATCGACGGTCGTGGTCGCGATAATCCGAATCACCTGTCCTTTTTTTAATTCGCCGGCCCAGCCGGTGTTATAGGGCACATGTGCCTCTTGTAGTTTTTTCATCGGCTTCCTCTCTCTGTAAATGAATTGAATTTAGTGTAAGTCTCGCGTTGCGCGTTTCGAAGCGGAGACTATTCGATAGCAATCCGATATGTCAACTCACATCCGAACCAGGATTGTATTTAACCTTTGGATCGAGTACTCCGGTCGTCAGCTGATGGGTCTAGAAGAAAGTACTCCGGCCACCTGCTTTAAAGCACAACGACTCGGACCCTAGGTATTGTTCGAAAGGAGATCATCATGAAGACTCGGTGCCTCCTGATGAGTCTGATTTTCGGCTTTGCGGTTATCTTTGTGATCTATCCGAATGAACTCCGTGCGCAAGCCGATCCTTTCTATAAAGGAAAAACCATTCGCATCATCATCGGCTCGACGCCGGGCGGATTTTATGACCGGTGGGCGCGGCTGTTTGCGAGATACATGGGGAAATATATTCCCGGTCAGCCTGAGATAGTTGCCCAGAACATGCCTGGAGCCGGCTCGGTGATCGCCACCAATCATGTGTTCGGCGTCGCCAAGCCCGATGGTCTGACGATCGGCATGCCGCTCAACAGCGTCTACGTCGATCAACTGGTCGGGCGAAAAGAGGTGCAGTTCGATCTGCGCAAGTTTCACTGGATCGGCTCTCCGGCGGTTGAATCGGTGATCTTCTATATCCGGGCAGACACTCCCTACAGGACCGTCGCTGATGTCATAAAAGCCAAGGAGCCGCCGAAATGCGGCTCAACCGGTACGGCAAGCAGCGACTACATTCTGTCCAAGGTACTGGAAGAAACCGTGGGAGCAAGATTCAACACGGTCCAGGGATATCCGGGCGGCAGTGAGATCGATCTAGCGGTGGAAAAAGGCGAAGTCGTCTGCCGCGCCCACAGCACATCGGCGCATTTTGGGCGCGAGCCGTTCGATACCTGGCACAAGAAAAATTTCGACCGCCATCTCGTGCAGGTCGCGCGCAAAAGAGATTCGCGCGCTGCTGATGTCCCGACGACTCTGGAAATTTTCGATCAGTACAAAGTACCGGCCAATAGCCGCCGCTTTGCGCAGATCGTTTTGGCGGCGGGAGATTTTGGCCGTCCGATGATCGTGACTCCCGGTACGCCGCCGGAAAGGATAAAACTGCTGCGCGATGCTTTTGCTAAAACACTGAACGATCCGGAAGTGCTCGACGAAGCAAAAAAGGCACGAATGGACGTGGAGCCGACGCCGGGAGAAGAGCTGGAAGCCTTGGTAAAAGAGATCTTCGACGCGCCTGCGGACGTTCTCGATCGGGTAAAGAAAATGCTCGGCAGTTAAGATTAGTGGCGCAGGGCATGCGCCGTTTTGACTCCTCTTTTCGTAAGGTGCGCTTTCGCGCACCGTTTTCAATTCCGGAGAAGCTTTTTCACCGATTACGACAAGACGCTCGTCTTTATTCGAATAAATAATTTCGGAACAGCGCACTCACTTTATCCGGTACTCTTTTACCGCATCCTCCTTAAGCTCCAGCCCCAACCCCGGCCGCTCACTTAATGTCACCCATCCGTTGACCGGCTCCGGCACTTCTTTATAGAGCACATTCCAGGTCAGCCAATTGTTCACGTGAAATTCGGCGCGCCAACCGTTGGGAACCGCAGCCTGGAGGTGAAGATCGAAGTGATCGCCATTGCCGACAGGAAGATTGAAAGCCTGGGCCAGTCCAGCCGCTTTCATTCCCATGGTGAAGCCACCCACAGAAAGAACATGAATGTTTAGAAAATCAACGGCCCTTTCTTTGACCAGGTCAGAGAGGGCAAAAAAACTATCCCACTGTCCTGCTGCAATCGGAATGCTCGTCTGTTTGCGCAACTCCGCCAGCAATCGCCGATCGTTGTGAACAATCGGCTCTTCAAACCACATCAGATTGTACGGCTCGAATCGTTTGCACCATCGAAGCGCCGCGTCGTATTTCATCAGACAATTGGCATCCACCATCAGTTCGACGTTCTCGCCGACCGCTTCTCGAACTGCTTTCACGCGGCTCTCATCCTGGGAGGGGTTGTCCTCGCGCTGTTCGGCACCCGCGCCCGAGGGATCCATCTCACCGCGAATGTTCAATCGTCCGACTTGAATCTTTAGCCGCGTTTGACCTTTGGCGACCCAATGCTTGGCCGCTTCCGCAAGCGCATCCATGGAGTACGCTCGGAGTCCGAACGTAATATAGGCCGGCACCGATTTTTGCGCCGCGCCGAGGAGACGCCACACCGGTGTGCTATAGAACTTCCCTTTAATGTCCCAAAGCGCCACATCGATCGCGCTCACTGCAAAATTCCAAACGCCGCCATGCGCTCGAGTGTTGAACTTCCACATCATCTGATGCATCAGCCGCTCCGTCTCGAGAGGATCTTTTCCCTTTAAAAAAGGCGCAAGCTCGTTGCGGATAAAAGCGATGGTCGCGGAATGCATGAACCCGCCGATTTGACTGATCCCGTTAATGTCGCTGTCGGTCTTTATCGCCAGCAGACGTACAGCCGCACGCATCGGCTCTTTGAACAGCGGCGGCGTAATCGGGATATTTTGCAGTTCATGAATTTCGATTTCGGCAATTTTCATTGACTACCCCTTTCGGCAACTGTTTCATATGGCAAAGCGTGCGTGAGCGTCAATCGAAACCGTGGAAAAGCGATCCAGTATTTATCTGAAGTTGGGCGGAAAATTGAGCCAACTCACTCTGCCGAATACGGCCACCAAGCTTAAGCTGGCTGATGCGATTCGCCCCGGCCTGTCCGCCAAACGTCGGGGCTGAGCATGATAGCAACCGATGCATCTATGCTTGTGCATTCAGTCTCAGCACAACCGCTGTGGGATGGCACATCTTTGCTGCGCAGAGCTATAGTCATCGGTTTTTCTATGCTAACTTGAATGGGTAAATGATTTGATTCGACCGGCAGGGACCGAAAGTGAGGCGACGATCAACGATGCTCAAAGAGATCAAAGCCAGCTGGCAACGTTTTAAAGCGGATTCTCCTGGGAAACGTTTTCAGCAGCAGTTTAAGCGCCGCCACGAGCTTGCACGCAGTCCCCTGCAAAAAGCTCTTGTCGTCGGGAGCGGAGTTTTGTTAACCGGAATTGGAATAGTTTTATTTTTCCTGCCCGGACCTGGCGCGCTCTTTGTGCTCTTAGGGGCCGTACTCATTGCGCAGCACTCGTTAACAGTTGCTCGTGCACTGGACTGGACCGAAATTCGAGTGCGAAAGCTGCTTGCCCTGAGCTGCGGCGTCTGGCGGCAGTTCTCCGCGGCGGTGAAAATCTTTCTGGTCGGCTTAGCTGTCGTCGTCGCAGCAGCCGTCGGGTTTGGTGCGCTTACGCTTTTAGCTGCCTGACGCCTCTCTAAGGATCATTCGCATTGTCGTGATGCTTCCGCGATATGGCCGGCGATGCGCTGGGCTCCTCGAAGAAGATCCGACGCGGGTCATTGATCCGGAAAATTCGGCATAAACCAAACTCTGCTACTCTCGAGCGCCGTCAAATTTCGAAACTCGAGCTTCGCGTGGAGTGCGGCCTAAAAAGCTGTCCAATCCCACTCAGGTTTTCCCATGTCACTGCGAGTGAAATGGATAACGATCAGAATCGTATAATCATCATACTCGCTCCGGCCCATTGCTGGGGGACTCTTGACGAGGAACTTTTCACCGTCTTGCTCCATTGTATAGCTTTCGAGCGCCGCATGACCCATATGCCTTACATCTCTAAACACTGGGATTTCGGGAATAGTCACCCCGAGAAACGGAACGGTAAAAGCTGGAGTCCCGATGAAGGACTGCGCCTGGTCAACGCCGAGCACGGGAGCAAATACTTTAACGTGCAGCTGCGCTTCGTTCGGATCGGTTACAATGCGCACCTGGCGAGATTGTAACCATGCGATGAGAAATTCCTTCGCGAAATCCCTGTCGGGTGTGAGGCCAAAAAAATCGACGATGACGGTAGCTCCAGCAAGCCGTTGAGTATCGAGAGTCTCAAATCCGCGCTCAAGCGAGCTGACGAGTAACTCTTGTTCAATGCTGGAGCGCGGCGTATTCGTGATTTGAGGCGAAACCGCGCAGCCTTCGAGTCCGAAGCACACCGAGCAGAGGATCAAGATTCCAAACGCCATTTTCCGCATCTCCGCATCCCCTCTAATAACTAAATGACTTTTTCGATTGTTTCTGAAGGATAACTAATTGGACTTCAGGGGACCGCAAAGGTTTACAGCTTCTAAAATTTTCGGCGGGCATCGCGCCAATCGCCTTGGCGTGAAGTGAATTTAGACTCTACTCAAGCAAATTGTGAATGCAAAAATGTCACACTCGTTTGCCGAATTGCCTCACCGTTTCGTGCTTCCGAGAGGGCGAGGAATCCCTGACAAATATTCTGAATTAAGTCTTCTCTGCTGGAGTTGAGGAAGCGGTGAATCCTTCGTCAGGCGGAGACAAACGTTCCGTACGATTACATGAAGGGGGATCGAGCGAAGTCTCGATCACTTTTTTAGAGGTTATCTGTGTAGCCGCTCGTCGAGCTCTTTGATGATGCGCGAGTCGGGCGAAGGCTTCCGACTGGCTGGTTTTGCTGTAGCTCTTTTTTCCCCGCGCGAAACAATTTTAGAGTAGCTGCTCGTCGCGAGCCATTCTAACTCCCACGGGTGCGGTTCTGCGGTCCTACTTTTTCGATCGTGACCCGGATTGCGATGCGGTTTTCGGCCAGAGTCTTCTTACGGACCTCTTCCCAACTCGCCGGCTCACCGCGGATCTGACGGTGCCATTCGAGCACCGTATCCATCGCCTGCGGTAACGCGATCACCTCGGCCCTGCCGTCAACCTGAATGTAATTGGACCCGTTGAATTTCTCTCCGTACACCAACAAAGACACTTGCGGATTGCGCCGGATGTTCTTGACCTTGTAGGTGCTTTCGCGCGCGGTGATCGTAACCTTACCGTCCGCGCCGATCACCGGTGAAACGAGCGTCATCTGCAACGAACCATCGCGTTTTCGTGCGACCAAAACGCCGTGATGGTTCTTTTTCAGAAACTCCTGTGCCTCGACAATTTCCATAAACGGCTGGCTCCTTCGCTTACCGCTTTTGACCCTTGTACGGGATCGCGGCCTGCCTATGCGTCGATATCCTTCGAGAAGAATTCGAGCGCGGTTTGGCCTACCTGCAGAGTATCGTAATAGGCGTATCCGGCGACTGCGAGCGCACCAATCGCCGGCATCCAGCGCCAGAACCCTCGGCGGGCGACCCTGTAGACGAGCTTCACGCCGATGCTTTCCAGGATGTTCTCGCTGGCCCGGATCGAGACGCGCTGCACCACAACTCTCTCACCGATGCGTGTCACGAGATCTCGCACGGCTTGTGCGGCGGCGTGCCGAAATAGACAATAGATGATCGACGCCTCAGTCAGCTTTCCTCGCTTTCCGAACACTGCGGCAATATCGGCTACGAGCTGAGCCTGCAGGCGCCAGATCACGGCGAGATCCGGCAAAATCGTCAACCATCCCAGGGGACCGGGCGGGAGCGACAGCGCGCCGGAGATGGTGGCTGCCTTCAACGCCGCCTCCTCGGTCAATTTGCGTGCGCGAAAAACCGCTCTCGTCGACCGTTCCTCGGCGCTCGACGGAAGCTCGTCGATTACCTTGAAGAGGATCTTAAAAAGTTTCTCGAGCACGGCATTTTCTTGCGCGATGCCTCGACGGATAATCTGATTGTCGTTAAACATCAATTCCTCTGGCATGGAATCTCCCCCGATTGGATACAAAATTAAATGATTTTGCCGTCTCAGCGCAAGAAAATTTTCGTCCGGCAAGCGGATCCTATGGAAAAATACCGCGATCTGGCAACAACACCGTCGGCGCCTGGCTCTGCCTCACTGATTGTCCGAGCGTTGGTGAATTCCACTTGCTCGCATCCGCCCGATCGCATGCGCGCCAAAGAAGATGTGCTAGACTGCGTCAAACGGCGGCGAGAACAACAAATTGAGTAAATCACCGGATGAAATTGCCGTTTCGCGGCGCTCGGCGCAGTTTATTTTATTGAGCGTCTGCATCGGCCAGACTATTGTTGGTGTCGATCAGCGCGCCATCACCGTCGCCCTGCCGACGCTCACTGCAACGTTTCAGACCGCGTTCACGACCATTCAATGGACCGTTCTGGTCTACGATCTCGTCTTGATTGGCCTGATCATCACCATGGGCAGGCTCGGCGACCTCTATGGCCGGCGCCGTTTCTACAGTATCGGTTTTCTGATCTTTGTCGCGGCTTCGGCGATCTGCGGCTTATCGCAAACGATCGGGCAAATGATTTTTTTCCGGGCCATCCAGGCGCTCGGCGGATCAATGATCGCCGCCAACGGCCGCGCCATCGTTTCGGTCAATTTGCCGCGCGAAGAGCGCGGCCGCGCCTTGGGACTGACTTCGACAGCGTTTCACATCGGTTTTTTGACCGGTCCGTCCCTCGGCGGCTTTTTGATCGATACGATCGGCTGGCGCTGGATCTTCTATATCAATTTGCCATTCAGTTTATGCGGCGCCTACCTCGCCTGGAAGGTCGTGCCGGAGACCCGGAGCAAAGAAAGAACTGGCATCGATATCCCGGGCGCGATTCTTTTGCTTCTCAGCAATGCTCTATTCATTTACGCTATCGACCAATTGCCACGCGTCGGCTGGCGTCATCCGGTGTTCCTCTTCTGCTTGTCATTTTCTCTGGTCGGTTTGTTCTTTCTACTGCGCACCGAGTCCAGAGCCGCGACACCGGTCTTGAACCTGTCGATGTTTCGCTCGCGTTTGTTCAGCGCCGGCGTCATCAGCCTATTTCTCGTTTCCGGCACGCTCTCGGCGATCAATTTTCTGCTGCCCTTCTTTTTGCAGAACTTGCTCGGCTACTCTCCAGCGCAAGTCGGCTGGATCATCGTCGCGGATTCGGTGATCATCATGATCATGGCGCCGATCGCCGGATCCTGGTCGGATCGCCTCGGTTCGCGCCTGCTCTGCACGATCGGCTGCGCCGTTATTGTCGTCGCGCAATTCTTTCTCGCATCCCTGAGCACGGATGCCTCGCTGATCCGGATTATTTTGCCGTTGGCGCTCTGGGGCGTGGGATGGGCATTGTTCAATGCGCCGAATCAAAGCTCGATGCTGGGGGCCGTTAATGCGTCAACGATCGGCGCGGCCGCAGGCATGATCGCCACCACCGCGCGCGCGGGGGGAGCTATGGGAGTTGCGCTCTCCGCGACCTTGTTTGGCTATCTTCTTGCGGCTGCCGGGCTCAGCAGCAGCCAAATCGCTTCGGCGGAAAGTTGGCGCGCCGCTCCGGAAATCTTTATGTCATCTTTTTCGCGGACAATTTACGTACTGAACTTTTGTACTTTGCTGGCGGTCATTTCCTCCGCCGTTCGAGGTAAAAAGACGGATTAGTGAGAAACGGGTAGACGACGTCATGAGAAAAACGAAATCGCCCATGGTCCTGCATCCGCTCCTTTATGCATTCTTCACCTTGACTCCTGCAGTTGCACTATAATCGGCCGATATGGCGAATCCGGATCTAAAGAGCATCGATGAGTATGAGGTCTTTCTGACCGAGAAGATAACGCAGTGGTCGGCAGAGCGCCGCGTGGCACTGGCGGCGGCGATTACCGAGCACTGGCTGCCCGCATACGAGTCATTCTCCGCTGAGGAGAATTGGGGCGATCCGGCCAGCATGCGGCGGAGCCTCGATGCGGTTTGGTCCCGCGTACAGGGGCGCGTCTTGAGCGAAATCGATATTGGGCGTCACGTTCGACAGCTCGATGAAATCACGCCGCATATGGATGACTTCGATGCCGAAGAAGCGCTCATCGCCTGTGCTGGTTTGAGCGATCGCTGCGGAGCTGCGGTAACGCGGAAAACTCGATTCCCTATGTGACACGAGTCGCGCTCGGCGTCTTCGAAGGTCTGATATCGGAATGGCCGGTCGATCCGGCTGCCGAAGCCCGTGTCTGGCGAAAACGCGTTATTCGTAAAGAGCTCCAAGCTCAGTTGAAGATGATCAAAGAGATCGCCAGCTTAACGAGCCTCGATGCCGAGAACGTAAAAGCGCTGCGCGCGCGTATTGGCGCGCTCAAGGTCAAGACTGCGCCGCGAGCGAAAGAGAAAGCGCCGGCGGCGGTCACCAACCAAACTCTCTTTGAGCAGTATCGCCGGATGGTCGAAAGCGATCTCAAGGGCCAAGCCAAATTCCAGGCCGAGCCCACACCGCATCCGTATCTATTCGCATTGACTTATATGGGCTACTGGATGGCGCGTTATTCTCGGGGCTGCAAACGATCAACGGCAGCTATGGCCGAGTTGCGGATGAGCAGGCACAACGTGCTCTGCTGGCTCGCAACCGTGCCCGTGATCTCGCGGAAACGGACCTCCTCGACTGGGACGCCAAGGTGCGCGAAACTTTAGAGCTGTGTCTTAAAAATAACAGTCAACTGAGGGTGCTCGACGCTGCGTCGGTTGAAACGCCGCATTGTTACGGACCGTCGTTGCGGCGTTTGTGGCTGGAAGGAAAAAGACACGGGCAGTCCGATCTGGACGGATGGAAATATATTCGCGCCTGGGCAAGTCATCGGCCGGCGGCGTGGGAAAATGAAGACCACCGCAAGAAGAAGGGATTGGCTCACCAGGTTCCGGAATTCGCTCGACCGCTCTCCTGGAATTTGACCGGCGATCCGTTCCATCCCTGGGCGACGGAAGACGGCGGTACGATTTGGCATGTTCGCATCAACGATTTTCCCGATGAGCTCATGTACAGCCTGATTATCGGAAACGAAAACGCCGGCGATTTTCACGATTGGCCGGAGACCTGGCATCGCCCCAGCGACTCGGCAACCAAAACCCGACCTATTTTCCAATTGCCTTGAGCGCCGTTCGGCTCCGCTGCTCGGCTGTCGCCCATTCCGGCGGCAAATCTTTGACTTTGCTGATCCGGGCGAGCTCTTTCAGGTATCGCTTCGATCGTCCGAGCTGCTTCATACGCTCATCGATTGCATAAGCCTGTCGCTGGTGACCAGAGTAATCGGGCACTCGGCCTTGACGCCAGCGTCCCGCCTTATCCTTTTTTTTGCCGACAAGGCTTCCATCCTGCTTGTGAACGTCTTTCCAGCCGAATACTTTTTCCGCGGTGGTTTTGGTGAGCAGCTCACTGTTCACGTTCGAACTGGTTTTTTTCATGATGCCTCGAGGGTAAGGTCTCATGTAAACGGGTCTCATGTAAACGGACGGGGCTCTTTTCTCGTTACTACGGAACCAAGCTGCAACAATCCAAGCGCGCTTACCGATAAGTTTTAACACAAGCACTAGTCGAAATGGCAGAGCGCGCTCTACTCAATTAAGACTAACGCTTCTTGTTTCTGACACTCTAACCTGAAGCCAGTTCGGACGAGCTTTTACCGGGCGGCTTTGCCGGCGTCGAAGAAGAATTAGCCTTCCTCAGACTGCAGCAAATTCTCTAAAATGCTCAGCGAGTGAGGGCACATTCTGTGCTCAGGACCAGTCTGGCTGGGGCTTCGGGAGCGCACACTTCATTCGAAATCCTTCATCGGTTCCCACCCCAGCTCCCCCAACCCGATCAAGCCTGAAACAACGTTCTCGCTAAAGACCAGCCAATTCGAGTGACGCAGAAGCGCATCGATCGTCTGCTCATGGCATGTGAAAGCGTCAGCACAACCAAATCTCTTTCGTCGCATTGGATGAAGCTCGTGAGCGTACGGATTAGATATCCATCAACAGTTGATACGTAGTGCAGTTAAAGTCCACGCAAGGTCGGCCATGTTGCAAGGCTGTGTTGGCTCGATCAAACGATATCGTGCCGGCGCAAAAAACCGTCCTATGCTCCGAATAGACGGTTGCAGTTTACGCGTTAGTCGTTCGAACGAAATCGCCGGTTGATTTCTTGTCGCGGTATTTCTGTCGGATGATCTACAGGCAACCCTGCAGAACGCAGGGCTTTCTGGATTGAAGCAATAACGCCAGGACAATGCCCGGCATATAAAAGCAAATTCCGAGCTTCGGCTTCATCACAGCTAATGACCGTATTGCTGCCGAAAAAGTTTAACGGAACGGCTTTCTCCAAGAGGAGCTTAGAGCGAGACCCTGGCGGAATGCAGTGCTTGAGACAATGAAAACTCTTATCATCGAGAAATATCTTGAGGGTCATCGTCTCGGCTTCAATATTGTGGTTTTATCACCCATCCGTGGTGATGAAAGCAGTAAACGCCACGATGCCAGTACAACCAAACTGATCAATAAACACTCGACATCCACACGTACTCATCGAAGCCACCATTACACGCAGCGAAAATGGCGCTGGGAGCAAGGTATTCAAAGTTGCGGAATCGAAGGTGCGGGTTTTCCTTGCCCCAGCAAGGAATGATCCCTGAGCATTCGGCGTGCCGCTCTCCCTGCGGGAGCGTCGGATGACTCCAGTCAGCGTGAGGGTTTTTAGCGGAGCTGAGCCATCAGGCAGCTTTGCCTTCTCGAGTTTGAAAGAAAATCATTCAGGTTTAAGCGTCAGAATTCGGTTGCACGAAGCCACCCCGGTTACACGATTCGCCGCGTGATCAAAACGATTTCTGACGGCGTATTGTGATGGTCGCGACAATCGATCCCGTCGCCAGCAAACTGGTTGACACTTTGGCGCGGCCAAGCGGTAACATCACTGGGATTTCAACTCTGGCCCAAGATCTAAATGGAAAACGCCTGGAGTTGCTCGCTGAAGTAGTTCCTCGACTTAGACGTGTCGGGATCCTTCGCGACGTAGAAAGTCAAAATTCACTGATTCAGTCTAAGGAGTACGAAGCCAAGGCGCGGGTTTTAAAAATCGAGCTGCAATATTTAGATGTGCAGGGGACGAATCCCGATCTGGAGAGCGCAGTTCTAGCTGCCACCAAAGAACATCATGATGCCATTATAACGATCACACAAACGCGAACCTGCTAATCCAACAAAAACGGCTCGTGGACCTCGCCCTGAAGAACCGCTTGCCTTCAATGTTCCAGGGAACCACTTGGGTAGATGCCGGCGGGCTCATGTCCTATTCAACAGATGAATTCGGCGCCCTTTCGTCGCGCTGCTGTGTATGTCGATAAAATCCTCAAGGGTGCAAAAGCCGCAGAACTACCCGTTGAACAAGTGGCAAAATTCGAGTTTGTCATCAATCTGAAAACCGCTAAACAGATCGGTCTCAACATACCGCAGTCAGTGCTGTACCGGGCGGACAGTGAAGCTTTTTGATGTCTGGTGTACCTCGCGAATGCACCCAAATCGGTGGCCAACTCCGAAAACCACCGGAAAGTACTAACGCTGGATGCTCTCTGAGCTTCATTTCACGATGACAACGACGCAGCTATTCTCGTGCAAATTTTTTCGGC
>Ga0075424_100004833_pt1 | contig 12791 bp, 8 predicted proteins | sample SoiMethybrSBSTD3_FD_75301 | JGI IMG/M metagenome (GOLD analysis project Ga0075424, IMG submission 75301) | Bulk soil microbial communities from a Populus tree surrounding site in Tennessee, USA - Soil MetaG P. TD hybrid SBSTD3 | ecosystem: Environmental > Terrestrial > Soil > Tree plantation... | reverse complement strand
CGCTCCGACGCGACGGTCACGACGTCACTGTCTTTCATCGCGGCACGACGTCTAATCCAGCGACCCGGGCCGGCGCGCGCGAGATCATCGGCGATCGCCGGCATCTCGGCGATTCAGCCGACGCGTTGCGCGGCTTCGCCCCCGACGTCGTCATCGACATGATTCTCAGCTCGGGGCGCCAGGCGCGCGAGCTGATGGATCTGTTCCGCGGCGTTGCGCGGCGCGTCGTTGCCGTGAGCAGCGGCGACGTGTACCGCGCGTGCGGCGTGCTCCAGGGTTCCGAACCGGGACCGATCGAGCCCGTGCCGCTCACCGAATCGTCGCCGCTTCGAACGAAGCTGCAGACGTACCCGCCCGAACGCATCCGGATGCTGCAGCAGGTGTTCGGCTGGCTCGACGACGAGTACGACAAGATTCCGGTCGAACGCGAAATCCTCGGCGACGCCGCGCTGCGCGGCATCGTGCTTCGATTGCCGATGGTCTACGGACCCGGCGATCCGCTCCACCGTCTTTTTCCGCTCGTGAGGCGGATGGACGATCGACGGCCGGTGATCCTCTTCGAGGAGAAGCACGCCGCTTGGCGCGGGCCGCGCGGTTACGTCGAAAACGTCGCCGCGGCGATCGCGCTCGCCGCGACGACCGAGCGCGCCGCGAGCAGCGTGTTCAACGTGGGCGAGGCGGACGTCGTGTCGGAGCTCGAATGGGCCACGCATGTCGCGCGCGTTGTCGGCTGGACCGGGCGGTTCGTCATCGGGCCGGCTGATCGCGTGCCCATGCACCTGCGAATGCCCGGCAACCTCGATCAGCACTGGGCGACCGACACGACGCGCATTCGCACGGAGCTTGGCTACTCGGAGCCGATTGCCCGCGACGAAGCCATCCGGCGGACGGTCGAATGGGAACGCGCGAACTCCCCGCCGGGCGTGCTGCCGTACCCGGTTGATTACGACGCGGAGGACCAGGCGAGCGGGGCCATCGCTGCATCGGGCGTCGCACCACGGGCTTGACGCGGATCGGTCGCCGCTGTAGCGTGCCGCGCATGCGCGTGCGTGTGCACGCTCTCGGCGCCGCGGTCGCCGTGACGCTCGCGGATCGATGCGGCGCTGGACCGGATGCGCGAGGGGCTCGTCAGCGTAACGCAGCTTCTGCGTCAGCCTTGATCGACGTCCATTCCTTCTGGAGATCGTTGAACCGCTCATAGGCGCTGGCGCCGACCTTCTGATCGGCTTGTCCGATCTCGCGGCTCACGTTCGACAGCTGATCGATGAACATCTGATCTTCGTACGGACCGCTCTTCGTCACCAGACGGTCCATCATGCTCTGCAGACGTGCCTGATCGCCGTGCTTCTCTTCGAGTGCCTGCCGGACGCGCTGCATCAGCTGACGCGCCTCCGCGAGCTGATCGCGGACTTTCAGCGCAAACTTCGTCTGCTCGGCGAGGTCCGCGCTCGTGATGCCGTCCCTGGCGACACGCGGATCGATCTTCACGGTGAACGTTTCCGTCCTCGTCGTGCCTCCGGCCGTGAGGCGCGCGCGATACGTTCCTGGCGCCGCAAGCGGTCCGGTGCCGCTGAATCCGCCGCCTTCTCCGTCGCCGCCGCCCGCCGGTCCGCCGGGATAGCGCAGATCCCAGACGAACCGGTTCATCCCCTGTTTCGTCGGCAGCGTTGACGGCAGCGCGCCGCCGCGGCGTCCGCCGCGACCGCTCTGCGCGGGGCCCCGCGCTTCGTTCGTGTAGCTGCGCACGGTCTTGCCGGTGGCGTCGAGGATGTCCAGCTTCAATTCCGTTCCAGGCGCCGGCACCGACGCGAGGTAGTAGTCGATGCGCGCGCCGACCGCCGGATACTCCGGCATGTCGGGACGGCCGGACGATGGAACGTAATGCGTGCGGTACGTCGACGCCGGAGTGAACAGAAACAGGCTGGCGTTCGGTTCAAATGGTTTGATCGCGGGTTTGAGTGGTCCGCTTCCGCTCGGCGCCTGAGGCGCCGGGCTTCGGCGCGACGGCGCCGGTGATGTTTTCGCCGCCGGTGTCTGCGCTGCCTGCATCGCCGCGAGGACGACCTGCCCTTCCAGCCTGTCGCGCCCGTCCGGCCGGTACTGCTTGTCCTGCCCGTTCGGATTGTCCGTGGGTCGCGAACGCGTCGACTTCGTGATGCTCGCCGCAATCTGCCGCAGCGGCGCGACGTCGTCCATGATCCAGAACGATCGCCCCATCGTCGACGCGAGCAGATCGCCGTGATGCACTTTCAGATCGGTGACCGGTGTGGCCGGCAAGTTCTGCTGCAGCGACTGCCAGTGCTTCCCCTGATCGAACGAGACGAACGCACCCTGCAGCGTCCCCGCGTAGAGCAGCCCCTCCTGTTCGGGATCTTCGCGAACGACGTGCATCGGCTGATCCGCGGGAATGCCGTTCGTGCCGTCGGTGAGCAGCGTCCAGTGCTCGCCGAAATCGTTCGTCATGTAGACATACGGTTTGAAGTCGTTGAAGTACATCCGATACACCGACACGTACGCCGATCCGCGGCGATGCGGCGAATCTTCGATCGTGTGCACGCGACCGCCGGGCGGAAGATCCTTCGGAGTCACGTTCTTCCACGTCTTGCCGCCGTCCTTCGTCACGTAAACCGGACCGTCGTTCGATCCGGTCCAGAACACATTCGGATCGAGACGCGACGATCGCATCGAGTAGAGCGCCGCGTAGACTTCCTCACCCGTCATGTCGCGCGTGATCGGCTCACCCGATGTGACCTGACCTTCCGGACCGTTCGCCGTGACGTCCGGGCTGAAGCGCGTCCAGTGCAGGCCGCCGTCGATCGTCTTATGCACGTACTGCGATCCGTGATAGACGATCTTCGGGTTGTGCGCATCGATCTCGATCGGCGCCTGACGCACGAACCGGTATCGCATGTCTTTCGGATTCTTGCCGTAGCGCTGCTGCGGATACACCCAGTAATGCTGCTCCTGCCCGGTGTCGACGTTGTAGCGTCCGAACTCTCCCTTGCAGTCGCCGTAGATGATCCTGCCGTCCGGCGTCGGGCGGATCTGTCCGCTCTCGCATCCCGACGCCTGCTGCCACGTCTGCGTCGCTTCGTCGAGCGGCCACGCGAACGGCGGCACGTTCGCGACGTAGTACGTGCTGTTGTCCTGCTGCGGCGCGTAGAGGCGATACGGGAACTGCTCGTCGGCGTCGACCATGTAGAGCTCCGCCGTCGGCTGATTCATCTGCGTCGACCAGCTCCTGGCGCCGTCCTGCGAGATGTTCGCGCCGCCGTCGTTGGTCTCGATCATGATCTTCGGGGTGTCAGGGTTCATCCAGACGACGTGATTGTCGCCGTGCGGCGTGGTCACGTTCGTGAAGGTCCGGCCGCCGTCAGTCGATTTGTGGAACGACAGCTCGGTGACGTACACCTCGTTCTCGTCCTTCGGGTTGACGAACACCTTGTTGAAATAGAACGGCCGCGCGCGCAGCGACTGGCTGCTGTTGACGAGCGTCCACGTCGCGCCGCCGTCGCTCGTTCGATAGAGTCCGCCTTTCGTGCCCTTCGCCTCGACCTGCGCGTACAGGACCTTCGGGTTCGACTGGGCGATGTCGATCCAGACCTTTCCGATCAAATCGTCGGGCAGGCCGGTGCCGACGCGCGTCCAGTGATCGCCGCCGTCGACCGACTTGTAGACGCCGCCTTCGCTCGCCGGACCGCCGCTGATGATCGTCCACGGCTTGCGCTGCGCGCGCCACGCGCCCGCGTAGATCTCGCTCGGGTTCGACCAGTTGATCGCGACCGAGACGGCGCCCGTCTGGTCGTTGATGAAGAGCACCTTGTCCCAGCTCCGGCCGCCGTCCTTCGTCCGATACACGCCGCGATCCGGTCCCCAGCCGAATGGATTGCCGAGCGCGGCGACGTACGCGACGTCAGGATTCTTCGGATGAATTTTGATCTGGCCGATCTGTCCGACGTTCTGCAGCCCGACCGGCTGCCAGGTGCGGCCGGCATCGGTTGATTTGTAAACGCCGCGGCCGAGGATGACGTTCGATCGGATCGCCTCGCTTCCGGTGCCGACGTACACGATGTTCGGATTGGAGTCGGACACGTCGATGGCGCCAATCGAACCGGTGGCCATCTGCCCGTCGCTGACCGGCACCCAGGTGATGCCGTAGTTCTCCGTCTTCCACACGCCGCCGCCGGTCGCGCCCATGTAGAACACGTTCGGCTGCGTGCGCACGCCGACCGCGGCCGTCGATCGTCCGCCGCGATGCGGACCGATCGATCGCCAGCGGAGATCCTGATAGGTCTTCAGATCGACGAGCGTGTTCGAGCCTTGCTGCGCGAGCAGCGGCGACGCGGCGCGCGAGCCGGTCCACGCGAGAAGCGCCGCAATCGCGAGACTCAACAGAACGAATTTCTTCATGGCAGCCTCTAATTCCAGCGAGCAGAGAATTGACGCCAGCTCCGCTCGTCCTGCGCCTGTCGAAGGACGAGCGGACGCTCATGGTTCGACAAGCTCACCAAGAGCGGGCACCGTTCGACTGCTCTTCCGGTCAAGTCCCGGAGGAAGACAGGATGATATGCGACCGACCATTATACGGCGCGTACTTGCCGACTCCGGGCGCCACCACTTCGATCGAGAGGCGATCGCCGTCGACTTCGATGATGAGAAAGTGATGCGGGTTGTCGGCGACCGACGGGCCGGGTCTCATGAGGTGCTCGACGCGCACGTTCGATCGCGCGCCCGCCGCGATGTAGTCGCGCAGATCCGGTTCGCCGTTGTAGGTATAGGTTGGCGCACCGCCGCCGCCGGTCACTACATCGTCGCGCCGCAACATGCGGCCGTTGTCGACGTAGGTCTCGACCCAGTGATCGAGCAGATGATCGTGACCGGCAATCGTCATGCGGACGTGATGCGTACGGAAGAGCGGCAGGTAGCGGGCGCGAATGAACGTGGTCTGCGGTTCGATCGATGTCGATCCGCCGTGCGGTCCGGACGAGAACGGCGGGTGATGAAAGACGGCGATGACGTGATGATAGCGCGCGCGATCGAGGTGCTCGAGCTGACCCTTCGTCCACTCGAACTGCGCGGGGTCCGACGCGATGTTCGAGTCGATCGCGATGACGAACACGCTGCCGTAGCCGAACGCGTACGTCGGATAGCCGTTCAGCCGACGCGGCGATCCGTCCGGCGGAATCAGCTTCGAGATTGCGGCGAGCGTGTTCCGCACTCCCGCCGTTCGACTGCTGTCGCCGATTGGCATCGTCGAGACGTCGTGATTGCCGGGCGCGAAAAAGTACGGAACGTCCGCGCCGCGCGTGAGCCGCTCGATGAGCGGCGTGAAGCTCGTGTTCCATTGTGCGGCGATGCGGCCGTTCACGACGGCGTCGCCCGATTGCACGGTGAAGCGGACGGGAAACGGCGTCGACCGCATGGCCTGCACCTTCGCGATCATCGCATCGATGATCTCGGCGTGATTGCGCTGCAGCTCCGCGCCGTCGGCCTGACCGCGCGTATCGCCGTACGCGATGAAGGAAAACCGCGTCTCCGATGCCGATGCCGCTTCGGGCGGAAGCGGTGTCGGCGGTGGTTCGATGGCACGCACCGCAGCGGGCGCAGAGATCGACGGCGGCTGCCGCAGCGGAGGCTGCGCGGCGGCAGCGGTCATCAGCCCGATGATTGCGATGAGGACGAACAGTGGAAGCGGCCCGGCAGTAGCCTCTGGACGAACGACACGCATTGCGGGATGGTATCTTGAAAGTGCAGTCCACAGTCCACAGTCGACAGGAGTTCACAGGGGCATCATGAACGCTAATCGCGTCATCTCCGATCTGCGTGAGCTGGCCGCGCGTACGGGAACGGCTGACGGCGCGCAGCGGCTCGCGTGGGGACCCGTCTGGCGCCAGGCACGCGAGTGGTTTCGCGGCAAGGTCGGCGAAATCGGACTGCGGATCGAGACCGATGCCGCCGGCAACAACTGGGCGACGCTGCCCGGCGCGTCACCGAAGACGGTCATCGTCGGCAGCCATCTCGACTCGGTGCCGAACGGCGGATGGCTCGACGGCGCCCTCGGGATGATGGCGGCGCTGGAAGCGCTGCGAATGCACGCGGCCGCTGCGCCTCCGGTCACGTTGAAGCTGGTCGACTGGGCCGACGAAGAGGGCGCGCGGTTCGGCCGCAGCCTGCTCGGATCCTCCGCCGCGGCCGGGAGCCTTCGAATCGACGAGGTGAAGGACCTGACCGATCGCCAGGGCACGCGGCTCGTCGACGCGCTCGCGGAAAACGGCGTGACGCTCGATCGCATGGGCGACGCGCAGCGTCAGCTGAAAGCCATCGACGCGCGCGCGTACCTCGAACTGCACATCGAACAGGGACCGGTCCTCGAGTCGATGCGCAAGCCGACCGGCGTCGTGCTCGGCACGTTCGGCGTCGAACGCCACATGCTTCGTTTCACCGGCCAGGCCGCGCACTCCGGCTCGACGCCCATCCCGATGCGTCGCGACGCATTTCTGGCCGCGGCGCAAACCGCGCTCGCATGCCGCGACATCGCAACGCGTCATTCGAAGCCCGGCGCCGGCGTGGTGTGCACCGTCGGCGTCGTCAACGTCGAACCGAAGATCGTCACCGCCGTGCCCGGCGTCTGCGAAATCTCGCTCGATCAGCGTGCGCTCGATCCGGCGGTGCTCTCGGCCATGCTGCGGGATGCACACGAGGCGGCCGAGAAAGCCGCGAAGGCGAACAACGTCAAGGTCGAATGGCGCCACGTATGGTGCATCGAGCCGCGGCCATTCGATCCAGGTCTGATCAAGCTGTGCGAGGAGGCGGTGCGCGAGGAAACGGGCGACGCGCCGCGACTCCCGTCGGGACCGCTGCACGACGCCGCAGAGATGGTGCCGCACATGCCGGTCGTGATGATGTTCGCCTATTCCTCGAACGGCCTCTCGCACTGCAAAGAGGAAGACACCCCGGTCGGGCATCTCGAAACGACCGTCCGGGCGTTCCTCCGGCTGGTCCAGAAGACGGTCGCCCACGTGGCCCGGACCGCCTGAACGATCTCCGTAACCGCTTACGGCGGCAGTAAGCCCCTGCCCGTAAATCAGTTCATTTCCATCAGTCTGGCGGTGGTATCCGCCTTGCTCCAGTGGACCAGGTAACACCCGGTTCCCCTGGAGGGCAAGCAACCCATGAAAGGCGCGTTGATGTGCGGCAGCGGCATCGCTCTGGCCGGCGCGGTGCTGTTGTGGGGCTGCGGCGGCGGTTCGTCCACCGGTTCGTCCGGTTCGACCCCGACCTCACCGACCACGCCGACACCGCAGACGCTCACGGTGAACATCGTCGGCTCGATTGGCAATCAGGCCTATAACCCCAACCCGGTGGCCGCCAACAGCGGCGACACGGTGAGATTCAAGAACAACGACGGCTCGATGCACCACGTCGTTCTCGATGACGGCTCGGCCGATTTCGGCGCCGTCACGCCCGGTGCGATGAGCAACGGCGTCACGGTGAAGACGACGAACGCCGTCAAGTACCACTGCACGATTCATCCGTCGATGGTCGGCGCGATCAACGGCACAACGGCACCCACACCGCCGCCGTGCCCCGATCCGTACGGCTACGGCTGTTAGCGAGCTCCCACCAGACGCATTCTCGTGCGTCTTGCAGAATCCGTCGCGCCGCTCAGGCACGGCGCGGCGGGTTCTGCTCTTCATTCAAGAACGTCCAACTCAACTGGATATAATCCGCGGCATGCGAAATCTCTGCTGGACGTTGATAGCCCTCGCGGCGCTGGCGTTCGCGGTCGGGACGGCCATCGCGTTCATGCACCAGACCTTTCTGCTCGAACCGGTCGGCTACTGGCGCGGCGCCGTCGGATTTCTGCTGTTCGCGATTGCCCTGCGGATGATGGACACTCGCGCATGATTCGCACGGCGTTGGTCGCGCTCACGGCATTCGCGACGCTCGGCAACGCCCGCCCGCAGACGCCTGGAATTCTGATCACGCCAGTGCTCGACAATGCGACTGTGAGCGTGAACCGGCTTCGCATGGAAGCCGAGAGCGGCGAGTCGGTGCACACCCATCCGTTCGGCCTTCTCGTCGTACTGCTGACGGATGCGGATGTCGAGCGGACGCTCGCGGGCAGAACGAACCGCACGCACGAGACGGCGGGAAGCGTGTGGTTCGCGCCGAAAGACGTGCCGCATGCGTCACGGAACACGGGCAAGGCGCCGATCGAAGCGATTGCGGTCGCCGTCAAACCCGACCGTCCGTCCGCTCCGAGCGCGCCCGCGACCGCCGCGCCGCCGGGCATCACGCGCACGACGATCCTCGACAACGACGACATGCGCGTCGTGCGAGTGACCTTCACCACAGACGGCCGCGAGCCGGTGCACACGCATCCGAACGATCTGCTGACGATTCAGCTGACGTCCGGTCGCGTGGAGATGTCAATCGGATCCGAGAAGACGATGAGCGGACACGGCGCAGGATTCATTCAGTTCGTCCCACGCAACGTCCCGCACGCGTACGCGAGCGCAGACACGAAGCCATTCGAGATTCTCAGCGTAGCGATCAAGTAGATCGAGGCCTTCAGCCGAGCGCCGGCCGCTCGCCTGAAAGGCTCGCGCTACTGCGACGTCCGGGAGCGCGCGCCGATCTGCTTGAGCAGTTCGGCGACGGCGGTATCGAGCTGAATGTCCTTTCCTGTATAGCTCTCGCCAACCGGGCGCGTGACGGCAACGTCCACCGGACGCGGATGCATCTCCATCGGTGTGCCGTCGCTCGCGAGAATCTTCGTGCCCGGCATACGCAGGAGCGAACCGTCGATGAGCGTGACCGTGCCGGTGTAGATGATCCATCCGGCCGTCGGCTCCCCGACAACCTTCCCGAGCTTCAGCGTCCGGTATCCTTCGGTGAAATCTTCAGCGTCGGACAGCGAGTGCTGGTTCGTGACGAGAATCGTCGGCAGCTCCAGCGCACGCTGACCGAGCGAGGTCCGCGACGAGACCGCCGGATATCCGCGCGACAGCATGTTGAAGTAGCCGCGGCGTGCGAACACGTCGATCGCGTACACGTTGACGAAGCCGCCGTTGTTGTTGCGGATGTCGATGACCACGCCGTCGCGCGCGTGGTTTTCAGCGTCCAGATCGACGTTCAGCTGCGAAAGCGCGCCCGCCGACATGTCGGCCATGTGCACGTAGCCGAGCCGTCCTCCGCTCGCCTTCGCCACGTACTCGCGCTTCTGATCGACCCATTGGCGATAGCGCAGGCCGCGCTCCGTGGTCTGATCGATGGGTTTGACGACGACATCGCGCGGCGTGGCAGCGGCCGATCCCGCGACGGACACGGTTATGCGATGGCCAATGGCGTGATCCATCAGTTCGTCGAGGTTGACGCGAGCTGCGATCGCGCGGCCCTCGACCGCGGTCAGGTACTCGCCCGGCTTGATCCCGGCGAGCGCCGCAGGACCGAGTGGAACGACGGAGGTGATCCGCAGTTTGCCGGAGCTCTCGTACTCCGCGCGATCGAAATCCACGGCAAGGCGGCCGAGCGTCGTCTGCGTCGCTTGCGATGACGCCGCGATGCCCATGTGGGACGCGTTCAGCTCGCCGAGCATCAGCGAGATGATGCGCCGCATTTCGTCGGGCGTGCGCGAACCGGCGACGCGCGGCTCGTAGGCGGTGCGGACCGCATTCCAGTCGACGCCGTTCATCTTCTCGTCGAAGAACTGATCGCGCAGGTAGGTCCACGCCTGTTTGAACGCTTCGAGCTTCTCGCGCCCGAAGTCGACGTCGAGCTCCGCCGACACGGCGATCGGCTTCGGCTCGCGCTTCTCGAGCGTCACGTTGAAGACGCGTCCGCGATCGAGGTAGTAGACCTCTTTGCTGTCGGGCGTGAAATGCGCGCTTCGTTTCGCTCCCGGCGTCGACGTCAGCTGACGCGCGACCGCCGGCTCGCGCGAGAGCTCGTCGAGCGAGTACACGTACAGGTTCTGCTGTCCGGCGGCGCTCGCCGTGAGCAGCAGCCACTTGCCGTCCGGGCTGATCTCCTGGCGCGACACGTCGAGCCCAATCGGCAGCGCGGCGGCACGGCGGCGGATGCCGTCGAACACGATCTGCGTCTGCTGCGCGCGCGAAGACGCCGCTGGCGCCGGCGACGGCGGAGCCGCGGGCGTGGTGGTCGTCGCCGGCTCGTCAGGTTTCGGAGACGGCCGCGGCGTCTCGGGCGATGTCTTCGGCAACTCGTCCTTGAACAGATCGCGGAACTGATCCTCGCGGAACTTCGGCGTCCTCGGCAGCAGATCGATGCGGATCACGTCGCCGGGTTCGGTGCGCTGCGCCGTGGAGAACGTCAGGTAGGTGCCGTCGGGACTCCACGCGAGCGCGCCCGCGTTCGTGTTCGCGAGAAAGCTGACGGCACGTCCGTCGCCCGTTTTCAACGCCGCCGACGCGCCGTCCGCAACGGAGGCAACGTTCACGTTCGCGAACGTCTTCGCGCCGACGGTGATGTACGCGATGAAGCGCGAATCGGGCGACCACACGAAGTCGCGCGCATCGAGAAACGGCGGCGTATCGAAGAGACCGGTCGCAACGAGCTTTTCCTGCTTCGTCGCCGGATCGATGACGCGCAGCTCGCGCGAGTCGCGCTCGAATGCGATCCACTTGCCGTCGGGCGAGAAGCGCGGTTGATCGTCGCGGCCGCGGCCCGAGGTGAGCGGCGTCTCGCGGTCCGTGCTGAAGTCGTACAGATACAGGTGATTGGTGCCGTCGCGGTCCGACATGTAGGCAAGCCGCCTGCTGTCGGGCGCCCACGTCAGCTCCGCTTCCTCGCCCGCGGTCGTCGTCACGCGCGCGCCGTCGCCGCCGTCCTTCGCGGAGGCGGAGAAGATCTCGCCGTGAACGGTGAACGCGATCTTCCTGCCGTCAGGCGACAGCGCGAGCTCCTGAATCTGATCGCTGAACGTCCGATGCTCGATGGCAGCCGCCGCCGGCGCACCGCGGAGCGCGATCGGCACCTCACGCGCCTGTCCGCCCGCTGTGTCCACCGTCCAGATCCCGAAGTCGCGCTCGAACGCAATCGTCTTGCCGTCTTTCGTGATCGTTGGCCACAACACGCGGCCGTCCTTGAACGTTGTCACCGCTCGAGCACCATTGGCACCCGTGGCACCGTTGACACCCGAGGCACCGCTGGCACCCGTGGCACCTGTCCCCCAGATGTTTTGTGCGCCGCTCCGGTCCGACATGAAGTACAGCGTTTTTCCGTCCGCGCTCCACATCGGCCACGCGTCCTTCGCGCCGCCTTTGGTGACCTGCTCGTAATCGGTGTTCCTGACGATCCAGATTTCGCTCTCGTCGAGATGACTGTGTCCCTTGCGCCACCACTGCAGGCCGGCGTTCGCGCGAGCGGTAATCGCAACCGCATCGCCCGACGGCGACGGCGCGGCGAAATATTCGGTCGTGTACCGATCCGCCGCGACCGGCATCGGCGTGCCGCCGTCCGCGTTCACGCGGAACACATCGTAGACGCCGGAGAGCTCGTGGCTGTTCGACTGGAAATAGATCCACTTGCCATCGGGCGACCAGCCGGTCACGAGCTCGTTCGCGTCGTCGAACGTCAGCCGCGACACGTCGCCGGTCGACAGCGACAACACGTACACGTCGCCGTTGCCGGTGCGCGTCGAGGTGAACGCGAGGCGCTTCCCGTCAGGCGCATAGAGCGGACGTGACTCGAGCGCCGGATGCGACACGAGCAGCCGCGCGTCGCCGCCGCGCGCCGCCACTTCCCAGATGTCGCCGCCGCTGACGAACGCGATCGTCGCGCCGTCCGGCGAGATGCCCGGCTCGCCGAACGACGGCAGTTGCGACGGCGCACCGTGCGCGATGCACACGAGGAGGACGACGGCGAGCGCCGCGACAGCAGTCTTCTTCATAACGCGTGAGTATAGCCGCGACGCGGCGTGGAATCAGAAGGTCGTGTCGACCTTGTGACCGTTGATGGATTCGTAGCGGTAGGTCATCGCGAACGTCGATCGTCCCGCGATCAGCAGGTGGGCGGTCGATTCGATCGATACCGGCACGCGGACGCCCGCGATCCGTTCGTAGCGGCGTGAAATCTCGACGCTCCGCGTCCAGAACGACGGCGTTTTCGACAGCCGTCCTTCGACGCGCCGCAGCTCGCCGTCGTCGGCGCGCACGTAAATCGTGCCGTCGATGAGCAGCATGTCCTTGCGGCGAGGCGTGATGCCGAGCGCCGCGAGCCCTTCGGTGATCGTCAGTCGATCCTCGAACGAGTAGTTGTCGAGCGTGATGGACGCTTTCTGCGGTTCCTGCGACACCCACATGTTCCGCTCGCCTTCGAGCGCGGCGCGCAGCACGTGGCTCCGGATGTAGCCGTTGCCACTTTCCGCGATCACGTCGTAACGGAATCCATGTTCGTGGTCGTAGTCGGTCCAGGCGTCCATCCAGGCGGAGGCGTGGAAATGCGCGTTCGAGGCTTCGAGGTGACGCAGCGCCCGGTACTCGACCGGAGGCTCGACCGCGCGGGCGAGATAACGGTCGAGCGTCGATTCGTGGGACTGTGAGGATTCTCGGGTTTGCGCGGAGGCAAGCACGCATCCGACGGCCGCCATCCCCAGCGCGACAAGAAGCCGGATGAGCTTCTGCACCCACCTCGATGGTAGCGCAATAGGCGGAGTCTGACACGGGGTGTCAGACACGGGGTGTCAGACACGGGGTGTCAGACACCCCCGGCAGGGCACCAAGGCAGATTTCGGTCGGGTTACCGGCGGACTTCTACTGTCAACTGTT